>Ga0154724_1071_pt16 | contig 11649 bp, 9 predicted proteins | sample Rifle2008BG16ft_FD_105732 | JGI IMG/M metagenome (GOLD analysis project Ga0154724, IMG submission 105732) | Chloroflexi bacterium RBG_16_72_14 | reverse complement strand
ATGGTCGCGGGCCGAGGCGGAGCCGGCGATCCGGGCTTCGCTGACCCGGCGGCGCGACCAGATCGCGACCGCGGGCGAGCTCCTGATCCGCGAGGGGATCGCCACCGGCGAGCTCCCGACGTGGGTCGACGCGCCGGCCCTGGCCGCCGCCTACGTCACCTTCCTGGACGGGCTGCTCCTGTGGCGCCTCGAGCAGGGCGACGCCTATCGCCGCGAAGATGCCGAGCGCCGGGCGCTGGCGCTGCTGCGCCCATCCTCGCCTCGGTCGCCGCCGCCGAGCCGCCGGTGGTGCCGGCCGTGCCGGCGAAGCCGTGGAGCATCAACGGGGTAGCCCGCGACCGCGCCTCCTGAGGCCGACGACCGCCTCCGACCACGGCCGGCCGGTTGGCCAACGGGCGCCGCGACCCCGCCGCAGGCCCGCAGCGGGATTACGATTCAGGCATGCCGCACGTCATGACCGTCCTCGGACCGGTCGACCCGTCCGAGCTCCGCTTCACCCTCCCCCATGAGCACACCCAGATCACCCTGTGGCACATCCAGGACCGCTGGGACTACTGGGAGCTCACCCGCGACGAGGAGATCATCCTCGAGGAGCTGCGGCTGTTCCGCGAGGCCGGCGGGACGGCGCTGGCGGACCTCACGCTCCCGGGCACCGGCCGCGACCCGGCCTGGCTGCGCCGGATCGCCGAGCGGAGCGGCCTCCACGTCGTGATGGGCGGCGGCTGGTACCGCACCGCGTACTACCCGGCGGAGGCGATGATCGACCGCCGGTCGGTGGATTCGCTGGCCGACGAGCTGGTCGCCGAGGCGACCGTCGGGGTGGGGGGCACCGGGATCCGGACCGGGATCCTGGGCGAGATCGGGACGGACAAGCCGTGGCTGACCCCGGCCGAGGAGCGCGTGTTCCGCGCCGTGGCCCGGGCGTCGCGCCGGACCGGCCTCGCGGTCTCGACCCACGCCGTCCTGTCCGACGTGGGCGCCGCCCAGCTCGCGGTCCTCGAGGAGGAGGGGATCGATCCGGGGCGGGTCGTCATCGGCCACTCGGACAGCTATCCGGTCCTGGACCACTACCTGTCGCTGATCGCGCGCGGCGCCTCGATCGAGTTCGACTTTCTGGGCATGTCGTCGCAGCCGCAGGAGAGGTATGGCGAGGGCCGGGTGGTCGACCTGCTGCTGGAGCTGCTCCATCGCGGCCACGTGGACCACGTGCTGCTCAGCCAGGACGTGTGCCACAACGGGCAGCTGCGGCGCTACGAGGGGAACGGCTACACGTACCTGCATACGACGTTCCTGCCCAGGCTCCGCGAGCGCGGCGCCTCGGAGGCGGAGATCGACCGGCTCACCATCGACAACCCGCGCCGGATCCTCACGATCGGGTAGGCCGCGCGGCCGCGCGCTGGGTCCCCGCGACCCCCGGCGGGTGCGCGGGCCGGTCGCTGGGTGACCGAACGGACGCACCGTGGGACGGATCAGCCGCTCAGCGACGCGTTCCTTGCACGGGGAGGCTCGGCCACGCAACGAACGCGGCGCCCGGCGACCGGATCACCGCAGCGTGCGACCGTAGGTCGCCCAGCGACCGACTCGGCGCCTACGGCACGGGATTCGACGCCGCGGCCCTGACCGCCGATGCGCGCCCCCTGATCGCCGGGTGCCTAGACGAGCGTCGCGCTGACCGCCAGCTCGACGTTGCCCTTGAGCGCCTGCGAGACCGGGCAGTTCTCCTTCGCGTCCTCGGCGAGCTCGGCGAACGTCGCGGCGTCGATCCCCGGGACATCGCCCCGGACGGTGAGCTCGCTGCGCGCGATCTTCCAGCCGGCGTCGCCCTTGTCGAACGTTACGACGGCCTTGATGTCCAACCTCGCCGCCGGCGTGCCGTTCTTCGCGAGCCGGGAGGCAAACGCCATCGAGAAGCACGAGGCATGGGCCGCCGCGATCAGCTCCTCGGGGCTGGTCCGGCCGTTGTGGTCCCCAGTCCGCGAGGCCCAGGTCACGGGCATGCGCGTGAACGAGCCGGATGAGACGTAGTCGATCGTGCCGGACCCGCTGGTCAGGTCGCCCTTCCAGGTGGTCTCCGCGAACCGCGTGGTAGCCATCGAATCCGGTCCTCCTGAGGTGTTCGGGTCAAGGTTGCCACGGGTGCGGGCCGGTGTCCGGCACCGGCTGGGTGTCCGGGCATGCCCGGTGTCCGGGTGCACCGTGGTCGGGCGTACACGGGCGTGGCTCACGCGTTCGCCGGCCGGCGCCGCCAGTGTCGCGCCCCGTCCACGAGCGAATACACGACCGGGACCACGAGCAGCGTCAGGAACGTGGAGCTGAACAGGCCGCCGATGACGACCGTCCCCAGCTCGGCGGCGATGATCGACCCCTGGTTGAACCCCGCGGCGAGCGGGATCAGGGCGAGGATCGTCGCGATCGCGGTCATCAGGATCGGCCGCACGCGGGTCCGTCCACCCTCGATCAGCGCCTCTGTCGTGGAGTGCCCCTGCGACCGCAGCCGTTCGACGAGGTCGAGCAGCACGATCGCGTTGGTGACCACGATCCCGATCAGCATCAGGAACCCGATCAGGGCGCTGACGCCCAGCGGGCGGCCCGTGAAGTACAGCGCCGGGAAGGCACCGATGGTCGCGAGCGGGAGGCTGAACAGGATGATGAACGGGGTGATCATGGAGTTGAAGGTCAGCACCATCGCGACATAGACGACCAGGATCGCCACGCCCATCGAGAAGTACAGGCCGCCGAATGCCTCGTCCATCTGCTGCGTGACACCGGCCAGCTGGACCGTCACGCCATCGGGGATCTCGCCGCCTGCCTCGAGCGCGTCGATCGCCGCCTGGACGTCGGTGCTGACCCGGCCGGTGTTGCTGGACGCGATCTCAGCCGAGACGGAGGCCGCGGGCGACTGGTCGATCCGGGTGATCGACCCCTGCGTGTTGACCTCCTCCACGGTCGCCACGTCCTCGAGCGGCACCTTGACGACCGTGCCCACCGGCAGGCGCCGGAGGTCGGCCACCGATGCCACCGAGGCGGGGTCGACCTGGACGAACACGTCGGTCGCCTCGCCGTGCTCGCCGATCACGATCCTGGTGGCCGTGCTGCCGACGAGCGCCGCCCGGACCTCCTGCGCGATCTGCGCCGCGGTGAGGCCGACGCCGATGGCCTTGTTGGGGTCCGGCGTCACCTGGATCTCGGGCGTGCCCTTCGACAGGTCGGACTTGAGGTTGAGCAGGTCGGAGTTGTCGCCCAGGGCCGCCAGGACCGCCTCGTTCGCCGTGGCGACCTCGGCCGCGTTGTCGCCGGAGATGATGACGTTCAGGTTGTTGGAGCTGAACCCGGCCAGCTGCGAGACCGCGACGTCGAAGCCGTCGGTCTTGACGGGGGCGAGGGAGTCGGACAGCGTCTTGGCGTAGGTCGTGAGGTCCACGTCGTCGGCGAGGCGGACGGTGAGCCGGGCGCTGTTCGCCGCGAGACCGCTCATGGCCGCGACGATCGTCTGGAACCCGGCATCGCCCTCGCCCGGGATGGACGTCTGGATGGTCAGGACGTGCTCGTCGGCCGCGAGGATGTCCTCGGCCCGGCGGGTGCGCTCGAGGACCGCGTCGTTGCTGGTGCCCGATGGCGGCGCCACCGTGACCGACAGCAGGTTCTCGGAGCCCGCGTTGATGAACGCGGTCGGCAGGAGCGGCGCCAGGACGCCGGTGCCGAGGAACATGAGCGTCGCGATGCCGAGGACGGCCAGCTTGGTCGCGCGGCTGCGCAGCGCGAGCCTGATGGTGGGCGTGTAGAGCCTGATCCAGAGTGAGTTCTTCGGCTCGCCATCCTCGTCCACGTTGAGCTTGACCTTGTCGACCAGCAGGTAGGCGAGCACCGGCACGACCGTCAGCGCGCACAGGAGCGAGGCGAGCAGCGCAAACGTGACCGTCAGCGCGAAGGGAAGGAAGAACTGGGAAACGAGGCCGCCGACGAAGCCCAGCGGCAGGAACACGCCGACGGTGGTGATGGTGGCCGACGTGATCGCACCCGCGACCTCCTTCGGGCCATTGATCACGGCCGTCAGCTTGTCCTCGCCCAGGGCGCGGTGACGGTAGATGTTCTCGAGCACGACGATCGCGTCGTCGACGACGCGCCCCACGGCGACCGCGAGGCCGCCCAGGGTCATGATGTTCAGGGTGACGCCCGTCGCCTGCATGACGACCAGGGCGGCGAGGATCGAGAGCGGGATGCTGACCGCGGCCACGGCGGTGGATCGCAGGCTGAACAGGAACAGGAAGATGGTCAGGACCGCGAACACCGCGCCCAGACCGCCTTCCTTGAGCAGTCCGTCCCGGGACTCCTTGATGAACGTGGACAGGTCGGAGACGACGGTGATCTTCACGTCGTCCGAGAAGCTCGCGTTCAGGTCCTCGAGCGTCGCGGTGACCGCGTCGGCCACGGACACGGTGTTCGCATTGGACGTCTTGGACACCGACAGGGACAGCGCCGGCCGGCCGTCCGTCCGCGCGAATCCCGTCGTGGCGACTCCGGTGAGCTCGACCGTGCCGAGGTCGCCGATGGTGACCATCCTCGGCGGCACCGGGGTCGCGACAGGGGCGGGGGTGGCGCCCGGGTCGACCGAGGCATTGGGATCCACGGAGGCGGGGGGCTGGCCGCCGGTGCCGGCGCCCGGGCCAGCGGGCGTGGCGGCCACCCCCACGATCATCTCCCGGATCTCATCGGCTCCGCCGATGGCGCCGATCGTGGACACCGGGATCCTCGATCCCTCGGCGGTCACCTGGCCGGAGGGAAAGGTCAGGTTGTTGGCCGCCAGCACGCCCGTGACCTGTGCGACGGAGATCCCGTTCGAGGCGAGCTTGTCGGGGTCGAGGGTGATGAGCACGCGCTGCTCCTCGCCACCGGTCAAGTCGACGCTGCCGACGCCGTCGATGCCGAGGAGGGCGGGCTCGACCTCGGTCCTGGCGATCTCGGCGGCCCTCGCCAGCCCGTCCTCGGAGGTGGCGGCGATGGACGCGATGATCACCGGGGAGGCGTTGATGTTGAGCGCGCTGACCTCCGGCGTGACCGTGCTGGGCAGCCCGGCGCCCTGGATGTTCTGTTCGATCGCCGCCCGGATCTCCTTCACGTCCGACCCGAAGGAGAACTGCGCCACGATCAGGGACAGGGAGTTGACGGAGGTGGACTGGAGGCTCTCCAGGCGGGGCACGCCGGAGATGGCGCGTTCGATCGGCTTGGTCACCTGCTCCGCGACGTCCGCCGCGCCCGCGCCCGGCAGGGGCGCGATCACGGTGATGACCGGGAACTCGATGTCCGGCAGCAGCTCCTGCTTCAGGTCGCCCCAGGCGAGGATGCCGGCGATGAACAGGGCGGCGGCCAGGAGGAGCGTGACGCTCCGCTTGGCGACCGCGAGCTCCGAGAGGCGGCTCATGCGGGGTCCTTTCGCGGTGTGACGATCGAGCGCGAGCTGGCGGCGAGGCGGCCCGCCGCACCGGCGAGCGCGGCGAGGGCGTGGCGGGTGCTGGCGAGCTCCGCGTCGTCGAGGAAGGCGAGCAGGTTGCGCATCTGGTCGGCGTTCAGCTCCCGGAACCGGTCGATGAACGCGCGGCCTGCCGGCGTGAGCCCCACGACCACCTGGCGGCGGTCGGCGGGATCCTCCCGGCGGTGGGCGAGGCCGTGGTCCACGATGCGGTCGACGAGGCCGCTGATCGTGGACAGCGAGACGCCCAGCCGGGCGACCAGGTCGGACATGTGGAGGTCGCCCACCGCCCCCAGCAGGTACAGGAGCTTGGCCTGGGGCATCGTGACGTCGATCTCCAGGAACTCCGGGGCGTGGCCGTCCGCCAGGCTCTGCATCAGCGCCTGGTAGCCGGCGATCACCTCGTCGATGAGGGTGGTGCGCTCGATGGGGTCGATGTCCGGATCCTTCGTTCGCGGCTGATGCTTCGGCCTGACCGAACCATTCGGCCCAGACGATACATGACATCCGGGGTGACCCGCCACCGTATGGACCCCGCACCCCGATACCTGACAGCTCCTGGCAGGTGTCGGGCCTACCATCGGCTTCCGTGAACTCCCAACCCCGGGTCGTCGGCGCGCCCGCCGCGCGCCGCTTCCTCGTCACCCGCCATCTCCTCGCCCCGCCGCGCTCGCTGCCGGCCGAGCCGGCCTCGGTCATGCGCGTGGTGGACCGGCTCGGGTCGCTGCAGTTCGACCCGCTGGAGGTCGCGGGGCGCAACCACGACGTCACGCTGCTGGCGCGCGTGGCCGGCTACCGCCGGGCGTGGACGGACGCGCTGCTGTACCGGGACCGTGTCCTGTACGAGACCTACAACAAGATGCTGTCCATCGTGCCCACGGCCGAGCTGCCGTGGTACCGGATCACCTGGGACGTGAACCACGCCTCGCACCGCGGCGGGGCGTTCGACGACCACGCCCCGCTGGTCGAGGAGCTGCTGGCGCGGATCCAGGCAGACGGGCCGCTGTCGTCAACCGACGTGGAGCCGCGGGCGGCCATCGACTGGTACTGGCGGCCCACCAACCAGGTCCGCGCGCTGCTCGAGGCGCTGGGGGAGGCGGGCATCCTCGCGATCGCCCGGCGCGACGGCAACCGACGCGTGTACGACCTGACCGAGCGGCTGTTCCCGGCGGACCTGCTCGCGCGGCGCCCCGACGAGCGCGAGCAGCGGCGGCACAAGCTGCTGTCGCGCTACCGGGGCAACGGGCTCCTGGGCGCGACCGGCGACTACTCCCTGTGGACCGGCACCGGCAAGACGCCGTACCGCCGCGAGCTGCTGGCGCAGCTGGTGGACGAGGGCGTGCTGACCCCGGTCGAGGTCGAGGGCTTTCGCGGCCCGCGGTTCGTGGTCAGCGACGAGCTGCCCATCCTCGACGCGGCCGAGGCCGACGTCGCCGCCGCGGCGGGCGGCCCCAACGGCCACGTGCCGGGCGTCGCCTTCCTCGCGCCGCTGGACCCGCTCGCCTGGGACCGGGACCTGCTGCTCCGCCTGTGGGGCTTCGACTACCGCTGGGAGGTCTACGTGCCGGCCGCGAAGCGGCGATTCGGCTACTACGTCCTGCCGCTGCTGTACGGCGACCGGTTCGTGGGCCGGATCGAGCCCCGGATCGACCGCGCGACAGCCACGCTGCGGGTCCTCGGCGTGTGGTGGGAGGACGGGTTCGACCCCTTCGACGGGAGCGCCCCCGGCTTCGCGGATGCGTTCACCGATGCGCTGCGGGCGCACCGCGACTTCGCGGGGCTTGCCAAGGTTTCGATGCCCCGGGTCGCCCGCCACCGCGAGCTCGCGAGGGCGGTGCGGGAGCGGCTGTAGGCGCGCCGCTCCCGTCGGTGGGCGCTCGTCCGGCGCCGGCCGTCAGGCCAGGCCGTCGGGTGCGGGATCCCGCCGCGTCGCGTACAGGCCCAGCGCGAACACCGCGAGGCCCAGCAGCAGCGACACGCCCATCAGGGGCGCGCCGACCTGCTTCGCGATCACCGTGCCGGTCAGCAGCCCGGCCACGAACACCGCCAGCCCGAGGTTCATGCCCCAGAACACGGCCTGGCGGGCGAGCACGCCGCCGACCCCGGTCGCGACCAGCGTCGTGAGCAGCGCGAAGGTCGTGTTGCTGATCACGCCGATGTACACGGAGTGGTCGCTCGCGACCAGCACGCCCGGGTTGATCGCGGACTCGTCGCCCTGCGCCGCCACGAACTGCGCCACGAGGTACATGAAGATGCCAAGCCCGATCACGATCCAGATCGCCGCTCCGGCCAGGAAGCGGTCCTCGGTCGCGGCGGTCCAGTCGATGCGCAGCGCGCGGGGCAGGATCCTGACCGCGAACAGGACGATGGCGATGAGCTCGGCGAGCAGGTACAGCATCCCGCCCAGCTCACCCTGCCCGGAGAGCAGCGCGACCGTGATGACCAGGCCGCCGGTTGCGAGCGCGACCATCTGGACGAGCCCGCCCATCGGCACGTTCTCGGTCCGCCGGACGCGCCACTCCTGGACCGCCATGCCGGCCAGCACGAGGTAGCCGAACGTCATGGCGCCCGCGTGGGCCGCGATGCCGTTGCCGGGCACGATGTTCGTCCCGGCGGCGAACCCGACCTGGAGCAGCACCCCGATGACCCCGCCCAGCGCGAAGGTCGAGATCGCGAGCGCGAGGCCCAGCCTGGGCAGCGTCCGCGAACCGCCCAGGTACGCGCGCCAGACCCAGACCACGAGCCAGGCGATGGCGGCCAGCAGCGCGACGCCAGTGATCGCGCGCAGGGCGAAGCTGCCGGTGTAGAACGCGGCCACGTAGACCGGCACCAGCACGCCGAGCGCCACGGCGAGGCGCGTGTCGGCGGCCCGGAAGGCCAGGAACGACGTGGCGACGATGCTGAGCGTGAGCCAGCCGATCGTCCCGGAATGGACGTGGGTGAGGATCTGGTTGTGGTCGAACGTGACCACGTCCAGCGCGTTCGGGATCCCGATCCCGATGGTCACCACGAAGATCGCCATCGCGACCAGGTACAGGGTCCGCGCCGCCGCGACCCAACCCGAATCACCGCTGCTCGCGGCCATCCTTCCGCCTCCCTCCAGGCGCCGTGCGCGCCGGGGACGTCCGGACGCTGACAGGCACGGCTCCCGATCTGCGGCATCCTGCGGGAACGCCGATGCGGCGTCACGCCTGTCCCGCTCCGCGAGCCGGGACCGCCCGACCGCGGGATCGACGCGCGAGCCTAGGAGATGACCCGCCCGATCATCCCGGCCGCGACCGTCTTGTTCGTCCCCTCGTCGACCAGGATGAACGCACCGGTCTGGCGGTTCTGGAGGTAGGGGTCCACGAACAGCGGCTGCGTGGCGCGGAGGCGGACCCGGCCGATCTCGTTGAGGGCGAGCTCGGTCGCCTCCTCGTCGCGGTGGAGCGTGTTGACGTCGATCCGGTACTCGAGCTCGCGCACGATCACGCGCGCCCAGCGGGTGGTGTGCTTGATCCAGTACTTGCGCCCGACGGTCAGCGACGCGCTCTCGTCCATCCAGCACACCTGGGCGTCGATGTCCTGCGCCACGGTGGGCATGTTGTGCGGGCGGCACAGCATGTCGCCGCGGGACAGGTCGATGTCGTCGGTGAGGGTGATCGTCACCGCCATCGGCGGAAACGCCTCGTCCACCTCGCCGTCCGCAGTCTCGATCCGCGCGATCCGGGACTCCATGCCGCTGGGCAGGGCCACGACCTCGTCGCCTGCCTTGAGCACGCCCGAGGCCACGGTGCCCGCGTAGCCGCGGTAGTCGAGGACCTCGTAGGACTGGGGCCGCACGACGTACTGGACCGGGAACCGGACATCCACGAAATTGCGGTCGCTGGCCACGTGGAGGTGCTCGAGGTGGCTGAGCAGCGGCGCTCCGTCATGCCACGGCGTGCGCTCTGAGCGGGTGACGACGTTGTCGCCCAGCAGGGCGGAGATCGGGATGAACGTCATGTCCCGCACGCGGAGGCGGGTGGCGAACTCCTCGAACTCGGTGCGGATCTCCTCGAACCGCGCTTCGGCGAAGTCCACGAGGTCCATCTTGTTGACGCACACCACCAGGTGCGGCACGCCCAGCAGGGTGGCCAGGAACGCGTGGCGGCGGCTCTGCTCGGTGATCCCCTTGCGCGCGTCGAGCAGGATCAGGGCGACATCGGCCGTGGACGCGCCGGTGACCATGTTGCGCGTGTACTGGATGTGCCCCGGGGTGTCCGCGATGATGAACTTGCGGCGCGGCGTGGCGAAGTACCGGTAGGCGACATCGATCGTGATCCCCTGCTCGCGCTCGGCGCGCAGGCCGTCGGTCAGCAGGGCGAGGTCCGTGTAGTCGTTGCCGCGGTCGCGGCTGACCTGCTCGACCGCCGCCAGCTGATCCGTGAACAGGGACTTGGAGTCGTACAGCAGGCGCCCGATGAGGGTGCTCTTGCCGTCGTCCACGGAGCCCGCGGTGGCGAACCGGAGCAGCTCGCCGGGCATCAGCAGCTCTCCCTGGGCGCGCTCAGGTGGTCGCAGCGCAAGGCGGACGCGAGTACGGGAGCGAGCGCACTTCGATCGTGCGTGAGCGAGCGCGCGCAGCGGCCAACGCCGCGATGCGGCCGCATCAGCGCGCCCATCAGAAGTAGCCTTCCTTCTTGCGGTCTTCCATCGCCGCCTCGCTCACCTTGTCGTCGCCCCGGGTCGCGCCGCGCTCGGTGATCCGGACGGCGGCGATCTCGGCCACGATCTTCTCGACCGTGTCGGCGTCCGACGCCACCGCAGCGGTCAGGTTCGCGTCGCCGATCGTGCGGTAGCGGACCCGCTTGACCGTCACCGGCTCACCCTCGCGGGGGGTGACGAACGGGTTCACCGCGTACAGCATCCCGCCCCGCTCCACGACCTCGCGGTCCGCCGCCAGGTACAGCTCCGGGATCTCCACGGCCTCCTCCCGGATGTAGCTCCAGACGTCGAGCTCGGTCCAGTTCGAGAGCGGGAACACCCGGATGCTCTGGCCCGGGAACACGCGCCCGTTGTACAGGCTCCAGATCTCGGGCCGCTGGTTCTTGGGATCCCACTGGCCGAACTCGTCACGGAACGAGAACACCCGCTCCTTGGCGCGGGCCTTCTCCTCGTCCCGCCGACCGCCGCCGAACAGGGCGTCGAAGCCGTGCGTCTCGGCGGCCTCGAGCAGGACCGGCGTCTGGATCCGGTTGCGCGAGCCGTTGGGCTCCTCGCGGACGAGGCCCCGCCGCATCGCGTCCTCGACCGAGGCGACGACCAGCTGGAGGCCCAGCTTCTCGATCCAGCGGTCGCGGTAGGCGAGGATCGAGGGGAAGTTGAGACCCGTGTCCACGTGCATCACGGGGAACGGGATCCGCGCCGGGTGGAAGGCCTTGCGGGCGACGTGGAGCATCACGATCGAGTCCTTGCCGCCGGAGAACAGCAGGCACGGCTTGTGCATCTCCGCGGCGACCTCGCGGAAGATGTGGATGCTCTCCGCCTCGAGGCTGCGGAGCTGGCTCATGGTGTGGGGGATCACGCCCGGGCGCTCCCCACGAGCGCCACGCCCGCCCAGGCGAGCAGCGCGCGCACGTGCGCGACGAGCGGCGGCGCGCACACGACGAGGTCGGGCGACCAGGGCTTCTGCTGGTTCCAGGCGAGCGGTGAGCCGTCCAGCCGGGTCGCGGCAAACCCCGCGGCCAGCGCGACGCCCACCGGGGCGGCCGTGTCCCACTCGTGCTGGCCGCCGGCGTGCACGTAGGCGTCCACCGCGCCCGACACGACGGCGGCGACCTTCACCCCGCTCGACCCCATGGGGAACAGCTCGACGTCGTCGCGCGCCGCGAGGCGGCCGGCGAGCTTCGACGGGTGGCTGCGGCTGACGGCGAACCGGATCGGGCGGCGGCCGGCGAGCACCTCGGCGGCGAACGCCTCGTCCGGCTTGCCCGGGGTGGCGGTGTCGAGCACCCGGCCGCGGGCAGGCAGCGCGACGGCGGCCGCGCTCAGGCCAGCGCCCCGCTGCCAGAGCGCCACGTGGACGGCGAAGTCGTCGCGCCAGCCGCCGTCCGGGCGCCGCTCGGCGAACTCGCGCGTGCCGTCCAGCGGGTCCATGATCCACACCCGGTCCGCGGCCAGGCGCCGCGGGTCGTCGGCCGCCTCCTCGGACAGGGCCGCGT
>Ga0154724_1042_pt2 | contig 11791 bp, 11 predicted proteins | sample Rifle2008BG16ft_FD_105732 | JGI IMG/M metagenome (GOLD analysis project Ga0154724, IMG submission 105732) | Chloroflexi bacterium RBG_16_72_14 | reverse complement strand
GCCACTCCCAGCTGGCGTTGGAGAGCTGGCTGGACGCGATGATCATCCCGTCGACGCGGCGGTCGACCATGAGGTCGAGGTAGTGCATCGCCCGGTGCTCGTCATAGGCCGCGCTGCCGAGCAGGATCGAGTACCCCAGCCCCCGGGCCGCGAGGTCGGCGGCCTGGACGAGCTCGGGGAAGAACGGGTTCTGGATGTCGGTGACGATCAGGCCCAGGGTCCGGGTCCGCTTCATGCGCAGCGATCGGGCGACGCCCGACGGACGGTAGTCCAGGGCCTCGGCTGCGGCCAGGACCGCCGACGCCGTGTCGGGGCGGGGGTTGCCGATCCCGGCCAGGACCCGGCTCACGGTGGCCGTGGACACGCCAGCACGCTGGGCGACGTCGCGGATCGTCGGGGTCGCGCGGTCGGTCATGCCGGCAACACCCACTCGCGTGACTGCGACCGACCCCTCATCCGGCTCCCTCATCGTGACGGCCCGGCGACCGCCGGCCCGACTCCCGGGGCCCGCAGCCACGTAATCGATTTCTTAGCCTAGCGGGACCTCGATCCGGAAGTCAAGCGATGGCCGGCGACGCGCGCGCCGCCGCGTGGCCCTGGACGCATGGGTGCCTCCGCGGCCCCGGGCAGGATCGGCCGTCGCGCCACAGGGCTTGTAATCGATTGCACGGTATGCGAGGATGTCTCGGACCCGTTTGGCGCGCGACACGAGAGGAGCGGTTCTGTGAGCACGGTTCGGTTGACCGTCGGGCAGGCGATCGTCCGGTTCATGGCGGAGCAGTACGTGGAGCGGGACGGGGTCCAGCAGCGCTTCATCGCCGGGGTGTGGGGGATCTTCGGGCACGGCAACGTGGCCGGCCTCGGGCAGGCCCTCGAGGAGCTCGGCGACGAGTGCGCGATGCCGTACTACCGGCCGCAGAACGAGCAGGGCCAGGTCCACATCGCGACCGCGTTCGCGAGGCACAAGAACCGCCTCCAGACGTTCGCCTGCATCTCGTCGATCGGCCCCGGCGCGACCAACATGGTCACCGGCGCCGCCACTGCGACCGTCAACCGGATCCCCGTGCTCCTGTTCCCCAGCGACTATTTCGCGAACCGCCTCGTCGACCCGGTCCTCCAGCAGGTCGAGCACGCCGTCGAGCGGGACGTCAGCGCGAGCGACGCGTTCCGGCCCGTCTCCCGCTACTTCGACCGCATCTCGCGACCGGAGCAGCTGCTGTCCAGCCTGCCCGAGGCCTTCCGCGTGCTCACCGACCCGGCCGACACCGGTGCCGTGACGGTCAGCCTGCCCGAGGACGTCCAGGCGGAGGCCTTCGAGTGGCCAGCGGCGTTCTTCGAGCGCCGGGTGTGGCGCGTCCGCCGCCCGGTCCCGGAGCCGGCGGTCGTGGACCAGGTCGCGGCGCGGCTCCGGGACGCGAAGGCTCCGCTGATCGTGGCCGGCGGTGGCGTGATCTACTCGGAAGCCTCGGACGCCCTGGACGCGTTCACGACCCGCTTCGGGATCCCGGTCGGCGAGAGCCAGGCGGGCAAGGGCGCGTTGCCCTGGAACCATCCGCAGAACATGGGCCCGATCGGGTCCGCCGGCGGGCTCGCCGCGAACCGGCTGGCCCGCGAGGCGGACCTCGTGATCGCGATCGGCACGCGGTTGGGGGACTTCGTCACCGCGTCCCGCACGGCCTTCCAGCACCCCGACGTCTCGTTCGTCGGGATCAACGTCGGAGGCATGGACGCCGCCAAGATGCGTGCCCTGCCGATGGTCGCGGACGCCCGCGAGGCCCTCACGGCGCTCACGGCGGCGCTCGACGCGGCCGGCTGGGCCGGCACCGCCGCGGCCTACCGCGAGCGGGCCGCCGCGGAGAAATCGGAGTGGGACCGCACCGTGGACCGCCACCGGGCGGGCACCGGCGGGGTCGGCAACGCCGAGGGCCTCCTGGCCCAGCCCGAGATCATCGGGATCGTCAACGACGCGGTAGGCGGCCAGGCCACCGTCGTGTGCGCGGCCGGGAGCCTGCCGGGCGACCTGCTCAAGCTCTGGCGGCCCGAGCATCCCAAGGCCTACCACGTCGAGTACGGCTACTCGTGCATGGGCTACGAGATCGCGGGCGGTCTCGGCGTCCAGCTGGCCGATCCCGATCGGCACGTCGTCGTCATGGTGGGGGACGGCTCGTACCTGATGCTCAACTCGGAGATCGTGACCGCGGTCATGGAGGGCCAGCCGATCACGATCGTCGTGCTCGACAACCACGGCTTCCAGTGCATCCTCGACCTTGCGCGCGCCTCCGGCGTCCGGGACTTCGGCAACGAGATCCGGTTCCGCGACCCCAACCGCAACCGGCTCGTCGGCGACTACGTGCCGATCGACTTCCGGGCCCATGCCGAGTCGATGGGCGCCCGCGCCGTGACGGCGCGGACCGCCGACGAGATCCGGGCGGGCCTCGCCGGTGCCAGACGCGGCGGGCGACCGACGGTGATCGTCGTGCCGACGTCGCCGGCCGGGCGCGTGCCCGGCATGGAGAGCTGGTGGGACGTGCCGGTCGCGGAAGCCAGCACCCAGGACAACGTGCACGAGGCGCGCGGGCGGTACGAGCTGGCCGTCGCGCGCCAGCGGAGGGAGCTCCTGTGAGGATCGCGACGGCACCCGTCAACTGGAACAACCCGGACGTCCCGGAGTACCGCGCGTGGCTGCCCTACGAGCGGATGATGGACGAGTTCGTGGAGGCGGGATATGACGCCACCGAGTGGGGCCCCGGCATGCCGGAGGACCCCGCAGAGCTCAAGGCGGCCCTCGACAGCCGCGGCCTGACGATGGTCGGCGCGTTCGTCGGGCTGGGCTTCCGGGACGCCGGCCGCCACGAGGCCGAGATGGCCAAGGCGATGGGGATCGCCCGGCGGCTGCATGCCACGGGCGGCCGTCTGCTGATCGCCGCGGAGGCCGGTGACGACCGGCGCCGGGGCGAGGCTGGCCACGTGGACGAGACGCGCGGCCTCACCGACGAGCAGTGGCGGAACCTCGCCACGGGCCTCCACGACCTCGCCGACAACCTGGCCCCGATGGGCATGTCCGTCGTGTTCCACAACCACGTGGGCACGTACGTGGAGACGGCGGCGGAGACCGCCCGCCTGCTGGACGAGACCGACCCCGCGAAGGTCGGCTGGTGCCTCGACATCGGGCACCTCGCCTACGGCGGCGGCAACAGCCTCGAGATGCTGGGCCGCTACGGTGATCGTGTCGCCCACATCCACCTCAAGGACGTGGACGGCGAGGTCCTCGCCCAGGCGAAGGCCGGGCAGTGGAGCTTCGGCACCGCGCTCAAGGCCTACATCTTCCCGCCGCTCGGCGAGGGGATCGCCCAGGTCCCCGAAGTGGTCGCGGAGCTGCTGGCGCGCGGGTACGACGGCTGGTTCGTCCTGGAGCAGGACACGAACCGCGGCGACCCCGGGGACGTGGCGCGCGCCAACGGCGAGTACCTGGAAGGGCTCCTCACCGGGATCGCGGTGGGCTGATCGTGGAGGCACGCCCACCGGGCGATCACGCCGACCTGGAAGCGCTCGCGCGGCGCGGGCGCCTGCTCGTCATCGAGAGCGTCGCGCGGGCGGGCGCGGGCCACATCGGCGGGCCGCTGTCGGCCATGGACCTGCTCATCGCCCTCTTCTTCCGCGTGCTGCGGATCCGGCCCGACGAGCCTGGCTGGCCGGAGCGCGACCGGTTCGTCCTGTCCAAGGGCCACTCCGCCATCGGCCTGTACGCGGCCATGGCCCTGCGGGGCTACTTCCCCGTCGAGGAGCTGGCGACCTTCGATGCCGCCGGCTCGCGGCTCCAGGGCCACCCGGACATGACGCGGCTCCCGGGCCTCGACGCGTCCACCGGGTCGCTCGGCCAGGGCCTGTCAGTGGGGCTGGGCATGGCCATGGGCGCCCGCCGCCGCGGGCTCGACAACCACACCTGGGTCCTCCTCGGCGACGGGGAGATGCAGGAGGGGCAGGTCTGGGAGGCGATCCCGGTGGCCGCCAAGTACGGCTTGGGCAACCTCACGGCGATCGTGGACCGCAACGGGATGCAGCAGTACGGCTGGCCGCTGCGGCTCGACGAGCGGCACCGTGGCGACCGGCGCGACCCGTTCGGCGACACCGCCGTCCGCGAGGCGTTCGAGGCGTTCGGCTGGCGCGTCCTCGAGATCGACGGCCACGAATTCGGCGCCATCATCGCCGCCTGCGAGGACGCGCGCGCCGCCGGCACCGGGGTCGTGCCCACCGTGATCCTGGCGGAGACCGTGAAGGGCCGGGGCTTGAGCTTCACCGAGGGTGCCTTCGAGTGGCACAGCCGCGTCGCCACGGCCGACGAGGTCGAGGCCGCCCGCGCCGAGCTGGGGGAGGAGCCGGCATGACGAAGGCCCTCCGCGACGCCTGGGCGGACACCCTCATCGAGCTGGCCGCCGACAACCCGGACCTGCTGGTCCTGGACGGGGACCTGGGCACCTCGACCCGGGCCGAGCGGTTCGCCAGGGCCCACCCCGACCGGTTCCTGCAGATGGGCATCGCGGAGCAGGGGATGGTGGGCACCGCGGTCGGGCTGGCGAGCATGGGCTTCGTCCCGTGGCTCTCCTCGTTCGTGGTGTTCTTCACCCATCGCGCCGTGGACCAGGTCCGGATGTCGGTGGCCCAGACGCACGCGAACGTCAAGATCGGGGCGGCCTACGCCGGGCTCCAGACCGGCTTCACCGGCAAGACCCACCTGGACGTGCAGGACCTCGCGATCATGCGGGCGATGCCCGGCATGACGGTCCTGGCACCCGGCGACGCGACCGAGTGCGCCGCCATGGTCCGCTGGGCGACGGCGACGCCGGGCCCGGTCTTCCTGCGGCTGGGCCGCGAGGGCGGACCGGACCTGTTCGACGCGTCGTACCGGTTCGAGCCCGGCCGCGTGATCCGCTTGCGCGATGGCGCCGACGTGCTCCTGGTGGGCACCGGCCAGCAGACGGCACGCTGCCTCGAGGCCGCGACGCTGCTGGCCGCGGACGGTCTCGGCGCGGGCGTCGTCCACGTGCCCTCGATCAAGCCCGTTGACGCGGGCGCGATCGCGGCCGCGGCGCGGGACGTCCGGCTGGTCGTCACCGCGGAGGAGCACTCGGTGCTCGGCGGATTGGGGAGCCTGGTGGCGGAGATCGTCACCGCCCACGTGCCCCGCCGCGTCGAGCGCATCGGTATCGAGGACACCTGGGGCGAGTCCGCTCCCGGCACCTGGCTCCTGGACCGCCACGGCCTGACGCCCGAGCGGATCGCGGAGCGGGTGCGGCGGGCGCTGGACGCCGAGGGTTGAGCCGCAGCAGCGCAAGCGAGCCGCAGCAGCGCAAGGGAGATTCGATGAGCAGGTTCTCGCCCAGGGATCCGAACCGGATCGGGGTCGCGTTCCTCGGCGCCGGCCGGATGGGCCGGACGCACGTGCGCAACATGGCGGCCATCCCCAACGTGCGAACCATCGTCGTCGCCGACCCCAACCCGGACAACGCGGCGGCCGGCCGGGACCTGGCGCGGGCCCCGCGTGCCTCGACCGACCCCGTCGAGGCGATCCTCGACCCGGAGGTCGAAGCCGTCGTCATCTCCACGCCCACCGACACGCACGCCTCGCTCATCGAGACCGCGCTCCGGGCGGGCAAGGCCGTGTGGAGCGAGAAGCCGATCGCGCAGGAGATCGCGGAGACCAGGCGGATCGTGGACCTGTGGCGCGAGCTGGACATCCCCGTCCAGCTCGGGTTCATGCGCCGGTTCGACCCAGGGTACGTCCGCGCCAAGCAGCTCATCGACGCCGGCGAGCTGGGCCGGATCGAGCAGTTCCGGGCCCTGTCCCGCGACACCTTCCCACCGCCCGTGGAGTACCTCCTGTCGTGCGGCGGATCGTTCCTCGACATGTCGGTCCACGACCTGGACCTCGCCCGCTACCTCGTCGGCGAGGTCGAGGAGGTGCACGCCTGGGCATCGGTCCTGTTCGACGAGCGCTTTGCCCAGGCCGACGACTGGGACACCTCGATCACCGTCCTCAAGTTCCGTAACGGCGCCCTCGGCGTCCTCGAGACGGCCAGGCACTCCGAGTGGGGCTACGACATCCGGACCGAGGTCGCCGGCGCGAAGGCGAAGGTCGTCATCGACGCCGCCCAGAAGACGCCGGCGACGGTATCGCGCAACTTCGCCTGGGAGGGAGACCTCTACGAGAGCTTCCCGGACCGGTTCGAGGTGGCGTACCGCCGCGAGCTCGAGGTGTTCTTCGAGGACCTCGGCGCCGGGCGCCCGGTCGCACCGGGACCCGATGACGCGCTCGAGACGCTGCGCCTGGCGGTCGCCGCCACCAGGTCGTGGCGCGAGGGCCGACCCGTGAGGATCGACGAGATCTCCGTCGACGGCTGATCAGGTCCGTCCCGCTCGGTCAGCCGCCGGTGACCGGGACGACCCTGCCCGTTGCGACGCTCTCGATCGCCGCCTCCGCGAGGACGAGGGCGGCACGCCCGTCCGCGAAGCCCACGGACGGCTCGCGATCCTCCCTGATCGCCGCCAGGAACTCCGCGAACTCCGCCTTGTAGGCAGGCAGGTAGCGCTCGAGGAAGAAGTTGAGGACCGGCCCGGCAGCCTCCGTCTCCTTCGCGTTGAACGCCCTGACCGCCGTGGCGGTCAGGTTGCCGGCCTCGAGCGATCCCAGGTCACCGAACGCTTCGAGACGCTGGTCGTAGCCGTAGGCGCAGCTGCGGCTGTTGACGATCGTGCACAGCGCACCGTCCGTGTTTCGCATCGTGACGATCGCCTGCGCGTGGTCGCCCGCCGCGACGAACACCGGATCGTTGTTGTGGCTCGCGACCGCGGACACCTCCACGATCTGGCCCAGGAAGAACCGGGCCATGTCGAAGTCGTGGATGGTCATGTCGCGGAACATCCCGCCGGAGACGGCGAGGTAGGCCCCGGGCGGCGGCTGCGGGTCGCGGCTGGTCACGCGCAGGGCGCGGATCGGACCGATCTCGCCCGCCTTCACGCGCTCGTTGACCTCGCGGAAGGTGGGATCGAAGCGCCGGTTGAAGCCGAGCATCACGAACGGCGCCTTGCCGGCGATGTCCGCCCAGCAGGCGTCGATTCGGGCCATGTCGAGGTCGATCGGCTTCTCGCACAGCACCTTCCTGCCGGCGAGTACCGACGCCCGGATGAGGTCCGTGTGGGTCGCCGTGGCAGAGGCGATCAGCACCGCGTCGACGCTGGCGTCCTCGATGGCATCACCCGGCTCGGGGCTCCACTTCGCCCCGTAGCGGCCGGCCAGCGTGCTGGCGGCCGTCTCGACCGGGTCGCACACCCACGCGAGCTCGGCCTCGCCGCTCTCGGTGATCGATCTGGCATGAACCTGGCCGATGCGACCGGCCCCCAACAGTGCTACGCGGAGCATCGACGCCTCCAAGCAGGTGCGGTGGCGGATCACGATCCGGTCCTCGGGGCCATGGCGGAGGGGACGCGGCGGACTCCAAGTAACCGATTACATGCTACACTCGAGACATGGCCGGCGCAACCTGGCCGACTGGGCTGACATGCCTTCGGCCGGCGTCGCCCCGATTGGCACTGCCCGGAGGACCTGCATGACCGGCACGCCCATGTTCCCGCTCGCGGTGACCACGGAGATGCTGTTCCTCGACCTCCCGTACCTCGATCGCGTGCGCCGCATCCACGAGCTCGGCTTCCAGGTCGAGATGTGGGACTGGACCGTCAAGGACCTCGACGCGGTCGCGGCGATCGGGGCGACCTGGTCGACCATGACCGGCTACATCCACGGCGACCTGTACGACGAGGATGGCGGCCGGACGCTCCTCGAGACCGCGAAGCTGTCCGTCGAGGCCGCGGCGAAGCTCGGCTGCCCGCGGCTCGTCGTCCACGGCGCCGAGCTCGACGGGTCACGCAACGGCCTGCCGTTCCGCCCCCAGGCGGTGACCACCGGCCGGATGTGGCTCAACGCATACCGGACACTCGATCGGCTCGCCGACCTGGGCGAGGCGAACGGCGTCGTGTTCTGCCTCGAGAACCTGAACCTGTACGTGGACCACCCGGGTGTGCCGTTCGGCAAGGCGGAGGACACGATCACGCTCGTCGGGACCCTGGACAGGCCGGGCGTCCGGCTGATGCTGGACCTGTACCACGCGCAGATCGGGGAGGGCAACCTGATCGAGCTGGTGCGCAAGGCGGGCCGGCTCATCGGCGAGATCCAGGTGGCGGACGTGCCCGGGCGCATGGAACCGGGCACCGGCGAGGTCAACTGGCCGGCCGTCGCCGCGGCGCTCGAGGGGATCGGCTACACGGGCGTGGTGGGCCTCGAGTCCTTCGCGAGCGGCGACGCCGGCGTCGCGCTGGAGCGCTTCCGGGCGGCCTTCAGCCGGGCATAGCCGCCGCGGCTCACATCACATCAGTTCCCCCTTGACGCGAGCATCGGGGCGCGTCAAGATCGCGCATGTAATCGATTGCGAGCGCGATCCCATCCGCTTGACCTCGACCCACGGGACGCGAGGGATTGCCGCTCTCGAGCCCACCCGGAGGGCGTAGCATCTCGCGAAAGGAGGGTCTCGGGTCGCGCATCCTGGGGGTCTATCGTGACCGCGAACAGCGTGTCTCTTCCCTTCGAGGAACCGAGATCGACCGGCTCCGATCCATGGGGGCCGGAATCGTCAAGGAGGAGTCGTACATGAGACTGACGAAATGGACGATCGGGCTCACGACACTCGTGCTCGTCGCGTCCGCGTGTTCGTCAACGTCGTCGACGGCCGCCCCGACTGGCGGCGGCGGATCATCTGACCGCTCGGCGATCAGCATCGAGGTCGTGACCCACGGCCAGGCCTCCGACCCGTTCTGGTCGATCTTCAAGAACGGCGTCGACCAGGGCGGCAAGGACATGGGGGTCAAGGTCACCTACAGCGCCCCCGACACCTTCGACATGGTCAAGATGGGCCAGCTGATCGACGCCGCCTGCGCCAAGCAGCCGACCGGCCTCGTGATCTCGCTCCCCGACGCCACGGCGCTCGGGCCGAGTGTCACCAAGTGCGTTACCGCGGGGATCCCGGTCATCTCCGCCAACTCCGGCTCCGACGCATTCGCGGCGCTCGGCATCCTGACCCACGTCGGCCAGGACGAGGCCGTCGCCGGTCGAGCCGCCGGGGTGCGGATGAAGGACGCCGGTGGCACGAAGGCGATCTGCGTCAACCAGGAGGTCGGCAACGCCGGCCTCGACGCCCGCTGCAACGGCTTCGCGGAAGGGTTCGCCCCGGGCACCTCGACCGTCCTCCAGGTCGACCTCAAGGATCCGACGACGGCGCAGCAGAAGATCGCCGCCGCCCTGACGGCCGACCCGACGATCGACACCGTCATGGCCCTCGGCCCGACCGGCTCGACGCCGACCATCGCCGCGCTCAAGGACATGGGCAACAGCAGCATCAAGGTCGGCACCTTCGACCTCTCGCAGGAAGTCCTGGCCGCGATCACCGACGGCTCGATGCTGTTCGCGATCGACCAGCAGCAGTACCTCCAGGGGTACCTGCCGATCACCTTCCTCACCCTGTACAAGCTGTACGGCCTGATGCCGGGCGGCGGCCTGCCGGTCGCGACCGGCCCGGGCTTCGTGACGGCGGACAACGTCGAGACCGTCAAGGCGAACACCGGGACCACCCGGTAGCTCGCCGCGGTCGAGGATCTCGCCAGGGGCCGGCGTATCGCCGGCCCCTGGCGGCAACCTTGGGAGGGTCGTGCATGACGACGGTCGAGGGCACCCCATCCGAGGCGACGCGGATGCGTCGCGCCAGTCCCGTCCGCCAGCTGCTCACGCGACCCGAGTTCGGGTCGATCGTCGGGGCGATCCTCATCTTCTTCGTGTTCTGGGCCCTGACCGGCTTCACCGTCGGCTCGGGCTTCATGTCCTGGCGGGGCTTCGCGGCCTACATCCAGGTGGCGGCCCAGATCGGGATCCTCGGCGCCACCGTGGCCCTGCTGATGATCGCCGGCGAGTTCGACCTGTCCATCGGCTCGATGGTCGGCGCCGCGGGCCTCATCCTCGGCCTCTCGATCACCCAGTACGGCCTGCCGTTGTGGCTCGGGCTGATCATCACCTTCGCCTTCGCCCTGGCCATCGGCGCCCTGAACGGCTACATCGTGGTCCGGACCGGCCTCCCGTCGTTCATCGTGACCCTCGGCTCCCTGTACATGCTCCGGGGCGCAGGTCTGGCCCTGACGAGGCTGGTGTCCAACGGCCAGACGATCGTCAGCGGGGTGGGAACTGCCGCCGCGGACGACCCGCTCTCGAACCTGTTCAACGCCGTCCTGTTCACGATCGGAGGGGCTGACTTCAAGGTCGAGCTCCTGTGGTGGATCGCCGTCGTCGCCGTGTCCACGTGGGTCCTGCTGCGGACGAGGTTCGGGAACTGGATCTTCGCGGTCGGCGGATCGAAGGAAGCCTCGCGGAACATCGGCGTTCCCGTGAACCGGGTGAAGATCCTCCTGTTCATGGCGACCGCGGCGTCGGCCGCGCTCTATGCGTGCATCCAGGTCCTGAGCGTCGGCAACGCCGACGTCCTGCGCGGCACCGGGAAGGAGTTCGAGGCGATCATCACCGCGGTCATCGGCGGGACGCTGCTGACCGGCGGCTACGGCTCCGCGCTCGGCTCCGCGTTCGGCGCGTTCATCCTCGGGGTGACCCAGCTCGGCATCTTCTTCGTGCCCGGCTTCAACTCCGACTGGTACGCCTTCGTCCTCGGTGCCCTGCTGCTCATCGCCGCGATGGTGAACAACTGGATCCTGCGCCGCGCCTCGGGAGCCCGATCATGACCGTGGACCAGACCGCCCCCGCTGCCCCGCAAGCGTCACGCTCGGACGTCCCCGTCCTCGAGGCGAGGGACATCTCGAAATACTTCGGCCGCGTCATCGCCCTCAAGGGCGTCTCGCTGTCCGTGAAGGCCGGCGAGGTGAACTGCCTGCTCGGCGACAACGGCGCCGGAAAGTCGACCCTGATCAAGATCCTGTCGGGGGTCCACCGCCCCGACGAGGGCGAGCTGCTCATGGACGGCAACCTCGTCACGCTCTCCTCGCCGAGGGAGGCGCAGTCCCGCGGGATCGCGACCGTGTTCCAGGACCTGGCGGTCCTGCCGCTGATGAGCATCTCCCGGAACTTCTTCCTCGGCAACGAGCCCACCAAGGGCGTCGGACCGGCCAAGCGATTCGACATGGGGTACGCCGACCGGATCTCGCGCGAGCACATGCACGAGATCGGCATCGACGTTCGCGACACCGCCCAGCTCGTGGGCACGCTGTCCGGCGGGGAGCGCCAGACGCTCGCCATCGCCCGCGCGGAGTACTTCGGCGCGCGCGTGCTCATCCTCGACGAGCCGACGTCGGCGCTCGGCGTGAAGCAGGCGGCGATCGTCCTGCGCCACATCGTGAAAGCGCGGGCGCGCGGCCTCGCGGTCATCTTCATCACGCACAACGTCCAGCACGCGCTGCCGGTCGGTGACAAGTTCACGATCCTCAGCCACGGCCGCAGCGAGGGCGTGTTCAAGCGCGGCGAGGTGAGCCTGGACCAGCTGCTCGGCCTGATGGGCGGCGGGGCGGAGCTCAGCGACCTGTCGAGGGAGCTCGAGCAGCTCCAGGACGAAGCCGTGAGGGCGCACGCAGCCGAGCCCGGAGCCGGGGCCCCTCCGGCGGGCTGACGGGCGGGTGAACGACCCTGCCGGACAGCCGGCGGATGACTGCGCGCTCACGCGACCCCGAGGAGACCCGCGCGATGGCTGATCTC
>Ga0154724_1104_pt7 | contig 11848 bp, 13 predicted proteins | sample Rifle2008BG16ft_FD_105732 | JGI IMG/M metagenome (GOLD analysis project Ga0154724, IMG submission 105732) | Chloroflexi bacterium RBG_16_72_14 | reverse complement strand
GCCGCACGAGGCCACGATCGCCCCGATCGCGAGCGCCGCCAGGACGCGGCCGACCGTCACCCGAAGTCGCCGCATGTATCGATCACCCCATGCTCAATGACGCTGGTGCGCGCATTGTCCATCCACGGGTCAATCCTGCGCGGCGGCCGTGTCGTTGCCCGGCGGCCGGGTCAAGCGGCGGCCCTGTCGGTGCCCGTCGGCCCCGGGACCGACATCGTGGGTGACCGGCGAGAGGGTCGGCGACTGTCCCTAGGTCGTCGGATCGAGCAGCGACACGCCAGTCCGCGCCACGTCACGGGTGTTGCGGGTGACCAGCACGAGGTCGTGCACGAGGGCCGTGGCGGCGAGCAGCCCGTCGACCGTTGGGACGGGATCGGGGACGTTCAGGGCACCCCATCGATCGGCGACCCGGTGGTCGATCGGCAGCACCCGGTCCGCGAAGCCCGTGGTCAGGCGGGCGAGCCACTGCTCGAGCGCGAGCGCAGACGCGACGTCGCGCCGCCTGATCGATTCGATGCCCCGGCGGACCTCGCCGAGCACCAGCACGCTGGTGAACAGCTCGGTCTCGCGCGCCGCGTCAAACCAGGCGCGGATCCCCGCGTTCGCCCGGTCGCCCTTGCGCAGCTCTGACAGGACGTTGGTGTCGACGAGCCAACTCACGAAACGGGCCGCGGGAGATCGCGGCTGGGCTCGAAGTCGGCGTCCTCGCCGACGTCGGGCATCGATGCGAGGAAGGCCTTGAAGGACTCCCGGTCGATGTCGGCCTGGAGGGCTGCGCTCAGGATCTCGCGGTGCTCGGCCTCGGCTGAACGGCCGTGCCGCGCGGCCCGGCGCTTGAGCGCCCGAACGATCTCCTCGCCGACATTCCGAACAATCAGCTGGCTCACATCATCCACCTCTGCTATCGATGATAGCACCCTTGGGCGCCGGTGCGGTGAGACCGGTAAGGCACCTCCCCCGCATGCGAACCGACTTTGAGGTACGTGGCGCGCGTCGCGTCGGTCAGGTGCCCGATTACACCGCGCTCGACCGCGCCGAGGATGACGGCATCACGAGACGCCGGTACCGGGGCACGAAGGTTTCGGAGCCCGCCAGGCGTCAAGGGAGGAACAGATGTCTGCAGCGTCCCGCCCCGTCCAGGCGACCCCGGGCATGCGCCAGCTGGGTACCGCGCTCGGCGCGGTCATCCTCGCCATCGCGCTCGTTGTCCTGCTGGCGTTCGGCCAGTCGACGGCGACCCAGCCCCAGGCCGCACCCGCCGCCGGCGCGGCGCCGGTTACCCACGATCACGGCTGGAGCACCGACAGCTCCGCCCAGTCCCCCAGCTCCGGTGCCTCCCGGGGTTCTGGCGGCTCGAACGGCGTCCGCCTCGCGCAGTGATGCCCCGTGCGTGCCGAGCCAGCAAGCCGGTGCGCCGAGCCAAGCCACGGAAACGCCGTCCCGATGCCGGGACGGCGTTTCGCCGTGACCTCGATCCTTCCACACCCCCGCCGCCGAGACGGGATTGTGCCGCCCCGTACCATCGCCCTGACATGCCCGCGCGGATCTCGAGTCCTCTTCTCGTCGGGCGTGACGACGCGCTCGCGAGCATCGCGGCGGCGATCGCCGCGTCGACTGCCGGTGCCCCCCGCTTCGTCGTCGTCCGGGGCGAGGCCGGGATCGGCAAGTCGCGCCTCGTCGGCGAGGCGGCGGCGCGGCTGCCGGCCGGGACGCTCGTCCTCTCGGGCGAGTGCCTCGACATCGGCGCCGCCGGTCTTCCGTACCTCCCGATCGCCGAGGCGCTGCGCCGGCTTGCGCGAACCATCGCACCGGAGTCCCTCGAGCGCATCCTGGGACCGGGGCGGCGGGACCTGGCGGTCCTCGTCCCCGAGCTCGGGGCCGGCGGAACCGACCCGGGAACAGGTGGCCGGCCGGACGACCCATTGGCCCCGCCGTCGCCCGGCCTGCTCACCTCGGGGCTCGCCCAGGCGCGGCTGTTCGAGCGGGTGCTCGGTCTCCTGGGAGCGCTGTCCGCGCAGGGACCCACCGTGCTCGTCGTCGAGGATGTCCACTGGATCGACCGGGCGACCCGCGACCTGCTCACGTTCCTGTCCCGGAACCTCACCGACGAGCGGCTCGCCATCGTGCTCACCGTTCGCGATGACGACCTCCCGCACGGCCATCCGATCCTGGCGTGGCTCGCCGAGATCGAGCGGTCGCCGCTCACGGCCGTCGTGGAGCCCGGACGCCTGGACCGTGCAGGCGTCGAACACCAGCTGCGCCTGATCGCCGGTGGCGAGGTCGCACCCGAATTCGCCGACCGGATCTGGCGCCGATCGGAAGGCAATCCGCTGTTCGTGGAGGAGCTGTACGCCGCCGGGACCGACGACGCCGGCGGTCCGAGATCAGCCGTCGAGGTGCTTCTCGCCCGAGTCGGCCGCCTCGATGCGGCCGCGAGGACGGTCGTCGAGGCGGCGGCCATCGCCGGCCGACCTGTTGACGACCGGCTCCTGGCCGAGGTGCTCGGAGTGCCGGAGACCGAGATCGACGAGCCGCTCCGCGCGGCGCTAGCGAACGGCGTGCTCGATCGCGAGCCCGACACCGAGCGATACCGGTTCCGCCACGAGCTGCTGCGCGAGGTCGTCGAGCGGCAGCTGCTGCCGGGTGCACGGCGCCGGCTCCACGAACGGTTCGCCAGGCGTCTCGAGGCCCGCCCGGAGCTGGCCGACACCAGCCCCGTCGGCGCCGCAGGCGAGCTGGCTGTCCACTTCGCGGAGGCGGGGCTCGCCGCCGAGGCGTACGCACGGTCGATCGAGGCCGCCGCGGCGGCGGAGGCGGTGCATGCCTACGCGGACGCCCACCGCCATCTCGAGCGAGCCCTCGACCTCGAGCCACGTCTTCCAGCCCGAACCGCAGACGGCCCGGCTCGGATCGGCCTGCGCAGCAGGGCCGCTGACGACGCGGACCTGGCCGGTGAGTTCACGAGGGCCCTGGAGCTCACCCGAGCCGCGCTCAAGCTCGTTGACCCGTCGGCGGAGCCCGTCACGGCCGGGCTGCTCCACTCGCGGATCGGCTACCTGCAGTGGGCGGTGGGTGACGGCGAAGCCGCCCTTGCCTCGCACCGCGAGGCGGCCAGGCTCGTCCCTGCCGAGCCGCCGACGCAGGAGCGGGCGAAGGTGCTCGGGTCGCTCGGCGGGGCCCTCATGGGCGAGGGCCGGTGGGCGGAATCACGCACGCTGTGCGAGGCCGCGATCGCATGCGCCATCGCGGCCGAGGCGCCCGCCGAGGAGAGCCGGGCGCGGAACATGCTCGGGTCCGATCTCGTGGCGTTGGGCGAGATCGAGGCGGGCATCGAGGAGCTCCGCGAGGCGTGCCGGATCGCGAGGCTGGCCGGCCGGGCGGACATGCTCATCGTGGGCCACCACAATCTCGCCCTCAACCTCGCGGCGGCCGACCACCTCGAGGCGGCTGTCGGCGAGGCACGGGCCGGGTTGGTCGAGGCGCGCGAGGCCGGCCTGGAGCGCCGCTTCGGGCAGGACCTTGCGGCCCTGGTCGGGGACGCGCTGATGCGACTGGGGCGCCTCGACGAGGCCGTGGAGGCGGCGGACGACGGCCTCGCGCTCGACCCGAGTGGGCGCGGGACGGTGTACCTCTCGACGGTCTGGGCCCGGATCGCCGCGATCCGCGGGGACCATGAGGCCGCCGAGCGGTGGCGCTCGGAGATCGACCTGCCATCACTGGACCCGGACGTGGCCGCGTATGTCGCGGCAGTCGAGGCGGAGGCGCTCGCCTGGTCGGACCGGCCCGCGGCGGCAGTCGATGCGGCCGAGGCCGGTCTCGCGAGACTCGACGGCCTCGACGACGTCCTGTGGTCGGCGCCGCTCGTCGCACTCGGGCTGCGAGGTGTCGCCGAGCTCGCGGAGGCGGCTCGGGCCAGGCGTTCGCCCGCTGTGCTCGAGGGGCTGGCGCCGTGCCTCGATCGTCTGCGCTCTCGGCTCGACTGGCTGGCTCCCCGGGTCACGACGACCAGCGGGCGGGGCTTCGTCGCGCTGGCACGCGGGGAGCTGGCCCGGGCGACCGGTGACAGCGGTGCGGCCGCCTGGCGGGAGGCGATCGGTGCGTTCGATTCCGTGCCCGACCCGCTCACGGCTGCCTACGCGCGCCTGCGGTCCGCCGAGGCCGAGCTCCGGACCCACGGACTCCGGGCCGATGTCGCCCACCTCCTGCGCGACGCGGGATCGGTTGCCGGGGGGGCCGGGGCGCGCCCGCTCGCCGCGGCGGTCGCCGCCCTGGCGTCACGGGCTCGCATCGGATCCGCGGCCCGGCCGGCCGAGACCGTCGAATCCCCCGTCGCGAGCGTGCCCTCAGTGGAGCCGGCTGGCCCTCGGGCCGCGGCGATGGCGCTCGGGCTCTCCGCGCGCGAGGTCGAGGTGCTCGAGCTCGTCACCGCCGGCCTCACGAACGGTGAGATCGCCGAGCGGCTGTTCATCACGCGCAAGACTGCCGCCGTGCACGTGACCCACATCCTGGACAAGCTCGGCGTGACCAACCGTGTGGGTGCGGCGATGGTGGGCGCTCGCGTGGGCCTCGAGCGCACGAGCTCCGACTACGGTGCCTCGGAGTAGATCTGCACCTGGATCCGGCCCTCGTCGTCGGGTACCCCGATCGAGACATCCCTGATGACGAGGCCCGACTTGGCATTCTTCGCGGCCACCTCCGCCACGGAGGCGAGCAGCTGGCCGGGGCTGTTCGCGAGGGCGTAGCGGTCGACGTCGACCAGGCGCGGCTTGTAGCCGGCCTTTCGGAGCACCGTCATGGCGTGATTGCTGGCCTCGTGGGCCACGGCAATTGCGAACTCGCCGCCCCGTTCGACGTCGCCGCCGCCCGCGGCCTCGATGTTGACGCGTGCCTTCTCGAGCACCGCGAGGAATGCCTGCAGGTCCGGCGTGGACTTCGCAGGCACGGTCCTGATCTGCTGGTGCATGGGAGCGGCTCCCTCCTCGTCGCGGCCCGTGATTCGGCCGCACTCAGGTGCGTCACTCTAGGCCTGCGGCGCCACGCGTCAACCACGAAGGATCCGTGCCACCTCCCGGCAGCACGGACCCTCCTCGCCGGCCCCCGACCGGCCTGCGGTTCGCGATGTCACGCGCCGGTGGGCGCGACGCCGTCGCGGATCGACGGGCGGATCGCGTCGAACAGGCGGGTGAGGCGCTCCCGGAACTGAACGCTGTCGATGCTGCCCGACGGCTCCATCGACCCGGCCTGCCGGACGAGCCGCTCGCGTTCTGCCTGACGCAGGTCCTCTGCGATGCGCAGCTTCGCCAGCTCGTACATCAGTTGCGGGTGGTACATCTCACGGCTCCTTCGTATCGGCGGGTCCCCGTCGGAACTGACGCCATCTTCTGCGCCTCGAGCCCGCGCGCCATCGGGCGGCCATCCCATCCGAGAGGCGGTCCTACCTCAATCACGGAGCGGACACGCACCCACCCTGCCTTACGGGCTCGCCCGTCGTGGGCGATGCCGGGCCTTGCGGGCGTGCGCGAAGATTGGCCGATGGCCAACGCGTACCCCAAGCCGGGCCCGAGGACGAGGTCGCAGCCCGCGGGCGTATTCCCGGCGGCGACCTGACGATGGGCTTCGACGTCGCCGCGGAGGCGTACGACCAGTTCATGGGGCGATGGTCGCGCCAGCTGGCACCGCAGCTGGCCGACTTCGCGGGGCTCCATGCCGGCCAGCAGGTCCTCGACGTGGGCTGCGGCCCGGGAGCGCTCACCGAGGTGCTCGCGGAGCGGCTGGGGGTCGCCGGAGTGGCGGCCGTCGATCCGTCCGAGTCGTTCGTCGCGGCGGCGCGGACACGCGTCCCCGGCGTCGACGTGCGGCAGGCGGCCGCGGAGCGGCTGCCGTTTCCAGATGGGGCGTTTGACGCGACCCTTGCGAGCCTCGTCGTGCACTTCATGGCAGACCCGGTCGCGGGACTGGCGGAGATGGCGCGCGTGACCCGGAGCGGGGGCGTGTCCGCGGCCTGCGTCTGGGACTTCGAGGGCGGCCGTGGCCCGCTCGGACCGTTCTGGGAGGAGGCGCGCGAGCTCGATCCGGACGTCATCGACGAGTCGCGGCTGGCGGGCACGCGCCGGGGGCACCTCGCCGAGCTGTTCGCAGCGGCCGGTCACCGAGACATCGAGGAGGGAACCCTCGCGGCGAGCCGCGAGTACGCGAGCTTCGATGACTGGTGGGGGCCGTTCACCCGCGGAGTCGGGCCCGCCGGCGCCTACGTCGCCGCGCTCGGCCCGGAGCACCAGGCGGCGCTGCGCGGGCGCTGCCGGTCGATGCTCCCCGCGGGCCGGTTCGTCCTCACGGCCCACGCCTGGGTCGCGCGCGGCCTCACCTGAGGCATCGGTACGGGACGTCCGTCGAGCCGACGGCGAACGTCAGGGTCGCGGGCCGACGTTCGTCCATGGCTCGAGAGGCACGCAGCCTCGACGATGGCGATCGGTTTCTCGTCCCGCACCTGGAGCGCACCCGTGGCCCCCCGTCCCGCGGCCCTCGCCGCCGCCGTCGTCCTCATGTTCCTCATCGGCGCCGGGTCCGCATTCGTCGGCGCCCTGCTGCTGGTGCTCGCCGCGGGCGGCATCGCCGTCATTCCGGCGGCGAGCGTGTCCGCGTTTGTCGGACTGCTCGGCGTGGTCGCGATCCTGGTTGCTGCGGCGACGTTCTCCGCGGCCGTCGGCCTGTGGCTGGGCCGGCCGTGGGGCTGGGCGGCCTCGCTCGCGATCGCCCTCGCCGCGGTGCTCGGCGCGCTCATCGCTCTCGTCACGGCCGGAAGCCAGCCGCCGGTGGCGGCCGGGCTCGCGCTGACGCTCGCGGCTGCCGCGCTGCTGCTGGTCCCCTCGACGCGGAGGGCATCGGGCATCGGCTGATCGTTCGCAACCGGCCCGGGCGCAGCGCCTTGACGCCGGCGACCTCCCACCCCTCCATTGGGGGCCGTGGTCACGCATGACGGCGACGGCCTCTAGGCTTGCGGGCCGCGTGGCCCGCCTCGATCCATTCGCCTCTTGCGTCCGACACCATTCGACACCTGAATGGATCTCGCAAGGAGGTGCCACGATGCGAGCCTGGGTGATCACCCTCATCCTGGTGGCAATCGGAATCGTGGGGGCGTGGATCGGCTACTGGATCGGGCATGCGCTCGGCTGGAGCACGAACGCGGTGTTCCCGCTCACGATCGGAGGCGGCGAGCGGGCGATCGGGCTGTCGATCCTGGTCTCGTTCCTGTGCGTGATCGCCGGCGGGCTCTGGCTCGTCGCGCGACCGATGCTGCAGATCCGGCGACTGATGGCCTCGGGCCGGGCGGCGCACGCCACCGTGCGGCGGGCGTGGCGGACCGGCGTGTCCACCTCGCGGCTGGGCATCGGTGAGGGCGTGCGACACCAGGTGGCGTTCCAGCTCGAGATGCACCCGGACGGCGGCGGCGACTACGAGACGCCGGCGCTCGGGATGCTGACCGACGACGAGGAGGCCGTCATCAAGCCCGGGACCGAGGTGTCCGTCCGCTACGACCCGGGGCATCCGAGGTCCGTCGCCGTGGTCGGCCCGATGCGGGCCACGCCCGCCTGACCTGGCGGCTCACGGCCGGTCGGTCCTGGGCCCGATCCCCTCGAGGCGATAGACCTCGGCCGTGAACACGTCCAGGAGCGCGCGCCCCCGGGCGAGAGCTTGCTCGGCCCCCGCCCGGCCCGGGGCCCCGAAGAAGTCGCGTTCGGCAACGCGCGCGAACCAGTGGTCGAGCTTCTCGCTGTCGGACTCGCCCTCCTCGAGCTCGGCGAACCGGAACCGCTTCTTGCGCGTCTCGCGGCGGATCTCGTCCTCGAAGCTCTCCACGCTGTCGAGGATCTCCTCGTACTCGGCGTCGCGCGCCGCGTTGAACCGGGCGACGAGCTCGTCCTCCCAGGCCTGGCTCGGCGAGGCGGTCTCCAGGAGCGAGGCCTCGCCACCCCCGGTCCGGATCCGCTGCCCGAGCCGGTCGAGCTCGGTGCGGAGCTCGGGCCGGTCGGGCAGCACGGCGACCGCTTGCTGCAGGTACACGGCACCGAGCTGGCGGAGCTGCCGCCAGACGTACGTCCGGCGGCCGGACGACTCGGCCTTGATCCGGTAGATCAGGAGCAGCCAGCGGCGCGCTCCGCCGGATGGATCGCCCATGCCCCGCTCCTCCTTCAGGCGCCCACGTCGCGTCGTCGCATGCCGATGGCGCCGACGACGAGCCCCCCGATCGCGAGCACGACGCAGACCGCCACCCCGACGCCATCCCAGGTGCCGACCATCGGCTCGCCCAGGTGCGCGGTGAGCGCGAGCTGTCCGACCCAGTCGGGAAGCCGCAGGATCGGCGCCAGGAGGTCGAGCAGGAACGTCCCGATCGTGAGCGCGAGGACCGCGGGCATCGCGAACGAAGCGCGCGACACCCCGGCGACACCCACCCCGATGCCGGCCAGGGCGGCGCCGTAGAGGGCGAGCACGAGCGTGCCCAGTGCCGGCGTCATGGGATCCTGCCCCACCGAGGCGACGCCGAGCGCCACGCACGCGGCCAACAGCAGGGTGACGAGCGCGATCGCCATCCAGACCGCCGCGCCGCTCGCCACGGCCCACCGGGCCCTGGTCAGGGGCGTCGCGAGCTGCAGCTCCAGCCGCCCAGACGTCTCGTCCGACGACCGGCCCGCGATGAACGTCGCCGCAGCCAGCCCGATGAGGACGAAGCCGATCTCGGCGAAGGCCAGCTGCAGGAACCCGGCGGCCGTCGTGATATCGATGCCCGGGATGAGGTTGCGGAAGATCTCGGCCATGGCGGGCGATGCATCGAGCGCATCGAGGAGTGATTGCGAGGCGGCGGCCATCAGGACGCCGTAGATGCCGAGGCCGACGCCCCAGGCCAGCGCCGTCGGCAGGAGGTCGCCGAACGACCGTCCGAGTGGGCCGTGGACGCCGAGCAGCGCGCGGGGCAGCCGGGGGACCGGCAGCGGGATCGTCACCCCGACGTCGCGGCGCGCGAACCCCTCGATGCCGATCGCGAGGAGGACGAGGCAGACGACGGCCGTGATGCCGATCCCCGCCCAGTCCGTGGAGCCCGCAAGGGGGACGTGGTCGGCGGTCCACGAGAACCAGGTCGCATCCGCGAGCGTGTCGAATGCCGGCACGACGGTCCGGTAGCTGTGGATCACGTACCCGCCGAGCATCAGGGCGCCGGCGATCCCGGCCGCTGCTCCGCGTCCCAGGAACGGGGCGACGGCGAAGGCGACCGATCCGGCGACCAGTGTCCTGATCCCGAGCCCGATCGCGAACGAGATCGCCGCCGCGGGAGAGATGGAGTCGCCCGGCAGCCTGGCGCCGACGACCCCGGTCACCCACGCGACGACGGCGACGACAACCATGCCGAGACCGATCGCCGTCGCATGCCCCGCGACCTTCTCGAGCGCGATCGACCGCCTCGAGCGGGGGGTCGCGACGGCGAAGTCGAGGCTCCCCCGCCGGGCCTCGCCGGCGAGGACGGACGACAGCGCGAGGATGGACCACAGCCCGGCGAGGAGGGCGAAGTACGCGCCGTAGTGCCACGAGATGAACCCGCCGAGCGTGTCGACGTCGAGCGGGTTTCCGTACATGCCGCGCAGCATCGGCGGCATGTCCTGCGACATCGCGGCGAGCTCGCGCCGCGCCTCGAGCGTGCCGTAGGTGGAGGACATCGTGATGCCGCCGGCGACAATCAACACGCCCAGGAGCGCGGTCACGACGAGCATGCCCGCGCGGGAGTCGCGAACGGTCTTGCCGAAGATGCTGCCCAGGCCGTAGAGCCGGCGGCGAAGCGGGACACGGGGGGCCGACGCCGCGACCGGCAGGCCCCGGATCTCAACGGCCATGGTTGGCCACCCCAACGGCCACGCGGCCGTACTGCGCGAGGAACGTCTGCTCGAGGCTCGGTTCCCGGGTCTCGAAGTCGATCAGGCCACGCCCGGCGGCGGCTTCGACCACCGGTGCCATCGAGCCGGATACCCGCAGCTGCAGGCGGTCGTCGACCGCGACCACGTCGCTCACGCCCGGCAGCGACGCGAACACCGATGCCGGCACCGGGGCGGTGAAGCGCAGCTCGACCTCGTGATGCGCGAGGCCACGGAGTGCCTCGACGCGGTCGACGGCGACGAGGCGGCCGTCCCGGACGATCGCCACCCGGTCGCAGGTCCGCTCGACCTCGTCGAGGATGTGCGACGAGAGGAACGCGCTGCGGCCTTCCGCAACGGTCTCCCGGAGGAGCGCGAAGAACGTCTGCTGGACCAGCGGATCGAGGCCGGATGTCGGCTCGTCGAGGACGAGGAGGTCCGGCCGGTGCTGGAGGGCGATGACCAGGCCCACCTTCTGCTTGTTGCCCTTGGAGTACTCCTTGAAGCGGCGCGACGGGTCGAGGTCGAACCGTGCCACGAGGTCCGCCTGGTAGAGCGGGTCGACGCCGCCGCGGAGGTTGGCGAAGTACTCGATCGTCTCGCCACCGGTGAGCCGGTCGAACAGCGCGAACTCGCCGGGCAGGTAGCCGACGCGCCGGTGGATCGCGACGGGATCGACGGTCGTCTCGATCCCGAACACGCTCGCCCGCCCGGACGTGGGCCTGATGAGGTCGAGCAGGAGCCGGATCGTCGTCGTCTTCCCGGCGCCATTCGGCCCGAGGAAGCCGTAGATCTCGCCATCCTCCACGCACAGATCGACATCCAGGATCCCGCGGTGGGGGCCGTAGAACTTGGTGAGCTTCTCGGTCTCGATGACGGACATCGCGCTGCCCTCCCTGGGGCTGCGGACCCACGGACTGAGCCACCTCGCAGGCGCAACGCGTCCCTGGCTCGATCTCCAGGATCTCGCCCAGTAGACGCGGACGCGCCCCCGCTGACCAGAGGCGCACGGATCGGCACGATGTGACGAACGTCACATGTGATTCACGTCACACGGCGTCCGCGACCACCGCCTGGTCAGCGTGTGAGGCGGCCGCGACTAGCGGCGCGGCAACCGCGTGATCCAGTACGCCGTGTCCGGCGTGACCGGCGTCCCGAAGCGCGCGTTGACGGCCCACAGCCGACCGGCGGCGAAGGCGATCGTGGTCGGCACGTCCAGGCCGCTGCTCGAGATCGTCCCCCGGAACGCCACCGTGCCGCCGCGGATCCGGTAGACGGCGACCTCGTCGAGCTGGTTGCGCACGACGTACAGCGTGCTGCCAACGAGCTCCAGCCCGTCGGCAAACGTGATCGATCCCTCGGGCAGGATGCGCACGCTGCGGCCGGTCGTCGGGTCGACGACGAACAGCTCGCCCGTGTTCGACTGTGCGACGAGGAGCCAGCCGGCGAAGGCGACGATGCCGTTGGCGTTGAAGCCGGCCTCGTACGCGAAGTCGCCGGTGATCGGCATGGCGAGGGCGTCCGCGGGAGCCGGCAGGCTGCCGTCCGCGCCGAGCGGGATCACCAGCACCTGCTGGATCGCGGAGTCGGTCGCGTAGATCGCGCGGCGGGTCGCCACGACGTCGTTCACGAAGCCCGCGGTGAAGGTGTAGGTCTGGAGCAGGGTGCCGTCGGCGGCGTCGTACGCGCGGACCTCGCCGGTCGGACCGCCGGCCACCCACAGCCGGTGCGCACCGGCCTCGTACTCGAGGCCCACGGCGACCTCACCCGTGACACCGTCGACGAACCCGTCGTCCACGGCGCCGGTTTGCAGGTTCACCCTGGCGATCGCGCCGTTGACGAGCGAGCCGACGTATGCGGTGGTGCCGCGCCCGGCCGTGATCCCCTCCGGTGCCCAGCCGTTCGGCAGGTCGATCGTGGATGGGAACCGCGTTGCGAGCGCGGGGGTC
>Ga0154724_1153_pt5 | contig 11879 bp, 12 predicted proteins | sample Rifle2008BG16ft_FD_105732 | JGI IMG/M metagenome (GOLD analysis project Ga0154724, IMG submission 105732) | Chloroflexi bacterium RBG_16_72_14 | reverse complement strand
TGGCTGGCCGCGAGACCGGCATGGCCGCCGCCGACGACGACGGCGTCGAGACGCTGCATGGGCCGACAGCCTACGCGGCGCCGCAAGCCGCGCCAATCCCCGGTGGGCGCCCGGCAGGTCCCGGCGTGCGACCGGCAAGGCCCGGCGGGCCACCGCCAAGGTCCCGGCGGGGACGGGCCCCCGGTCCCGGTCCTGTGGGCCTCGCGCGGGTCGGCAACGCGACCGATGGCCCGTTCTCACGGTGCCCCGCTGACCGCACAGTGCATGATGCGACCCGTGCCCGCACGGTGCGCTGGTGCGTGCAATCCGGTATGAGGGTCGGGGTGAGAGCAAACGGTTCGGGTCCCGGAGGCGGCGGCAGGCTGGGCGTGCTGCTCGCGGTCTTCGAGTTCCCGATGCTCGTGGCCGGCTTCCGCGCGATCATCGACGGCGAGCCGGACATGCACGTGGTGGGCGAGGTGCCGGCGCGCGAGCAGCTGCCCGAGTCCCTGCGCCAGAGCAAGGCGGACGTGGTCATCACGGAGTGCCTGCCGTTCAACGGCGCCGGCTGCACGACCTACGAGGCGATCGAGCAGATCCGGGCCGTCCGGCCCGACATCCGGATCCTGGCGATCGAGTGCCGCTGCGGGAGCGAGCAGTTCAGCCTCGCCCTCAAGGCCGGGGCCGACGGGTTCCTGACCCGCGAGGCGGAGACCTCCGACATCGTGGCGGCGCTCCGGTCGGTCAGCCGCGGGCAGACGTACGTCAGCCCCTCGATCGTCACCCGGATGGTCAACACCTACGTCCTGCGCAGCCCGGAGGGCTCGCTCGAGGACGCGTACTCGACGCTCTCGGATCGCGAGAAGGAGGTCCTGCTGCTGGCGGCCGTGGGCCACACCAACCGCGAGATCGCGAAGGTGTTTCACCTCTCGGAGCAGACGGTCCACAACTACCGGGCGAACATCATGGAGAAGCTCGGCTTCCACGATCGCGTCGAGCTGCTCAAGTACGCGATCCGGCGCGGGATCATCTCGGTCGCCGACCTGTAGCCCTTCGGGGTCAGCGCGCCCCGTCGATGGCGGCCGTGATCGCGGCCACGTCGAGCTGGCCGCTGAAGCGCGCGACCTCCGTGCTCGCCGTGCGCACGATCACGACCGGCCCCGCGGTGAGGCCGGCCGCCGTGCCCTCGGCGGTCTCGGCCGCCACCGCCGAGGCGATCGCCGGATCGTCCATGCAGTCGCTCAGCGCCCGCACGTCGAGGCCGAGCCGGGCCCCGAAGCGCAGGATGCTGGTCGGCGTGTAGATGCCCGCGCCCTGGCCCCGCGCCGAGACGGCCAGCACGTCGTGGGTGAACCAGGTCGGCCCGTCCTGGCTCGCCACGCACCTGACGGCGGAGGCGGCGACCACGGATTCCTCGCCCAGCGCGGCCAGGTCGCGCTGGACGACGCGGATGTCGCCGGCGGTGATGCGCGTCCGCAACTCGGGGCCGAGATCGTTGGCGATCACCGCGGATCCGGTGGCCTGGTAGTCCATCCACAGCTCGACCGTGACCGGCGCCGTGGTGTCGCCCGCCTCGCGGGCGCTGGTCGCGATCCCCGTCCACGGGTCGGCGGGCGGCTGGGCCGTGGGCAACGGCGCGGGCGTGGCGCCGGCGGCCGCAGCGTCGATGGTCGCCAGGAACGCCGGCATGTCCGGGACACCGAGGAACCGGTTGCCGTTGACGTCCGTGGTCGGGGTGGACTCGATGCCGGCCCTGACGCCGGCCGAGGTGTCGTCGAGCACGTCCACCAGCGGCTCGCGCTCGTCCATGCAGGCCGCGAAGGCGGTGGCGTCGAGCCCGACGGCGGCCGCGATCTGGGCCAGCCGGGGCCGCGCGAAGGCGCCCTGGTTCTCGCCCACCTGCCCAGCGTAGACGGCGTCGTGCATGGCCCAGTACCGGGCCTCGCGGCCGGCGCAGCGTACGGCGACCGCCGCGTCCAGCGACTCCTCGCCGAGGAACGCGTAGTCGCGGTGGACGACGGCCACGGTCCCGTCCTCGATCCGCGACAGGAGCTGCGGCAGGACCTGCTGCGCGAACCGTGCGCAGAACGGGCACTGGTAATCCGCCCAGTACTCGACGACGACCTTCGCGTCCGCGCGGCCGAGGCGGTTGCCCTCGGACGGGAGGGCGGCGATCCCCGTGGGCGACGGGCCTGGTCCCGCAGAGGTGCCGGGCGAGGCCCCTGGCGAGGCGACGGCAAGCGACGGAGACGCAACGGCCCCGCCGCCCGGCGCGGTGACCCGCCCGACGCCGATCCCCGCCCCGAAGGCGAGGACGACGGCGAGGGCGCCCAGCGCGATCGCGGGCGGCCGGCTCGGCCGGCCGGCGGGAGCGACGGCGGCGATGTCATCGGGCAGGGGGTGGGCGGCGGCGGGATCAGGGCCGGGGTCGGTGGAATCGTCGTTCACGGGAGCCATGGTGACGGATGCGCAGACACCCGCGTCAAGGGCCGTGGGGGACGGAAGGCGCGCGCGACGGCATACTCGGGGCGTGAGCGTCGTCCCGGATCCGCGCCGCCCCGAGCCGTCCGCGGTCCGCGTCGCGGACCAGCGCGCCCGCCTCCAGGAGGTCGCGGCCGCGCTGGCCCAGACCGTGGACCCCCGGGCGATCGCCGCGCTGATCGTGGACGCCGCCTGCGACGGGCTCGAGACGCCCCGGGGATGGGTGACGGTCGTGACCCCGGACGGGCAGCAGGCCGAGATCCTGCACGCGACGGGATACACGCCGCCCGTGCTCGGGACGTGGGGTCGCGTGCCGCTCGGCGCCGACCTCCCGATGACGGCCGCGATCCGCACCGGCCAGCCGATCTACTTCGCTTCCGCGGCCGATCGGCTCCGTACGCGCCCGGCGAGGGCCGAACGGGGCGGGCCCGCAGCCGGCCTGGAGGCGTCGGCGGTGGTCCCGATCTCGATCGAAGGCCGGGTGATCGGCGCACTCGGGGTGTCGTTCGGCACGGCGCGCGAGCTCGATGCCGACGAGCGCTGGTTCCTGGGCGCCCTGGCGTCGCAGGTGGCGCAGGCGCTCGAGCGGGCACGCCTGTTCGCGGCCCTGCGCGAGCAGGACGAGCGCCTCCGGTTCGCGCTCGAGGCCTCCGGCACGGGCACCTGGGAGTGGAACATCCCCGAGGACCGCCTCACCTGGTCGAGCGAGGTGTCCGTCCTCTATGCCCGGTCGCCCGACGAGGTGCCCGCCGGCCTGTCCGAGTACCTCCAGCAGATCCACCCCGACGACCGGGAACGCGTCGCCGGCGCTATCCGGGCCTCCGTCGAGGGCGGCGCGCCGTACGACATCGAGTTCCGGATCCTGCGCCCCGACGGGGCGCTGCAGTGGAACCATGGCGTGGGCAAGGTGTTCCTCGACCCGGAGGGCCGGCCCCAGCGGATGCTGGGCACGACGCGCGACGTCACGGATCGCAAGCTGGCCGAGGCCGAGCGAGACCGGTTCCTCGAGGCCGAGCGCGAGACCGCGCGCCTCCGCGACGCGTTCATCGGCGTGGTCTCGCACGAGCTGCGGACCCCGATCACGACCATCTACGGCGGCACGCGCGTGCTCGCCAGGCGCTGGCGGGACCTGGAGCCCGATGCCCGCGACCAGATCCTGACCGACGTGGTCGAGGAGGCGGACCGCCTCTACCGCCTGGCCGAGGACCTCCTGGTGCTGACCCGCGTGGAGCGCGGCACGCTGGACGTCGGCGACGAACCGGTGCACCTCGGCCGGCTCATCGAGCGGGTCGTGGCCTCGGAGCGAGGCCGCTGGCCGGATGTGCGGTTCGACGTGCGGGTGCCGCCCGACCTGCCCTCGCTCCAGGGCGAGGACACGTACCTGGAGCAGGTGCTGCGCAACCTGCTCGGCAACGCCGCCAAGTACGGCGGCTCCGGGTCCACGGTCACGATCGACGCGTCGGCGACGCCCGCGGACGTCGAGCTGCGGGTCTCCGACCAGGGTCCGGGGATCGAGGAAGGCGAGGCGGAGCTTCTGTTCGACCTGTTCTACCGCTCCCCTACCCTCGCCGCCACGCACGCGGGCGGCGGCATCGGGCTGTTCGTGTGTCGCCAGCTGGTGCGGGCCATGGGCGGCCGGATCCGCGCCGAGCGGCGGTCCGACGGCGGGGCGCGATTCATCGTGGCGCTGCCCCGCTACGCGGACGACGACATCGGCTGAGCGGCGGCGGCCCGTCACCGCGCCGCAGCGGCCCGTCACCGGGCTGCAACGTCGCGTCGCGGGGTCCCTCCGGTAGACTGCAGCCGTCCACCCCACTGTGTCCCAATGGACGGTGATGCCCATGAAACTCGGCGTCGCCAGGGAGACCGCAGCCGGAGAACGGCGCGTCGCCCTGGTGCCCGAATCGCTCGGCAAGCTGACGGCGGCCGGGCTCGAGATCCTCGTCGAGGCAGGTGCAGGGGCAGGTGCCGCGATCCCCGACCAGGCGTTTGCCGACGCCGGGGCGACGATCGTCACCACCGACGCGCTGTATGCCACCGCCGACGTCATCCTCCGCGTCCACAAGCCGGTCGGAGCCGAGGTGTCGAAGCTCCGCAGCGGCCAGGCGGTCGTCGGGCTCCTGTCGCCCCTCCTCGACCCCGCGCTGATGGAGGCGCTGGCCTCCGCCGGCGTCACCGCGGTCAGCCTGGACGCCATCCCGCGGACCCTGCCCCGGGCCCAGACGATGGACGCCCTGTCGTCGCAGGCGAACGTCGGCGGCTACAAGGCCGTCCTCATCGCCGCGACCACGTTCGGGCGCTACTTCCCGCTCCTGACGACCGCCGCCGGCACGGCCAAGCCCGCCAACGTCCTGATCCTCGGGATCGGGGTCGCGGGGCTCCAGGCGATCGGCACGGCCAGGCGCCTGGGCGCCGTCGTGTCCGCCTACGACGTCCGCCCCGAGACCGCCGAGCAGGCGGAGAGCCTGGGCGCGAAGTTCGTGCGGCTCAAGACCTCGATCGACGCCACTGGCGCGGGCGGCTACGCCCGCGAGCTGACCGCCGAGGAGCGCGCCGCCCAGCAGGCGGAGCTCAACGAGGTCATCGCGACCCAGGACGTGATCATCACCACGGCCCAGGTCCCCGGCCGCAAGCCGCCGGTCCTCGTGACCGCGGCCGCGGTCGCGGGGATGAAGCCCGGCTCCGTGATCGTGGACATGGCGGCCAGCGAGCTGGGCGGCAACTGCGAGCTGTCGAAGGCCGGCGAGACCGTCGTCTCCGATACCGGCGTCACGATCGTGGCCACGGAGAACCTGCCCGCGTCGATGCCCATGGGCGCGTCCCAGTTCTACGCCCGCAACATCTCCGCGCTGCTGCTCAACATGGTCAAGGACGGCGCCCTCCACCTCGACTTCGAGGAGGAGGTCACCCGGGCCACGGTCATCACCCACGGTGGCGCGGTCGTGTCCGAGGCCGTCGCGAAGCTGCTCGCCCCGGCCGGGGGCCACGCATGAGCGAGCTCGACATCTTCCTGTCCAACTTCACGATCTTCGTGCTTGCGATCCTGTCCGGCTTCGCCGTGATCTCGAAGGTCCCGGCGACGCTCCACACGCCGCTGATGTCGGGCGCCAACTCGATCCACGGCATCGTCCTCGTGGGCTCGATGTTCATCGCGATCGCCGCCAACGAGCCGATCGCCTACCTCGTGTCGTTCATCGCGGTCGCGTTCGCGACGATGAACGTCGTCGGCGGCTACGTCGTCACCGACCGGATGCTCCAGATGTTCAGGCGCAAGCCCGCGGCACCCAAGGCCGAGAAGGCGGAGGGCTGACGTGGACCTGTCGTTCCTCGAACCGCTCGTCTACCTGGCGTGGCTGCTGGGCGCCGTCGCGTTCGTCCTGGGCCTGATCCGGATGAACTCTCCCGCCACGGCCCGGAACGGCAACCTGCTGTCCGCCGGCGGCATGCTCGTGGCGGTTGTCGCCACGGCGATCCTGCTGCTGGCCAGGCCCGAGAATGCGGCCACCGCCGCGGGCGAGGCCCCGGAGGGCTTCAACGCCGTCGGCTGGATCGTGATCGTGGCCGGCATCGCGCTCGGCGGCGGCCTCGGCCTGTACACCGCGCGGACCGTGAAGATGACCGCGATGCCGCAGCTGGTGTCGCTGTTCAACGCGGTCGGCGGCGGCGCCGCGGCCCTGATCGCGATCGACGACTACCTCAAGTTCTCGGGCGCGGGCACGGTCCCGGGTCTGCAGGTCAACGTCGCGACCGTCCTCGACATCGTCATCGGTTCCATCACGTTCACGGGCTCGCTGATCGCGTCCGGCAAGCTGATGGGCCTGCGGATCACGCCCTCGCGCCCGGTCATGGTCCCGGGCGGGCAGCTGGTGACCATGGCCCTGGCGGCGATCACGGTCGTCGCTGCGGCGTACCTCTGGATCGGCAACGTCAGCCTGCCGGTGATGCTGGTCATCCTGGCGGTCGCCCTGATCTTCGGCTGCACGATGACGCTCCCGATCGGGGGCGCCGACATGCCCGTCGTCATCAGCCTCCTGAACTCGTTCACGGGCACGGCGGTCGCGATGGCCGGCTTCGTGCTCGGCAACCCTGTCCTGATCATCGCGGGCGCCCTCGTCGGCGCATCCGGCGCAATCCTCACCAAGCTCATGGCCGACGCCATGAACCGCTCCGTGATCAACATCATGGTCGGCGGCTTCGGTGGCGGCGAGGGGACGCAGGGTGCCGCGACCGGCGCCTTCGGGAGCGTGCGGGAGCTCGGCCTCGACGATGCCGCGATCCAGCTCGCGTACGCCTCGTCCGTCATCGTCGTCCCGGGGTACGGCCTCGCGGTGGCGCAGGCCCAGCACGCGGTGCGCGAGCTGGCCGAGCTGCTCGAGGCGAGGGGCGTCGACGTGAAGTACGCGATCCACCCCGTCGCCGGCCGGATGCCGGGGCACATGAACGTCCTGCTTGCCGAGGCGAACATCCCCTATCCCCAGCTCAGGGAGATGGAGGACATCAACCCCGAGTTCGACCGGTGCGACGTGGCGCTGGTCATCGGCGCCAACGACGTGACGAACCCGGCGGCCCGCCGCCCGGGCTCGCCCGTGTCGGGGATGCCGATCCTGGACGTGGACCATGCCAAGAACGTGATCGTGATCAAGCGTTCAATGGGTCGCGGCTACGCCGGGATCGACAACGAGCTGTATACGAACCTGCGGACCGGGATGCTGTTCGCCGACGCGAAGCAGGGCCTCACGGACCTCGTCGCGGCGGTCAAGGCGCTCTAGGGCAACCTCCTGGGGCCCGCCCGCATCCAGCGCGCCCGTCCCCCGGGCGCACCAACGTCGAAGCCCGACTGGCAGACGGCCCCGGCGGCAACGCCGGGGCCGCTCCTTGTCCCGGGACGCACGGCCGGGCTCTTCGCCCGTGGTGGCGCCGGCGGTCCGGCACCGGCGGGTCCGGCACCGGCATCGGCAGCTCGTGTGCATCCGGGCGGACAACCACCGTCGGTGTGTGCATCAGAGCGGACACTCGGGCACCCGGGTGGCCGCTGCTGTAGGGCCGGCTGCACGACCTCCGCCCCCTGGCCACGGCGCCGGTCGGATCCTGTACGCGCAGATGCACGGGTTGCCCCTCCGCGCGTCGGCAGGCGCTATCACCTGACCCGAATGTCCCTCCGGGTGCACACCGGCACGGCGCGGCTGCCGGCCGGGACCTACTCTTCGCGCATGCCCCGCAAGCGCGCCGCCGTGACGCCCTGGCCGCGTCCGGCCAAGATCGCGTTCATCGGGTCCCACGGGATCCGGAAGACCTCCGCGCTGCTCGCCTTCGCCGCCGAGGTGCAGCGGGCCGGCCGCTCAGTGGAGCTGGGACGCGAGGTCGTGCGCGACAACCCGCTGGGCATCAACGAGGGCGCCACGGGCGAGGCCCAGCTGTGGGTCCTCGTCTCGCAGATCCGCCAGGAGCTGGAGCTGGCGCGCAAGGCGAACGTGCTGGCCACGGATCGCGGCGTGATGGACAACTACGCGTACTACCTCCGGTCGTGCGGGGGCACGGACCGCTACGACGTGGAGCCGCTGGTCCGCCGCTGGTCGGACACTTACGACCTCGTCGTCCGGCTGCTGCCGGACGTCGCGCTCCAGGCCGATGGCGTGCGGTCCACGAGCGACGCGTTCCGAACCGAGATCGAGGGGATCCTGGACCGCGTGCTGCCCACCCTCGTGCCGGCTGACCGCCTGCTCACGATCCGCGCCTCCGAGGCCACCAGCCACTTCGACTGGTTCGCCATCGTGGAGCGCCTCGCGGCGGCGGTCGGGGCGACGGTCACGCCGCCCGACCTCTGGCGCTAGTCAGGCGGGCGCGGGCAACGCTCTGGGGTCGGCGGCAGATCTCGGCTCGGGCTCCGGCAGCAGACCCAGGATGTCGATCGACGCCGCCGAAGGCCGCGGTGACGGGACGCCCAACAGGAACCCCTGGCCGACCTGGATGCCGAGATCGCGCACGGTCTCGAGCTGGATCCGTGTCTCGATCCCCTCTGCGACCGTCGAGGCGCCGCGACGGGCGGCCATCTCGATCAGTGCCCGGAGCACTGCTCGGGATGGGGCAAGGATCGCGCCGCTCTGGACCAGCGAGAGGTCGATCTTGATCACGTCGAACTCGATCCGGCTCAACAGCTGGAGCCCCGCGTTGCCGGCGCCGACGTCATCGGCGGCGATCCGCGCTCCCGTACGCCGGAAGACCGCCAGGTTGCGGCCGAGCCGGTCGAAGTCCCCGACGGCCTCGCGCTCGGTGAGCTCGATCACGAGCCGTGACGGTTCGATCCCGACCTGGGCAAGGACGCCCAGGATCTCGTGCGGGTTGAACGCCGTCGCTTCGAGTGTTCGCGGCGACAGGTTCACGGCGAGATAGTGCGCGGGCTCGAGGCCCTTGGCGGCACCCGCCAGCGCGCGCACCGCCGCCAGATCGAGCTCGACCGTCCGGCTGACGACCTCCGCCGCCACGAACAGCGCGCCAGCGTTTCGGAAGGCGGCCCCGTCACCGGGCCGGACCAGGCCCTCGAAGCCGATGCAGGCGCCGTCGGCAAGGGCGAACACGGGCTGGTAGACGGGCGTCAGCAGGCGCTGCGCGACGACGTGGTCGACGGCCGCGGCCAGCTCGGGGGTGGGTCGCTCGTCGTCGGCAACCCCGTGCAGGCCGGGATCGTAGACCTGGACGTCCGTGCGGCCGTGACGCTTCCCCCAGTACAGGGCGGCATCCGCGTGCCGGAACAGCAGGTTCCGATCCGCGCTCGGGTTCGGGAGGCCCGAGATCCCGATCGTGAGCGAGATCGGGCGCTGGCCGGGGTTCCGATCGCGGTCCAGCGCCGTGGCCAGGATGCGCCGGGCGAGCGTCCGTGCGTCGTCCACGGTCGACGCCGCGCTGAGCACGGCGAACTCGTCGCCACCGATGCGGAAGGCACGGTCGATCCGCCGGCTGTTCGCCGCGATGACGCGGGCCACCGTCCGCAGGACCTCGTCGCCGGCCGCGTGACCTTCCGCGTCATTGACGCGCTTGAGGTCATCGACATCGATCAGCAGGAGGGACGTCGACTGGTTGTGCCGTCGCGCCATCGCGGCGGCTCGATCCAGCTCCTCCTGGAACCCGCGGTGATTGCCCAGCCCGGTCAGCGGATCGCGAACGGAATCCAGGCGGACGATGTCAAACCCGTCGCGCAGGTCGGCGATGGCTGCCGTCAGGCGATTCGCGTTGGCCAGCGCGACGCGGAGCAGCCCGATGACCGTGGTCGCGGCGAGCGCGCCGGCCCCGGCGACGCCGAGCACGAGAAGGGCTGGTGGCGCACCGTCGGCGGCGCCGGCTGTGACCATGATGGCCGTCATCGCAACCAGGAACACGCCGGTCGCCAGGCGAACCATCGCCGCCCGGACCTCGCGTGCGGCGTCGGCGACGTCATCGACCAGGGGCGCCCGTACCCCGCCCTGGACCTCGGTCCACGGTGAGTTGAGGGCCGCTCCTGCCTGGGCGCTCATCGCCGCCGCAGCATCGCGGTTGCGCGGCGGCACCACCCATGACCCACGAGTACGGGCGGCGTGGTACCTCAGGGTCTTCGCCATCGAGGATGACCGGGTCTACGGTCAGCGGGCGGTGCGTCGTCACACCAGCAGCGCCGCTGAGGGTGAAGTCGGAAATGGCACGCCGGACAGCGCTTGCCACCAATGTCGCGCGGATCCTGGTGGGCGTCGCCCTCGCGGCGTCCACTGTCGGCGTGGGCTGGGCGGGTGTCCAACCAGGTCCAGACGGTGTCCTCGCCGTCCAGCCGTCCGGCAAGCCGGGGAAGCCGACGCCGACACCGGCGCCCACCCCCAGGCCCACCCCACGACCGACGCCCAGGCCCACCCCGAAACCCACCCCACGGCCGACGCCCAAGCCCACCCCGAAGCCCACGCCCAAGCCCACCCCGAACGCGACCACGCCCGTATCGGTCGCGACGCCGGCGCCGACACCATCTGCCGGAACTCCGCGGCCCGGCCCGACGGAGATCGCGACGCCGGTCGCCAGCGCGACAGTCTCCCCGACGCTGGCCTCGGCGACCGCCGAGGCCACGCAGGCACCGGATCGGTCCGGGATCGTCGCTGCCGACGGGTCGTGGCCCGATGGCGGTGAGCCCGCCATCCCGCTGCTCGTCGGCCTGGCGGTCACAGCGATCGGCGTGGTCGGGATCCGGCGGACGGCGTCGCGCGAGCCGCCGGACCGCGGGCGGTCGCTGCGCGTCGACCACGACTGACCCGATCCGGGAGATCGCCGCCGTCTGGGCCGCGGGACCTCGCTACCAGGCCTCCGCCGGCGCCTCGCGCTCGGGCACCTGGAGCGCTGCTGCGGTGACGGCGCCCGACTCCGGGTCGAGGCCCACCTTGAGCGTCGCTCGCCCACCCCGCTCCGTCTCGAGCTCGAACACCGACGTGGTCCGCCCGTCGCCCTCGACCGGGAGGCCGAGGCGCATCGACCCGAAGCGCGCCCCGCCCGCCCGAAGCGCCCGCTCGATCGCGGCTCCGTCCACGCCCTCGGCCAGGGGCAGGTCTTCAGGCCAGGCTGGCGCGACGGCCGCCGTGAGGGCGAGCACCCGCTCCGCGAGCGAGCGGAGTGCGGGCGACGGATCGCGGACCACCGTGACCTTCAGGTTCTGGAGCCGCGGCACCGGCTCCGGTGTGACGAGGATCGAGACCCGCGCCCAGCCGCGCTCGCCGCGCAGCCACCAGGCGAGGCCCGCCGGCGAGTCCGAGGTCGTCGGCCGCGCGTCGTCCGACCGGAGCGGGCCCAGCTCGTCGGTCACCTTCGCCACCGAGGCCCGCCGGAGCTCGCGCGGCTCGTCGAGGTCCATGTTCATCGCGAACACCTCGTCCGCGGCCGCCTCGTCCCAACACTCGATGAGCCGCTCCACGACCGGCCGGATCGACGCCACCGCCGCGCCGGGCATCACCCGCCGCCGGGGCGCGACCTCCGCCCGCACGAGCATCGCCAGCATGTCCGCCACGACCGGCCGCACCGGCGCATACCGGAGGTTGCCCAGGCCGATCACGCCCCGGTCGCCGGATGCCAGGCCATGTGGGTCCCGAAGCCCGGATAGCCGCCGGCGTGGCTCACGGTCGTGCCCAGCTCCACGTCCCGGAGCACGAACAGCCCGAACCCGTATCCGCCGGCCGTCGCCACGGGCTCCGCGTCCGGGGCGTACGCGGCCACCGACGGTCCGAACGCCCGGTGGACCTGCTGCATCTCGCGCCGCGATGCGCGGCGGAGCGGGTGGGGACCCTCCGGACTGTCGCGGGCGGGGAAGGCGTCGAGGAACCCGGCCACCCAGCGCGAGAGGTCGCGCACGGACGTGTACACGCCGCCCATCGAGGCCAGGGCGCCGTAGCCGTCGGTCCCCTCGCGCACGAGCGCGT
>Ga0154724_1051_pt14 | contig 12002 bp, 3 predicted proteins | sample Rifle2008BG16ft_FD_105732 | JGI IMG/M metagenome (GOLD analysis project Ga0154724, IMG submission 105732) | Chloroflexi bacterium RBG_16_72_14 | reverse complement strand
GTTGATGCCCGTCTGCGTGTCGGATGCGTTGTTGCCGGCATTGTCGGTGCAGGTACCGGTTGCTGACTGGTTGGCGCCCTCGGTCGAGACCATCTGGCTGACAGTGGCAGCGACGACGCCGGAGCCCGAGTCCGAGCAGCTCCAGTTCACGATCACGTCACCGCTGTTCCATCCGTTGCCGTTGGCGGCAGTCCGGGAGACGAAGGTGATCGTGGGTGCTGTCGTGTCGACGATGCTGTAGGTCACGGATGCGCTCGCAGTCAGGCCGCCGCCGTCCGTATAGGAGCACGAGGCGGTCTGCGCGCCGAGCTCATAGGCAGCGAGTGGTCCGCTGATAGCGCTGAGGGTTGCCGCGAAGGACGAGTTGCCGTCCTCGGCGTCGGTGACCTGGCAGGTCGCCGCAGGCACGGAGCCGATCTCGTATGAGGCCCCACCCGTCACACCAGTGATCGAGACCTGGGGAGCGGTATTGGCAGGGGGCGCGACGTTTACGGTGAACGTAGCGGGCGCGAGGTCAAACGTGCCGGCCGTGCTATTGGAGGTCTGCGAGAGGCTGATCGTTGCCGATCCCTGACTGACGGGAGTGACGGTCAGCGTCGGAGTGTCACCACACGAGCCGAATGTGATCGAGGCGGGGCTCACAGTTGCGACGCTCGTGTTGCTCGAGCTGACGGACACTACGAGTGTCGTCGAGCCGGTCAGGTTGCAGCCGTTCTTCCCGTCCCCGTTTTGGGGAACAACATACAGGCCCGCAGTCCCGTTTACACCGCCCACGTTGAGGGGCATCACCTCGGGGGCTGCGTCCACCGAGGCATCAAGATTGTTGCTGATGTCGTCTGCCCACACGACCGATGTGGTGAGGAGCAGCGCCACGGCGGATAGCGCCATGGCTCGCGAGAGGACTCTCGGCTTCATGGATTGCTCCCGGATGATGAGTGCATGCTGCACGCCATTCGACGCGCGCCCCGACAAGGGAGCCGAATGGTACGGATGTCCCGGCCGGAGCGGGACCATCTATTGACGATACGGGTGCACCCACGCACCGGGATCAGACGGAATACGAATGGTCCGCGGACGACTGGGGACGTGGAGTGCGGTAAGTCCGCCCAGGTGGCATGGCGAACGGGTGGGCGCTCGTAGCCTGCCCGGTATCCAGGCGAACGAGGATCAGCGGGCCGAGCCGCCCGGGACCGCCGTCAGCGATGCTTCGCCGGGACCTTGGCGGCGACGGGGACGAGCTGGATCACCGCGGTGGCCACCGGGGCGCCATCCACGGTCGCGACGAGTCGCCAGCAGCCGCCGGCGAGCTCGTCGGTCCTCAGGTTCAGGTGCCAGGCGCCCTCCGACCGATCGAACACACCCCCGTCACGGGTTTCGAGCACGGCGGCGTCGGCCGCGCAGGTCGCAAGCCGCTGGAGGGCAAGCACCGGCGCCTGCCCGTCGCCGGTCCCCGACAGCTTGAGCGGGATGGTCCGCCCGAGCTGGCCGACCAGCGCGGGCATCGCGTCGCCGTCGAGCGGGCTCCCCCACGTGGCCCCAGCCGGCTGCAGGCGCACGGTCACGGCAAAGGTGGCGCTCGCCGCGTTGCCGGAGGCGTCCGTGGCCGTGCAGGTCACGGTCGTGGTGCCCAGGTCGAACGTGGATCCGCTGGCCGGGTCACAGGCGACCAACGGGTTCGGATCGGTGTCGTCGGTCGCCGTCGGGTCCGTCCACGTCACGACCGCCGACGTGCCCGATGTGAACACGGTGAGGTCGCCGGGCGTGCCGGACAGGGTCGGCGCGCTCGTGTCCCTGGGCGCCGGCTCGACGACGTCCATGACGGCGCTGAACATGATCGTGTTGCTGACCCCGGTCGCCGGGTCTGCACCGAACAGGAACAGGAACTCGTAATCCGCACCGACGACGGTGGGTGCCGTCAGCACGACGTGCGCAGGTGTGGCGCCCACGACCGTCGGTGCGCCCGTCCCGGGGCAGCTCGTTCCGGGGGCCGGCCAGGTCCCGGGCACGGTGATCACGCCATCGGTCACGGTCGCCGAGCCATCCTCGGGCCATGTCTGGTCGAACGCCCAGACGGTGATCGTGCTGCCGGCCACGACGTGCGACGAGTTCTGACAGGTCAGGCGGAAGGCAACGTCCACGGGCAGCACGGCGCCCGGCGCCACGCCGCCGAGGTCGATGGACGCCTGGTCGCCGGCCACGGCGTCACCGTCCGCGACGACCGTATCGGCCAGCGCGATGCCGGACAGCGCGAGGGTCAGCACCAGGCCGAGCACGGCGGCTCGGCGAACCAGGACGGACGACATGGCCAGCTCCCCTGCGCGCCCACGCGGACGCTCGTGGACGACTCGTGCCGGAAGCGTCCCGCGGTTGGCCTCGCCGCGGTATGGGCCCCTCGTCCCGTTCGTTGCGCGCCCGCGCCCCTCTTCGGTACCGGTGCGGGCGGTCAACCCGACGGCGCGGATCCATGCGGTGAGGTCGGCAGCGAGATCCTCGGCGAGACCTCCACCACGCCGCCCGGGTCGACTCGCTCGGGGACGACCTCGCGGCGCGGGCATGCCCCCCGTGGGCCACGCCCAGGCCCAGAACGGCGATCGCCGCCGCGGCTGCGGCGGCGATCGAGGTGAGCGCCCGGTGAAGCCGGGGCGCGATCAACGACTCACGGAGCCTGAACCGGGCAGTTGCTGCCGGAACCCGGGTTCGGGTCGGTGCACACGATCCGGCCCTGGATCGACGGGCCGAGCGGGCTGTTGGCCGCCACGTAGTCGGCCAGGACCTGGTCCATGATGTCCTGCGTGGTCATGCGGCTGACGAAGTTCGGGTAGCCATCGCCGCCGCTGGCCATGAAGTCGTTCTCGGCGATCTGGTACGTCGCCGCCGCCGTCAGGTTGACGGGCGCGCCGGTGCACGACCCGTCGGCCCCCTGGACGACGGCCCCGGTCACCCGGCTCCCGACGGCGGCTTCGATGTCGTACGTGAAGCACAGCCCGGACACCTGCGGGAAGCGTCCGTTGGCGCCGGGCATCGACGACACGCCGTTCTCGAGCATCGTCTTGAGCTCGGCGCCGTTGACGTCGAGGGTCACCACGACGTTGCCGAAGGGCAGGACGCCCAGGACCTGGCCGCGGGTGATCAGGTACGGCGGCGGCGTGTAGGGCGGGCAGAAGTCGCTCGGGTTGTCCGGGGACGGACACGTGAGGTCCGCGCGGAGCCCGCCCGAGTTGGTGATCGCGAAGTCGACGCCGATCGAGGCGTACTTGGCCCGCATCGCGTCGGTCGTCACGTTGCCGACCAGCGACTCGCACAGTCGCCCGTCGCTCCGGCCGCACGAGTCGGCGCGTGGGATGAACACGTTCGAGCTGCCGATCACGGTGCCGAGGATCGGCGTCAGGGCGGCGTTCAGCTCGTTGATCCGCGACTGGATCGTCGGGTCCGGCGTCACGCCGATGGCCCACGGCCTGTGCCAGTCCGCGGTCTTGTAGAGGACCGTCTTGGTCGCCGGGTCGATGACCAGGCGGGTCCGTACGAACCGGATCCCCTTGCTCAGGTTCTCGGCGATGAGCACCCCGTTGGGTCGGACGTCGATCGTCTGGAAGTTGGTATGGTCCCCCAGCGCCACGTCGACGCCCAGGAGGTCGTCGGCGAGATCCGGGAGCGGCCCGGTGGGATCGTTGAACGAGCCCGCCGTCGCCCCTTCATGACCGATCGCCACGACCGCGGCGACCTTGCTCTTGGCGCGCAGCCTGGCGGCCTCGGCGTTGATCGCCGGGGCGGCGTCGGTCACCTCGAACGGGTCGAGGTTGCCCGGGAAGATGAGGGTCTCGAGGTCGCTGTTCGAGAAGCCGACGATCCCGAGCTTGAAGCCATCGAACGCGAACACGCCCGAGGGGCGCCACTCGGCCGGCGTCCTGCCGGTCGCCGGATCGACGATGTTGGCGGAGAAGAACGGGTAGTCGGCCAGCGGCACGATGGTGTTCCGGAAGTACGCCTGGCCGGCATCGAAGTTGTGGTTGCCGACGCCGTCCGAGGTGAAGCCCATGAGGTTCATCAGCTCGATCGTCGGCGTGTCGCCAAAGAAGTTGGAGATCGGCGGCGTGGCTCCGATCGAGTCCCCGCCGGCGACCGTCAGGACGCCGTTCGGCGCCTCGGCGGACGAGCGATACCAGTCGAACCACGGCTTGAGGAACGCCGATCCGCCGATGGCGAAGGTCGGGTTGCTGGCGCCGCCTCCGCTCAGCGTGTCCGCCGCCTCTGACAGCGGCACCAGCTGACCGTGGTAGTCGCTGATCTGGAGGATCGTGGCGAGCTTGACGGAAGGACCGGTGGTGATCTCGGTCAGGATGCGGCCGCGTGCGCTCTGGGGGCCGGGGAAGCCCATCAGGTAGGCGAGCGTGGGCGCCACGTCGATGGCGCGCACGCCGGCGACGTCGTCGCGGTGCCGGATGCCCGGTCCAGCGGCCAGGAACGTGCCGTGCATGTTGACCGACGCGTCGAGGTCGACGAGGTCCGGCATGTAGCCATGCTGACCGAAGAACTGGCTGAACGACACGAGCTGGCCGGGCGTCGCGGCGTCGCTCTGGTACGGCGGGCGGAAGACCACGACCACGTCGCCGCTCCTGTTCGGATGCAGCGAGTCGGAGCCGTCCACGTCGCGCAGCTGCTCCTTGAGCAGGACGCGGTCGACGACCTGCTGCTGCCCGGGCAGGTTCGGGTCGTCGAGGCTCGTGAAGTAGCTGACGAGGTTCTGGCGGACCGACTCGTAGTCGGCGGCCGCCACTTGTGGCGCATTCGACCCGCCCGGGTCCCGCCCGGCGAGGTCGATGTACAGCTGGACGGTGCCGCCGGCGTGGCACTCCTTGACCAGGGTCGCGGCGACGGCGCGGCAGTTGCCCTGCTCGGGCCCGTATCCGAGGTCGGCCAACGCCTTGCTCGAGTTGACCGCGTACCACTGGGGCGCGAAGCCGTGGTCCGACGCGGCGAACACGGCCGTGTCGTCGAGGCCGCCCATCAGCCCCAGGCCGAGCCCAAGCGTCTCGTCGGCCTCTTCGTAGGCGGAGCGGAGATAGCCCTCGCGGATGGCGAGCCGCCCGTCGGCGACGTCGTCGTTGGTCGCGTCGTCGTAGTAGGGATTGGGGTTGCCGTCCATGTCCATGGGCACCGTGAGGGCCAGGAACTGGTGCTGGAACTCGTCGGTGACCGGGCTGCCCAGGAACAGGAGGTCCGTATCCGGCTGGACTGTCGTGAGGATGTACTCGAGGGCCGCCCAGTGGAAGTCGGCCCACATGAGGCCCTGCTCGACGTAGGTGTCCTCGTCGACGATGCCGGCCTCGAGCGGCGCAAAGTCCGCTGCCGTGCTCGTCGGGAACCGGTCGACGAGGGTGCTCTCGAAGTTCGGGTCGCAGGCGCACGAGGCGATCGCTCGCGCAACGGACGTGAAGTAGAGCTTGAACGAAGACACCGCCCCGGCCGACCCGGCGAGGTCGATGAGCTTGACGTAGAAGCCCGCCGTCTGCCCCGCCCGGGAACCGATGAGGCCGTCGGCCCCTTCGAGCCGGATGTCGAACCAGTCACCGACGCCCACGTTCGCGGCGGCTTGCGCGCCGTCCTTGCCGACGCCCGTGCGGGTGAGCAGCACCCTGTCGTAGGCGGATGTCCCGTCCGCGACGCTGTCGTAGAGGTACAGGTCGTAGACGCGCGTCGGGTTCTGCGCGGCGAACGTGGTCGCCACGGTGAGCGTGGTCTGGAGCGGCGGGCTGGCCGTGTCGTCGCCGGTGGGGACACCGGTCCAGCCAGCGGCCGGAGCGAAGGCCGCGACCTGGTAGGAGAGACCGAAGGCCGCGGCGCCCGCCTGCTCGGTCGCGTTGAGCGGCGACGCCAGCACGCCGCGGGTCGAGAAGAAGTTGCGGAAGTCGATGACCGGACCGCTGAGGTTGTGCGTCCTGGAGCCGACCCACTCGACCGACGCCACCTTGAGGCCGGCCCGCTCCGCTGCCTGCTGGAGTGTGTCCGCCTGGAGGATCGATGTGCCGAGGCCGGTGCGGTTGTTGAAGTTGCCCTCGCCCGTGCGGTGGAACGTGTTGTTGGTCGAGCCGTGCTCGCCTGGCCAGGTGCCCGTCGCGAGTGTGTACCAGCCGACCCCGGTGTTGGGCGGGAAGGCCTGCACCAGGCCGTTGTCACCGGCAACGCCGGTCGCAAGCAGCTCGGCGTAGGTGGGCATCGCGCCCTCGGCGACGAACCGCTCCATGAGGTCGGGGCGCATGCCGTCGGCGGCGTACATGATCGCCCTGTCGGCGGTCGGCTTGCCGGACGACGACGGCGCGGCGGCGGCGGGTGGCACCAGCATCGCCAGCAGCGCGACCGCGCTGGCCAACGCCAGCGCGCGTGAACGGGAACGCTTCACCGGTTCTCCTCCCAGGCGTGGGGACGAACGCACGGGCGCTGGGGAGCGGTTCGTGCGGCTCTCCATCCGCGGACCTCACCGGACCCCACCGCGACGGTGTGGCCCGAACCATACCCCGCCGTTGTCGATGTGTTAACGGTCTGTTCCCGTGAAGACACGCATCTGGTGACTGGACGCACCGCGAGCTGACGCCCCGGGCGGAGCGATCGAGGTGCGGGACCGCGACGCAGCGAGCCCGCCGGCGTTGCCGGCGGGCTCGGGAGGTGGCCTGGACTGGACGAACCGCGGGGCGTGCCCCGCCGGGTTCAGCGAAGACTCTCGATGACCCAGCGCGCGTCGGCGATCAGCACCGCCGCAGCCGCCTGGGTGATGGACTTCCCGGTCTGGGCCTTCACCTCGTTGATGAACGCCTTGAGGGTGCTGATCGCCAGGCTCTCCTGGCCGGCGTTGGCGTACTTCTGGGCCGCGCTGAGCTTGGCCATGAGGCTCGTCCGGGTGCCCGCCTTGGAGATCATGCCCGCCGCGTAGAACTCGTTGACGAGCGTCTTGAGGCTCGCGACGGTCGCCTTGACGGTGAACGTGACGCTCGCGGCGGATGTGTTCCAGGCGCGATCGACGGCGTTCACGGTCAGCGTGTGGCTGCCCAGGGCCAGGGTGAGCAGGTCGATGACCTGCCCGTCAACGACGGGAACCCCGTCGAGGTCGGCCACCACGCTCCGCACGCCGGCGACGTCGTCGGTGACGGTGAAATCGATGGTCAGCGACGCGGGGTGGAGGTAGGCCGTCGCCGTGGGCGATGCGATCGTGATGACCGGTGCCGTGGTGTCGGTGATGTACTGCAGCCGACCCTCGATCGCCGGTGAGACGGTGCCCATCGCCGTGACGTACTCGATCACGGCGTCCCGCACGTAGTACTGCGTGTCGGCGGCGATCTGGTCGAGCGGCCACAGGCTCTTGCCGCCCTCGCTGAAGTTGCAGGCGCCGGCCGCAAGGTAGTTCACGGTCGAGACGCGGTAGTAGGTCGACGCGTCGGAGAAGTCGACTTCGACGCCGTTGACCTCGAGGGCCACGACGTACGACCTGGTCGGGTCATATGGCCCCGCGCTGACGTCGTTGTAGGTGATCTGACCGAGCCCGTCGGTGTCGAGCATGCAGGTCGTGTAGTAGGAGTACCCGCCGTAGCCCGCCACGTACTTGTAGTAGTAGTAGTTGCGATAGGCCCGCTCGAGGACCGCCTTGAGCTGCGGGCCGTTCATGTTGAGGACGACCAGCGAGTTCTCGTACGGCATGGCCGCGAACATGTCGCTGACCTTGAGCGAGTACGGGGCCCCCGGCGTCGCGGTCTCCGCGATCAGGCGATTGGTCATCGCGCCGGACAGGTGAACGTCAACCGCGATGCCCACGTCCTCGAGCTTCCAGACCGAGGCGTCGGCCTGGAGGTTGGCGCCATTCGTCTCCTGCGTGAACGCCTGCATCGTGTCGATCGGGACCGTCGTCTGGCCGATGACGGTGTTGTTGTAGACGTTGATCAGGGCCTGGTACGGCTGGACGATGCCCACGATCGCGGGGTCCTCGACCGTCGCGATCGCCACCGGGACGTAGCGCCCGGCGCTGGACACGACCTTGTAGCCGCCGCTGCCGTCTGGCAGGAGGCCGAGCGAAACCTCGCCCAGGTTCGTGTTGTAGCGGTACATCTGCGTGACGAGGACCGGGTCGCTGGTCGGACCGGCGACGTACGTCGGCAAGAACTTGTAGTCGCCGAAGCCGCTGGCCGGGTTCGTGTGGCTGTGGCCGCCGATGACGGCGTCCACGTCCGGGACCTGCGACGCGAAGTACGTGTCGACGTTGTTGTCGACCTCGACGCTCTTGGGATCCGTGGTGAACCCGATGTGCGTGAGCGCGACGACGACGTCGTTGGACGCCTGGAGCGTCGACGCGTGGTCCTTGCCGGCTTGGATCGGGTCGGTGAAGGTCAGGCCCGGGATGTTGCTGGGTAGCTCGTAGCTCGGCACGCGGTGGTTGCCGATGCCGAGGATGGCGACCTTGATCCCTTCGGCCCCGACGGTCTTGGTCGTATACGGCTCGACGGGCACCGCCGCCAGGCCGTACGCGCCGGTGTCCGCGATGTTGGCCTGCAGGATCGGCATGGTCGCCTGCCCGAGGGTCGAGAAGACGTCCTTGCCGAAGTTGAACTCGTGGTTGCCCAGGGTGAAGGCGTCGTAGCCGACGGCGTTGAAGGCCTTGATCAACGGGTTGATGCTCAACTCCGCCGGCAGCGGCGTGCCGTCCGCCGCGTAGCCCAGCCCCGCCGACTTGAAGTAGTACATCATCGAGTCACCCTGGACGTTGTCGCCCGCGGTGACCAGCAGCGTGCGGGTAGGGTTGTGCAGCCGCTCCTGGTTGATGAGCGTGACCAGCTGACTGTAGCCCTGGTACGACCCGGACTTGAGCAGCCTGCCGTGCGAGTCGTTGTGGTGGAGGATCGTCAGCGGCACGACCTCGCCGGCCTCGTAGAGGTCGTTACCGTTGCCGTTGCGGGCGATCCGGCCATCGAGCGTGCCGTCACCGTCCGGGCCCTGGTACGGGTCGGTCAGCGTGTACGTGGCGCCCACGAACGCGTTGACGGCGTTCAACATGTCGCCCCAGTACGAGATGTTCTTCAGGTACTTGAACGGCAGGTACCCGTCCTGGCCGGCCGGAGCGAGGAACTCGTTGGTGCCGACCTTGTATGTCTTCGCGGCGTCGAGCGGCTCCCAGGCGTGGGTGACCCTGTTGTAGACCTCGACGTCGTAGGCGCCCCAGGCGTACGGCTGCGGGCCGGGCAGGCCGTCGCTGTAGCGGAAGAAGCGGTACCGCACGCCAGAGGGCTGGATCGCGCCCTTGAACAGGGTCGCGGACTGGTTGAGCAGGTCGTAAACCTGGGCGCCGGTCATCGTCCCGACCGCCGTCGCGTTGCCGAACGGCAGGATGTCGAACATCTGGCCGTATGTCAGGACCATCGGCCCGTGCGACCACAGGCCCTCAGCCGAGCAATCGGCGAGGTCGCTGCTCCAGATCCAGGTGCCCGGGTTCCCGGGGTCCTCCTTGTCGCACCAGTCCTTGCGGATGCCGCCGGCGTTGTTGAAGAACATGTCGACGTCGTTGGTCGCCTCGGCGTCGCCGTTGAGAGCGCCGTAGATCGCGTCGTCGACGAAGTCGCCCATCATGCTGTCGCCGTTGTAGTTGCGCAGCAGGTCGACCTGCGAGTAGCCGATCGGCTGATTGATCAGGGCCAGATAGGCCGGATCGTTCGCGTAACCGTCGATCACGGCCTGGATGGCCGGATCCTGGGGATCGCCGGTGCCGATGGTCAGGCGTGTCCAGGTCGCGGAGACGCTGCCGTCGGTGCCGACGGTGATGTCCGCGCGACCGACCTTGCGGCCAGCGTAGTGCGCCTGGGCGACGAGCGTGTTGCCGACCTTGGTGGCGGTCGCCAGGTCCGTGTGGCTGTGGCCGCCGATGATCAGGTTGGCGGGCTTGCCGGCGTCGTTGAGCTTCTTGGCCAGTGTCTGGTCGCCGTAGACCGTGATGCCGTAGCCGTAGCCGCCGTCGGTGTAGCCGTTGTGGCTGAGCACGACGATGACATCGGAGGCCGCGTCGAGGGCGTCGTAGTAGTGGAGGATCGACTCGGCCGGATCGCGGAAGCAGAGTCCCGCGGTCGCCTCGGCGATCGTGATGTACGGCGTCTCTACCGAAGCGACGCCGATGACGCCGACCTGCACCGCGTCGGGCGCGGCGCCGATGGTGAACACCTCGTACGGCGTCACGCTCGCGTTGAACGGCTCCCAGGAGCAGTTGCCGCCCGCATCCTTCGTCGTGACGTTGGAGACGATCATCTGGACAGGGGATTCGTCGGCAGTGGCCGCTGCCTCCGCCTGGGCGATCCGGTCGCCGAGGACCCCCTGGCCCCAGTCGAATTCGTGGTTGCCGAGCGTCGCGGCGTCGTAGCCGAGCGTCCGGTAGTAGTCGACGGTCGGCAGACCCTTCTGGATGTTCGACAGCAGGGTTCCCTGCATGATGTCGCCGGCGTCGAACAGGAGGACCTTGTCGGCACCGACCGCCGTCCGAACGTTGTTCACGGTGTTGGCGACCCGGGCGGCACCCGGGTTCGAGCCCGAGAGCTGCAGGTTGCCGTGGAAATCGTTCGTGTGCAGGATCGTGAACGACACCGGGTTGTTCGTGGGAGCGGCGATCGCAGGCGCCGCGCCGAGCGACGCGACCAGCGCCACGACGGCCAGCAGCAGGATCGGCCGGGAACGTCTCACGGGGGCACCTCCGAAACGAGGGCACGCGGGGACGCACCTGGCCCGCCCTCTCCGCGGACCAGCACAGGGCACAGGGTCACAGTAGGCGACCGTGGGCAGGACGGGCACGGCCGGACGGCCACCGTTTAGGGCCGATGGGCCCCTTCGCGTGCCGGTTCGGTGCGCTGGCGCACCGCGCCGGGGTCGCGATCCGCCTGTAAGCCCGGGGTGAGTGTCGCCGCCGACACTCCGGCCGTGGACTCCAGCCCCGGGACCGTCGTCGTGCCGCCGCTTCCCCACCCGTCCGTCTCCGAACGGCTCGCCCGGCTCGCGCCGGACCAGCGCGCCGCGGCGACGGCGCCGCCGGGTCCCGTCCTGTGCGTGGCGCCGGCAGGGTCCGGCAAGACGACCACGCTCGTCGCCCGCGTGGCTTGGCTGGTTGACGAGGGCTGCGACCCCGGGACGATCACGGTCGTCGCGTTCAACAAGCGCGCGGCGGAGGAGCTCACCGCACGGCTCGACGCGGCGCTCTCGCCGCTGGGCGTGGCGGCCGGTGCCGTCCGCGTGCGCACGTTCCACGCGCTGGGGCGTGAGCTGCTCGCCGAGGCGGGCGTCGCCGTGGAGCCCCTGGTGGACCGCGACGAGCTCCTGCGCGAGCTGTGGCCCGAGACGACGCCGGCGGACCGCGGCCGCCTCGACCTCGCGTTCTCGCGGCTCAAGCTGGACCTGCGGATCACGGCTGACGAGGTCGCGACCGATCCGGCGCCCGGACCCGTCGCGCGAGCGTTCATCGCGTACGAGCGGGCCGTGGCGGCCTCGGGCGGCGTGGACTTCGACGATCTCGTGGTGTGCGCGCTGCGCCTGCTGCAGGCGGACACGGCGGTGCTCGCCCGGTGGCGCCGCCGGTGCACGGAGCTGCTCGTGGACGAGGCGCAAGACCTGGACCGGACCCAGCTGGAGCTCGCGCTGCTGCTGGCGGCACCGGCGAACCGGGTGTTCCTCGTGGGCGACGACGACCAGACGATCTACGGCTGGCGGCTGGCGGATGTGCGGCGGGTGCTGGGGCTGGCCGGGTCGCTGCCCGGGCTGCGCCGCGTGGACCTGGTCACCAACTACCGGTGTCCGGCACCGGTCGTGGCGCGGGCCGTCCGGCTGGTCGAGCACAACACGGAGCGGTTCGCGAAGCGGATCGTCGCCCGTCCGGGCGCGGGCGGCCGCCTGGTGCTCGCCCCGGACGCGTCGGACGAGGTGCCGCGCATCCGGCGGGCGATGACGACCTGGCCGGCGGACGAGGCGTCGCGCGCGGTGCTGGCGAGGACGAA
>Ga0154724_1116_pt1 | contig 12479 bp, 16 predicted proteins | sample Rifle2008BG16ft_FD_105732 | JGI IMG/M metagenome (GOLD analysis project Ga0154724, IMG submission 105732) | Chloroflexi bacterium RBG_16_72_14 | reverse complement strand
TAATCCGGGTCGTGGACCGAAGGCTGTTGCCCTCGACCAGCGCCCGGATGATCTGCGCCCGTTCGGCTCGGCTCAGTCTGTTCATGTCCCTAAGCATATCATTCAGTTTGGGAATGTCAAGCACTTGACGGGACGAAAATGAAGATTCATGCTTAGGAAAGGAGCGGCCCCCCTCGCGGGGGGCCGGGCTCAACAAGAGCCGGGCATACCGTGGGGCTGGACCCCACGGCAGAGGCTTAGACGGCGTCTCCACCGTCGCTCTCCTTTCGTGGCGCCGGGGCCGGCCCTCCAGACCTAGAAGCCCCGGCGCCTCTTCATTCGCCCTCTCCGACCTCCGGCTCTTCGGGGAGTCGCCTCGCGCTGCGCGCCCGCGCCTGCGCGACCTTGCCGAGTGCATCCCACACGGCCTTGAAGTCCGCCTCGGGCAGCGCCGCGATGTCGTCGACGGTGACGCCAAAGAGAAGGTTGGTGGCAATTGGCTGCTGAAGCGAGTCGGTCGGCAGGGGGGCGGACGCCCGAGGGGCGCTCGCCGCTCGGCTTGCGGGTGACTTTGCGACCGTCGGAGTGCGACCTGTTACAGCTCGACTAGGCTGCATCAGTCTCTCGCGCGGCGCATCGAGAACCGGAATTCCAGCGGCCCTGGCGAGACCCAGAAACAGCATCACCATTCGATCGGTCTGGGAGCGCGGTTCGTAGCGCTTGAATGCGGAGACGATCCGTTGCTGCGGATCTTGCGCGGGATCGATGCGCGCAAAGTCACTCGCGTAAGCCTCGCGCACGACTCCTGCAAGGAGATCGCGCCACTCATCGTCGCCAGCCCTGGCGATGGCTCCGAGTCGATCTGTTGGGCGACCGGTGGCATCGATCAGGCGCAGGAAGCGAAGGGCCTGTAGGACTCGCCCCATGGCGCCCTCCGAGACGCCCGCGATCCGAAGGATGTCGGCATTGACAACATCGGGGAGTTTGAGGCGCCGCAGGCGCTCAAGGACAGCGATCACGTTCGCGGCAGGTGCATATGGACGACGCTCGTCGTCTAGCTCCTGATACTCGACCGCCTCGACCATCACCGCGTCTCCTTCTGGGCCTACCTCCAGTATCGCGGGCGAATCCTGCTCTGTCAATAGGGTACGCTCGCATCTCGTCCGGACGCTCTGGGTACGTTTCGCGACAACCAGTCGGGCGGGAGCCGATGATCTTGTTGCCAGTTTTCTTCGGCAATTCGCGGATCGATCCCGACAAGGAATTAGATGGGACAAAATCATGACGATTTATCCAACCGTTATTGTGGGCAATATCCGAGGTGGCGTGGCCGCACGGGGCACTGGAGCTCGGGTTAGCTTGTCACGGACCCGACGAGGGGCGCGCCCTAGCCGCAATCAGGACAACGGTGGCGATTTGGGCGCGCGCTCTTGAGAGCGACGGGCTTCTGGAGGGGTCGCTTGCGCGAAATGGCGTTCGGTGGGAGGGCTCGGGGGAGCCGATCTCCGTAGAGCCGATCGTTACGACCGGCATCTCTTAGGAGTGGTTATTTGCCCCAGCGAGCCTCAGCAGCCTTCCGAGCAATCTCACTCCGACGCTCAGGGCCCAGCCGCTCCGCCCGCAACTTCCCGCCCTTCGCTCCGCCGAGCTTCCCCCGCGCGACCCGCTCCGGGTCCTTCTCAGGCGGGGTGCCGTCCAGGATCGCGTCGATCGCATCCACGGTCGCCTTGGCGCGGCGGTTGGGGTCGGCGGGCATCTTGCCTTGCTTCATAGCCTAAGCATGCCCAGATGCTTAGGCACCGTCAACGGGGCGCGGCGCTCAAACTGAGACACCACCGGGCGCGGTCATGGATGGACAAGGCCCGGGGCCGAGCGCATACTTCGCGGCCTCGCCTCCAGGTTTCAGGCGCGAAGGCGGGTGGCGGTCCCGCTGCCCCGGGGAGTCGGACCTGGTGCTGGACGAAGGCGTCCGTCCCGCGCAGGACGCGGTCGCAGGGCGATGGGGTGGCTGACATCGATGGCAACGAGTCTTGGGCGCTCGCTCGGTCCCTCGGGAGTCAATTCAGCATTGATCGTTCGCCTGTTCGGAGGTGTCCGCGCGTCCTGGTGCGGCCGCGAGATCGTGCTCGAGGGACGGCCGTCGGCTGCCCTCCTGGCGCTCCTCGTGTTCCGCCCGCGCGCGTGGACCCGTGAGGAGATCGCCGCCGAGATCTGGCCCGAGGCCGGGTATGGGTCATCGGGCCGCGTCCGCCAGGCGCTGTGGCTGCTCCGCCGGGGGCTCATCGGGGCCGGCGCAGAGCCGGCCGCCATCCTCGCGGTCGACGAGGACACCATCGCCTTCCGGCCCGACGTCGCGGCGGACGTCGATGTCGCGCGGTTCGAGGATCTGCTGTGCCGGCGGCCACCGGACGTCGAGGGGGCCATCCGCCTGTATCGCGGCGACCTGGCGGAAGGCCTCGGACTCGAGTGCTTCGGGGTCCGCCGTGAGTTCCTGGCCAGCCTGTTCGAGAACGCGCTGGCGGACGCCGCCCGGGCGCGCCTGACCTCCGGCGACGTCGATGGCGCCCGCCGAGCCGCGGTCCAGCTGCTCGAGCGCGACCCGCTCCGCGAGGACGGGCACGCGGTCCTGATGGAGGTCCTCGGCATCCTCGGATCCCGGTCCCAGGTGCATCGCCAGTACACCCGCCTCCGCCGGCTCCTGGCGCTCGAGCTCGGCGCCGCGCCGCTCGCTGAGACCGACGCCGCCTACGACAAGGCGCTCGCGGGCGCCACGTCGAGATCGTCGGCGCCCGTCGCGGTCCCGCCCATGGCTGCGACCGCCGTAGAGGCGCGGGCGTAGTCGGCCCCCCGGCTGGGGCCGCGCGCTAGGGCGTGGGTGCCTCGGATGCCTTCGCCGCCTTCGCGGCCTCGGCAGCCAGCCGGCGGGCCGTCTCGGCCTGCCTGAGCTCGATCGAGTCCCGATCCGGGAGCCCGCGGAGCGCGTCCTTCTTCTCCTTGATCGTCTCGAACTCGGTCACCACCGCGCGCGCCTGCTCCTGGTCGACAGCCGTAGCGTGCGCGAGGTCGACGAGGTCGCCCGTGATCCCGCCGTAGCGGCTGCTGAGCTCGCGCGCCTGCCCGGCCAGCTCCGCGTAGTTCTTCACGCGCGGGATCAGGGCGCAGATCGCTGCCATGAGCGCGACCGCGGACACGATCGCCTTCTCGAACGGGGTCGACGTCTCGGTGAGGATCGGGAAGATCGCGAGGCTGGTCAGCGATGCCAGCACCCCGGCAAGGATCGCCCAGCTGTCGGCCCGCTGCTGCTGCCGGTCGGCGTACCGGGGGAGCTCGTTGACCCAGAAGCTCGCACTCCGGAGGCAGTTCCGGATCCGCTCGGCCGAGACCGGGACCCCCTGCGGGTTCACCGGAGGCGTCGTCATCGTTGCACCCCGCTCCCTGCCGTGCTCATGACCGGTTGATCGACTGCGCGAAACGCCGCGATCGTGCTCGCGACCCTAGCCCGGCCGCGTCTCCCCCACGTCTTGCGCGATGGGCGCCGGCCCTCATTCGGTGGAGTCCGCGAGCCCCCAACTCAGTCGATGGTCGATGAGGCTTCTGGTTCTTGTTCGCGCTACTTCGGGAAGGGTCCCCCCGCGCTGTCGGCATACGCGGCACCAACGAGGATCAGCGTCGCGATCGTCGCCATCACGGTGGCGAGGACGACGCGGACACGACGGACATGACGGGCCACCATTCGCGGCTCCTTTCTCGGGCCGCGGACTCCGCCGGGGATGCTATCCTTCGACCATGGTTACGTCAAGTATTACTAAACTCAGGTATGCCGGAGCTGTCGGCGCCGAGATCCGGCGGCGGCGCGTGCAGCTGGGACTGACGCAGCAGGCCGCCGGCCGGCCGTACACGCGCCAGTTCATGTCGCTCGTCGAGCAGGGGCGGGTGGTGCCTTCACTCGCCAGCCTGCTGGCGATCGCGCGCAACCTCGAGACGACGCCAGGGGCGCTCCTGGACGCCGTTGACGGAGCGCTCGGGGTCGCGGGCAGCGCGACGCCATGGCCCGCGGATCGCATGGGCCGGGACCGGGTGGCCGCCGGCGCGCGGTCCGCGCGGGGTCGCGGGCGAAGGTCGACGCCCCGGCGCGAACCGGTTTGGCGCGAACCTCCGCGCTAGGGGCGGCCGGCCTGCAGCGCCTCGCGCGAGAGCTCGTAGGCCCGCTCGTAGTCACCCAGCTCCGCGACCACGGCGCCCCACTCGGTGAGCACCAGCTGGAGCTGGGCGCGGCGACCAAGGTCGCGGGCCACGGCGGCTGCGGCCTCGAGCGTGGTCGCGGCGGCGGCGAGGTCCCCGTTCGCGCGCATGGCCCGGGCGAGCGACAGCCGGGCGCTGATCTCGGCCTTCCGGTTGCCGGTCGCGTGGGCGATCTCGGCGGCCTCGGTCGCCCGCTCCTGTGCCGCCGCGGCATTGCCGGCCCTGAGCTCGACCTGCGAGATGGTGTCGGTGACGTGGGCGAGGGAGTACGTGTCGTCGAGCCGAGTGAAGGCGTCGCGCGCGACCTCGGCGTGCGTCCGGGCGGCCTCGAGGCTGCCCAGGGCGACGTAGACGAGTGCGAGCTCGTTCTCGAGCGTGGCGACCTCGTACCGGGATTCGGCGGCGCGGAAGTGCGCGAGGCTCCGGGTCCCGGTCTCGATCGCTGCCTCGAGGTCGCCGAGCTGCCGGTAGCTGAGCGCGAGCGACAGGAGGAACGTGGCCCGCCGCTTGTCGTCGAGCTCGGGTACCCGCGCCCGAGCCTGCTCCAGGTAGCCGAGCGCCTCCTCGGGCCGGCCGTCGCGGTTGGCGACCGCCGCGAGGGCGATCAGGATCCGGACCGGCAGGTCGGGATCGACATCGAGCCCGGCAGCGATCTCCGTCATCGCCCGGTCCAGGAGCGAGCTCGCCTGGTCACCGAGCTCCATCTCGTACAGCCCGTAGGCCTCCCAGTACGTCGCGCGCACGGCATCCGCGGCCCGGCCCTGCTTCCGGAACAGCGCGGCCGCGTGCGCCGCATCGCGAACCGCGTCGGTCGCCTGCCCCAGCCGCGCCTCGGCCTCCGCCCGCCCGGCGAGGAGCTCCGGCCGGACCGTTGCAGCCGGATCGTCCTCGAGCAGGTCGCCGTACGCATCCAGGGCGTCCTGCCACCTGCCCGCCGCCAGCCGGAGATCCGCCTCGAGCCGGGTCCAGCGCGGCGCCGCGTTGGCGATGAGCTGCTCCACCGGCACCCCGAGCCGATCGGCGAGGTAGTTGATCGCGGCCATCGACGGCTTCACGAGCGCGTTCTCGAGCGCGCTCACGTACGCCTTGGTGTACCGGTCGCCGGCGAGCTGGGACTGGGTCAGGCCCGCGCTCGTGCGCGCGGCCCGGATCCGGCGCCCGATCCGCTGGGCGATGCCGCGATCCATGTCGGCCCGAGACGGGCGCCCGGGCCGTGTGCCGCCCTCGGCGATCGCCTTCATCGTGCGGACCGTCCGTTCTCCCACGTCCGACACGCGTCCCTCCGATCACGCTCGACTTGACCCCCCGGCCACTGAAGTATGACCGGTTCGCGCGCCGACGGCGACCTACCCTCCACCGTGCGGGGCGTTCGCCTCCTCGTCGCCGGCCGGGACGTCGGTCTTGGGTGACCGGTTGAACCGCCGGCGCCCACCCTGGTCCTCGTCGACGCCCTCCACGTCCGGATCATCGATCTGCGGGACCGTGTCACCCGGCGAGGCGGCCGTTGCCGCGGTCCCGGTGGCGTCAGGCATGACAACCTCCTCAGCTCACGGGCTTGATCACCGAGCTGTGCATGAACCGGGTTCCGGCGCGGTTCACCTGGTGCCAGACCCGGCTGCCGCCGACCCGCTGGCCCTGCGTCGTCCCGAACACCCTGACCCGCAGCCCACGCGGCTTCCGGTCGACGACATTGGCCCGATCGGGCACGCCGCCGGGGCTCGATCGGACGAGGGCACTGGCCACGACGACGCGGTACTCGCCCGCCTGGTCGGGGGTTGCGCCGAACGCCAGGACGATCCCGGACGGTGCCTCGCCCACGGCGTGGACGGTCGGGAAGATCCCGGCGTACGCGCTGCCGATGCCGGCGACCCGGCCCTTCCGATTGAGCACGAGCTTGCCGGCAGCCCGGCGCAGCAGCGCGGGTGGGATGCGGACTGGTGCCCTGGCAATCCCCTTCCGGCGCCCGTCGTCGAGGGGATCGAACACCTCGCCGTTCGGGAGCCAGAGCACGATATGGCCGCCCTCGAACGTCGGGTCCCCCGAGAACTCCGTCTTCCGGATCGGGCGGTAGGAGAGCTGGAGGGCGACGGCGTGACCGGCGCGCCGAACCTCGTCGAGGTCATCGAAGTCGATCGGCGTCGCGATGTCGAGCTTGACGCCATGCCGTCGGAGGACCGTTGCGACCTGCCGCAGGTTGAGCCCCGGCGAGGCCGCGTCGGGCACGGGCTCGTTGCTCTCGGCCCGGACCTCGGTGCCGGTCAGCCGGACGCCGGCATCGAACTCCGCCCCCATCGCCGCGACGAACGCCGTGCAGTTGGTCCAGCCCGCGAGACGGGTGCGTCCCCTGGCGTCGACGTACGTGCTGTTGTCACCCGACTTGGCGGGGTTCTGGGACTGGAAGGTGACGGCGCCTGCGCCCATCGCCCGATCCTCCTGCAGGGATGGCAGATGAACCGACGGTCCCAGTGGCTCGCGCCTGCCCGACCCTCCCGACACGGTGATCGAGGGGCGTCTCTGGCGCGTCTCGGCCGGCGACGTGGCGAGGCGACCGGTCGTTCCGGCGCCGGTGCTCCGCGCGCCTAGCCGGCCCGGCGCCGCCGCTCGTGAAGCTGGTCGTGGATCTCCGCGTGCGTCCTGGTGTCGCGGGCGGGTTGGTTTCTGGCGGGCTCGGCGATGGCCGGGGCGGCGACCTGGCGAATGAGCTCCGCCTCGACCTCGAACGGCCCGCGGTCGGGGCGCTCCTCGGGCTCCCACGGGATGCCCCGCTCGAACAGCACCGCGAACACCTCGACGAGGTCGGGATCGAACTGGACGCCGGCCTGGCGCCGCAACTCGTCGATCGCCTGCCCGTGGGTGATGGCCTCCCGGTACGGACGCCCGGCGATCATCGCCTCGTAGGCGTCCACGATGGACACGATCCGGGCTCCGATCGGGATGTCCGCGCCGGCGAGGCCGAGGGGATAGCCGCGCCCGTCGTACCACTCGTGGTGGTGGAGCACGATCGTCGCGGCATCACGCAGCGCGCCCGCCTGCTCGAGCACGACCTGTCCGATCTTGGGGTGCTCGGCGACGACGCGCCACTCGGACGCCACGAGGTCGCTGGGCTTGGACAGGATCTCGTCGGGGATCGCGAGCTTGCCCAGGTCGTGGAGCAGGCTCGCGGTCCGGATCCGCTCCAGCTCGCCCTCGGGCAGGTCGATCGCGCGCGCGAGCGAGACCGAGGCTTCCGCGATCAGGGTCGACGGCCTGCCGGCCCACGCCGAGCGCTCGGCGAGGGTGGCGATCAGCGCGTCCTGCGCGGCGCGCATCGCGGCCCGCCCGACGTCCAGCGCGTGGACGCGTGCCGCGGCCGCGATCGGCGCCCGGCGGATCGTGCCGTCGTCGCCGGTCTCACGGAACACGTACACCTGATCGCGACCGAGGGCCTTCGCCGAGTACAGGGCGGCATCGGCGTCGCGAACCAGCGCGTCCAGCCGCAGGACCTGGCCCATGCCTCCGGCGACCCCCGCCGACATCGTGATCGACAGCTTCTCGCCACCCTCGATCGGTACCTCGGCGCTGCCCACGATCCGGCGCAGCTTCTCCGCCAGGGCCGCGGCGGCGTCCACGTCCGTCTCGGGCGTCAGGATCAGGAACTCCTCCCCGCCGTACCGTCCCGCGACGTCCACCGAGCGGACGTTGGACGCCAGCAGCTGGGCGACGGTCCGCAGGACGGCGTCACCGGCGGCGTGGCCGTGGGAGTCGTTGAGCCGCTTGAAGTGGTCGAGGTCCACCAGGATCACGGACAGCGGGCGGTGGTAGCGGACCGCGCGGGCGAGCTCCTCGTCGACACGCGACAGGACGGCCTGCCGGTTCGCGATCCCGGTCAGCGGGTCCACCGTCGCGAGGCGCCAGGTGTCGGCGACGCGATCGGCGAGGCCGCGGAACGCCGCCCGGAGCCGGGGGTCATCGATCCGCGCGGCGGCGAGCGCGACGAGCTCCCCCTCGTCGGCGGCATTGGTCAGCCGCTCGGCCAGCGAGGCGATGCGGCCGTTCTGGCTGCGGACGATGGATGCCGCGAACCCCGCCGAGCCGGCGAGCGCCCCGATCAGGGCGGCCAGCAGCAGCGCGGCGGCGGCGGCGGTCAGGACGTCCAAGGCACCTCACGCGACTTCGCGGTGGTACGTCCCCCCGAGCAGGTCGCACCTCACTCCGAAGGCTAGGTGGCGACGACCGGGGCGCCATGACGCGATGGTCCCATCGGCAGGGTCTCCGACGGGGCGCGGTTCGCAGGTGCACCGCGCCGCTGCTCCCGGGTCATGGCCCGAAAGTACCGGGCGCCGGTGCCCGGCCGCGCCATGGGTGCCTCAGACCGCGCGGCGGCCCTCGAGCCAGACGCCCTCGATCCGCTCGCCGAGCGTGTCGAACGCGTACGCGTCGCCGTCCACGACCACGAGATCCGCCAGCTTGCCGGGCTCGATGGTGCCGAGGTCCCGGTCCACGCCCAGCAGGCGAGCGGCGCTCCTCGTGGTCGCCTCGAGGACGGCGCCGGGCGGCATGCCCAGGCCCGCCATCAGGGCGAGCTCGCGGAGGTTGCGTCCGTGGGGCGTCACGCCGGAGTCGGTTCCCATCGCGATCCGCACGCCCGCGGCGGCGGCACGGCGGACGGCCTCGCGGTGGGTCTCGACGACCGCCGTCGCCTTCTCGATCACGCCCGGCGAAAACGTGACGCCGGCCGCCGCCGCGTCGATGACGCCCTGCGGGGCGACCAGGGTGGGCACCAGCCAGGTCCCGCGCTCGAGCATCAGGGCGATCCCCTCGTCGTCGAGGAAGATCCCGTGCTCGACCGAGCGGATGCCGGCGCGCACGGCGTTCTTGATGCCGTCGGCACCCTGCGCGTGGGCCATCACGAACATCCCGGCCACGGTCGCCTCCTCGACCAGCACGTCCAGCTCGGCCGGGCGGAAGTGGGCGTGCCGCGGATCGTCGCGTGGCGACAGGACGCCGCCGGACGTCGCGACCTTGACCACGTCCGCGCCCATCTGGTGCAGCTGGCGGACCTTGCGGCGCATCTCGTCGGGGCCATCCACGATCGCCGACGGCACGCCAGGATGCTCTGGGAAGAACGGCACCCGCACCCCGGACACCAGCCACTCGTCGCCGTGCCCGCCGGTCTGGCTGAGCATCGTGAGGCTGAGTTGGATCCGTGGCCCTTCGACCAGCCGGTCGGTCAGGGCCTGCTTGATGCCCAGGTCCGCGCCGCCGGCGTCTCGCACCGAGGTGATGCCGGTGCGCAGGGTGGCCCGGAGGTTCGCCGCCGCCTCGTAGAACCGGTAGGAGAACGGCGTGTTCGCGGACCGCCACGCGTCCACGTGGCTGAACATGACGTGGACGTGGCAGTCGAACAGGCCCGGGAGCAGGGTCCTGCCCGCCAGGTCCACGGCCTCGTCGCCGTCCAGCCCGCTCCCGACGTCCACGATGCGGCCGTCCTCGACCGCGACGTCGGCAGGTTGCGGGTCGGCGCCCGTGCCGTCGAACACCGAGCCGCCGCGGAACACCGTTCGTGTCATGCCACCTCCTCTGCCCTGTCGGTGAGCACGCCCCGGGCGAGCTCGGTCTCGCGGTCGTCGGTCAGGCGCCAGGCCCATGCGGCGCCAGCGGCCGCCTCACCCTGCTCGCGCCACGCCGAGCCCAGCAGGGGCGCGGCCGGCGCGGCCGGCGCCAGGTACTCGATCCTGACGTCGCGGGGGATGGCGGCCACGACGCGCTCCCCAGCCTCGCCGGCGGCGAGCACCGCCTCCTCGAGGTAGTCCAGGTACGTGGCGTTGTTGACGTGGGCCATCGGGTCCAGGTCGCGGTGCCGGACCACCGAGCGGATCTCCGCCGCGTCCGGGGGCGTCCGGGGCAGCGGCACGCGGCCCGGCTCGAACGTGCCGGGCGGGACCACGAAGCGGCCCGGGAAGACGGCCGGTACCCGCACCGGCGTGCCCCGGGCATCGGTCATCACCCAGTCCGTGTGGCCCCACGTCGCGAGCGTGCCATCCTCCAGGCGGGCCTCGGTCCGCCGGCGCGCCCAGACCTTGCGGAACCCCGTCACGCGCGTGGTCACCGCGACGGTCTCGCCTGTCGCGACCGGACGCAGCACGACGACCTCCGCCGCGCGGACGACCCAGGCCAGGCCTCGCTCCAGGTACCAGCGCCGGTCGAAGCCCAGGCGCTCGGAGTGGATCCACGCGACGTCCTGCGCGTAGCGCAGCCACGCGGACGTGCGGACGAGGCCGTCCGGCCCGCACTCGTCGAAGCGCACGCGGTACGGGACGGTGACGCTGGCGAGGGACTCGGGGTCCGGCCCTGCGCTCATGCCGGCTTGCGCCCGGCCAGCCGGTCCAGCCCCTCGAGGGTGACCAGCTTCAGGCCCTCGAGCGCGACCGGTCCACGCTCGCGCACCAGCCGGACCTCGCACGAGCGCCGGGCGTCGAACACGACCAGGCCGACGAGCAGCCGGGCCCCCTCCGCCGTCGCGTTCCGCCGAGCGTCGTCGAGCTGGTGGAGCACGTCGGCCTTGACCCCGCGGGCGCCCCACTTGCAGTCCCAGGCCTCTGCTGCGGCCTCCCGCTCCACGGTGACGTCGTAGGGATGGATCTCGGAGGGCACGCCGTCGAACAGGATCCGCCGCTCGCGGCGCACGGGCCCGGTGCGCGCGGCGAGGAGCTGCTCCGCGAGCGCCTCGACGATCGCGCCCCGGAACTGGCTGCGCGCCTGCTCGCCGCGATCCGCGACCTGGAGCGAGACCCCGAGGATCGCCTCGGACCGGTCGCGGGCGGGGTCGCCGGGCGGCGGCGCCGCCGGACCGAACAGCGCCGGGAACATCGTCCGCCACGCCTCCGGGTCGGTCGATTCGCCGTTCATCGTGGCCCGGGCGAGGAGGCGCTGGGTCGAGGTCGCGTCCGCGAGCAACGCCGCCGCGCGCGCGACCAGCGGGTCCGCCTGGATCTGCGCGTAGACGATGGCGCGCCCGTCGGGCCGCGGGTCGCCGAAGCGCATCAGGACGCCTCGCCCAGCGCGGCCAGCGTGACCTGTGGGAACGTGGACAGCCAGTCGATCGCGCGGTGGGGGTCCTCGATCCGGCCCGCCTCGGCGACGAGGGCGTCCAGCGCCGCCTCGGCGCCGTCGGGTGCCGTCTCGGCGCCGCGTGCCTCCTTGAGCGCCCCGAGGCGGGCGCGCCACACGGTGCCGAGATCGGTGACGTACTGCCACTCGTCGTCAACTGCCTCGGCCGTCGCGGCGAGGACGTCGAGGCCGGCGAGCGCGCGCTCCACCAGGATCGCAACAGGGATGGGCATGTCCTGCAGCGTACCCGCCCGCGGGGCGTCGCGGCGAACGGGCGTCGCCCGGGAGTGGTCCGACGCGCCGGTCAGGCCGTCCGGGTGGTCGCGCTCAGGGCAGGACGCTCCACCGCTCGCGGGGTGGCGGCAAGCCGTGCCTGCGCGTCGCGATGCAGGCGCTCCAGGGCCCGGCGGCCCTTCTCGTCCCAGCGGGTGGAGTACGTCCGCAGCGCATCACGCCGGATCCGCCACGCGAAGTCGCGGGCGCCCGCATGCTCCAGCCGCACGACCGTGTCGAGCACGGCGCGGTACAGGTGCGGGAGCTCCTCGGCCGGGGTACGGTCGTCCACGAAGCGCAGCCTGCCCGCGCCGGCGCCGGACGGGAATGGGCGGGTCGTCCCAGCCAAGGGCGGCAGGAGTCCGGTGCACCCGAGCACCGGTACGCCGATGTCCCCCCGATCAGTCGCCGCGGTGGGCGCCGCTCGCGATCCGGAAGCCGGGCGCCAGCCCCCGGGCCGGCTCCCAACGAGCGATCACGCGGTCCACGAACCCCGCCGGCGGACCCTGCTCAAGGCGGTCGAGCAGCGAGTCCAGGTCCGCCCGCGGTCCCTCGGCGACGACGCGCACGCTCCCGTCGGGCTCGTTGGCGACGAACCCGTCCAGGCCCAGGTTCATCGCCTCGCGCAGGGCGAACACGCGGTAGCCCACGCCCTGCACCCGGCCGCGAACCCTGGCGTCGAGGCGCGCCGGCGGGCCGCCGGGACCGCTCACGCCGCGGAGCTCCGTCGCGGCCAGCGCAGCAGCGCGACGTCCAGCAGCAGCTCTGGGCTGACGTTGGCCTCGAGGAGCTCGTCCGCCCGGACCAGGCGGGCCAGCGCCCGCGCCGCCGCTCCGGCGGGCAGGTCGCCCACCGCGGCCTCGAGCTCCTCGAGCAGGGCCACGTCGTGGACGCCG
>Ga0154724_1009_pt2 | contig 12583 bp, 11 predicted proteins | sample Rifle2008BG16ft_FD_105732 | JGI IMG/M metagenome (GOLD analysis project Ga0154724, IMG submission 105732) | Chloroflexi bacterium RBG_16_72_14 | reverse complement strand
CGCCGCGTCTTCGTCCGCCCCGGGCCGAACGGTCCGCTCGTCGCGTGCCAAGCGGTCCATTCGCATGACCGGAGGGCCGGCCAACGCGGTCCGAACGGACGCGACCTCATCGCCGACGAGGCGCACACTAGGTCCCGGCACCGGATGCCGACGGTGATCCCGTGCCCCCCGTCGCCACCACAAGCACGGGTGGCCTCGCCACCCGAAAGGACTGCGAGCATGGACCAGCACTGGGAGACCATCGACGGCAACGAGGCGGCAGCGCGCGTCGCCTACGCGCTGTCCGAGGTCATCTCGATCTACCCGATCACCCCGGCCTCGCAGATGGCCGAGCACTGTGACGACTGGGCGGCGGCCCACCGGCCGAACCTGTGGGGCACCGTGCCCGATGTCGTCGAGATGCAGTCCGAGGGTGGCGCCGCGGGCGCAATGCACGGGGCCCTGCAGAAGGGCGCGCTGGGGACGACGTTCACGGCGTCCCAGGGCCTGCTGCTGATGATCCCCAACATGTTCAAGATCGCGGGCGAGCTGACGCCGGCGGTCATCCACGTGGCGGCCCGCGCGATCGCCACCCACGCGCTCTCGATCTTCGGCGACCACAGCGACGTGATGCACGCCCGGGCGACGGGCTGGGCGATGCTCGCAGCCGGCTCGGTCCAGGAGGTGCACGATTTCGCGCTGGTGTCGCACGCTGCCACGCTGCGGTCGCGGGTGCCGTTCCTCCACTTCTTCGACGGGTTCCGGACCTCGCACGAGGTCAACAAGATCGCGACCCTGTCCCGCGACGACCTGCGCGCGCTGGTCCGCGAGGAGGACGTTCTCGCCCACCGCCGCCGCGCGCTGACGCCGGAGTCGCCCGTGCTGCGCGGCACGGCCCAGAACCCGGACGTGTTCTTCCAGGGCCGCGAGGCGGCCAACCCGTACTACCTCGCCGTGCCCGGCATCGTCCAGCAGGTGTTCGACGAGCTGGCCGACCGCACCGGGCGCCAGTACCACCTCGCCGACTACCACGGCGCCCCGGACGCCGAGCGCGTGCTCGCGGTGATGGGCTCCGCGGCCGGCGCCGTGGAGGAGACGGTGGACGCGCTGGTCGCCGCCGGCCAGAAGGTCGGCCTGCTGCGCATCCGCCTGTTCCACCCGTTCCCCGCCGCCGAGGTCGTGGCCGCCCTGCCCTCGACCGTCCGCTCGATCGCGATCCTGGACCGGACGAAGGAGCCGGGCGCCGTCGGCGAGCCGCTGTACCTCGAGCTCGTGTCCGCGATCGCGGAGGCGATGGACGGCGACGCGCCCCCGTTCGCGGCGATGCCGCGGATCATCGGCGGCCGCTATGGCCTGGCGTCGAAGGAAGTGACGCCCTCGATGCTCCGGCCCGTGTTCGACGAGCTGGCGAAGGACCGACCGAAGCGCCACTTCACGATCGGCATCTACGACGACGTCACGAACCTGAGCCTGCCCATCGACCGCGACTTCCGGCATCCCCGCCCCACCGGCGAGGTCCAGGCGCTGTTCTTCGGCCTGGGCTCCGACGGCACGGTGGGCGCCAACAAGGCCTCGGTCAAGATCATCGGCGAGGGCACGGACCTCTACGCCCAGGGCTACTTCGAGTACGACTCCAAGAAGTCCGGCTCGATCACGACCTCGCACCTCCGCTTCGGGCCGCAGCCGATCCGCTCCACCTACCTCGTGGACAACGCGGACTTCGTGGCCTGCCACCAGTTCAACCTGATCGAGAACAAGCGGGTGCTCGACCTGGCGAAGCCTGGCGCGACCCTGCTGCTCAACTCGCCGTACGACGCGGACGAGGTGTGGGACCACCTGTCCGCCGAGGCCCAGCGCCAGATCGTGGACAAGGGCATCGACCTGTGGGTCATCGACGCGTTCGCCGTCGCGACCGAGGTCGGCATGGGCAACCGCATCAACACGGTGATGCAGCCCTGCTTCTTCCAGCTGGCCGGCGTGCTGCCGGCCGAGGAGGCGATCGCGCGCATCAAGGACTCGGTCCAGAAGACGTACGCCAAGCGCGGCGAGGCCGTCGTACAGCGCAACTTCGCCGCCATCGACCGATCGCTGGAGCGGATGGTCCACGTCACGCCCGGCCCGGTGCGGGCCGCGGTTCCGCTCATCCCGTTCATCCCGGACACCGCGCCCGACTTCGTGCAGCTCGTCACGTCGCGGCTGATCGCCGGCGACGGTGACCTGCTGCCGGTGAGCGCCATGCCCGTGGACGGCACCTTCCCCACGGCCACCACGCGCTACGAGAAGCGGGCGATCGCCCAGCTGATCCCGATCTGGGACGAGGCGATCTGCATCGACTGCGGCAAGTGCGCGATGGTCTGCCCCCACGCCTCGATCCGGATGAAGGTGTTCCCCGAGGTCGCGATCGCCGGCGCCCCGGCGACCTTCCCCAGCAAGGAGTTCAAGTCCCGCGAGCTCGTCGGGCACCGGATCACCATCCAGGTCGCCCCCGACGACTGCACGGGCTGTGGCGTGTGCGTGGACATCTGCCCCGCCAAGAGCAAGACCGACGTCAGCCACAAGGCGATCAACATGGAGCCCGTGCTCGAGCACCGCGACCTGGAGCGCGAGCGGTGGGAGGTGTTCCAGACGATCCCGCAGCTCGACCGCAGCCTGATCCCGCACGACACGGTCAAGGGCGCGGCCCAGCTGGAGCCGCTGTTCGAGTTCTCGGGCGCCTGCGGTGGCTGCGGCGAGACGCCGTACCTGCGGCTCGCCACCCAGCTGTTCGGCGACCGGATGATCGTGGCCAACGCCACCGGGTGCTCCTCGATCTACGGCGCCAACCTGCCGACCACGCCCTGGGCGACCAACGCCCTCGGCGAGGGGCCAGCGTGGTCCAACTCGCTGTTCGAGGACAACGCGGAGTTCGGGCTCGGGATGCGGCTCGCGCTGGACGTCCAGACGAGGCTCGCCCGCGAGCTGCTGGAGAGGCTGGCCCCGGTCGTCGGGGAGGGCCTCGCCCGAGAGATCCTGGATGCCCCGCAGGCGACCGAGCCGGAGGTCGTCGCCCAGCGCGCCCGCGTGGACACCCTCCGCACGGCGCTGGCGAGCGTCACCGGCGAGCACGCCGCGGATGCCGCCCAGCTCCTCGCCCTGTCCGGGGACCTCGTCCGCAAGGGCGTCTGGATCGTGGGCGGCGACGGCTGGGCCTACGACATCGGCTACGGCGGCCTGGACCAGGTCCTCTCCTCCGGCCGCAACGTCAACATCCTGGTCCTCGACACGGAGGTCTATTCCAACACGGGCGGCCAGGCGTCCAAGGCGACCCCGCGGGGCGCCGTGGCGAAGTTCGCCGCGGCCGGCAAGTCCACCGGCAAGAAGGACCTGGGCGCGATCGCGCGCTCGTACGGCAACGTGTTCGTGGCCCAGGTGGCGATGGGCGCCAACGACGCCCAGACGATCAAGGCGTTCCTCGAGGCCGACGCCTGGCCCGGGCCGTCCCTGATCATCGCCTATGCCACCTGCATCGCCCACGGCATCGACATGAGCAAGTCGATGTCCCACCAGAAGGACGCGGTCAAGAGCGGCTACTGGCCGCTGTACCGCTACCAGCCGAGCGAGGGCGACGACGGACAGCCGTTCAAGCTGGACTCCGTCAAGCCGTCGATCCCGATTCGGGACTTCGTGGCCACCGAGACGCGGTTCGCCATCCTCGAGCGTACGGACCCGGAGCGGGCCGCCGAGCTCGCCGAGCTGGCCCAGGCGGACGCGGACGAGCGCTGGCGCTACTACGAGCAGCTGGCCGGCATTCACCGCGTCGTGCCGCACGTCCACCATGCCAACGGCGACGGCACCGCGGGGGCCGACGTCACCGCGGCCGACGGCGTGCCGGTCACGGCCGGCGACAACGGGAAGGGAGACCGGTGATGAGCGTCGACCTGCGCACCCGCTACCTCGGTCTCGACCTGCGGTCGCCGATCGTCGCGTCGTCCTCGCCGCTCACCGCCACGCCCGCCGCGGCGCGCCGGCTGGAGGAGGCCGGCGCCGCCGCGATCGTGCTGCCGTCGCTGTTCGAGGAGGAGATCCTCAACGAGGAGCTCCAGCTCAACCGCTCGCTCGAGGCGGGCACCGAGCAGTTCGCGGAGGCCCTCGACTACTTCCCGGCGATCGAGGCGTTCCCCGGCGTCGGCGATCGCTACCTCGAGGGCCTCGCGCGCACCAAGGCCCAGGTGTCCGTGCCGATGATCGCCAGCCTCAACGCGACGACCCAGGGCGGGTGGGTCCGCTACGCCCGCCTGATGCAGGACGCGGGCGCCGACGCGCTGGAGCTCAACCTGTACCACGTGGCGGCGGACCCCACGACCACCGCCGCCGACCGCGAGCAGACGGACCTCGACCTCATCGCGGCCGTCCGGGCGTCGGTGACGATCCCGCTGGCGGTCAAGCTCAGCCCCTACTACTCCGCGCTCGCCAACTTCGCGGCCCTCGCGGACGGGGCGGGGGCCGACGGCCTCGTCCTGTTCAACCGCTTCTACCAGCCGGACCTGGACCTCGAGACGATGGAGGTCGTCGCGCGGGTCGAGCTGAGCCGGCCGGGCGAGCTCCGGCTGCCGCTGCGCTGGATCGCGGTCCTGCGGCCGCAGCTGGGTTCCCACGTCTCGATTGCCGCCACCTCCGGCGTGCACTCGGGCGCCGACGTGATCAAGGCGCTCATGGTCGGGGCGGACGTCGCGATGACGACCTCGGCCCTGCTCCGGAACGGCCCGACGCACCTCCGCGCGATCGAGACCGAGATGGTCGAGTGGCTCGAGGAGCACGAGTACGAGTCCGTCGCCCAGCTGCGAGGGAGCGCAACCCAGGCGTCGGTCGAGGACCCGTCGCTGTTCGAGCGGGGCAACTACATGACGGCGCTGCGCTCGTGGGCCACGCCGCCGGACCTCGTCACGGCCTAGAGCGGGCCGGACCGGGGCAGCACGGAGGGAGGGCTCGGCGTGCGCTACGCGATCGACATCGCTCCCCTCGGGGAGCTGGCGGATCCGGACGCGTTCGTGCGGCTGGCGGTCGCCGCGGAAGCGGCCGGCTGGGACGGCGTGTCCACCTGGGACAGCCTCGGGGTGTCGATGGGGACGGTTGCCCCGGACCCGTTCGTCGTCCTCGCCGCCGCCGCGTCGGCGACCACGCGCCTGCGGCTGATCATGTCCGTCGTGGCGCTGCCTCGGCGCCGGCCGCAGCTGGTCGCCCAGTCCGCCGCGACGCTCGACCGCTGGAGCCACGGCCGCCTCGTCCTGGGCGTGGGCAGCGGCGGCGACCCGGGCGACTTCGAGCCGTTCGGCGAGCCGTTCGAGGCGAAGGCGAGGATCGCGCGGATGGACGAGGGCCTCGCGCTCGTGGACGCATTCCTGCGCGCCGAGCCCGTCAACCACGAGGGCCCGGCATACGCGGCGCGCGGCGTCTCGGCCGTGGGCCCGCGATCCGTCCAGGAGCCACGGCCGCCCATCTGGATCGGCGGCATGAAGCCGGGAGCGCTGCGCCGGGCGGCCCGCTGGGACGGCTGGATCGGCATCGCGACCTCCGAGGACGGGTCGTCGCTCGTGCTCACGCCCGATGCGTTCGGCTCCATGGTCGAGCGGCTCGACGCGGAGCGCGCGGCCGCCGGGCGGGCGGAGGCACCGTTCGACGTCGGCCTGTTCGCGTTCTCGGAGCCAACGGACCGGGACCTCGTCGCGCGATATGCGGCCGCGGGCGCGACCTGGTGGCTCGAGAGCCTGTCGCCGATGCGCGGCTCGCTCGACGACCAGCTCGCGCGCGTGGAGGCTGGCCCCCCACGCTGACGCCTCCGGACGGGGGCTGCGCCCACCACCTCGGGACGGGGGCCGCGCTCACCCGCGCCCCGTCGCCTCGACCCGGACGTGCGTCGACCCCGGGCAGCGCCCGGGGCCGACGGGACCGGCCTGGGAGGGGGGACCTGGCCGGTCGAGGTGGCTGCCTCGCCGAGGGTGTGCGGAGGCGCCCGAGGGCACGGTGAGTCCATCGACGCGGCATCCGCGATGCGATCTGCGCCCGCGACATTGCAGGCGCATCGCAAACCGCGGATCAGGCGCCGGGCGCCACGGGCTCACTCGCGGGCCACGCGAGGACGAGCACCAGCGCCGCGTCGGTGTCGGCCATCAGCCGCCAGGGCGCGCCGCGGTCGATGACCAGGAGCTGGTTCGGGCCCGCGCGCTCCACGGCACCGTTGCGGGTGACCGACACCGTCCCGTCGTGCACGAGCACGGCGAGCGCGCCGTCGGTGTCCCCGGCCCCGAGCTCCCGGCCGGCCCGGACCCGGGTCAGGACGACGCGCAGCCGGTCCGCCCGGGCCAGCGTGATCGTCGCCCGGCCGGCGTCGTGCCCCGGCGGCTCGGCGGCCAGCCGCTCGAGCTCGCGTGCGAGGTCGAACACCGCCAGCGGCGGGGCCACGTCGCGGGCCCCACGCTGGTCCGAGCCGTGGGTCCGGTCGGTCAGCGGTGCAGTCACTGCCTCGTCCCCGTGTTGACCGAGCCGCGCCACGCGCCCGTCTCGACGCCGCGGGACTCGATAAACGCCTTGAACTTGCCGAGGTCGTCCTGGATGGACTTCTTGACGATGCCGAGGGCGTCGCCGATGTGCTCCACGGGGCCCTCGGGCTCGACGTCGAGGCCGAGGCTCACCTGCGTCCGCTCCGGCCCCAGCGCCTCGAACGTCACCACGCCGTCGTTCCGGGCGCCGCTTGTGGACACCCAGGCGATCCGGCGGTCGGGCACCTGCTCGATGATCTTCGCCCGCCAGGTCTTCGCCTGGCCGCCGATCGTCGCGGTCCACTCGAGGGTCGTGTCATCGAGCTGGACCACCCTGTCGACGTTGTCCATGAACTGGGGGAAGCTCTCGAACTGCGTCCACTGGCCGTAGGCGGTCGAGACGGGGACCTCGACCTCGATGGAATCCTGGATCCGGCTCATGCGGGGCTCCTTTCCGGTTGGCGCGAATGGCGGGAGGGTGCGCGCGAGGTGCCGGACCGGCGTCAGCGGCCGGCCTCGACCAGGCAGCTGCGCAGCTCGCCGAGCAGGCGGTCGGCATGACGGCGCTGGTCGACGAGCAGCTCGGCGAACAGCCCGTTGGGGTCACCCGCGGCATACAGCTCGTACGCGTCCATGGCCTCGAGGGTCGAGGTCAGCGCCTGGAGCACGTTGTAGGTCCGGTCGTCCACGGGCGACGTGCCGAAGGCCTGGTCCGGCGACATGGTCTGGGTGGTGTTGTTCACGAGTGCACCTCCATGCCCGAATCGTCAGCGCCACGGGGCTGCAGCCGTCCTGCGCCGTTCCGCCGGGGCCTTGCAGGCGGCTCGCACCCGCGGCGCAAGAGCACGCGGGGCGTGCGTGTGACAGACTCCAAGCTGCGGGGAGGCGGAAGGGAGGGGTCGATGAACGGTCAGGTGCTGCGCCTGGATGCGTTCCGTTGCCTGCGCCCTGCGTACGACGAGCTCCTGCGCACCGAGCTGGTCGCCGAGCTGCTGGGCAGACCCGGTCTGATCGATGCGTATGCGGCCCGCCAGGGCCCGGACGACGCCGGCCCCCGCCTGGTCGTGACGGTGTGGTCGTCCGAGGACGCGATGGGTGCGGCGATCGGCGCCGGGTTCGGCGCGTCGCATCCGCAGCACGTCGAGTCCACCACCGACCACCGACCGGAGACCGTGGAGCTGCTGGTTGGTCGCCGCTACCTGCCGGCCGCGGCACCGCTCATCCTGCGCCTGTTCCGGGGCCGGGTGTGCCCGGGCGAGCTGGCCGCCTACGCCGAGGATGTCCATCACGGCTCGGACGAGGACGCACATCGGGACAACGGCCCCGTGGCGGTGTACATGGGCGGCGTGGCCAACAAGGGGCCGGACGCGTTCGTGACGCTGTCGGCCTGGCGGGAGTGGACCGACATCGAGGCCGCGACCGGCGGCGACATCCACCGTCCACGGGCGACCCGCCGGCCAGAGCGCCTGGCGGATTGGGACGTGGAGCACTTCGAGGTCGTCATCGCGCCCTGACGCCCCGGACCGGGCCATTTGTCGCCCGGTTGTTACGCCCGCCCCGTCGTCATCTGGCCCGCCTGTTCGGTGTCCCCGCCTACGCTGCCGCGATCGAGGCGGCGTCGAGGGTGCGTCGAGGGTCGGTTCCCCGAGTCCTCTGGGGACAGCGCAGTGAGGAGGCGTGGTCGCATGTCAGCATCCCCGGGCCCCGTCGGGTCCACGAGCACCGTGTACATCGAGACCGGGCCGGCTGAGGCCGAAACGGAAGCCGGCGTCCGACGACGCCTGATCGACACCGCGCGAGCCGGCCGGCACCTGCGCGAGTTCGGCTATCGCGTCGTCCTCGTGCGGGGCGCCGGGGCCGTCCGGGAGGGCACGCGGCGCGGACGGTCCGACCGCCCGACGCTGGCCTCGCTGCCCGGTGACGCGGGCGGATGGCTGGTCAGCGCCCGCGTGGACACGTGCCTCCGGGCCCGCCGCGGCGGCCGGTTGCGCACCGTCCTGCTCGGGCCCAAGCCGCCCGGCGAGACGCCGCTGGGGCGGCCGGCGGACCTCCAGGCACGGAGCCTGCTCGATGCGGTCCTGGTGATCGTGGCCGGGGAGGCGACGCCCGCCGCCTGAGCTACCTGCGGTCGCGCACCACGGCGACCACGAGGGTGACTGCCATCAGGAACGCCATCGCCCCCACCGCCCACCAGAAGTTGTTCGCGTCGTCGAACAGGGGGAGCCGGAAGTTCATGCCCAGGATGGACGACACGAGGCTCGCCGGCAGGAGCATCACGGACACCAGGGTCAGGGTCTTGACCGTGTCGTTGGTCCGCTGCGCAACGCGCGCCATCACTAGGTCGTACGTCCCGATCAGCAGGTCGCGCGCTGTCTCCACGGCAGCAAGCGTGGCGTCCAGCCGCTCCAGCAGGCCCGGCCACGGCCGGCCGAGCCGCTCGTGGAGCGTGAAGTCCGGCCGGGCAAGGGCGGAGAACGCCTGGCGATGGGGGGCGAGGCCCCGCCGCAGCATGGCCGCCCGGCCGCGCAGTGAGGCCAGCTCGTCGACGATGGCGGCGGGGTTCCGCGCGCGCAGCGCACGCTCGTCGAGCGTGTCGATCCGCCGCTCGAGATCCTCCACCTGGAGCAGGTACCCTGCGAGGATGGCGTCCACGATCGCAGCGGTGAACGTCGCCGCGTCCAGCGCGCCCACCTGGGTGAGGTCGTCGATCTCCTCCCGGAAGCGGTCGAAGGCCTCGACCGGGCCCTCGCGCACGGTGACGACGACGTTCGGCGCGACCACGAGGTCGAGGCCCACCGTCGCGACGCCACCGTCGTCAGCGGGCTGCGCGCTCCGGAGGCAGAGGTGGACGTAGGCGTCGTGCCGCCGGAGCAGCGACCGCTTGCGCGGCGTGGCGAGCAGCTCCGCGGTGGCGGCCCGGAGCCGGAGCGCGTCGACCACCTCGCGCAGCGTATCCGCGTCGCGGCCGGCCACGTCCACCCACAGCAGCTGGTCGTCCCGGATCCGCTGCGGCAGATCGGCGAGCAGGTCGATCGACCGGTCGCTGCCCAGCGAGTCGTAGAGGCGCGCCTCGACAACCGTCCTGGGCGGCGTGTTCGTCACCTCGCGAGCGACAGCAGCGCGGCCGCCGCCAGCGCGAGCCCGGCGATCCCCCTCTCGAGCAGGAGCATGGACAGCTCGCCCCGGAGCGCGGGGCGGCTCCCGGTCGCGTCGATCGGTACCTGGTCCAGGGCCACGTCAGTGCTCCTCCAGTGAAGGATTCGGCTTGATGCGACCGCGATCCTCCGGCGCACCGGCTTCCAGCGGCATCACGGCGCCGCGTGACCGGGTTGCGCCGGCATGCCGGCTCGCGCGGCGGCCGCCGGGCGATGCGTGATGGCCGCCTTGCGTGATCGCCTGACGGGGCTCGTCCCCGTCCTCGTCGGGCTCGTCCCCGTCCTCGTCGGGCTCGCCGGCGTGGTGGCCATGGCCGTGGTCAAGATGGCCCTCAACGAGGCCGTCCACCGGGACATCGGCTTCATCCCGTCCATGGCGGCCGTCGTGATCGCCGCCTGGCTCGGCGGCTTCGTGCCGGGCGTGGCCGCGACGCTCGCCGCCGTGCTGCTCGAGGCCTACGTGTTCATGGCGCCGCGCGGGGCGCTGAGCGTGGAATCCGAGAGCGATCGGATCCGGCTCGCCCTGTTCACGCTGGTCGGCCTACTCGCGAGCTGGCTGGCCTGGCTGCGCTCCCAGGCGGAGCAACGCGCCCGGGCCGTGATGGCCGAGGCCACGGGGGCGCGCGACCGTGCGGACCTGAACGCCCGCCGCCTCGCGGCACTCCAGGCGATGGCGACGCAGTTCGCTCGCGCGGCGACGACCGCGCAGATCGTGGACGTGGGGCTGGACCAGGGCCTCAACTCCCTCCGCGCGGATGGCGCCGCGGTCTACCGGCTCGGGTCGGATGGCGAGTCGATCGTCGCCGTCGCGTGGCGCGGCTACGGCGACGAGGTGATGGCGGACGTGCGGCGGTTGTCGCTGGACCTGCCGACGGCCGTCACGGACGTTGCCGCGCGCGGCGAACCCGTGTTCCTCGAGGACACCGCCGCGTACACGGCCGCCTTCGGGCCCCCCGGCGTCTCGCGAGCCGCGATCGTCGCCCCGGCGGCCATCGCCGTCGTCCCGCTCGAGCTCGAGGACCGGCGGTTCGGCGTGCTCGCGTTCACCTGGGCGGACGCGCACGAGCTGCCGGCCGACCGCCAGGCGTTCATCGCGGCGATCGCCCGGCTGATGGCGGGGGCGCTGGAGCGGGCGCGCCTGTACGACGCGGAGCGGGCCGCGCACGAGCGACTCAACGCGATCGCGGAAGCCGGCCGGGTGCTGAGCCTGTCCCTGGACTACGAGGCCACGCTCCGCCGCCTCGCCGGCCTCGCCCTGCCGCTGATCGGCGACATCGGGATCGTGGACGTGGTCGAGACGGGCGGCATCCGCCGCCTGGTGACGACCTCCAGGCCCGAGCTGGCCGCCGCCGCGTCCGTGATCGAGGCCCACCCGCTCGATCCGAAGGGCGACGGCCCGATGGCGACCGTCCTGCGCAGCGGCAAACCGGCCGTGTTCAGGGTCGATGAGGCGGCCATCAAGGCGGCGGCGCGCAGCCCCGAGCACGCGGACGCGCTCGCGCGGCTGGAGGCGCGATGGGCCCTCGTCACGCCGCTCAACGTGCTCAACCGCACGACCGGGGTGGTGGCGTTCCTGCGTCACGCGGACATGCCCTACGAGGCGGACGACATCGAGCTCGCGACCGAGCTCGGCGACCGCGCCGGCCGGGCGCTCGAGAACGCCCGGCTGCACACCAGGGTGGAGCAGCTCGCGGCAAACGAGCGAAGTCGTGCGGGTGAGCTGGAGGCCGTGGTCGCCTCCATCGGCGAGGGGATCCTCGTGACCGACCCGCATGGCGCTATCGTCTCCTCCAACGCGGCGGCAATCCGGCTGCTGGGCGGGCCGGTCGCGACGCTGGACGAGCTCCTCGCGCGGCTCCTCGACCCCGAGGGCGCCCGGCCGCGGGCCCTCGCCGCGGACCCCTCCGAATATCGCCTGGCCGGGCGGCCGACCGCCTGGGCCGAGGTCGCCGCATACCCGGTGGCCGGATCGGGCGAGCACCAGGCAGGTTCCACGGTCGTGGTCTGCCGGGACGTGTCCGCGTTCCGCCAGGGGCAGGCGCTGCGTGAGGTGTTCCTCGGCCTCCTGTCGCACGAGCTGCGGACGCCGGTGACCACGATCTACGGCGGGTCAGCCGTGCTCGCGCGCCCGGGCAACACGCTGGACCGCGAGACGCGCGACGAGATCCTGTCGGACATCGCGGGGGAGGCGGATCGCCTGTATCGCCTCGTGGAGGACCTGATGGTGCTTGCCCGGTTCGACGAGGGGATCGAGATCGGCAACGAGCCGGCGCTGCTCCAGCGGCTGTTGCCGTCCGTCGTGGACCAGGAGCGGACCCGCTGGCCGGCGACCACGTTCAGGGTGCAGGCGCGGTCCGACCTGCCGGCCGTGGGCGGCGACGAGACGAGCATCACGCAGGTGACCCGCAACCTGCTGTCCAACGCCGCCAAGTACAGCGGGCTGGACGGCACGGTGACCGTGATCATCGAGCCCGGTGACGAGGGTGTCGTCGTGCGCGTGCAGGACGACGGGCCGGGCATCAACCCGGCCGAGGCCGATGACCTTTTCAGCCCCTTCTACCGCTCGCAGACCACCGCCCGCATGGCGGCCGGCGCGGGCATCGGGCTGCACGTGTCACGCCGCCTGGTCGATGCGATGGGCGGCCGCATCTGGGCAAAGCGCCTCGACGACCGGGGCAGCGAGTTCGGGTTCCTCCTCCCCCGCTACCGCGGGCTGCCGGACGACTGAACCGGCCGGTGAGAGGCCGCTGCAACGCGTCGCGACCGCCCAGGGGTCGTGAACGTTGCCCCGGTCCCCATAGGGTGCCCTCCGTTCGCGATGCGGACGAGAGATGGTTCCAGGTGCGGACCACAGAGCACACGAGGAAGCCGCATGAAGCGCATCACCGCGATCCTGCTGCTGACCGTGGCCGGACTCCTGGCCGCGTGCAACAG
>Ga0154724_1124_pt4 | contig 12664 bp, 17 predicted proteins | sample Rifle2008BG16ft_FD_105732 | JGI IMG/M metagenome (GOLD analysis project Ga0154724, IMG submission 105732) | Chloroflexi bacterium RBG_16_72_14 | reverse complement strand
GTGGCGACGACGAGCCCCAGCAGTGACGCCGCGCCGGCGGCGAACGCGGCCACGACGATCAGGATGGTCGTCGTCTCCTGCTGGATCTGCTGGGCGTGCGGCCCGGCCATCGGGCCGTTGCCCTGGCCGCGCCCCGCCCCCGGTGACGCGTCCTCGGCCAGCATCCGGGCGAACCCGCGTCCGACGATGGCCGGCGCGGCGAGGGCCACGGCGACCGCCGTCAGCACGGCGACCAGCGCGAAGGCCAGGGCGAGCCTCGATCGCAGGCTCATGCCCGCACGCCCCGGTACCCCACGCCGCGGACGGTGTCCACGTAGCCGCCGCCATCCGGCCGGGCGCCCAGCTTGCGGCGCAGGTTCTTGACGTGGCTGTCGATCGTGCGGTCGAAGGCGTCGAAGGCCTCACCGAAGACGTGCTCGCCCAGCTGTTCGCGGGTGAGCGCCACGCCGGGATGGGCGGCCAGCGTCGCCAGGAGGTCGAACTCGGCGCGGGTCAGCGGCAGGGCGTCCGCGCCGCGGCGGACCTCACGCGCCGCCCGGTCGATCTCGAGGTCGTGGAACCGCTCGACGGCGGTGCCCTCGATCGCCTCGTCGGCAGGCGTGGCCGGCGTCGGCCCGGCGGCGGTCCGGCGCAGCACGGCACCGACCCGGGCCACGAGCTCGCGGGGCTCGAACGGCTTGGTCACGTAGTCGTCGGCGCCGATCTCGAGACCCGCGACCCTGTCGATGACCTCGTCCCGCGCCGTGAGCATGATCACCGCCGCCGTGCTGCCGGCGGCGCGCAGCTCGCGCAGCACCTCGAAGCCGGATCGCCGGGGCAGCATGACGTCGAGCACGACGAGGTCCGGGGCGGCGTCGCGGGCCTGCGCCAGCGCGGCCTCGCCATCGGCGGCGGTGACGACCTCGTGGCCATCACGCACCAGGTAGGCGCGCACGATGTCGAGGATGTGCGGCTCGTCGTCCACGACGAGGATGCGGCTCATGTCGGACGGAGCATACGGAGACGGCCGGGCCCGCGAACAGGTCCGGCCGTCCCCGCGCGGGATGGGGGGTCGATCAGGGGGTGGGGCCGCTGCCGTCGCACACGCCCGTGCCATTGCCACCCGCGCCGTTGCCGCGGCCGCCCATCGCGCCCGGCCCGGCCCCCACGGCGGACCCGCGCATCCCGCCCGGCTCCACCTGGTTGACCATCGCCTTGGCCTTCACGGCCAGTTGCGCCCTGAGCTCGGCCGCCTCGGCGTCCGTCAGCGCGCCGTTGGCGACCCGCGCGTCGATGCGGACGGTCCACCGCGCGACGAGCGCATCGATCAGCTCCTGCACGTCCACGCCCTGCTTGTTCGCGATCTGGGCCAGGGTCAGCCCGTCCTGGCGGAGCTCCATCACCTCGGCCTGGGTCAGCCCCAGGATCGCGGCCAGGGTGCCCCGCGCCTGGACCTGGTCGCCCGCCTGGGTGCGCGGGCCGGCGGCGGAGACCGTCGCCGCCAGGGCGAGGATCGCGAGCGCGGCGACCGCGAGTGAGAGTCCGATTCGCTTCATGGTTCAGCCTCCGAGGGCCATTGCGGAGCCGGTGGGACCGGCGACACCACCTTCGGTGCCGGGGTCGATGCTCGCGCGCGCCGATGGAGTCCCGATGGAGCCTGCATGGAGACGGCGCGGAGGATCTCGCACCCGCCGACGAGCGGCTCAGGCCGCGCAGGCGCCGCCCGAGCGACGAGCGCGCAGCCGCCAGGCGAGGGTGCCGGCCAGGAGCAGCAGCGAGGCCAAGCCGATGATCGGCTGGAGCGGTGCCCAGATCGTGAGCGCGCCGCTGGTGCCCAGCAGGACGAGGGCGAGCTTGTTGCACACCGGGCAGCCGATGGCGAGGAACGCGCCCAGTCCGGCGATCGTGCCAACGGTGGATCCGTTGCGGTCATCGGCCGCGGCGACCGGCATCGCCATCGCCGTCGCCGCCGGGCCGAGCGGCGCCGCGACGGGCGGCGCCGGGTCGCGCAGCGGCGCCGAATACGTGGCGCCGACGAGCCCCATCAGTGGCGCGGACGCCAGCCACACCCAGTAGGCGAACGGCTCGGGCGGGATCTGGCGCCCGAACACCGGGTTCGGGATGATCGCCGTGACGAGGCCGAAGGAGACCAGCGAGATCGCGGTCCAGGCCAGCGCCCAGCCGGCGAACCTCCGGTCCAGCCGGAGCGACGCGACGCCGTCGACCACCGTGGCTGCGCTCAGCCGACCGGGGCGAGGCCGAGCGCGCCGACCGGCTCGGTGCCGGGGCCGAGCACGATCACCTCGGCGCTGACCTCGGACCCGGCGGCGTCGCGGACGACGTAGCCGTGGTGGATCTCGGTGATCCCGCTGGCGAGCGTCGCGCCGACCGAGCAGTACCTGGTCGCCGACAGCTCGATCGCGCGGCGTACCGCCTCCACGTCGAGCGCTGGGCCCTCGACCACGTGGGTCACGTCGATCCGGGTGAACGCATGCGGGTAGTCGCCCATCTGGGTGCCGTTCGACAGCACCTCGTAGCGGGTGACCTCCTGGCGCTTCTTGCGCAGGATCGAGATCACGTCCATCGCGGTGCAGCCGGCAACCGCGAGCGGGACGAGCTCGGCCGGCCGGGCGCCGCCGTCGCCGGTGCCGCTGTCGAGCACGATCGAGTGCCCGCTGCCGACGCTGCCGACGAAGCGCAGGTCGCCGCCATCGAGCGTGACGGACGCGGTCTTGACTGCCATGGGTCGTGGCTCCGGTGGTGCCGACCGGACGCGGCCGGCGGTGGGTGGTCCTGGGTAGGTGGTTGGTGGCCTGAGATCAGTCGGCGGGCTGGAGGGTGGCGACGGCGCGGCGAAGGCGGGCGGCAGCCTCCTCGGCGACGGCGCGGACCGCCTCCGCCCCGACGATGCCGAGCGCGGCCAGCGGGTCCATCGCCTCGATGATCGTCCCGTCGCCGTCCGCCCGCAGGACGACATTGCACGGGAGCAGGGCGCCGACCGACGGGTCCGCCTCGAGGGCGCGGTTGGCCAGCGGCGGGTTGCAGGCGCCGAGGATGACGTACGGGGCGCGCTCGATGCCCAGCCGTGCCCGGAGGGTGGCCGCGACGTCGATCTCGGTCAGGACGCCGAAGCCCTCCGCCTTGAGAGCGGCCTCGACGGCGGGGCGGACATCCGCGACCGCGCCCGGGAGACGGGTGCCGAACGTGAAGCTCGTCTGGATCATGATGCGGTGACCTCGGAGATGGCTGTCGTGACGGGGTCCGCAGGCGCCGCTGCGGACGCGACGGGGATGGGGGGACGTGCCTCCAGCCGCCGCTCCACGATCGCGTGGATGATGTCGCAGGCCTCGACGATGCCGGGCTCGGCGAGGCGATACAGGACGCTCGTGCCGACGCGCCGCCCGTCCACCAGGCCCGCCGACCGGAGCACCGCGAGGTGCTGGCTGGCGTTGGGGAGCATGATGCCGAGCGCGGCGGCGAGCTCGCCGACGGAGCGCTCGCCGCCGCGCAGGGCGTCGAGGACCATCAGGCGCTTGGGGTCCGTGAGGACCTTGCAGATGTCCGCGTGCGCGCGGTACCGCTCGATGACCTCGTCCGTGCTCATGGGGGGAGGATACCCGTAATTGCGTTATTGCGCAAATAGCGGAATCGGCGTGGGCGGGGCACGGTGGAAGTCCGGCGCGGCGTCCGGCTCGGCCTGTGCGGCTCGGCAGGTCCAGTGCCGCAGTCCGGCCCGGCGTCCGGCTCGGCGTCCGTCGGCTGTCCGGCTCGGCAGTCCGGCTAGGCTGTTCGGCTCGGCTGTCCGGCTCGGCTGTCCGGCGCGGGATCCCTCCCGGTCGTGTGCATCCGGGCGTACAGGATCCGCGGCGGTGTGCATCCAGGCGCACACTCGGACGCCCCGGGAAGCCAGCGTGTCAGCCCAGTTGCACAGATCGCCGCGGGGCCGCCCGCCGGGCGTCGATCCTGTCCGTCGTCATGCACGGCTGCCCGAGCTTCGGCAGCCGGTCGCCCCTCGCATGTCGCGAAGGTACCGGCAGATGCACACGCGCCCGGGGCACGAGGGTGGCCTTGACGCCCGGGGCGACGAGCCGGCCCCGACGCCCGCGACACGACGGTGGCCTCGACGCCTGGCCGCCAGTTGACGCCGGGCCACTCGCCGCCCGACCATGGCTCCCGAAGGGGAGTAGACCTGCTCCGGACGATCGACATGCTGGCGCGCATGCGCGCCCGGTCGCCGGGTCCGCGGACGCGGACGGACGAGACCTTCGACTGGCGACACCAAGTCACGGGTGTCGGGTCGAAGGCACTGGCTTCCGGACCCGAGCCCAGCACCGGAGCCCCGAATGGACGCGTTTCTCCTCTCGACCGGCGTGATCCTGCTCGCCGAGCTGGGCGACAAGAGCCAGCTGATGGCGCTCGCGTTCGCCGCGCGCTACCGGGCCTTGACGGTGCTGGTCGCGGTGACCATCGCCACGCTCGTCGTTCATGCAGGCTCGGTCATCCTCGGCGCGGCGTTCGCGCTTGCGCTGCCCACGGCGGCGATCCAGGTCGTCGCCGGCCTCGCCTTCTTCGGGTTCGCGGGCTGGACGCTGCGGGGCGACGAGCTGGGAGCGGCCGACCAGGGTCGCGCGAGGCGGACCGGGCGCTGGGCGCTGGTCACGATCGGGACCGCGTTCTTCCTCGCCGAGCTGGGCGACAAGACGATGCTGGCCACGGTCACCCTGGCCACGACCGAGGAGCCGATCGCGACCTGGCTCGGATCCACCGCCGGCATGGTCGCGGCCGACGCGATCGCGATCGCGATCGGTGCACTGCTCGGGGCCCGGCTTCCGGAGCGTGCGATCAAGGTCTTCGCCGCTGCGGCGTTCGTCGTGTTTGGCGCGATCCTCGTCGGCCAGGGGCTGGGCGTGGTCTCGTTCTGACCGGCACCCGGCGATGTATCCCTTTCGGGCCGCGTCCCGTCCTCCATGCAGATCGATCACCGGATCGATGGCACACGAGGTCTACGGCCATGAAGCTCACCCAGAACGTCGGCACCCCCGATCGGATCATCCGCCTGCTCATCGGCGCTGCGCTCAGCGCAGCCGTCGTCGCCGGTGTCGTCACGGCGCCGCTCGCGTGGGTCGCGGGCGCGCTCGCGGCGATCATGCTGGTCACCGGCGCGACCGGGTTCTGCCCACTGTACGCGCTGTTCGGCATCCGGAGCTGCCCCATCCAGCGCACCTGAAGGAGCAATGACCATCCGACCCGATCCCACCCCGGAGCCCGGGCTCGGCGAGGCCCTCTTCGCCGAGCTCCCGTGGCTGGTGCGCCTGGCGACGCGGCTGACCCGCGACGAGGCGGTCGCCGAGGACTGCGCCCAGGAGACCCTGATCGCGGCCTGGCGGCGGCACGACCAGCTCCGCGACCCGGCGGCGCTGCGCGGCTGGCTCCGCCGGTCGCTGGTCAACCGGGTCATCGACCGGGCGCGGGCGCACCGAGAGGAGCTGGACATCGCGGACGTGGAACGCGAGTGGGCGGACGACGCCTGGACCGTCCAGCCGGAGCGGGTCCTTGAGCGCGCCGACCAGCGCGAGGACCTCGAGGACGCCCTCGCTCGGCTGCCCGTGATCCTGCGGGTGCCGGTGGTCCTCCATGATGCCCTCGGCTGGACAGGCACGGAGATCGCCGAGGCGCTCCGGATCGGGCTGCCGGCGGCCAGGCAGCGCCTGCGGAGGGGCCGGATGATGCTCGTGAGCGCCCTCGCCGACGACGACGCCCGCCGGCGGGCCAGCCTCGCCCAGCCGATGCGCTGCTGGCGCGCCCGCCGTCACGTGTCGGCCTTCCTGGACGGCGAGCTCGACGCCGGGACGGCCCTGGCCGTCGAGACCCACCTCGCATCGTGCCCCACCTGCCCGCCACTGTACGCGACGCTGGTCGGCGTCCGGTCACGGATGGAGGGGCTGCGCGACCCGGACACGGTCGTCGAGCGCGACGTGGCCGACCGGATCCGCCGCCGGCTGTCGGGCCCGGCGGCCGGCTCCTAGCAGGCGGCGGTCGCGCCTCATTCGGCCCATCGGACCCTGAGCCGCCCCTGGACACCCGGCAGCGGCAGGCCCTCGGCCTCCGCCTGGACGGCGTCGCGTTCCTCCGGTGAGAGGGGGCGCCACGGCTGGATCGTCAGGGCGGAGTCCGCGCGACGCCACGTGCCGGCGAGCTCGCCACGCACGAGCACGCCACCCGGCCACACGCGCGACGGCCAGAGCGCGAGGCGGTGGTCGGCCTCGGGCACGAGGAGCTCGCGATCCGCACCCTGGAGCAGGAAGATTGCGTCGCCGCTCGGGACGAGGCGGGCGCCCGCGACGAGCCCGGCCCGGGCACGAAACGAGGGCTCGTCGCTCGCCAGGATCCACGCGTCCCCGATGGGGGTTCGCACCAGCGTCAGTTCGCCGCCGAGCGCGTCGAACGCGATCCGGGCGACTGCCGGAGGGATCCCGGCCCACGCGGCGAACGCCGACGGCGTCGTGGGTCCGAACACGTGCACGTACCGGCGCGCGAGCTCGAGGCGGGCGTCTGCCGGGTCGATGTCCGGTGCCGGCACCGTCCACACGGTCGGCTGGCGGGCACCGTCCCAGCGGAGCAGGACCCGGCCGGTCGGCGCGGCGTACCGGAGCCGGTTCGGGTGGACGCCGAGCCCGCGACCCGCGTCCCCGTAGGTCATCCGCCTGCCGCCGAGTACGGCGTCCAGCGCGTCCGCCGTCTCCTGTGCGAACCGCTGGCCTTCCGCATCGGCCGGCAGCCTGCCGAGGGTGAAGACCGCCACGTCCCGGGCCGCGACGAGGTACGCGCTGTAGCGCGGCCCCCACAACTGGACCAGCGACGGATCCTCCCAGGCCGACGCCTGCGTCACCTCGACGCGCGCATGGATCGACAGCAGCGCGGCACGCGGCATGCTGTCCTGCAGGCCGGCCCACGCCGCACGGCGAAGCGAGTCCGGACCGGGCGGCAGCCGCTCGTCGAGCCCGCCGACGGCGCGTCGATGCGCCAGGATCTGAGCCCGCGTGATGTCCAGCGGCCGCGTCGTCACGTCACGTTCCTGTCGTACTGAGGCGGGAGCGCCTGGCGGACGCGCATCTGGCGAGCGGGCCCCTGCCGAATGGTCGGGGCGGTGGGATTCGAACCCACAACCTCGTGCTCCCAAAGCACGTGCGCCACCGTTGCGCCACGCCCCGACGAGTCTCGCGCCCAAGAAGCGCAGTGCTTCCCGAGCGACGCCCAGAAGCCTAGCCTACAGCGCTCGCGGACCTGCACGCTGGTTGCCCGTATTCCGGTCCGTTGGTCGAGATAATCGAGAATCGTTTATCCCTTGTCAGGCAGCGCCTGATCTGTCATGTTGGCCGTGTTGCGGGAGGCGATGACACGCGGTCCACCCCCGGCCGCCGGGACCGTGCGGAGCCACTGGCGAGACCGACCTGCACCGGATACCCCGTGGGAGGAAGCAGATGCGCAGGATCGGCTTCGTGAGCCTTGTCACGGTCGTGCTCTTGGCCGGCGCGGCGATGGCGTACGCCGGCAATGGCAAGGCGGTCCCGGGGTGGCACTCAAACTCGGCCAAGTACACGGCGATCGCGGTCACCAATCCCAACGATCCGGCAGACGTGTCGAGCAAGCTCGTCCGCGAACGCACGCCTGACGCCGTGCTCGCCCAGCACATCGAGGCCCTCAACGCCTGTGACTGGGCCGGACTGATGCAGCAGTACCCGGACAGCTACGAACTGCGGCTGCCCGGTGGCACGGTCGTCACGGGCCGCCTGGAGGCTGCCGCGACGTTCGCCGGGTTCGTGAAGCCGCACGACGAGGGAGGGCTGTGCGGGATCACCTTCACCGAGATCTCCCGGCAGGTGACCGGCGGCACCCTGGCCGTCACCTGGGAGGCCAACGCCTCGTTCCTGGCCGAGCCCTATCAAGGCTCGGACGCCTACATCACCGATGACGGCCTGATGGTGTCGATGGTCAGCACGTTCGACGGAGCCGAGCTCAAGTTCAAGCCCTGAGCGAACCCGGCTGCCACCCATCCAGGGGGTGGTTCCGCGAAAACGGCACCCCCTCTGACAGACCGCCCGGGACCCCAGCGGGAAGCCCGGGTGGTGCGCCCGCGCAACCCTGCCGGTTGCGGGCGGTCTGGCCCCCGGTCAGGGTGCCGGATGGAGCGTAGCGCGCCGGTCGCGCGGGGCCGACGCTGTAACCACGTCCTCGGTCAACTCTGGATGGTCGGTCAATGATCCATCTCACCGTCGCCTTCGCGTCCCCGTCCCACGCCCGAGCGGCGATCGGCTTCCTCGCCGGCTCGTCGCTCACGCTGACGCTGTCCGCGCGGCCGGTCCTGGGCGACACCGAGATGGCGCTGGTGGACATCGACGTGCCGACGGCCGAGCGTGACCGGCTCGACACCCTGCTCGGCGGCGTCCACGCCCTGGTGCTCGAGCGCGAGGAGGCGATCGCGGCCGTCGCGTAGGCCGCCACCATACGAGGCCCCGGCCCGTACCACCCTCGCGGTCCGGGCGGGCACTCCACGGCACCCCGGCCGCCGCCTTCCCGCGGCGACCGGGGTGCTTCCCTTTGCCCGGCGTGGGCCCGTCGGCCAGGAATCGCCTCGTACCTGGGTGCAACAACCCGATCGAGGCATGACCACCGGGGTATTGTCGTGGCGCGGTCAGTTGAGCAATAGTTGCCGTGGCCCAGGATCCAATCCGGCTCCTGGCAGGACAAGCGGGTCGCCTGGGGGGACCCCATCATCGGCATCGGGCGCGTGACGGCGCCCGGAGCCGTCTCCGGGATGGTGCCCGGGCCGTTGGCTCCCCTCCGGTCCGGGCACACGTCCCGTCTGGATGCTCATGACGCGCCTGACGGTCGCCTTCGCCACCACCCGCCACGCCGAGGCCGCGGTCGCGTTCGTGCGCGGTGCGTCGTTCGAGGTCCGGGTGTCGGTGCCGCCGGGCGGCAGCGGGTTCGACTACGCGCTGGTGGAGTTCGAGGTCGGCCGGGCCGACCTGCATCGACTCCGTACCCTGCTCGCGGGCGTGCACGGGATCGAGCTCGAGCAGTCGAGGGTCACCGCCGGCGCCGTCGCCTGAGGGACAGCCCTCCCGCGGCGTCGGCGCGGAGCGGGCCGTCGCGCCCACCTCCGCGGGGGCCGTTCGCCTCTCGCCAGACCCGGCGGCCGCCGCCTAGGGTGACCGGGATGCCGGGAGGCTCCGGGCACCGCCCAACCGGCGACCGCCGGCACGCCCGAGCCACCCGCCGACCGCCCACCAGTGCGTCCCAGTCTGGGGTCCTAGATGGATCGTGAGCTGCAGCACGACGTGGTCATCCTGGGAGCGGGCCTCGCCGGGCTGCGCGCCGCGGTGGAGATCTCGCGCCGGCTGGCCGGCCGGGTCGACATCGGGATCGTGTCCAAGGTGCAGCTCATGCGCGCCCATTCGGTCTGCGCCGAGGGCGGCACGGCGGCGGTGCTTCGCACCGATCTGGGCGACTCGCACGAGCTCCACTCGTGGGACACGGTCAAGGGCTCGGACTTCCTGGCCGACCAGGACGTGGTGCGCAGGTTCGTCGAGACCGCGCCGACGGAGATCCGCCAGCTCGACCACTGGGGCTGCCCGTGGACGCGTGACGACGACGGCTACATCTCCCAGCGCCCGTTCGGCGGGCACAGCTACCCGCGGGCGACGCTGGCGGCCGACAAGACCGGCTTCTTCGAGATGCAGACGCTGTACGACCAGCTCCAGCGGTACCGGACCTTCACCCGGTACGACGAGCTGTTCGTCACCGACATCCTCGTCCACGACGGCGCGTTCGCGGGGCTCCTCGGTCTGCACATGGGCTCGGGCGAGACGGTCGCGATCCGCGGAAAGGCGCTGCTCATCGCGTCCGGTGGCGGCGGCACCCTGTACGGCTTCACCACCTACTCGCAGACCGTGACCGGCGACGGCATGGCGATGGCCTACCGGGCCGGCCTGCCGCTCGAGGACATGGAGTTCCTCCAGTTCCATCCCACGGGCCTGGTGCCCAGCGGCATCCTGATGACCGAGGCCTGCCGGGGCGAGGGTGGCTACCTGCGCAACAGCCGCGGCGAGCGGTTCATGGAGCAGACCGCGCCCAAGCTGATGGAGCTCGCGCCACGCGACATGGTCTCGCGCGCCGAGACCAAGGAGATCCTCGCCGGGCGCGGCTTCAAGACCCCCGACGGGCAGGACTACCTCCAGCTCGACCTCACCCATCTGGGCGCCGATCGGATCAACACCCGGCTGCCGCTGATCCGCGAGGTGACGATCAAGTTCCTGGGGCTCGACCCGATCGACACGCCGATCCCGATCCGTCCCGTGGCCCACTACTCGATGGGCGGCATCGAGACCGACATCAACGGCCTGACGCGCGTGGCCGGCATCTGGGCGGCGGGCGAGGCTGCCTGTGTCTCGCTCCACGGCGCGAACCGGCTGGGCTCCAACTCCACGGCCGAGTGCCTGGTCTGGGGCGGCATCGCCGGCGGCGAGATCGCCTCCGCCCTGGACGGGATGGGCGCGGCGGCGGCGCTGCCCGCCGATGCGGTGACGGCGGCCGAGGACCGCATGCGTCAGGTGATGGCACGCCGGGGCGACGAGAACCTGTACCAGCTGCGCCACGACCTGCGCGCCACGATGGACGCGCACGCCGGCGTGTTCCGCCACGGCGCCGACCTCGCGGCGGCGCTCGGGCACGTCCGCGAGATCCGGGACCGCGCGCAGCGGGCACCGGTGCTCGACCGGTCGCGCGTGTACAACTCGAACCTCGTCCACGCGCTGGAGCTGGAGAACCTCCTCGACCTGGCCGAGGTGACGGTCGCGGGGGCGCTGGCCCGCGAGGAGTCGCGCGGCGCCCATGCGCGCCGGGACTTCCCCGCCCGCGACGACGAGCACTGGCTGAGGCACACGATGGCGTTCCACGCCGCCGACGGTCCGCGGTTCGATCACAAGCCGGTGACCATCGACATGTGGCTGCCGGTCGAGCGCAGGTACTAGCCGGGAGGAGGCTCGATGGAGACCCGAGGACATCCGAATCGGCTGGGCATCCGGGGCTGGGTCGCAGGCGGGCGCTGGGGCGTCGAGCGCTACCTGTACACGCTCCACCGCGTCACCGGGCTCGGCCTGCTCGCGTACTTCGTGCTCCACATCTTCGTCAGCTCGGCCCGCGTGCTGGGGCCCGAGAGCTGGCAGCAGGCGATGGAGTTCGTCGCCGGTCCGCTGTTCCGTGCCGGCGAGTTCCTCGTGTTCGTGGCATTCGCGTTCCATGCCCTCAACGGAATCCGGCTGCTGATCCTCGAGCTCGGCTTCGGCGTCGGGCGGCCCATCGACCCCGTCTATCCCTACGCGACGTCGGTCGGCCGGCAACGCCCGCTGGCGCTGGCCGTGATGGTCCTGGCCGGCGTCGTAGCGCTGTGGGGCGGGCTCGACTTCTTCGTGCTGCAGTAGGAGCCCGGGATGCGCGATCGAACGCTCTGGACGTGGCACCTCGGCGCAGGCGTGGTGATCCTCGTGCTCCTCGGCCTGCACATGGCGATCATGCACCTCGACGCGACGCTCGGGCTGTTCGGCACCGGCGAGGCGGAGCCGGTCGACTGGGAGAGCGTGGCGTCGCGGATGCAGGACCTGTTCTTCACCGTCACGTACGTGCTCCTGCTCGGGGCGGCGCTGTATCACGGGCTCTACGGCCTGCGGAACATCCTGCTCGAGCTGGACCCCGGCCCGGGGCTCCGTCGGGCGATCGATGTCGGGCTCTCGGCGGGCGGGCTCGCGCTGTTCGCGTTCGGGACCTGGGCGGCGCTGGCCGCGCCGGGCGCGGCGACGGCGGCGGGGGGCTGACGTGGACGCCATGAGGTCGAAGTCGGTCACCTTCCGCGTCCGCCGCTACGAGCCCGGCACGGACCTCGAGCCACGCTGGGAGGACCACCGCGTCGAGGTCTCGCCCGGCATGACCGTGCTCGACGGCCTGTGGAAGGTCAAGGAGCTGGACGCCCCGAGCCTGGGCTGGCGCTCCTCGTGCCGGATGGGGATCTGCGGGTCGTGCGGGATGCACATCAACGGGCGCCCGCGGCTCGCCTGCAACACGCAGGTCAGCGAGCTCGGCGGTGACGTCGTCTCGGTCGCGCCGCTGCCCAACTTCGGCATCGTCAAGGACCTCGTCCCCGACCTCGGGCCGATGTTCGAGACCCACCGCGACCTGGCACCCTTCCTCGTCCGCGAGGACGCGGCGGAGCAGGAGGCCCCGACCCACGAGTACCGGCAGACGCCGGACGAGCTGGAGCGCTACCTCCAGTTCTCGTACTGCATCAAGTGCGGCTGCTGCATGGCGGCCTGCCCGACGGTGGCGACCGACCCGCTGTACGCGGGCCCGATGCCCCTCGGCCAGGCGCAGCGCTACAACGCCGACAGCCGCGACGCGGGCTTCGCGTGGCGCCGCGAGGTGCTGTCCGGCGGCAGCGGGCCGTGGCGCTGCCACTTCGCGGGCGAGTGCTCGCAGGTCTGCCCCAAGGGCGTGGACCCGGCCAAGGCGATCCAGCTGCTCAAGCAGGACCTGGTGTTCGACCTGCTGCGGCTGCGCCGGCGGGCGCCCGCGGCCACGGTGGCGGACGTCCCGCACGGCGCGCCGCGGGAGGACATCCCGGCGGCCCCAG
>Ga0154724_1133_pt7 | contig 12714 bp, 10 predicted proteins | sample Rifle2008BG16ft_FD_105732 | JGI IMG/M metagenome (GOLD analysis project Ga0154724, IMG submission 105732) | Chloroflexi bacterium RBG_16_72_14 | reverse complement strand
CCGCTGCGAAGGCTGCGGCCAGCGGCTGCTGCTCGACGTCCCAGTCCGCAAGGCGTCGATGCTCGTGGGCGCCGGGCTGCTCGCCGGCGTCGTCGTCGGCGGCGTGCTGGTCGGCCTCACGACGCCCCGCCAGGCGAGCCCCGCGGCCGCAACCGTCACCGCCAGCCAGCCGCCCGGGCCGACCCCGATCCCGCCGGCCGTCGCTTCGAAGTCTCTGGCCGCCCTGCGGGGCACCACGACCCTCAATGGGCGCATCGCGGCCCAGGCGGAGCCGCTTTCCCGCGCCCTCACCGCGAAGAAGCTCGCCGTCCCCGACGTCGTGACCGTGCTCCGGCGGATGAGCGCGGACACGCGCGCGGCGGCCGCGATGGTGCCCTCCCTCGGCTCGTGGGCCGAGGCGTCAGAGCAGCAGGCCGCGCTGACCGCGTTCTACGACTCGCTGACGGGCGAGCTCGATGCCGGGCTTGCCGCATCCGTCAAGAGCGCCAACGCCTACCGCAAGACCGCCCAGCGCGTCATGGTCCTCCTGGCGCGGATCCCGGAGCTCGACACGGCATCCCGCACGCTCGCCGCGGGCATGGGCGCGGAGCTGCCGGCGGTCGACTTCCCGGACGTGCTCCTGGGCGGGTGACCGCCCCCGGGGCTACGGCCCAGCCGCGTATCCCGTCAGCTCGACGTAGCCGCGGCCGCCCAGCATCACCCCGGCGCGGGTGGCCGTCACCCGCTGCGATCCCTCCCAGTACACGACGCCGGTCGTCGCCCGCGTGTCCAGCTCCTGGTGCGGGACGGTGGGCCGGAGCTCGATCGCCATGTCCTCGCCCGGCACCGTGATGGTCCAGCCCGCCGGGTACGTCGCGCCGGTCGTCGGGCTCGTCCATTCGGCGTCGACCTCGACGGTGAACGCGTCGGCGCCGAGGTTCCTCGCCGCTCCGTCGCCGTCCACCAGCGTCCCGTAGACGAGCGGGTAGCTGCCGTCCGCGGCCCGGACCAGCGACAGCGTGACGTCCGTTCCGTCGTCCAGGTTGACCGCGAACCAGTCCCAGCCGCCCGCCCCCACGGCGATGAAGTCGCCCCACTGGTGGTCGAACCACGCGAATCCCTCCACGGCCAGCTCCCGGCTGCCGACCGTCACCGTCCCGGCTGCCGTCATCGCGGTGCGCGAGTCGTAGTACGAGCCGCCGGCGGGCCCGAAGTCCACGTAGCCGTCGCCGTCGTGGAGCACCGGCGGCTTGGTGGCCCGGAGACCCAGCGACAGGCCGAAGCCGTCCACCGCGTCGCCCGATGACTCCGGCGCCGTGGCCTCGGCGAGGAGGGTGTCGACGCCGTCCAGCCCGGTCATGGACCAGGGAGCCCGGGTGAGCGTCGAGGGGTCGCCGATGTCGATGCCGCGGATACCGAACGCGAAGGCGGGGCCGCCGTCGGCCCCTGTCGCGAGGTTCACCTGGGGCCCGACCTCCGACCGCTGGGCGTAGTGGAACCGCCCCCCCGCCTCGTCGGTCAGCGCCAGGTGCGAGGCCCAGCTGACGGGGAACCCGCCACGCTCGGCCCGGAAGATCACGAACTCGAACCCCCACCGGCCGCCAGCCTTGTCGCTCAGGTGGCCCGTGTAGTACCACCACTCCGTCAGGCGGTCGTGGGGCGCATCGTCGCGGGGGAGCACGACCGGCTGGGGATCGGCCGGCCGGGCGGTTGGCGCGGGTGCCGGGGTCACGACCGGGTGCCCGGCCGGCGGGTTCGCGAGCACCGGCCCGCTGCAGGCGGCGACCACGAGCGCGAGCAGCCCGAGCAGGGTGGCGCGGGGACGCGACGACGGGCGACGGCTCATCTGACGGCGGCCTCCACCTCGGCTTCACTCCGCGGCAGGACTCCGCGCAGGGCCCGCTCCAGCCGAGCCGGCAGCCACCAGTTCCAGCGGCCGAGGAGCCGCATCGTGGCCGGCACCAGCAGCGCCCGGACCACGGTCGCGTCCAGGGCCACGGCGATCGCCACGCCCACGCCCAACGCCTTGATCAGCACGATGTCCGCGAACGCGAACGACCCGGCGACGACCACGACGATCAACGCGGCCGAGGACACGATGCGGCCCGATCGCTCGAGCCCCCGTGCCACCGCCTCGGTGTTGTCGCCCGTCCGGTCCCAGGCCTCCTTCATCCGCGACAGGAGGAAGACCTCGTAGTCCATCGACAGCCCGAACAGGACGCAGAACATGATCACGGGCTGCGTGGTCTCGACGAACCCCAGCGGCTGGAAGCCCAGCAGCACCGACAGGTTGCCGTCCTGGAAGATCCACACCAGGGCGCCGAAGCTGGCCACGATCGAGAGGGTGTTCATCACCAGTGCCTTGACCGGCAGGACCACCGAGCGCAGGAGCACGAACAGGACGAGGAACGTGGTCACGACGATGAACCCCGCGGACCGCGGGAAGTCCGCCCACACGCGCGACACGACGTCGTCCACGTCCGCGGCGCCACCCCCGACCAGGACGGACACGCCCTCCGGCGCCGCGAGGGGCCCGGTCGCCGCGCGCATCTCGCGGACCAGCGCCCGTCCCTCGTCGCGGTTGGGACCGAACGGCGTGACCACCGTGAACGCGGTCAGGTCGCCCTTCGTCGTCGCTTCGAGCGACGCTGAGACGAACCGGTCCGGCGGTCCGCCGGGCGACGCGTACAGCAGCTGGTACTGGGCGAGGGTGAGCCGCGGGTCCACGTCGACCACGCTGGCCACCCGGCTCACCCGCGGGTCGGCGGCGAGCCGCCGCGAGTAGTCGTACAGCGAGGCGAGGTTCCCGGCTGTCGTGGCGTCGCCCGTGGTCCGGACGGCGACGACGAGGGGCGCGAACTCGCCCTCCCCGAACTCGCGGACGAGGACGTCGTAGGCCTCGCGGGACGGGACCGAGGACGGGAGGATCGTCGCGTCCGGGGCGTTGAACCGGACGTGGAGGAAGGGCACGCCGAGCACGAGCAGGACCGCGAGCGTGGGCACGAGGACGGCGACGGGGCGCTGCATCACGCGGCGCGCGAGGCGAGCCCACGGTCCGTCGGCGCCCGGCTCCACGGCGACCCTGCGAACGGCCAGCGCGTCGATCCGGGTCCCCACGATGGCGAGGATTGCGGGCAGCAACGTCACCGCGGCCGCGACCGCGAGGCCGACCACGATCGCCCCGGCGATGCCGACCGAGCGCAGGATCATGAACTCGAACAGGACGAGGCCCAGGAGCCCGAGCAGCACGGTCAGCCCCGAGAAGAACACCGCCCGGCCGGCGGTGACGACGGTCACCCGCACGGCCTCGGCGACGCGGTCCGGGCCGTCGCGGTGGGCGAGCTCCTCGCGGAACCGGCTGGTCATCAGGAGCGAGTAGTCCACGCCCAGCCCGAGGCCGAGGAGGGTCGCCAGGTTGAGCACGAAGATGCTCATCGGCGTCAGCGAGGCGACGACGAAGATGCCGGCCAACGCCACCAGCACCGCGGCACCGCCCACGGCGAGCGGGATGCCCGCGGCGACCAGGGAGCCGAACACCAGCAGCAGGGCCAGCGCGGCGAGCGGCAGCGAGATGAGCTCGCTGCGCTGCAGGTCCGATTCGGTGACCTCCTGGACATCGCCGTAGAACGCCGGCCCGCCGCCGATCCGGACGGTGAGTCCGGGCACCTCGCGCAGGCGCTCCGCGACCATCGGGATCGCGTCCGGGGAGTCGTCCGGCGGCAGGTCGAGGAACACGATGTCGTAGGCTGTCCTGCCGTCCGCGGAGACCTGGCGCGGGGCGACGGCGTGCGACAGGACGCGGGTCACGTGGGGTGCCGTCGCGACGTCGCGGGTCGCTTCGGCCACGGCGGCCAGCCAGTCCGGGGTACCCGCCGTCAGCGCCTCGGAGGTGTACACCAGCACGAACGCCGACGGCTCGACTCCCAGCTCGTCCCGCAGGACCTGCTTCGCGCGCGCGGATTCGAGGTCGTCGAGGATGAAGCCACCGGCCGACAGGGCTGCCGGCGCCCGCGGGGCGAACGGGATGGCGAGCAGCAGGAGCGCCGCCCACGCTGCGACGATCCACCAGCGCCGGCGGACGGCGAATCGGCCCAGGCGATCGAAGGTCACGGCCGGCCCATCAACATGCGGGCGGACAGTAGCATGTTGTCGGCGATCGTCCGGCGACCCCGATTCGGCCGGTAGGCCGGGGCGCGTCCACGGGGCGTCCGGGGCGTCCGATCCGTGGGGCGCGGTGCGGCAATCCGGTCGTCCGACGTTCTGCTAGCATCGTCCGGCCGGGCCCACGGGTGCGGTGTCTGGCCGCCCAACCCCTCGGTCGAGGATCTCCCGCGTGACGATCTTCACGATCTGGTTCCAGGACTTCCCGAACAACCTCGTGATCCTGCTTGGCGCCGCGGCGATCGCCGCGGGGTTCGTGTTCGTGTTCCTCCGCTCGGCCATGGTCGCCGAGGGCGGCCGCCACGGCTGGGCGCGGCGGATCACGGGCCCCAACGCCAAGCTCTTGTTCACCATGCTGTTCGTGCTCTGGGCGGTCGTGTTCGGGGTCGGGCTCCAGCTCGTCCCCCACGAGGGCGCCAGCTCGCCCTACGGCGGCCTGGGGCTGATCGCCATGTTCAGCGGCTTCTTCATCATGATGGGCCTGATCTGGAGCGTCGTCGGGGAGTAGCCCGCCGCGCGTCGCGTCCGCCCCCGAAGCCCGGCCACCCGCCGGGCCTCCCGATTCCGGCGTCCGTTCGGCCCGTGCCGGGCCGTTCACGCCTGGTGTAGCCTGCCATCCTCGGCGGGCGACGCCCGGCCTCAACGCGGTGGGGGTGCCAGATGCACGGATGGTCGGGTCGGGTCGTCGGGGCGCTGTTGGCGGGCGGCGTGAGCATCGTGGCGCTGCTGGCCGTGGCCGCCATCCCCGTGCTCGCCGAGGATCCGGTCGACGTCACGCCCCCGGTCGGCACGCTGACGATCAACGACGGATCCGGATACACCTCGGACCCCCTCGTCACCCTTCACGTGCCGGCGACCGATGACGTCGGCGTGGTCTCCGTGCAGGTCATCCACAACGGCAGCTACGGTGATCCGGTGGCATACGCGGAGGCCATCGAGTTCGCCCTGTTGCCGGAGCCGTTCCCCGAGTGGGGTGACGGCGAGCACTGGATTTCGGTCGTGTGGCGTGACGCGGCCGGCAACCTGGGCGTCGCCGATGCCGTCGGCGTCGTGCTCGACCGCCAGATCCCGGTCATCGGCCAGATCGGCTGGCCGGAGGACCTCGACCCGTTCGACGCCGTCCGCCCTGTCTCGGTCCCGTCCGCCGACGGCTGGCCGATGTCGCACGTCCGGCTGTCGAGCAACGGCACCACGTGGAGCCCGCCGATCGCGTGGTCGGACGCCATCGACTGGCGATTCCTTGATCCGGCGCAGGGCGGCAGCTCGAGGCTCGGGCCGCGAACCCTGTACGTCCAGGCACGCGACGGGGCCGGCAACTGGTCGGCCGTGAAGAGTGTCGCGACGAGCATCACGGTCCGGGCCCCGATCAGGGTTTCGCCCGACGTGCCGGTGACCGGCCAGACCATCACCCTGACCCCGCAGTTCCCGGCACCGGTGTCCTTCCCGTCGGGGACGAGCTGCTACTGGGAGGTCATGTGGGGCAACGACCGCTCGCTCTACTGGGGTGACAGGGACGAGACCTTCGGCTTCTTCAACACCTACGGCCCCGCCTCCGCAGGCTTCTGCAGCCCAAGATCGTTCACGCTCCCCTGGATGCCATACCGCCAGGTGATGGTCAGCTACCGCGTCGAGCTCCCAGGCGAGGACTTCATCGACGAGTCGATCGGCGCCTCACCGGAGGAGCCTGCGATCGAGCCGGTGGTCGGCTCCACCAGCCGGCACATCACGTCGTCCAACCTGCCGATGGTGTACGTGCTGCCCGAGGATTACGTCCTCGTGCTCGGCGAGCCCACCACGTACCGTGCGTACGCGGTCGCAGGCGCACCACTGTCGGGGGGCACGTGGCTTGCCGACTACCCGGGCGACGCCGTCAAGCAGCAGCAGGGTGGCAGCAGCTTCACCTTCACACCGTCGGTCACCGGGAACGTGACGGTGTGCTGGAACTCCGACACCACGAAGTCAAGGGTCTGGTCCGCCTGCTACGACCCGCCCGTACGCCGCAGGGACCGCTATCGGCCCAACACCACCGCGCCCGCGCAGCGCATCGGCACCGGGACCCTCGGCACGCTGGTCCCCGTCACGATCACGTGGGACGGGTCGGACCGGGGCTGGGGCATCGACCGCTACCAGCTCGAGCGGAGCGTGGACGGCGGGGCGTGGAAGCGGATCCTGTCAAAGAAGGTGAAGGAGCTCGCGCAGTCGCTCACGCCGGGGCACTCGTACCGCTACCGGGTGCGCGCGATCGACAAGTACGGCAACGTGGGCTACTGGGACTACGGCCCCACGTTCCGCCCGCGGGTCGTGGCCGACGGCGCGTCCTCCGTCGTCTACGCAGGCGCGTGGACGGTCGCCCCCGACCCGACCGCGATCGGTGGCGCGCTGCACGAGGCCGATGCCGCGGGTGCACGGGCCACGCTCTCGTTCTCGGGGCGCGATGTCGCGTGGATCGCGGAGCGCGGCCCCGGTTTGGGCCGGGCGACGGTGTACCTCGACGGCACGCTCGTCGCGACGGTGGACCTCGCGTCATCCGTCGACCAGCCGGCCCGGATCGTGTATCGCAAGCACTGGTCCGCCGCCGGCAGCCACACGCTGCGGGTGGTGGTCGAGGGCACGGCGGGTCGCCCCATGGTGGGTGTGGACGCGTTCGTCGTCCTGCGCTGAGCGCGGCTCCCGGCGCCACAGTCGGGACCCGCCGTCCGTCCACGAGCCGGCATCCGCGCAGGAGGCGGACCCAATGGCCGGAGCGAAGCCGGTGCTCGTCGCGCTGATCTGCGTCGTCGTCGCGGGCTGCGCCGCGACCACCATGCCGAGCCCCGATCCGGCCTTTCCCAGTCCCGGCATCCCCGCCGCGGCGTCGTCCACGCCCGCCAGCACCGCTTCCCTCACCCCTTCGCCCACCCTCGCCGCGACGGCCGCGCCGACCCCGGCCCCAACACTCCCCGCCGGCCGGCTCCCGCGCACCGCGGTCGTGGAGCAGGACGGGGTGCGGGTGAAGATCGAGCTGGAGCGCAACCCGATTCCGGCCGGCGAGTGGACGAGATTGACGACGGTGGTCCGCAACACGGGCGACAACGTGGTGACCTGGTTCCACGACGGGTGCGCGATCACGGTCGGCACGTGGGGCGAGATGGCGTCGGCCTGGCGGCCAGGCATCGCGCAGACCGACGTGCCTGCGACGTTCAAGGACCGCGCGCTCGATCTCGCCTACCGCTCGACGCCGCTCCCCGGCCCGATCATCGACTTCGTGCCCGAGCGCTGGGCCGGCACCGGGACCCACGGCTGCGCCGACCTCGGCATGAGCGACCTGATCCTGCCCGGAAAGGCGATCCGCCAGCGGTACGTGTGGGAGGGCCACGCGGGCCACCGCTGGGGCCCGCCACCGTCCGGGCCGGTCACGCTCACCGGGACGTTCGCCCACTACTGGCGCGGCCGCGAGGAACCGGAGGGAGACATCAGGGACCGCACGATCGAGGTCGCGCTCGATGCGTGGATCACCGGCGGCGCGGACGACTCCTGGCTCAGCCCACCGGAGGTGGTGGACGCGGCACTGGCCGACCCGGCCTTCGTCGCCTACCTCGAGACCCAGGACCTCGGCAACGGGCGCGAGGAGATCCTGTGGTACCGCCCCGAGCTCGGGGCGTGGGAGGTCGGCGTGCTCGTGTGGTACGAATTCCCCGAACCTCGGCTGCACCTGGTCCTCGTCGACCCGCACACGGGCGCGATCCGCGACACGGTGGATCGCCCGTGGAACGAGGACGTGGACGGATTCCCGTAGACGGCCCCTGCGGGCTCCGGTATGATCGCAGTCCATGCAGGATGCATAGGATTTATGCGTCCCGTGGATCGCATCGGTGGCGGCGAGGGCCATTCGGAGGGTTCGGCTGGTGGACACGCAGGCACAGGGCTCGAGCGCGATGACCGCGCCCGCCGAGGCCCCGTTCGTGAACCTCCGGGATCCCGCCCGGCGCCTCGGTCCGGACGGCAAGCCGGCCGTCAGCCGCCGCGGCCCGATGTGGGCGGACGTCCCCGACGAGAAGTGGAACGACTGGCGCTGGCAGCTGTCCAACCGGGTCAACGACCTGGCCGACATCGAGCAGATCCTGGAGCTGACCGACGAGGAGCGCGAGGGCCTGTCCGCGCCCGACAAGTTCCGGGTCGACGTCACGCCCTACTTCATCAGCCTGATCGAGCCCAAGGACCCCGACGACCCGATCCGCCGCCAGATCATCCCGCTCGGTCGCGAGCTGCACAGCTTCACGGGAATGATGGAGGACAGCCTCGCCGAGGACCGCCACTCACCCGTCCCGGGCCTGGTCCACCGCTACCCGGACCGCGTCCTGATGCTGATCACGACGCAGTGCGCCAGCTACTGCCGGTACTGCACCCGGAGCCGGATCGTCGGCGACGCCACCCAGAACTTCAACCGCAAGGAGCACGAGGCGCAGCTGGACTACATCCGGCGGACCCCCCAGGTCCGCGACGTGCTGATCTCCGGCGGCGACGGCCTGACGCTGGCGCCGAAGCTGCTCGAGTCCGCGATCCGTGGCCTGCGCGAGATCCCCCACGTGGAGATCATCCGGATCGGGTCGCGGGTGCCGGTGTTCCTCCCCCAGCGGATCGACGACGAGCTGTGCGAGATGCTCGCGAAGTACCACCCGCTGTGGCTGAACATCCACGTCAACCACCCCGGCGAGATGACCCCGGAGCTCGCCCGAGCCTGCGACAAGCTGACCCGCGCCGGCATCCCGCTGGGCAACCAGTCCGTGCTCCTCGCCGGCATCAACGACTGCGTCCACATCCAGCGCGAGCTGGTCCAGCGCCTGGTCGAGATCCGCGTTCGTCCCTACTACATCTACCAATGCGACCTGGTGGAGGGTGCCGGCCACTTCCGGACGCCCGTGGGCAAGGGCCTGGAGATCATGGAGGGCCTGCGCGGCCACACGTCCGGCTACGCCGTGCCGCAGTACATCGTCGATGCGCCCGGCGGCGGCGGCAAGATCCCGGTGATGCCGAACTACCTCGTCAGCTACTCGGACCACAAGGTGATCCTCCGCAACTACGAGGGCTATATCACCACCTACGAGGAGCCCACCGAGTACACGCCGCACGACAGCACCGGCTGCCGGTACTGCCAGAACCCGCGACCCGAGCCGGGCCAGGAGGGCCTCACCGGGCTGCTGGACGGCAAGCGGATGTGGATCGAGCCCGCCGGCTTCGAGCAGGTGCACGACCGTGGGGCCACGGAGACCCACCGGCTCAAGGACCCGAGCAAATGGGTACCCTACGGCGTGGGCGCGATCGAGGGACGTGTGGCACAGGGCGGCGGACCGCTCCCGGTGCTGGAGGCCGGCGTCGCCGCGTCCGAGGCGAACGGCGGCAGCGGGGTGGAGCCGAAGCGCGTGTACGGTCCCGGCGAGGAGCCCCGTCCGGCCGACGGCCAGCCGACCGGCACGGCGAACCACGAGCTGCTGTAGGGTCGTTCCCTCGCCGGGATGAGGGTGGCCGGCTGCCATCCCGGGCCGGCGACTGGAATCCTTGCCCATGTCTGCCCCCGCCAGCGCCCCACACGTCCCCGGCGACCCGACCGCCACGATCTCCGGCCGCTTCCGCTATGGCTGGATCGTGTTGGCGGTCGCGGCCGTGGCGGTCCTCGTGGGTGCGGGCACGCGGGCCGCGCCGGGTGCCCTGCTGCTCGGGATCCAGGCCGACACCGGCTGGTCCATCGCCCAGATCTCGTTCGCGGGGGCGGCCGGCCTGCTGCTGCTGGGGCTGGGCGGTCCGGCGTCCGGCTGGCTGATCGACCGGTTCGGGGTGCGGCGGCTCACCGTCGGCGCCCTGCTGCTCACCGCCGCCGGCATGGGCGGCTCGGCCCTGTCGCGCGAGCTGTGGCAGCTGGTCCTGCTGTTCGGGCTGCTGTCCGGGTTCGGGGCCGGCCTCGTGTCCAGCTCGCTGGGGCCGGTCGTCGCGAACCGGTGGTTCCTCAGGGGCCGCGGCCTGGCGGTCGGGGTGTTCGGCGCCAGCTCGAGCGCCGGCCAGCTCGTGTTCTTCCCGCTGCTGACCGTGATCGCTGTCGCGGCCGGCTGGCGCGAGGCGGCGGTGGCGATGGCCGTCCTGCTCCTCGTCCTGGTCGCGCCGGTCGCCCTGCTCCTGCGTGAGCACCCGTCGGACGTGGGGGAGCGGCCACGTGGGGCCACGGCCGGTACGCCCGTGGAGCCGGCCCGAGCGGACCGCGGCGTGATGCTCCGGGCGCTGCGGGCGCCCGAGTTCTGGCTCCTGGCGGGCACGTTCTTCGTATGCGGCGCGACGTCCAACGGCCTCGTCGGCCAGCACTTCATCGCGCACGCGGTGGACCACGGGTTCACGCCGGTCGCCGCGTCCGGGGCGCTGGCCGTGATGGGCGCCTTCAACTTCGTGGGCACCATCGCGTCCGGCTGGCTGACCGACCGCGTGGACCCGCGGCGGCTGCTGCTCGTGTATTACGCGTTCCGCGGCCTGAGCCTGCTGTACCTGCCGGCGATCCATGACACGCTGGGTGTGACCGCGTTCGCGGTCCTGTTCGGCCTCGACTACATCGCGACCGTGCCGCCCACGGTGGCGCTGGTCGCCGACACCTTCGGCCGGCGCAACGTGGGCATCGTCTACGGCTGGGTGTACTTCGCGCACATGCTGGGGGCGGCGATCGCGGCGATCGCGGCCGGCGTCGTCCGCGACAGCGCCGGGGACTACGCGCTGGCCTTCGTCGCCGCCGGCTGGCTGGCGGTCGCGGCAGGCGTCGCCGCGCTGACGATTCGCCGACCGCGCCCGGTCGCCGTGCCCGTGCCGGTGCGGGTGGACCGATGACGGACCCGAGGCCCCGGCGGAAGAAGCCGCCGCTCGCCCAGACGATCGGGGGCGTGCTGTTCGGATTCGAGCAGCAGGTGCTCCGGACCATGCCGCCACCCGAGGAGCTCGTCCACCAGGCCCGGCCGGATGACCCGGTCCCGGCGGGCGACGGGACGATGCTGACCATCACGCTGCCGGGTGACGAGGCTGGGACACCGCCGGACCCGGGCTCGTCTCCGGTGACGCCGGCGAGCGACCCGCCGACGGACGTGTGGTAGCCTCCAATCCCGAGCCCGCGACTGGGATATGACGTGACCGACCAGATGACCGCAGAGGCCGGGGTCGTCGGATCCAGGCCCGCCCCGGCAGGCCTCCCCGACGCCCGGATCCAGCCGCCGACGATCGCCGAGCCCGGCGACGCGTTCAGCGCGCTGCGTGTCATCGACCTCGTCGCCCGGATGGCGCGCGGGCGCCCGGTCCGCCTGGACGATCTCGTCGACCGCTTGAACGCCACCCACCTCGACTGGCTGTTCACGCGGTCGGTGGTCGTGGACGCCCTGGTCGCGCTCCAGGCCAACTGGATGGCCGACTACCGGAACAGCTCCGGGATCGTGCTCGATGAGGGGCCGTCGGGGCCCACGGTCACGCTCGAGGACTCCAGCCGCGTGGACCCCTGGATCGTGCGCCAGGCCCAGCGCGAGGCGGCCGAGTGCCGGCGCCTCCTGGACGAGTTCGCGCGCCGCGACCGGCCGTTCTCCGGTGGCTGATCTGCTCGCGGGCCGCTGCGCGTGTCCCCGGCGGGCCCGGTCGCCCAGGACCGTGTAGCCCGCCGACTCCCCGGCCGTCGGTCAGACGGCCCCGTCCCGCGTCCCTGCGCCCGCGCTGTCGGCGCGCCGCATCACCGGAGCCTGCTTCCCATGTCCGTTCCCGGATTCGCCAACGACGTCCTCGTCTCCGCCGAGTGGGCGCGCGCCCACCTCGACGACCCAGGCACCCGCTTCGTGGAGGTGGACGTGGACACCACCGCCTACGAGCAGAGCCACATCCCCGGTGCCGTGGCCTGGAGCTGGACCAGCCAGCTGTCCGACGGGGTCCGGCGCGATATCGCGTCCCGCGAGGAGTTCAGCGACCTGCTGAGCGCGAGCGGCATCGGGCCCGACACGACCATCGTCCTGTACGGCGACAACAACAACTGGTTCGCCGCGTGGGCCTACTGGCAGCTCAAGCTGTACGGCATCGAGCGGGTCAGGCTGCTCGACGGCGGCCGTCGCTACTGGCTGGACCAGAACCTCCCACTGACGACCGACGAGCCGTCGTACCCGGCCACCGGCATCCGGCTCCCCGAGCCGGACTTCGCCCTCCGGGCCTTTCGCGACGACATCCTGCCGCGCCTCGGCGACCCGGAGCTCGTGCTGGTGGACGTCCGCTCCCCGGCCGAGTTCAACGGCGAGGTCATCGCGCCCCCCGGCATGAGCGAGACCGCGCAGCGAGCCGGCCACATTCCCGGGGCGGCGTCCATCCCGTGGGCGCAGACCGTCCGGGAGGACGGCCGGTTCAAGAGTGCGGACGAGCTGGCCGCCCTGTACGCCGCCAAGGGCGTGACCCCGGGCCGCGACGTCATCGCGTACTGCCGGATCGGGGAGCGGTCGTCGCACTCGTGGTTCGTGCTCCACGAGCTGCTCGGCTTCAGCCGCGTCCGCAACTACGACGGGTCGTGGACGGAGTGGGGGTCGATGGTCGGCGTGCCGATCG
>Ga0154724_1091_pt16 | contig 12811 bp, 12 predicted proteins | sample Rifle2008BG16ft_FD_105732 | JGI IMG/M metagenome (GOLD analysis project Ga0154724, IMG submission 105732) | Chloroflexi bacterium RBG_16_72_14 | reverse complement strand
CCGCCCCCGGTCGCGCGCGATCGCCGCGCGGGCGAGCCGCTCCTCGAGCCGCAAGGCGAGCGCGAACGGGAGCCCGGCCACCCGACCCAGCGGCCCGAGCAGCACCGGGGTGAGGAGCACGGCGGCCAGCAGCACCACGTAGACGGCGGCGGTCCTGGCCACGGCCGAGGACGTCGCGGCCGCGCCGGGCAGCAGCACCACGGCCAGCACCCCCACCACGGCGACCACCGCGATCAGCCAGCGCGAGCGCGCCCGGACGGCCACGGTGGGGTCCGCGCGGGAGCGCAGCGCGGCCACGGGGCTCACGCCGGCGGCCCGGCGGGCCGGCTCGAGCGCGGCCACCATCGTCACGGCGAGCCCGCCCAGGAACCCGGCCACCAGCACCCCGGGTGCGAGGACCGGGGCGTCGATCGCCACGCTGCCCGACGCGCGCAGCCACGTCGCCACGAACCCGGCCAGCAGCCCGCCCAGCGCGAGCCCCAGGACGGAGCCGGCCGTCCCGAGCACCCCGGCCTGGGTCACCACCACGCGGACCACCTGGCCGCGCCCGGCGCCCGCGGCCCGCAGGAGCCCCAGCTCGCGGATCCGCTCGACGACCGTCATCGCGAGCGTGTTGAGGATCAGGAACGCGGCCGCGAACAGCGTGATCGCCGCCAGCAGCGCCATCATCGCGCGCACGTCGGCGCTTGACGCCCGGAGCGTCGCGGCCACGTCCCGGGGCGCGGACAGCACGTACGGCTCGGCGGTCAGCGCAGCCTCCAGGCCGGCGGTGACGGTCGCCGCGTCGGCGCCCGCGGCCAGCACCACGTCGATGCGCGTGATCCCCCTCAGCGGCGTCTCCGCCCCGGGGCTTCCCTCGTCCGGGGCGACGAGAGTCGCAGCGACGACGATCGGCAGGACCACCGTGCGGCCCGACGACCCGAGCGCCGGCCCGTCGCCCGCGAGGATCCCGACGACCGTGACGCGAACCGGCGCCCCGGCGCCCAGGATGCCGAGCTCGCTGCCCACGTCCAGGTCCTCCGCGGCAGCCAGGCGTTCGGGCACGAGCGCCTCGGCCCCCGCCGGCCCGGTGAGCGCGGTGCCGCGGACCAGCACGAGGTCGCGGACGCGGGGCTCGCGGTCGGGATCGATCCCCAGCACCGTGACGGGGTCGGTGACGGGCGGCCGGCCGGTCCGTGGCGCGAGGAACGACCGGCGCTCGATCGCGGGGGCGGTGAGGGCGACGCCCGGCACGCCGTCCGCGGCGTCGAGCGTCTCGCCCGACAGCCCGGCCTCGGTGAAGGCGGCGACCCGGAGGTCCGCGCGGCCGGCGAGCGACGCGACGGTCCGGTCGATCGAGGCGTCGAGGCCGGCGTTCACGGCCAGCGCAGCGACCAGCACGGCCACGCCGATCGCGATCCCGAACACCGTGAGCAGGGTGCGGGCGGGCCTCGCGACGAGGCTGCGCCAGGCGTACGGGACCAGGCCGCGCATGTCGGGGGGCTAGAGGCCCAGCTGCGCCAGGCGGGCGATCAGGGGCGCCGCGCCGTGGTCCTCGCGCCGGCCCAGGGCGATCTCGTCCCGGATCCGCCCGTCGCCGACGACCAGCACGCGGTCCGCGTACGCCGCGGCCTTGGCGTCATGGGTGACGAGCACGATCGTCTGGCCGCGGTCCACGCACGTGCGCCACAGGGCATCGAGGATGCCGAGCCCGGTCGTGAAGTCGAGGTTGCCGGTGGGCTCGTCGGCGAACAGCAGGGCCGGCCGGGTGACGATCGCCCGGGCGACCGCGACCCGCTGCTGCTCCCCGGACGAGAGCTGGTCGGGGCGATGGCGCTCCTTGCCGGTCAGCTCCACCAGTGCGATCGCGTCCCGGATCCGGACCGCGAGGTCGCCCGACCGCGGGTCCTGCCCGGCGATCGTGAACGGCAGCCCCACGTTCTCCACCACGTTGAGCAGCGGCACCAGGTTGAACGACTGGAACACGAAGCCCGTCCGCTCGCGGCGGAGGCGGGTGGCGTCCTCGTCCGACAGGCGGCCGATTGGCTCGCCCTCGAGCAGGACGTCGCCGCTCGTCGGGCGGTCGAGCCCGCCGAGCAGCTGGAGCAGCGTGCTCTTGCCCGAGCCCGATGGGCCCATCAGCGCCACGAACTCGCCGGGCGCGACCTGCAGGCTCACGCCCCGCACGGCCTCGACGGTCTCACCGGGCAGCCGGTACTGCTTGGTGAGCTGGCGGGCCTCGAGGATGGCGGTTCGCGCGGGTGCGCCGGCGGCGCCGGTCCCGGTTGGGGTGGCGGCGGGGTCGGGTGCCGGGGGCGATTGCAGGGTCATCGGGCTCGATCGGCTCCGGGTGCGGGTGGGCGGTCGGGTTCGGTCGTCACCGTAGCGGTGGGGTGCGGTGCGGTCCCCTGCCCGATGGTCCCAGCCGCGGGTGGGACCCGCGCGGGGCCCGCTACTGCCCGAAGAACCGGGCGGCGACGCTCTCGAGGATCGAGTCCACCAGTCCCAGCTCGGACGGCACGTCGATGACCCGCAGCTGGCCGGGCGGCACCGCGCCGGCGGGCCCGCCGCCGGGCTCGGTCGTCGTCACGGGCGGGTCGGCGGGTGTCGCCGTGAGGTCCGGCGTCGGCGGGACGAACACGAAGGGCGTCCAGGTCGGCGTGGGCTCGGGCGTCGCCGTGGTCGTCGGCCTGGGTGTCGGCCGGGGCGTCGGCCGCGGCGTGGGCCTGGGCGTCGCCGCGGGCTTGGGCTTCGGCTTGGCGGTCGGCTTGGGGGTCGGCCTGGGCGTGGCCGCGGGCGTGCTCGAGCCGCACCTGTCGGCGAACAGGACCGTCCACATGAACGTGTCGCCGGATCCCTTGTAGGCGCCGACGGCGACCACGTCCCAGGCCTTGCCCATGATGTTGGCCCGGTGCCCGGACGAGTCCATGAACGCGTTGAACACCCAGCTCGTCGCGTCCTCCACGCTGGCGCCCGGCCAGGTCACGGTCCCGATGTTCTCGCCCGCGAGCTTGAAGCAGTACCCGTACTCGTGCTGCAGGTACCAGAACACGTTGTGGTCGGTGCCCTTGATCGTGTGCGAGAAGTAGTCGCGATCGATCATGTCCTTGCTGCGCCACCGGGCGACCTTGCGCAGCGCCGTGTCCAGCTTGAGCGCCTTCTTGCCGGCCGAGGCGCGGGCCTGGTTCTGCATCGAGATCAGCTGCGACTCGGACGACGAGCTGTACTCGCCGATGTCCCAGGCCAGGGCGGCCGGCGGCACCGCGAGCAGGCCGACGGCGGTGACGGCGAACACGAGCGCGACGCCCGCCGTGAACCGGCGCGGGTCGGTGACCGGGGCGAGCATGCGGGCGAGGAGGTCGAAGGTCCGGGTCATGGTCTCGGGCGGCTGTCGGGGGGTCGCGGGCAGGACACCGGCGGTTTCCGGGTTCGCCCTGACCGTAGGCCGGGGCGACTCCAGACCTCCCCGGCCCGATGGTCCCGACCAGACCGACCCCTCGTACCAGTTGCCCGCCCGCACCGCCCCGGACCACACCCGACCGCCGCGCGCCGGCCCCGGCGGGCCGGAACCCCGGCGCGCCGGCCACGGCCGGACCCTCCGCTTGCGACGAAACCGACGAGCGGCCTGTCGCGGGGCGGGCCCTCCGGCCCTTCCGGCTTGCCAGCCGGAGGACGATGGTGCCGACAACACCCACGCGCCCCCGGGCCGATGTCGGAGCGGGAGGCGGAGTCGCGGCGCACCGAAGGAGTGGAACCGCAATGACCATGACCAAGCCGGAGGCGCCGGCCGTCCCCGAGACCGCCGAGCTGCGCATCGGCGACCAGGTCCTGACGCTGCCGATCGAACGCGCCGTCGCCGGGCAGCCGGCGGTCAACATCAGCGCGCTGCTCAAGGACGGCAAGCTGACCACGCTCGACTACGGGTACGCCAACACGGCCCCGACCCGCAGCGCGATCACCTACCTCGACGGCGACAACGGCATCCTGCGCTATCGCGGCTACCCGATCGAGCAACTGGCCGACAAGTCCACCTTCCTCGAGACGGCCTACCTGCTGATCTACGGCGAGCTGCCCACCGACCGCCAGCTGGCCGACTGGGTCTCGCTCGTGACGCGCCACACGCTGCTCCACGAGGAGTTCAGGCGGTTCTTCGACGGCTTCCCGATGAACGCCCACCCGATGGGCATCCTGACCTCGGCCGTCGCGGCGCTGTCCACGTTCTACCAGGATTCGTCGGACCCGCACGACGACGCGGGCGTCGAGATGAGCACGGCGCGGCTGATCGCGAAGATGCCGACGATCGCCGCGTTCGCCTACAAGAAGTCGATCGGCCAGCCGATGGTCTACCCGGACAACGCGCTCGACTACGAGAGCAACTTCCTGCGGATGATGTTCTCGGTGCCGACGGAGCCGTACGTCGTCGACGACGACGCGGCCCGGGCGCTGCGCATCCTGCTCATCCTCCACGCGGACCACGAGCAGAACTGCTCGACCTCGACCGTCCGCATGGCCGGCTCCAGCATGTCCAACCTGTACGCCGCGATCTCCGCCGGCGTCGCCGCCCTGTGGGGCCCCCTCCACGGCGGCGCCAACCAGGAGGTCCTGGAGATGCTCCAGCAGATCCAGGACAACGGCGGCGACGTGGCCCCGTTCATCGACCGGGCCAAGGACCACGAGGACCCGTTCCGGCTCATGGGCTTCGGGCACCGCGTGTACAAGAACTACGACCCGCGGGCCCAGATCATCAAGGGGGCAGCCGACCGCGTGCTGGCCAACCTCGGGAAGCGCGACCCGCTGCTGGACATCGCGCTCGAGCTCGAGCGCGTCGCCCTGTCCGACAGCTACTTCGTCGACAAGAAGCTGTACCCGAACGTGGACTTCTACAGTGGCCTGATCTACCGGGCGCTGGGGTTCCCGGTTGACATGTTCACGGTGCTGTTCGCGATCGGGCGGCTGCCCGGCTGGATCGCCCAGTGGCGCGAGATGCTCCACGACAAGGACTCGCGCATCGGCCGGCCGCGCCAGCTGTACATCGGCAAGCCCGAGCGCCAGTACATCCCGCTCGCGGAGCGGTAGCCGCCGCTCCCGACCATCTACCCGCCGGCCGCGGTCTCCCCCCAGCTGCGGCCGGCGGTTCTGCGCCCGGCGCGTCCGGGTCGGGCACGACGCGCGCCGTCAGGCGGCGGGCACCACCACCGCCTTGTGGCAGGCCGGGTCGTGGCGCAGCGCGTCGAGCGCGTCGGCGAACCGGTCCAGCGGGAACCGGTGGGTGATGATCCCCGCCGTGCGGACATGGCCGCTGCGGAGCATCGCCAGCGCCTTCGGGAAGCTGGACACCTGCGCGAACGAGCCCTTGATCGTGAGCTCCCGCCGGTACACGTCGTAGGGGCTCAGCGCGACCCGGTCCGCCGGGTCCGTCACGCCGTACACGAGCACCGTCCCGCGGTCCTTCGCCAGCGGCACGGCCTGCTCGGTGACGGCCGCGGAACCTGTCGCATCCACCACGATGTCGAAGCCGTCGGGCGCGATCGCCCGGGCGCGGGCGGCCGTGGCCGCGGCGTCGGCGCGGTCGGCGACGATGGTGACCGGGATCCCGAACGACCGGGCGAGGTCCAGCTTGAACACGCTGGGCGCGGCGACGGTCACCCGCGACGCGCCGCAGTGGAGGATGAGCTGGGCGAGGATCAGCCCCGTGGGTCCCGCCCCGAACACCAGCACGTCGGCGCCGGGCGCCGGACGGAGGATCTCCATGCCGTGCATCGCACAGGCCGTGGGCTCGGCCAGGACGGCCACCTCGACCGGCAGGTCGTCGGCCGGGAACACGTTCGCCTCCGGGGCCAGCATCAGCTCGGCGAAGCCGCCGGGTCCGTTGACCCCGAGGCAGCGCAGGTTCCGGCACATCAGCGGGTACCCGTCCCGGCACGACCCGCAGCCGCCGCACCCGGTGTTGCCGTTGACCGCCACCCGCTGCCCCACCGCCACCGACGTCACCGCCTCCCCGACCGCCGCGACGCGGCCGGTGGGCTCGTGGCCCGGGATCAGCGGGTACTCGGAGAAGAACCGCCCGGCGTGGATGTGCGCGTCGGTCCCGCAGATGCCGCACATCTCGATCCGGACCAGGACCTCGCCCGGCCCGGGGACCGGGTCCGGCACGTCGCGCACGGAGATGGACCGGGGCTGGTCGTAGACGACGGCCTTCATGACGCGCTCCAGCTCAGCAGGCGGGCCCGCGCAGCACCGCGGGATCGATGGTCCGGGGCAGCCACTGCCCGTGGTCAGGTGTCCCGAGCAGCCGTCCGCCGTCCACGATCACCCGACCCCGGGAGATCACGGTCGCGGGCCAGCCCTTCGCCCGGAACCCCTCCCAGATGCTGTAGTCCGAGTCGTGATGGAGGTCGTCGAGCGTGATCACGCGCTCGTCGGACCGGTCCCAGATCACGAGGTCGGCGTCGCTGCCCACGGCGATCGCGCCCTTGCGGGGGTACAGGCCGACGAGCTTCGCCGGGTTGGCGGAGAACACGTCGACGAACCGGCGCACGGAGAGCCGGCCGGCGGCCACCCCCTCGGTCCAGGCGACGATCCCGCGCGTCTCGATCCCCGCGTGGCCGCCACACGCGGTCTCGACGGTGCGGCCGCCCGTCTTGACCGCCCGGCTGGTGGTGTACTCGTCGGTGCCCACGGTGGCGATGGGCCCCGTCGCGAGACCGTCCCACAGGGCCGCCCGGTCGTCGGCGGACTTGAGCGCCGGGTACGTCTGGATCTTCATGCCGTCCGGCGAGCGGTAGTCGTCCGACGTGAAGCACAGGTAGTTGTGGAGCACCTCGCCGTATGCGGGACGGCCGGCGGCACGGGCCTCAGCGATCGCGTCGACGCCGGTGCGGGCAGTGACGTGGACGAAGTACACGGCAGCCTCGGCCTCCCGGGCGAGCCGCAGGACGCGCCGGAACGCGAGGTCCTCGGACAGCGCGCTGTGGACCAGGTGGAGGTTGAACCACTGGTCGCGCGCCTCGGCCCTCAGGCGCGCCTCCATGAACGTGAGCAGCTCGTCGTCCTCGGCGTGGACGAGCAGCAGCCCGCCCGCGCGCGACAGCGCGCCCAGCACGTCCAGGAGCGGACCGTTGTCCATCTTCACGCCACGCTGCGCCGTGGTGACGCAGGTCGTGAACGCCTTGAACGTGGGCGTGCCGTCCGCCACGGCCTCGCCCAGGGCGCCGACGACGTCCGCCCCGACGTTGCCGACCAGCGCCGGGTGGAACGCGTAGTCCACGTAGCTGCGGCCGGCGAACAGGGCGCGACGGTCCTCGACGGCGCGGCTCGGATGCCGCTCCTCGCGGGCATGGACGCCGAGGAACGCGAACGAGAGGACCGTCGTGGTCCCACCGAAGGCGGCCGCGCGGGTCGCGGCCTCGGGCGACTGGAGCCAGACCTCCTCGCCCCCGGTCCAGCCCCGGTGGGCCGGCTCGTGGATGTGGGCGTGGGGCTCCACCCCGCCGGGGAGCACGAGGCGGCCGATGGCGTCGATGACCGGCGACCTCCCCGCGTCCAGGGTCGCAGCGGGCGCGATGGCGGCGATCCGCCCGTCCGCGATGCCGACGTCTCGGAGCCCGTCCGACTCCGGGGTCAGGACGCGTCCGCCGGTGATCACGAGGTCGAACATGGGGCCCGTCACGCTCGCGTCTGCGGACGCGTGGCCCGCGCGAACCTGGGCAGCACGTGGGCGGCCCAGGCGCCGATCCGCTCCCGGTGCTCGGGGAGGTCGGCATCGATGGCCCCGTCGAACCGCCGGGCACCGGCCGACATCGCCCTGCGCACCTGCGCCTCGACCTCGTCCGGCGTCCCCGCGAACACGAACCGCCGCTCCGCGTACTCGAGCACGCCGAGCTCGCGGGCGAGCGCCGCGTAGGCCGCCTTCTGCGCGTCCGGCACCGCGCCGTGGGTCGTGTAGTCGTAGCGCCGGCCGAGCTCGACGATGCCCCCGCGGTGCTCGGGCGGGACGAGCTTGCCCTCGACGCCGGTCCGGGCGAGGTGCGACGCGAACGAGGTCGCCGCCCAGGCGCCGGCCGCGCGCGCACGGCCGGGCTCCGGGTCCACAAACCAGAAGCCCGTGAACCAGACCTCGAGGTCATCCACTCGCCTTCCCTGTTCCTTCGCGCCGGCGTCGATCAGCTCCAGCGAGGCCGCCACCACCTCCGGCGTCAGGCCCAGGCCGACGATCACGCCGTCGCCGAACCGGCCTGCCGCCCGCAGCGCCCGCGGCCCGTGCGCCGACACGATCACCGGGATCCGCCGGCGCGCCCACGGCAGGACCGCCCGGTCGCCGTCCACCTCGGCCACGCCGTCCTCGAGCAGGCCGCGGACGGCGGCGACGTAGCGCTCCAGGTCATCGAGCGAGGACGCCGCCCGGCCGGCGTGCATCACGCCCGTCCCGCCGGAGCCGATCCCGAGGTACGTCCGCCCGGGTGCCAACTCGTCGAGGCTCGCGGCCGCGCTCGCCGTCACGAGCGGATGGCGCGTGACCGGGTTCGTGACCCACGTCCCGAGCCGGATCCGGCGGGTGGCCCCGGCCACGGCGGCCAGCGTCACCCACGGTTCCCGGAACAGCGCCGGCGAATCCCAGATGCCGATCCGGTCGAAGCCCATCGCCTCGGCCTCGACCGCCTCCGCGGCCACGCCCGCCGGCGGACCCGGCGTGACGCTGAACCCGAACGCCGGCCGATCCGCCGGCAGTGTCGTCGACATGGGCCCATGATCGCCCCACGGCGCGGGTCCGCGCACGGGACTCCAGGGCGGGCCCACTGACGGCGACGAGTACGACTCTCGGCATACCCATGGTAGGATGAGGGTATGAAAGTGAGTGTGAGCCTGCCGAGCGAGGACGTCGAGTACCTCGACGGGTATGCGCGGGAGCAGGGCCTCGACTCGCGCTCCGCCGCGCTCCACCGGGCCGTCCGGCTGCTGCGAGCGGCGGAGCTGGCTGCCGCCTACGAGGGCGCCTGGGACGAGTGGTTCGCCGACCACGATGCCGGCCGCTGGGACGCCACCAGCGCTGACGGCCTGACGACCTGATGCGGCGCGGCGATATCTGCTCTGTGGACCTCGAGCCGGTCCGGGGCTCGGAGGCGGACAAGCGACGCCCGGCGATCATCGTCGGCAACGATGCGGCCAACATGACCGCGACCCGCCTCGGCCGCGGCGTGTTGACCGTTGTGCCGGTGACGTCCAAGGTCGAACGGATCTACCCGTTCCAGGTGCTGCTGCCCGCCGCCGACACGGGGCTCGACCGTGACTCCAAGGCGCAGGCCGAGCAGGTCCGGTCCGTCGCCGTGGAGCGCGTCGGCGGCAGGCTGGGCGTGGTGCCGGCCACGCTGATGGCCCGCATCGACGAGGCGCTCCGGCTGCACCTGGCGCTCTAGCCGGACAGGAGCGCCCGGCACCACCGCCGGGGTGCGGCTCCCCGACGGGTCGTCAGGAGACCGGGATCCGCTTCTCGGGATCGACGAACGGCATCGGCACGACCGTCGCGGCGCGGGTGCCCCACTCGGTCTCGACCGCGAGCGGGACGCTGCCGTCAGCGAGCGATGTCGGCAGCCAGCAGTAGCCGATGTTCCGGCGCAACCGCGGCGAGTGGATGGCCGAGGTCACCTTGCCGACCCGGGCGCCCTCCGCGAATGCCGGCCACTTGACGTTGTTGAGCGCTGGGAACGGCTCACCACCGAGCTCCACCCCGACCAGCCGGCGAGTGACGCCGGCCTCGCGGATGCGCCGGTAGGCGGCGATCGAGATGCAGGCGTCGTCGGCGAGGTCGAAGTCCACCAGCCGCTCGAGGCCGACCTCGAAGGCATGGTCCTGGTAGGTCATGTCGGCGCCCCAGTTGAGGATCCCGCCCTCGATCCGGCGGATGTCGGACGGCCCGGTGGGCCTGACCTTGAACGGCCGGCCCACCTCCATGAGCGTCTCCCAGAGCTCGGTCCCGCGCGCCGTGTCGAGCAGGTAGATCTCGTAGCCGACCTCGGACGTCCAGCCGGTTCGGGTGATGACCACCGGGATGCCGCGGATCTCCGCGCGCCGCCACCAGTAGTAGCGGAGGTCGAGGATCGAGTCGCCGACGAGGGCGCGCATGAGGTCCTTCGACTTCGGCCCCTGGACCTGGAGCGGCGCGACGTCCGCCTCCCGGATCGTCACGTCGAGGTCCGGGTAGGCGTGGCGCAGCCCGCGGGCGAACAGGAGCGCGTCGGACGAGGCGAGCGCGAACCAGAACGTCGTCTCGTCCATCCGGGTGAGCACCGGGTCGTTGACGATCCCGCCGTCCGAGTCGCAGATCAGCACGTACTTCGCCTGGCCGACCGCGCACCTCGACAGGTTTCGGGGCGTCAGCAGTTGCGCGAACCGGAAGCCGTCGGGCCCGCTCACCTCGAGGCATCGCTCGACGGCCACGTCCCAGATCGTCACGTCGTTGAGCAGGGCGTCGAACTCCGCCTCGAAGGTGTCGAAGCGGATCGGGAAGTACATGTGGTTGTAGACCGTGAAGCCCTGGGGCGAATGGCGCTGCGTCGCCTCGTAGTACGGCGTCCGCCGGTTGCGCGCGCCACGCTGTACGAGGCCCATGTCGAACTCGCCCATGCCGTTCTGCTCCTCCGTTCCCACGCGTGCGACGCCGCCGTCGCGCCAGCGCCACGGTAGATGATGCCTACCCCCGTCCGTCGCGGACCCGCTCGAGACCATCGAGGATCAGGTCGAGGCCGAACGCGAACTCGGCGTCGTCGTCGTGGGTCACCCCGGCGAGCGCGGCCACGATGTGCGGATAGCCACCCGAGCGCATCTCGGCCTCGAACACGGCAACCGCATCGGGCGGGATCCCGTTGGGGTCGAAGACGTCCTGGGTGAACCCGAGCGCGCGGCTGCTGATCAGGTGCAGCGCGTCGTGGATGAGCTGGTTCGGGAAGCCGGCGCGCCGGAACGCGCCCACCACGCCATCCAGGTACCTGATGATCCCGCGGCTCGCCGGCGATCGAGCGGCGATCAGGCGGACCGCCCACGGATGGGCCCGGGCCATCCGCCGGGCGGCGAGCGCCCGGTCGCGGATCGCCGTCCGCCAGTCCACGTCGTCGGGCGGCACCTCGATCCCGCCCACGAGCAGGTCCACGACGCCGTCGAGGATGTCGTCCTTGCCGGCCACGTGGTTGTAGAGCGACATCGCCTCGACGCCGACGCGCCGGGCGAGGCGGCGCATCGTGAGGGCCTCGAGGCCCTCCTCGTCGGCGAGCTCGATCGCGGCACGGAGGACGCGATCGCGGGTCAGCGGGGCGCGACGCCTGCGACCGGTCTGCGTTGGCATCCCGACCATCCTCCAAGTGCTCCGAGCCGGCTCTTGACGTACTTACGTTGTACGTCTAGGCTGCCTCGTACTTACAGCGTACGTTACCACCGGCCGTGCCCTGGGAGCACGGCACCAGGGAAGGATCGATGTCGACGATCGAGCACACGGCCGACCGCCGGACGATGCGGGCGATGATCCAGGACCGCTACGGCCCACCGGAGGTGCTCCGGCTCGTCGAGGCCGAGGTGCCGGTGCCGGACGACGAGCAGGTGCTGGTCCGGGTGGTGGCCAGCTCCGTGAACGCGCTCGACTGGCACCTGATGCGCGGCGTCCCGGTCCTGGTCCGGCTCACCGACGGCCTGCGCCGGCCGCGCCTCGCCATCCGGGGCGTGGACGTCGCGGGCCGGGTCGAGGCGGTCGGGCGGAACGTGACCTGGGCACGGCCGGGGGACGAGGTCTTCGGGGCGCGTAACGGGGCGTTCGCCGAGTACGTGGCGGGCCGGACGTTCGCCCCCAGGCCGGTGAACCTGGGCTTCGAGCAGGCGGCCGCGATCCCCACCGCCGGCTACACCGCCCTCCAGGCAGTCCGCGACCACGCCCGCATCCAGGAGGGGCAGCGGGTGCTGGTCACGGGGGCGGGCGGCGGCGTCGGCTCGTTCGCGGTCCAGATCGCGAAGGCGCACGGAGCGCACGTGACCGCCGACACCGGGCCTGAACACGTCGCGATGGTCACCGCGCTGGGCGCCGACCGGGTGATCGACCGCACGCGCGAGGACGTGACCCGCGGCATGGACCGGTTCGACGCGATCCTCGACGTCGCCGGCAGGTCGTCGTTGTCCGCGCTCGGCCGGCTGCTCACGCGGGACGGCATGCTCGTGCTCGTGGGGGCGGCGGGAGACGGTCGCGGGCTCGGCGCACTGGTCCGGCCGGTCGCGGCCGTGATCCGGTCGCGCCTCGGCGGCCGGCGGATGATCCCGTTCATCGCGAGGCCCAACCGTGACGACCTGCTGGTGCTCAAGGGGCTCGCCGAGGCCGGCACGCTGACGCCGGTCATCGACCGGACCTTTCCGCTCGACCACGCGGGCGAGGCGATCGGCTACCTGGAGACGGGAGCGGCCCGCGGCAAGGTGGTGGTGCGGATCTGACCTGCGCCGCTCGCGCTTCGGGTACACTCCGCTGGCCCCGTGGCGTGGACCCGTGCCTTCGAGCGCGTCCTGCCCGGGCGACCCTTGGTGGCCTTAGCTCAATCGGCAGAGCACTGGATTGTGGCTCCAGAGGTTACGGGTTCGAGACCCGTAGGCCACCCCACCACACCGCCACGAACGCCGCGCTCCGTGCTGGCCCGAATCCCCCGTTCGGCCAGCGGTTGAAGGAGCGCACCGTGTGCGGTCTCGGCCGCTGAGCGGGGCATCTGGCGCATGTTCAGGGCGGCGGTGCGCCAGTCCGTTCGCTGGGCGACCGGAATCGCCCTTGGTGGGCTGGTACAGCCGCTGGGCGGCGAGACGCGGCCGGACG
>Ga0154724_1102_pt1 | contig 12863 bp, 15 predicted proteins | sample Rifle2008BG16ft_FD_105732 | JGI IMG/M metagenome (GOLD analysis project Ga0154724, IMG submission 105732) | Chloroflexi bacterium RBG_16_72_14 | reverse complement strand
TCGCGTCTGCGCAGGCACCGGTGGGGGCGACGGCGACGACGGCGACGGCGGCGACGACGGCGACGGCGGCGACGACGATCGTGAAGGGCGCCGCGGTCTCCGACGCCACCCGGCTCGTTCGGGCGCGCGCGGACGCGATCGCGGGTGGCGCGGTCAGCCGCGGATCGGCGATCAGCGCCTGGCTGCCGATCATCTACGGCTGCGACAAGACGTGCACCTACTGCATCGTCCCGTACAGCCGCGGTCCCGAGCGGAGCCGCCCGTTCGACGAGATCCTGGACGAGGCGCGCGTCCTGGCGGCGGCCGGCTACCGAGAGGTCACGCTGCTCGGCCAGAACGTCAACAGCTACGGCCACGACCTGGCGCCGGAGCCGCGCTTCGCGCACGTGCGCACCGCCCGGACGGTGGGCCGGCACCAGGACCGCGAGGCGCGCCCTGACCTCGCCGAGCTGATCCGGGCCATCGACGGCCTGCGGACCGCGGACGGCGCCCCGGCGATCCCGCGGCTGCGGTTCGTGACCTCGCACCCGTGGGACCTGTCGGACCGCCTGGTCGAGGCGATGGCCGCCTGCGGATCGGTGTGCGAGGCGCTGCACCTGCCGGTCCAGTCCGGCAGCGACGCGATGCTCCGCCGCATGGGCCGCCAGTACACGACCGATCACTACCTCGAGCGGCTGGGGCGGATCCGGGAGGCGGTGCCCGGGATCGCGCTGTCGAGCGACGTCATCGTCGGGTTCTGCGGCGAGACCGAGGCCGAGTACGAGGCCACGCTCCGGCTGCTCGAGACCGTGCGCTTCGACCAGGTGTTCGCGGCCGCCTACAGCGAGCGCCCGGGGACCCCGGCGACGCGCCTCGCGGACGACGTCCCGGCCGCCGAGAAGCGACGCCGGCTGGTGGGGCTGCTCGCGGTCCAGGAGCGGATCGGCCACGAGCGCAACCGGGCCTGGCTCGGCCGGACGACCGAGGTCCTCGTGGACACGGTCGTCCCGCCGCGGGCCTACGACCACGATGACGAGGAGGCCGCCGGGACCGCCGAGTCGCGCGACGCGTTCGCGCACCTGCCGGCGGGGATCGCCCACCTGGCGGGTCGGTCGCGCGAGAACAAGCTCGTCCACCTGGCCGGTCCGCCGGCGCTCGTCGGACGCCTCGTGGACGTCCGCGTCGAGCACGCGGGGCCCTACGCACTCCGGGGGGTCACGACCTGAGGCTCGCGCCGTTGAGGTCACAGGCACTCGCTCCGCTCGTGGCGATCGGCGGGCCCACGGCCACCGGCAAGACCGGGCTCGCGATCACGCTCGCCGAGTGGCTGATCGCGCGCGACGTGCCCGCCGAGATCGTGTCGGCCGACTCGCGGCAGGTGTACCGAGGCCTGAACATCGGGACGGCGAAGGCGACGGCCGAGGAGCGGGCGCGGGTCGTCCACCACGGCCTCGACCTCGTCGACCCGGACCAGCCGTACTCGGTCGCCGACTTCCGCGCCCACGCCCTCGGGGCGCTCGCCGCTCTGGGGGCCCGGGGCGGCATCGGGATCCTCGCGGGCGGCACCGGGTTCTGGCTGCGTGCCGTTTCCGCCGGGATCGACACCGACGCGCTGCCCTCGGACGCGTTGGTCCGGGCGGCCCTCGAGGCGAACCTCGGGCGCGACGGCGTCGCGGCGCTGGCCGCACGACTGGGCACCCTCGCCCCGCGCCTCGCCGCGCGGACGGACCTGCGCAACCCGAGGCGGGTCGTGCGGGCGCTCGAGATCGCGACGCTCGCGGGCGACGCCCCGCTCCCCGAGCCACTGGGCTACGGCGCGCCGGTGCTGGGGCTGCAGCTCGCGGTGGAGCCGGCCGAGCACCGGCGCCGGATCCTCGGCCGCGCCCGTGCCCAGTTCGACGCGGGACTGGTCGAGGAGGCTCGCGCGCTGCGCGAGCGGTTCGACCCGTCGCTGCCGGCATTCTCCGCGATCGGGTACCGCGAGAGCTGGGCGGTCCTCGACGGCACGATCGGGCTCGAGGAGGCGATCGCGCTCGACGCGCAGCGCAACGTCGCCTTCGCGAGACGCCAGCGGACCTGGCTCCGGGCGGAGCCGTCGCTCGCGGTGCTGGACGCGACCGAGGACCCGGCCCCGGCGGCCGTGGCGGCGCTCTCGGCCTTCCTCAACCAAGGGCGTCACCGATCCGGGTAGGGCCAACGTCAAGCGTCCGGCACGCCAACGCGCACCCACGCGACGCGCGAGAAGAGAATGAGGAGCTACCTAAGGAAGCACCCGATGAGCGGGGCCCCGGCGTACGACATCGTTGCGCCAGAGGTCCGGTGGCGACCTCGATAGCCAGACGAATGGTGGGCAGAACGATGTGCAAGTGGATCAGTGGAGCACTTGGGGGCTTGATGGCCACGGTGCTGCTTCTCGGCTTCGGCGTCACGCCCGTGGCGGCGGCGACGCTCACCGGCACCAGCGGAAGCTCGATTGTCACGAGATACACGTGGTGCGAGTCGACGCTCGACTACTCCGTCAACCCGGTTCGGATCCTGGCACAGGCGGTGCGGGCGGGCGGACCTGTTGTCCGCCCGGGCAGCCTGCGTGCGGCGTCGGTGCGATGGACGGTCCAGCTGCAGTGGGCTGCGGCCTCCGGTGGGACGTGGCAGACGTTGTCGGGCACGGTGCGCAAGCAGACGGTGGCCGTCAGGACCACCTCGTCCGGGACCAAGCAGGCGACGACGACCTCGATCTCGATCCCTGTCTTCGTCTCCAAGCCCGGGACGGTGAAGTTCCGGACGGTCAACTGGGTCGAGTATCTCGATGCCTACGGACGGGTGATCGCCGGCGCCACGCGCTCCTACTACGGTGACCTCTACCAGACGAACTTCCTAATCGGGACCCAGTTCCTCGGGCAGACCACCTGGGACAACCACAGCTACGACGGCATCTGCCTCGTCTGACACACCGCCCTCGGTGAGCCGGGGCTCCGGGTTCGGAGCCCCGGCTCTGCTGCGCGAGGAGCGGCGGGAGATGTAGAGTGGCGACCCCCTGGAGGGAGTCGCGGTCAGGTGGGAAGCCCTCGTTTCGAGCCGACCCTTCAACGATTGATCGGACGCGAGCATGACCTGACCGAGATCATGCGACGGCTTGAGGGTGGACGCCTGGTGACCCTCACTGGGCTCGGCGGCTCAGGCAAGACCCGCCTCGCGAGGGCGGTGGTCGACGCCATTCGGGCGAGGGGTCGCAGCGCGTGGTTCATCGATGCGTCGCGGGTCTTGGCGTCCGACGCCCTGCCCGGGGCGATCGTGGTCGGCATGCAGATCGAGGCAGCCGCAAGCCGGGACCCGTTCGACGTCGTCGTGGACACGCTGGGCGACCGCGATGTCGCCCTAGCGGTCGACAACGTTGAACAGATTCCGGGAGTCGGCGGCATCCTCAAGGAGCTGGTCGCATCCGCCCCGGGCCTGCGGCTGCTGATGACGAGCCGAGTCCCGCTCGGTGAGCAAGGTGAGGTGGAGTATCCCGTCCGGGCCCTTGAACTGCCGGCCGACGACAGCGTGGCGGCCATCGAGCAGTCCGCCGCCGGATCGCTGCTCCTCGAACGGGCTCGCTCGATTCACCGCATGGCGACCCTCGACCCCGCCACCGTCCCCGCCCTCGCCGAGCTGCTCCGCTGCCTCGACGGGATGCCGCTCGCGATCGAGCTTGCCGCCGCCCGGCTTCGCGTGATGACGCCCGCGCAGATGGTGGATCGACTGCGCCGGCATGGAACCGCCGCGCTCGGTCCGGGTGAGGGCGGTGAGCGCCGGTCGGTCGAGGCGATCCTGCGCTGGACCCGTGGACTGCTGTCGGTGGAACAGGCCCACGTCCTCGACGCGGTCTCCGTGTGCGCTGACTTCGACCTCGCGCTGGCCGAGGCGCTGGTACCGGAAGCCGACGCCCTCGGCGCCCTCGAGAGTCTCGCGACCATCGGGCTCGTCGAGCCGACCGGCGAGCTCGGAGACAGGATGCGGTTCCACCTGCCGGAGACCGTCCGCGGCGAGGTCGCCCGGGGGATTAGCGATGACGAGCGCGATCGGTTCCGGTCGAGGCATGCGAGGCGGATGATCGAGCTGGCTGGCGCCCTCGCCCGACGCGCGGCAGCCGACGGCGCGATCGACCTCCTCGGGAACCTGGACGCCGACGCGGACAACTTCCGAGTGGCACTCGACTGGCTCGACGCGACCGATCCGGTCGCGTCGCTCGCACTGTGGGACTCGCTGGCGCCGCTGTGGGACAGCCGCAACCGCCTCAAGGAAGGGATCCGGCGGTTCGAGCACACGTCGGCCCTCGCGTCGGAGCCGACGCGGCAGCTCGCCGCCGCGATGACGAAGTACGCGGGCTTCGTCGCCGACGTCCACGGTGTGGCGTCAGCCCGCGAGACGAACCGCCGCGCGCTCGACGTCGCAACCACGGTCGGGGACCGACGATCCATGATCCATGCCCTGACCAGCCTCGCATACGCCGCGATCTACGATGCGGACTCCGCGGCGGCGCAGGAGGCGGCGGCCGCCATTGCCGGCCTCGAGCGGCCGGACGACGACGTCAACGAGCGCCTCCTCGTGGCCCAGGCGAGGTATGCGATCGCCAGTGCCCGCGAGGGAATGTCCAGCGCCGCGGCGATGGTCGCGCTCGCAGACGTGGTCGAGCTTGCCGTGACGGCGCGCCGGCCGGCGTTCGAGCTCGCGGCGGCTGGCAACCTCGCCATCGCCCACCTGTACCGCGAGGAGCCTGCCCTCGCCCGACCGTTCGCCGACCGGGCCGTCGAGCTCGCGCAGCAACTCCGCCATCGCTGGCTGGCGTGGGCCTTGGGCCTCAAGGCGATGGCGCTGGCGGGGTTGGGCCAGTCCGATGCCGCTCGCGCGGTGCTGGCCGACGCGATCCGCGAGACTGTCGACCTCAAGGTGCCCGAGCAGACGGCCGACACCATCCGCGCCGCCATGTCCGTCTCCGTCGCCAGCCGCCACCCACTTCTCGCCGCCAGGCTGTGGGGCGCCACGTTGGCGCTCGAGCGGGCGGGCGTCGTGGCCGTGGCGAGCGACGATCGCGAACTCGCGGACCGGACGCTGGCACGAGTGCGGAGACGCTGCCGGGAGATCGACGTCGTGCTGGCGCTCCGCGACGGCGAGGCAAGTGACCCGCTCGATGTGCTCGTGGAGGCGGAGCACGCCCTCGAAGCCCCATCACGCGGATCGGAGGCATCCGGCAGGATGCGCCATGGCGAGCTGACGCGCCGCGAGATCGAGGTCCTGGGCATGATCGGCGCCGGGCGCAGCGACCCGGAGATCGCCGAGGCGCTGTTCATCAGTCCCAAGACGGCGTCCGTCCATGCCGCCAACATCAAGGCGAAGCTCGGGCTGTCCTCGCGGCTGGAGGTCGCGCTCCGCGCGAGGGAGCTCGGCATCGACCCCCCTCAGGACGCAGGTCCTTCGAGCCCATCACGAGGGCTACCGGCATGAATGCCTCGGCCCTCGCTCCCGCCACACCCCGTATCCTGTCGCCATGCCGCGCAACACCGCATCCATCGACCTCGCGCCGCCCGTCGAGAAGGCGTTCCTGGTCGCCGTCGACACCGGCGACGATCCCGGCTGGACGGCCGAGGACAGCCTCGGCGAGCTGGCCGCGCTCGCGACCACCGCCGGCGCGGACGTGGTGGGCGCCGAGTGGCAGAACCGCCGCCACGTGGACCCCAACTGGTACGTCGGCAAGGGCAAGGCCGAGGAGCTGGCCCAGGCGAGGTCGGAGACGGGGTTTGGCATCCTGGTCGCCGACGACGAGCTCAGCCCGGCGCAGCAGAAGAGCCTCGAATCGCTGCTCAACGTCAAGGTCATCGACCGCAGCCGACTGATCCTCGACATCTTCGCCCTCCACGCCCAGACCCACGAGGGGCGGCTCCAGGTGGAGCTCGCCCAGCTCGAGTACCAGCTCCCGCGACTGACCCGCCTGTGGACGCACCTGTCGCGCACCGGCGGCGGGATCGGCACCCGGGGCCCCGGCGAGTCCCAGCTCGAGACGGACCGCCGGATCATCCGCGAGCGGATCAAGAAGATGAAGGAGCGGGTCGAGAGCGTCCGCCAGCAGCGCCAGACGGCGGCCCGTGGCCGGGACCGGCGCCTGTACCCGACGGTCGCCATCGTGGGCTACACGAACGCCGGCAAGTCCACGCTGCTCAACGCGCTCGTGGGCTCCGAGGTGGCCCGGGCCGAGGACAAGCTGTTCGCGACGCTCGACCCGACCTCGCGCCAGGTCAAGCTCGGCGACGGGCAGACGGCGATCGTCACCGACACGGTGGGGTTCATCCACAAGCTCCCCCACCAGCTGGTGGACGCGTTCCGGGCCACGCTCGAGGAGGTCACCCGGGCGGACGCGCTGGTCGAGATCGTGGACGCCTCGGACAGCCACCACGAGGAGCACCGCGCCACCGTCCAGACCGTCCTCGACGAGCTGGGCGCGGGCGACAAGCCGCGGCTCACCGCGTTCAACAAGGCGGACCTCCTGTACCCGGGCGCCGACGGCTCGCTGCCGGCGCCGGCGGTGGCCGGGACGGTGCTGGTCTCGGCGCTGACCGGGTTCGGCCTCGACACCCTGCGGGCCGAGATCGCGGCCCTCCTCGCCTCGCTGTGGGAGGAGGTGGACGTCGCCGTCCCGTACGCCGCCGGCGAGCTGCTCGCGCGCGTCCGCGAGCGGGGCACGGTCGACCTCGAGTACCGCGACCGGGACGTCCGGGTGCGCGGTCGCATGGCGCCCGCGCTGGCCGGGGAGCTGCGGGCGTCGGCGGACCGGTGGCGGGCGACCCTCGCCGGCGACGCCGCGGCCTCCTGACCGCCACCTCGATGGCGCCCGTCCGCCGCGCCGGCCACGGCCTCACGCCGGCGGGGGAGCTGGCGTGGTGGTCGGTCGCCGAGGGACAGCGGGGGCGCCGCTGGCGCGAGTCGGTCGCCGGACCCGGCGGGCTGCGGCACGCGCTGCTGCTCGAGACGGACCCGGCGGGGCGGTTCCTGCACCTCGAGCTGGCGACGCCGGCCGGGCTGCTCACCCTGCACCCGGAGCCCGACGGCACGCTCCACGGCAACGCGCTCGCGGCGGGCGGCCTGCGCCACGTGGAGGGCCTCGCCTGGGACCCGGCGGGTGTCGTGGACGTCGCCGGCTCGCCGGTCTCGGCCGCCGCGGCCGCCCACCGGCTGCGCAACGCGGTGGACGCCGGGGCGTCGGTCACGTGGACCACGCTGTGGATCACCGGCGAGCTCACCGTCGGCGTGGGCCCGCAGCGGATCGAGCGTGGGGAGGCGGACACGTGGCGGATCGCGGGTGGCGACGGGGTCCGCGTCGACGCGGACGCGCTGCCGGTGCTGCGCGACGGGCGTTCCTGGCCGCTCGACCGCGACCCGGCCGGGTAGGGGAGGGCGGCCCGTGGTGGACGGGCTGTGGACAATCGCGCTCGCGGGGCGGGGATCACCCGAATCTGGTGGATAACGCCGTTGTGGGGCACGCCACCCGTCGCGTACAGTTGGTCTTGCCCGAAGGGGCCGTAAGGAACGCCGACCAAACCGCAGGTGCTTGCATCAGCGGGGAGGGGAGCGGGCCGGAGGTTCCTTCGGGCGTTTCGTTGTGCCCCGGCCGCGGGCCCGTGCGATGCGCGTGTCGACGCGGGTGACGCCCGCGGCCGGGCTCGCGGCCGCGGGACCCGCCCTGCTGCTGGCGGCGGCGATGCTGCCCGACCTGCGCCCCCTCGTCGCGGTCCTGCTCGGCGCCGGCTGGGTCGCGCTCCGGGCCTCGCGCCGCCCCGGGGCGATCGCCTGGGCGGCCGTGCTGCCGGTCGGGCTCGTCATGGCCTGGCCGTGGGTCCTGGGCGCTGACGCGCCGCTCGGCGAGGCGGGCTGCACGGACCCGCTCTCGGTCATCGCGCTGCGGCGGGTCGTCGCGGGCGCCGTGATCCTCGCCATCGTCGCGGCGATCGCGCGCGCACACGGGTCCACGCGCGCGGAGCTCGGGATCGCGCGGCTCGGGGTGGGGGAGGGTCTGGTCGCGGCCGGCGGGCTGGTCGCCCTGGTCGTGGGCGGCCTCGTCATCGGCCCCCTTGTCGCCCGCCCCTTCTTCGGCCCCCTCGACTTCCCCGTGCCGCCCGCCGCGCTCGTGCCGGCGGTCGGGTTCGGGGTGGCCAACGGCGTCCTCGAGGAGCTCACGTACCGGGGCGTGATGCAGGCCTGGCTGGGGCGCCTCGTGCCGATGACGGCGGCGATCGCGACCCAGGCGCTCGTGTTCGGCATCGTCCACGCGGGGCCCGAGGTCGTGGCGCTGCTGCCGGTCCACGTCGCGCTCCTCACCGCGGTCGGCGCCGCCGGTGGCTGGGTGCGGTGGCGGACGGGATCGCTCGCTATCCCGATCGGGATCCACGTCGGCGCGGACATCGCCCTGTACGTGGGCCTGGCCTGCCGCGCGCCGGGCTGAGCGACGGCACCATCGGCCCGATGCTCCTCCGCCGGACGAAGCCTGCCCAATCCCGGGCCTTGCGCTCGGTGCGATGATCTGCGCATGGTCGAGTACGGACAGGGCGTGGGACAGGCGACGGGCACGGCCGGCGGCGGTCAGACCGGCGGTTCGACGGACGTCGGCGCGTCGGCCGCAGCGTTCGTGTCGGACACCGTGAACACGATCTCGGCGCTGCCGCCCGAGGCCCTCGTCGCGATCGTCATCGCCATCTTCCTCGGCCTGATCGTCCTGCGCCGCGCGTTCTAGCGCCATCGGAGGCGCTGACGAGGCCCGGACGCGAGGCCGGCCGGGTGACGCCGTAGGCGAGTGGACGGCAGGGCGGCCGTTGACGTGTCACGGAGACCGCAGATCAACGAACTGGGCTTGCGCCCGACCCGCGACGGTCGACGCACTACCCGCTAACCGGGGAGTCCGAGTCCCTGCCGCTAGGCATCCAAGATCGGCCGCCATCGCTGGCGGTCGGGCCCATCGTCACCGGGCCAGGTGGGCACGCTCGCGGGCCGGCCCTGCCGTGAGGCCCCGAGGGACCTCGGTGGTGGCGGGATCCGGTCCTGCAGCCACCGAGCGCGCCTCGAGCGTCTGGCGTCCCCGCTAGTCCAGGAGCTCGGTCGTCCAGTTGCGCTGCTGAAGCGCGAGGTCGAGTCGCCGGACCGTCTCCGAGAGCGTATCGGCGGCCTGACGCTCGGCCTGCACGTCGACGGTCGGGAGCTCCCGGACGTCCTCCTTGCTTCGACGGGTACCGAGCCAGCTGCGGGTGCGGCCGGCCCTCCCGACTCCGATCGCGCCGTCGAGCGCCTCGACGGCCGTCCGCCGGGCCTTGGCCTCGAGCGTGAGCCGCTCGCGGAACGCGATGGCCTCCATGATGCTGAAGTCGCGACCGTCGAACGCGAGGCGTGTGCCGTTGTTGGTCCGGTGGATGCGGACGGTCAGCGCCTCGAACCGGTCCAGCGCTCGCTGGAGTGAGTCGACGAGCATCGACGGCTCCTCGACCGAAGCCGCCTGGTCTTCATACCGGAGCACGGCCGCCGCCAGGCGATCCCGGAGGCTATCGGCCTCGGCAATCGCGTCCTTGCGGGCGGCGAGTGCCTCCGCGAGCAGCATGGTTCCCTCCCTCCATCCGTTCCAGGCAGGATGGTGCACATCATGCAGGTGCATCGGCGTTAGTCAAGCTGGCAGACTGTATGATGGCACGAGCCTTGACGACGGTGGTACATTTCGCACATGATCCGTGTGCAGATGCAATTCACTGACGACGAGCTCCGGGCGCTCCATGACCTGGCGCGGCGGTCCGGCCGCCCGGTGGCAGCAGTCGTCCGCGATGCCGTGGACGCCTTGATCCGCGACGACGAACGGCAACGGCACGGCGCCCAGGCGCTCGCGGCGATCGGTGGCTTCCACTCGGGCCTCGGCGACCTCGCGGAGCAACATGACGCATACCTCGAGGACGCCGACGGGTGAAGGTCTTCGTCGACACGTCTGCGTTGCTCGCGCTCCTGGACGAAGACGACCGGCATCACGGCGAGGCCCGCGCGCTGTTCGAGGCACTGATCGCGACCACCGAGCTCGTGACCCACAACTACGTCGAGGTCGAGACGCTCGCACTCGCACGCCGGCGGCTGGGCAGCGACGCCGTCGCGCGGCTGACGGACGGCCTCTTTCCGGCGCTGACGACCGTCTGGGTCGACGAACCGCTCCATCGAATCGCGCTCGCAGCGCATCGGGCTGGGGGAGCGTCCGTGTCGTTGGTCGACCGCGTGAGCTTCGAGGTGATGCGGCGCGAGGGCATCGGGGCCGCCCTCGCATTCGACGCGGACTTCGACGCCCAGGGCTTCCCCCGGCCGACGCAGCCAACCCAGCCCGCACGGGGGAGTCGTCTCGCCGAGGCGCCGGCCCCCTACGGGGCGAGCGCGACGGCCGCCGACCTCGTCAGCGTGTCAGAGATCGCCGCTCGAGCGGGCCGATCGATCAACACGATCCAGTCCTGGCGGCGCCGACACCGGGACTTTCCAGCGCCTGTCGCCGCGCTCGCCGCCGGTCCGGTCTGGACGTGGCCCGACGTCGAGCGCTGGATCGCGGGCCGGACAGCTCCTTCACGGCGCCCCACCGCGACGGATCGGCAGCTGGCGTCCGCAGCGTTGTAGTATGCTACACCAATGCTGACCGTCCCGGAGGCCGCACGTCGCGCCGGCCGAAATCCAGAGACCATTCGACGGTGGATTCGGGAGGGCAAGCTGCCGGCGTCGAAGGCGGGAACGCAGCACCTCATCGACCCGGCCGCGCTGGATGCGAAGCTCGGCGGAGCGGGGGCGCTGGCGACCCAGGCGGATGCGGATCGGATCGAGGCTGTCGCTCCGCTCATGCCCTCGAGCGCGGCGGACGACTGGCTCCCGGCCATGGTCGGCCGCATCGTGCGCCTCGTCGATCCGGTGCGGATCGTCCTGTTTGGCTCGCGAGCCCGCGGCGCCACGGGCCCGGACAGCGATTACGACCTGCTCGTGGTGCTGGACACGGTCGAGAGCCGCCGTCGATCGGCCGTTGCCATCCGGCGGTCGCTCGCTGACCTGCCGATCGCGAAGGACGTCGTCGTCGCGACGCAAACCGACCTCGAGCCTGGACCCACCCGGCCGAGAGGCATCATCGACTGGGCCGTGGAGACCGGACGGACCATCTATGAGCGATGAGCCGTCCGACGTCGCCGGCGCTGACCATGGCGCCCAAGCGGCGGTGACGGCCCGGCATTGGCTGGCGCTGGCAAGTGGCGACCTGCAGGCCGCCGAGATGGCCTTGACGGCCGGCCTGCCACTGCGAACAGCCGCTGGACATGCGCAGCAGGCCGCGGAGAAGGCGCTGAAGGCGATCGTCGCGCTCGACCGCGATCCACCTCGCACCCACGACCTCGCGGCGCTACGGTTGATGACACCCAGCGAACTGCGAGACGCCCTCGCGGACGTCGACCTGGACAGTCTGACCCAGGCCGGTTCGGCCGGCCGCTATCCAGGACTCGACGACGAGGCGTACGGGCCCGATGAGGCTGCCGCACTCGCCGAAGGCGCCCGCCAGGTCCTCGCGCGCGTCACGGCCCATCTGCGCGCAGCCGGCGTCGACGTCACCGGCATCGCGCCAAGGTGATCGCCCGACCAGCAGACGTGCGAACCACCTTGACATGGGCGACGTTCGTCATTATTGTTGCCGTGCTACACGAGGTTGATAATGGCGAACCTCACGGTGACGATTGACGACCACGTACTGCGGCGCGCACGGCTGCGGGCGCTCGAGCGCGGGACATCGGTCAACGCTGCCGTCGGCGAGTTCCTGATCCGATACGCCGGCGCCAGCGCGACCACCGCGGCACTGACGGCGTTCCTCGACCTCACGGCCGCGACGGACGCCGGGAGCGGGGACCAGGGCAGGACATGGACACGGGACCAGCTGCATGACCGGCCGCAGCTTCGTTGACACGAATGTCTGGGTCTACGCCGTCGACGGGGATGAGCCCGCGAAGCAGGCGCGGGCGAGGGAAGTGATTGCGCCGTCAGCGGCCGATGACATCGTCATCTCCACGCAGGTGCTCGGCGAGTTCTACGTCACGGTCACGCGGAAGCTGGCGAGACCCGTCACGCCGCACGCGGCGGGGGAGATGGTGGCGCACATGCGCAAGCTGGCGGTGACACCAATCGATGGCGACCACGTCGCGGGAGCGATCAGCGGGAGCCAGTCCTGGGGCATCTCGTACTGGGATGCGCTCATCGTGACCGCGGCGGCAGCTTCGGGCTGCACCCGGCTGCTCACAGAGGATCTGGCGGACGGTACGACGTACGGGGATGTGCGCATCGAGAACCCGTTCGCACCACGCGTCCGGGCATCAGAACCGCGTTCTGCGTTCGAGGCAAGCCCCGCCCTGTGGGACGACGTGACCTTGACGGCCGAGCTTGCCCGCTACGAACAGGCCTGCGTCGACGCGGGGATGCGTCGAAACGCCGTCCACTCCTACTGGGACTACGCGCGCCGGTTCCTCGAGTGGCGGACCGGAGCGTACCGGCCGCGCGGAGTGATCGGCGACGACCGGCCGGTGCCCTCCGGCCACGTAACGACGGATGCCCTTGAGGCGCAGGCGCACGCGTACGCACGCGTGATCGAAGCGGCCGGCCGCGAGCGGGCAACGATCGACACCTACCACCGGCACGCGATGTTCTTCGTGCGCTGGCTTCGTGGCGAGTTCCGACCGGGCGCTCGACTGCGATGATTCGCGCCCAGGGCACGACACTCCCTGGCGGAGGTCGACCACCATCCCCCGCTTGCCTTGTCACTTCCGATAAGGTGAGTTATGTCTCGCCGGTCAGGAGGTCGGTAGGCTCCCTCAAGTAGCCCG
>Ga0154724_1088_pt2 | contig 12864 bp, 11 predicted proteins | sample Rifle2008BG16ft_FD_105732 | JGI IMG/M metagenome (GOLD analysis project Ga0154724, IMG submission 105732) | Chloroflexi bacterium RBG_16_72_14 | reverse complement strand
GTCCCCGGGCCGGGCGTCCCGGCAGGACCACGACCGACCTGCTCGAGCGCGCCGCCCAGGATGACCTCGCGCCGGCGGACGTGCTCGAGCTCCAGCGCCTCGCGGGCAACGAGGCCGTGGCGGACCTCGTGCATCGCGCCGCCGATGCGCAGCCGGGCCACCCCGCCCTCCAGCGCGCGCCCGACGCATCGGCTGGGGACGTCTACGAGGAAGCCGAGGGCGAGGTCCAGGCCGAGGCGGAAGGCCGGGCCACCGTCGAGGAGGGGGGAGCCGCCATCGACGCGACCGAGGGCCCGCTCGCCTGGCGTGCCATGCCCGCCGACCTCGAGGGCGAGGCCATGTTCATCCTGTTCGACGACGTGGCCGTGCAGCGCCTGTTCCAGCACCTGCTGCGGCGGTGGGGGCTGGCCGGCGAGGCATCGGAGAACAGCGCGGCCGACGGGTCGCCGCCGTGGGTGGGCGCGTTCCGGGCACGGGCGCTCAACGTCCGGCCGGGCGCCGACTACGCCGGCGCCGCCGAGGAGGCGCAGTTGGCGAGGCTGGCGGGGCGGCTGGCCGACAGCGTCGCGGCCGAGTCTCCCGCCCAGCGCATCCGCCGCCAGTTCGTCGAGGAGGTCCAGGGCCGGATCGGCACGACCGTCATGACCCAGGACCAGATCAACGCCGAGCGCAACAAGGCGGCAAGCCCGGGGCTGACGCCTGCCAACTTCACGACCTGCATCGCCTTCTTCGGCCAGGTCATGGGGCAGGTCTCCGCGAAGGCCGGCCTCAACGCCCCCATCGTCAAGGGCCCCAATGCGTACAAGGAGATCAACTCGCAGGCGAAGGAGAGTCTCGGCAGCCGGTGGAAGCCCGCCGTCCCGGGCGCCCGGCCGAGGCCCGGTGACCTCCTGATCTTCACGTTCAACGAGGACGAGAAGCGCCCGGACGGCTCGGTCAAGTACGGCGAGGGCTGGTTCGCCCACATCTCGATCCTGCGGGCGATCGAGCCGATGGAGCCGGACGCGGCCGGGCCCCAGGAGCGGTGGATCTCGGTCGATGGCGGCGGCACCACCGCGAAGGAGACCTTCCGCGTGTTCCACCCGGCCACCGGGCTGATCGTGGGCCCGGGCACCACCACGCGGACGATGAAGGGCTGGATCGACATCGAGGCGGCGGTCGAAGCGGGCCTGGTCCCGAAGCCCTGATGCCTGCGGCTCACACCCAGCACCAGCCGGGTGGGGGCGGTCCGCCGTCCGGCCGCGGCGCCAGCCGGCCGTCGGTCAGCTCGGCGGGCGTGCAGTCCTGGAACGGGATGCGGTCCCGCCAGGAGTCGTAGTCCAGCGGTCGGGCATGGATGAGCGGCTCCCAGAACAGGACCACCGCGATCGCGACGGCGCCAATCGTGGCCGCCAGCGCTCGGCCCCCGCCCCTGGGCGCCCGGGTGACCGCCCAGCCCAGGGCCAGCGCCAGGAACGGCACGGTCGGCAGGACGTAGTAGAGGAACACGAACGGCCGGTTGGCGCTGAGCACCAGCCACGGGAGGTAGGTCGCCGCCACGGCCATCGCCACCACCACCTCGGGTCCCCACCCCACCCGGCGGCGCAGCGCGATCAACGCTCCCCACGCGGCCGCCAGCAGTCCCGGCACCCAGAGGAGGGGGTTCGCGAGCGCCAGCACCTCCCGGTAGCGGCCGGCTGCATCCACCTCGAAGAAGTACACGACGGCCCGCTTGCCCAGCAGCCACGACCAGGCCGGGGACGCGTACGGGTGCGTGTCCTCCAGCCCGGCGTGGAACCGGGCCATCTCCAGCTGCCGGTACAGGAACTCCCGCACCCAGGCGCCCTCGTGCCACGGGACCGCCAGGAGGTCGGCATCCAGCCGGCCGGCGTACGAGGCGACGTACACGGCCCCCGGGGTTGCCACCAGCCACAGCAGCACCGAGGGCACGGCGGCGAGCAACCCGGACACGGGACGACGACCATCGCGGCGGGCCGCCTCGGCCTCCCAGAGCAGCACGAGCACCACGACCGCAAGCAGGGCCAGCACGCCCGACCACTTGGTCGCGATCGCGACGCCGCCCGCGAGCCCGGCGGCGACGCGCCATGGCCGCCGCAGGCGGCCCGGCTCCCGGCCCGGCTCCCGGCCCGAGGCTGCGAGCGCGTCCCGGTCGAGCACCGCGAACAGCACCGTCGCCACGACCGCGCAGGTCGTGAACATGTCGAGCATGGCCACCCGTGACGACACGACCGAGAGCGGGTCGAGCGCGAGCACCCCCGCGGCCAGCACGGCGGCGAGGCCCGAGCCGGTCAGCCGGCGTGCCAGCAGGTACAGCAGGCCGACCGTCACGATGCCGGCGATGGCCGCGCTCACCCGCCAGCCGACGGGGTCGTAGCCCAGGAGGCCGATGCCGAGCGCGATCAGCCACTTGCCCAGCGGTGGGTGCATCCACGAGGCCTCGGTGCCGACCCCGCACGTGGCCTCGTCCCAGCCCAGGTAGAGGCAGGCGTCCTGGGCGTAGTAGACCTCGTCGAACACGAGCCGGTCCGGCGAGCCGAGCTGGTACAGCCGGAGGACACCGGCGAGCACCAGGACCGCGAACAGGAGGACCGCGCCCTGACGTCCCCCGACCGTGCCTGTGACGGGAATCTGCCGTCTCCTCGGTCTCCCGGAGCGCCGCGTGGGCCCGGTCGCCAACTGCTCAGGTTAGGGCAACACAGGGGCTCGAGGAAGTCATGCGCCCGCGAAGCGCCCCCGCGGACGGCGGATATCCGCGCGATGTGCGCGGGCCCTTGACAACCGCTGGTTGTGTGGTAATGATTCCATGCAGTACTGAATATCCATTCGCAGGAGGCAGCGATGCGGACCTACGGGGCGGGTCTGTGGCTCTTCGGCCAGTTCGTGGATCGGTACGCCGCCGATGCCTACGGGCCGCCGGTCACGACTGTCGAGGCGATCGAGCGCGCCGCTCGGGTCGAGGGGCTCCGCGTCCTGGACATCAACTACCCGTTCAATGCTCCGGATGAGACCGTCGACGACGTCGCGGCGGCGCTGGAACGGACGGGGCTGACGGCAGCGGCGATCACGCCACACATCTACACCCGGCGGTACCAGAAGGGCGCCTTCACCAACCCGGACCCCGCCATCCGCCGGGAGGCGGTCGAGCTGTTCAGGCGCGGGACGGAGGTAGCGCACCGCCTGGGAGCCGGCTACACGAAGTTCTGGCCCGGGCAGGACGGTCACGACTACCCGTTCCAGGCCGACTACGCGCAACTGTGGGACCTGCAGCTCGCTGGCGTCCGACAGGTCGTGGAAGCCGACCCCTCGATGCAGTACGCGATCGAGTACAAGCTCAAGGAGCCGCGCGTCCACATGACCTTCGGCACGGCCGCCCGGACGCTGCTGGGGATCGAGGAGATCGGTGCGGCCAACCTCGGCATCGTGCTCGACTTCGGCCACTCGCTGTTCGCCAAGGAAACCCCTGCCGACGTGCTGCAGCTGATCCACCGCCATGGCCGGCTCGTCAGCGTGGAGCTGAACGACAACCTCCTCGAGTGGGACGACGACATGGCCGTGGGGTCCGTCCATCCGATCGACACCCTCGAGTTCCTGTGGGGCCTTCGCCGCATTGGCTGGGAGCGCCCCATCCTGCTCGACCAGTTCCCCTTCCGCGAGGACCCCGTCGAGGCGGCCGCCGCCAGCATCCGGACGATCGAGGCGATGGATCGACTGCTCGATCGCGTCGATCCGGCCGCGCTGGCCGCGGCGCAGGGCCGCCAGGACGCGCTCGCGGCGCAGGACCTCGTCCTCAACGAGCTCCTGGGCGGCCGCGCGCCGGTCCGGTGATGACGGAGGCCAGGGACGGGCGGGTCGATGACCTGCGGCGACGGTCGCAGGCCATCCGGGCGCGCGACCTGCGGATGGTGTACGAGGCGGGGCTCGGGCACATCGGTGGCGAGTTCTCGGCCATCGACATCCTGGTGACCCTGTACTTCGGCGTCCTGCGGATCGTCGCGGGCGATCCGACGGCACCCGACCGCGATCGTTTCGTGCTCAGCAAGGGCCACTCCGCGGCGGCGCTGTATGCGACCCTGGCCGAGGCTGGCTTCATCGACCCGGACGAGCTGGCCACGTTCATGGCCCCGATGTCGCGCCTGAACGGCCACCCCGATCGCAACAAGGTGCCCGGGGTCGAGACCAACACCGGGCCGCTGGGCCACGGGTTCCCGGTCGCGGTCGGCATGGCGCTGGCGGCGCGTGCGGACGGGTCCAGCCGACGGACGTTCGTGCTGACCGGGGACGGCGAGTTGCAGGAGGGCAGCATGTGGGAGGCGGCCATGGCCGCCGGCCACTTCGGGCTGGACAACCTGATCGTGATCGTGGACCGCAACGGTCTCCAGCAGGGCGACTTCACCGAGCGCACGATGCGCCTCGAGCCCCTGGCGGACAAGTGGCGTGCGTTTGGGTGGGCGGTCCGCGAGGTGGACGGACACGACCACGCCGCGCTCTTGCAGACCTTGGGCGCGGTGCCCTTCGAGTGGGGCAGGCCCAGCTGCGTGATCGCCCATACGCACAAGGCGCAGGGAATCTCGTTCGCGACCGATCGCGTCGAGTGGCACCACCACGTCCCGTCGGACTCCGAGTTCCGCCGGGCGTTGGCCGAGCTCGAGGCCGCGCCGTGACGGCCGTCGCCGCCCGCGCGGAGCTGTTCGACTGCCGCGATGCGTTCGCCCAGGCGCTGCTCGAGATCGCGAAGGCGGACGTCCGCGTGGTCGCCGTGGTCAACGACTCAGTCGGGTCCACGAAGCTGGGCAACCTCCGGACGGAGTTCCCGGACCGGTTCTTCAACGTCGGGATCGCCGAGCAGAACCTGATCGGCGTCGGAGCCGGGTTGGCAAACGGCGGCAAGATCCCGTTCGTCTGCGGTGCGTCGCCGTTCCTGACCGGGCGGGGCCTCGAGCAGATCAAGGTCGACGCCGCGTACTCCAACGCCAACATCAAGCTGGTCGGCGTGAGCAGCGGCCTCGCCTACGGCGCGCTCGGGCCCACCCACCACTCCATCGAGGACCTTGCCTGGACGCGGGCGATCGCAAACCTCACGATCATCGTCCCGGCCGATCCGATCGAGACCGCCCAGGCGGTGCGCGCCGCGTACGAGACGGACGGACCGATCTTCCTGCGCACGAGCCGGATGCCCGTCCCGGTCGTCCATCCCCCGGACTACCGGTTCCGGATCGGCCGGGCTGCCATGCTCCGCGACGGCCGCGACCTCACGATCATCGCCAACGGCGTCATGGTCTCGCGCGCGGTCGAGGCGGCCGAGCTGCTCGACTCGGTCGGGATCTCGGCCCGCGTGCTCAACATGGCGACGCTCAGCCCACTCGACAGCGACGCGATCCTCGACGCCGCGCGAGCGACCGGCGGGATCGTCACCGTCGAGGAGCACACCGTCCGCGGCGGTCTCGGCGGTGCGGTCGCGGAGACCGTGGTGACCGAGCACCCGGTGCCGATGCGGATCCTGGGCGTCCCGGGCGTGTTCGCGCCCACCGGGTCGCCCGAGTACCTCCTCGAGCATTTCGGGCTCACGGCCGACGGGATCAGGGCGGCGGCGATCGACCTCCTCTCGGCGAGGGACGCCTCGTGAGCGAGGACGTGATCCTGGCCATCGACCAGGGCACGACGAACACGAAGGCCGTCCTCGTGTCCGGCGACGGATCCATCCATGGCGAGGCGTCCGTCCGCGTGCCGCTCTCGTTTCCCGCCCCGGGCTGGGTGGAGAGTGATGGCCGGGCGATCTGGGACACCGTGCAGGAAGCGATCGAAGGCAGCCTCGGCGAAACTGGCGGCGCCCGGGTCGCCGCCATCGCCGTGGCGAACCAGCGGGAATCGGTGCTGGCCTGGGACCGCCGAACCGGCGACCCGCTCGGTCCGTGCATCAGCTGGCAGTGCCGCCGTACCGCCCCGTACTGCGATGCGCTCCGTGACCGCGGTCTCGAGGACAACGTGCGAGCGCTGACGGGTCTCGGCCTCGATCCGTTGTTCTCCGCGAGCAAGGCGCGCTGGCTGCTCGACCGCATCGAGGACGCGGAAGACCGCGGCCGTCGCGGCGACCTGTGCATCGGGACGGTGGACAGCTGGATCGTGTGGAACCTCACCGCCGGGCAGTCGTTCGTCACGGACCTCACCAACGCCTCGCGGACCCAGCTCCTCGATCTCGATCGGCGGCGATGGGACGACGGGCTGCTGGACCTGTTCGGGGTTCCCATCGAGGCGCTGCCCGAGGTTCGGGGGTCGAGCGCCCGGCTCGGCCTCACACACGCGATCGGCTCGCTTCCGGCGGGCCGCCCGATCGCGGCCATGATCGGTGACTCGCACGCCGCGCTGTTCGGGCACGGAGCGCCGCCGCCCGGTACCGTCAAAGTGACCTACGGAACCGGCTCATCGGTGATGACGCCGCTCGTGGAGCGGGTGGCTGCCGAGGGCCTGTCGGCGACGATCGCGTGGTCGATGGAGCGGCAGCAGCGGGATCCCGACCCCGCGGTGGTCTACGCGCTCGAGGGCAACATCACGGCGACGGGCGCGGCCCTGGAGTGGCTCGCGAGGCTGCTCGCGCTGCCGGGCGGCGAGTCGGAGCTCGCGCAGCTGGCGGCCACGGTCGCCGACTCCGACGGCGTGTACCTGGTGCCGGCGTTCGCGGGGCTCGGCGCCCCGCACTGGGACCCCGAGGCCCGGGGCCTCGTGAGCGGGCTCACCCGCGGCACGTCGCGTGCGCACCTCGCCCTCGCCGGGTTCGAGTCCATCGCCTTCCAGGTGCGCGACGTGGTCGAGGTCCTCCGCTCGTCCGCCCCGACCGCTCCCGCGATGCTGATCGCCGATGGCGGCGCGATGCAGAGCGATCTGCTCGCCCAGGTCCAGGCCGACATCGTCCACCTCCCGGTCATGCGCTCGAGGTCCGGCAACGTGGCCGCCCTGGGCGCGGCGTACCTCGCGGGGCTCGCCGTGGGGTTCTGGGATTCGCTCGACGACATCCGGCGTCTGCCCCGGTCGTTCGACCGGTTCGAGCCGGGCGACGGCGCCGAGGCGCGCGAGCGCGGGTATCTCGGCTGGCGTGCCGCGCTCGCCCGTGCCCGCGGGCGGCTCGACCGCTCCCACCCGGTTGGCGTGGAGGGCTAGCCGATGGCACGGATCGACGAGCTCCGGCTCATCACGCGCGTCGCGCGCCTGTACCACGAGCAGGGCCTCAAGCAGCCCGAGATCGCGGCCCGACTTCGCCTCTCGCAGCCCAAGGTCTCACGGCTGCTCAGGCAGGCTCTCGACGAGGGCATCGTCCGGATCACGGTGCGGGTCCCGACCGGCACCCACCCCGACCTCGAAGAGCGCCTCCAGCAGCGGTTCGGGCTCGAGGACGCGGTCGTCGTCGACGTGACCCCCGATGGCGACGAGCTGGTCGCCCGCGAGCTGGGAACCGCCGCGGCGTTCTACCTCGAGAGCACGGTCCGGTCGGGCGACGTGATCGGGATCTCATCCTGGAGCGCGACCCTGCTGGCAATGGTCGACTCGCTCGATCCCGTCCCGACCGTCCGCGACACGAAGGTCGTGCAGATCCTCGGGGGCGTCGGCGACCCGGCTGCGGCCGGTCACGCCACCCACCTGATCCGCCGGCTCGCGCAACTCCTCCACGGCGAGGGCGAGTTCCTGCCGGCGCCGGGCGTCGTGGGTTCGGCCGAGGCGCGCGGCGTACTGCTCGAGGACCCGTTCGTCAGGAAGGCGATGGCGCTGTTCGACCAGGTCTCGGTCGCCCTGGTGGGGATCGGGACGGTCCAGCCGTCCGGGTTGCTCGCGCGCAGCGGCAACGTCTTCTCGCCCGACGAGCTCGCCAGCGTGCGGGCGCTCGGCGGCGTGGGCGACATCTGCCTCCGGTTCGTGGCGGCGACGGGTGAGCCGCTCCGCACGTCGTTCGACGACCGGGTGATCGGGATCGAGCTCGAGCAACTGAAGCGGGTGCCGCGGTCGGTCGGCGTGGCGGGCGGCCGTCGCAAGGTCGCTGCCATCCGGGCCGCCCTCGACGGCGGCTGGCTCAACTGCCTGATCACCGACCGCGACACCGCCGAGCGTCTCGTTCGTGACGGCGTCGCGGCCGACGTCGCCGAGACCGACGACGCGGTCGGAGCCGAAGCATGAGCCCGCGGACGGCAGGGGCGACCAGGAAGGTGCGGACGGCGCTGCCGCCGGTGCTCGCGGCCGTGGCCGCGTGCGTGCTCGCCTGGGCGCTCGGCTTCACCGTGGTGCCGATCGATCAGGCCGGGGCAGGCTCCGACGCGTTCGATCCCGGTGCCTACGTTGACGGCGCCTGGGAGGAGATCGTGGCCACGATCCGCGACGACTCCGTGGACCTCGCCGAGATCCTCGGCGCCATCGCCCCCAACGCGGACGGCCAGGTGCAGAAGGAGGCGCTCGTCGCGGTGACCGAGCGCTACGGCCTGGTGACGCCAGGCGAGGCGCACGTCTACAAGGTCAGGTTCAGCGGGACGGTGACCGCCGTCGACCTCGACTCGAGCCTGGGGACGATCGGGGTCGCGATCGACGGCTACGACGGTCCGGTCAGGGTCCAGGTCTACGTCGGGCCCCGCATCCCCAGCGACGAGTCGTCGGTACGCGACGCCGTCGGCTTCATCGAGTTCGGCGACTTTCGCGACCAGACCGAGTACGGCAAGGTCGCATCGGAGATCAACGGCCGGGTCCGCGCGGTGCTCGCGACCATCGATGCCGCGGCGCTGCAGGGGGCGACGGTCACGGTCCATGGAGCAATGACGATCCGGACCTTCAACCTCGTCGTGATCGACGTGGGCGTGGTCAGGATCGTCCCCGTGGCGATCGAGCGGACATGAACCCCGAGCCGCAGGTCACGACGCCGACCGCTCCCGGGCCGGACCCCGACGTGGTCATGCGGGCCGAAGGAGTGACGAAGGTCTTCCCGGGAACCACCGCCCTGGATGACGTGACCCTGGATGTCCATCGCGCCATGGTCAACGTCCTGATCGGCGAGAACGGTGCCGGCAAGTCCACGCTGATGAAGATCCTGGCCGGTGTCGAACAGCCAACGAGCGGTCGCGTCCTGCTCGACGGCGAGGAGGTCCGGCTGGCGTCGCGGCTCGACGCGGCCCGCCTTGGGATCGGGATCATCTACCAGGAGCTCAACCTGTGTCCGAACCTGAGCGTGGTCGACAACATCTTCCTGGCCCGCGAGGTCGCCCCCCGGGGCGTCATCGACCGGCGCCGGCAGCGCGCCCACGCACGCAGCCTGATCGAGCGCCTTGAGCAGCGGATCGACCCTGACACCCAGGTGGGGATGCTGCGTGTCGGCCAGCAGCAGATCGTCGAGATCGCGCGCGCCCTGGCCGAGGACGTCCGCGTCCTGATCATGGATGAACCGACCTCGGCCCTGAGCGCGGCCGAGACGGAGGTCCTGTTCCGCATCATCCGCGATCTCAAGGCCCACGGGGTCACGATCATCTACATCTCGCACAAGCTCGACGAGCTGCTCGGGATCGGCGACCGGATCACCGTCCTGCGCGACGGCCGGATGGTCGCCCACGCGGATGCGGGCGACGTCGACGTGTCCTGGATCATCGGGCAGATGGTCGGTCGCGACCCGTCCGCCCTGTTCACCCGCACCGACCACCCGATCGGCGAGATCCGGCTCCGGGTCCGGGACGTCACCCTGCCACGGGTCGGCGGCGGGTTCCTCCTCGACCACGTCTCCTTCGACCTGCACGCCGGCGAGATCCTCGGCATCTACGGGCTGATGGGTGCGGGCCGGACCGAGCTCCTCGAGTGCCTGGCGGGCGTCCGGCCGGAGTCCACGGGCGAGGTCCGGCTGGACGGTCTCCGGCTCGACGAGGCCGACGTGGCCGACCGCATCGAGGCCGGCATCGTGCTCGTTCCAGAAGACCGCCAGAGCGACGGCCTCGTCCCGACCCTCTCCGTCGCCCACAACATGCTCCTGGCGAGCCTGAAGCGGTACCTCAGGCGGTTCTGGCTCGTGCCCGAGTGGGAGCGGCAGGCCGTGGAGCGCTACATCGGGGACCTGTCGATCCGGGTGTCGAGCGCCGATCAGCCAATCTCCTCGCTCAGTGGCGGGAACCAGCAGAAGGTCGTGGTGGCCAAGGGCCTGATGACCGCACCCAGGATCCTGCTGCTGGACGAGCCGACTCGCGGCATCGACGTCGGCGCCAAGTCCGAGATCTTCCAGATCATGAGCCGCCTCGCGGAGGGCGGCTACGGGATCGTGTTCGTGTCGTCGGAGCTGAAGGAAGTCATGGCCATGTCTGATCGAGTGCTGGTGCTCTCGAAGGGGGCCATCGCCGCGCAGTTCGAGCGAGACCAGGTGACGGAGGAGCACCTGGTGGCCGCATCGGCGGCCGGCTACCTGCGAGCGGCCGCGGCACCGGCGCCGGGCAGCGCCCTCGCGGCCGTCGGGGTGGCGAGATGACGGCCCGGGCCCAGGCGATCCGGCCGCGCGGCCTGACCAGGACGGAGGTCGCGCAGGTCCTGCTGCGCGGGACGGCGCTCATCGCGCTCGCCGTGATGGTCGTGGTGTTCGGGGCGCTGTCGCCGACGTTCCTCCAGCTCACGAACCTCGAGATCCTGGCCAAGCAGACCGCGATCAACGCGATCCTGGCCATCGGCATGACGTTCGTGATCCTGACCGGCGGGATCGACCTCTCGGTGGGGTCGATCGTCGGACTCACCGCCATGATCGCCGGGCTGCTGATCAACGAGGGCCTCCAGATCGGCGCCCTGGGCGTGATCGTCTACCCGCACACCTGGATGGTCATGGTCATCGCGCTGGTCGCCGGCGCCCTGGTCGGGGCGATCAACGGCCTGATCATCACGCGGTTCAGCGTGGCGCCGTTCATCGCCACCCTGGGGATGCTCTACGTCGCTCGCGGCGCGGCTGGACTGCTCAACAACGGCAACACGTTCCCCAATCTCGTCGGCCGGCCGGAGCTCGGCAACACCGGGTTCGCGGAGCTGGGTGCCGGGGAGCTCCTCGGCGTCAGCTGGGCGATCTGGATCATGGGCGCCCTCGCCCTCGTGGCCTGGTTCGTGACGTCGCTGACGCCGTTCGGTCGGGCCGTGTATGCGGTCGGCGGCAACCAGCGCTCCGCCGAGCTGTCGGGCATCCGGGTGGACCGCACCAAGCTGGTCGTGTACATGATCAGCGGGCTGTGCGCCGCGACGGTGGGGCTGATCATCGCGTCGCAGCTGGTGGCTGCCCACCCCGCCACCGGCGAGTTCTTCGAGCTCAACGCGATCGCCGCCGTCGTCCTGGGCGGGACGTCGCTGAGCGGGGGCCGGGGCACGATCGTGGGCACGATGATCGGCGCCTTCGTGATCGGCGTCCTGACGGTCGGCCTCAACCAGCTGGGCGTGTCCTCGTTCTGGCAGCTGATCGTGAAGGGCTCCGTCATCGTGCTCGCGCTCGTCCTCGACCAGTTGCAGGTCCGGGTCCAGCGGCGGATCGCCCTCCAACAGCAGGCGCACGCGGATGTGGCGCCTGCCCCTGCCGGGTGACCGGCACCCCATCACGACACGAAAGGAGCGTGGATCGAACGGAGGCGACGTACCCCTGGGGGTTCGAGGCAGGTCCTCGCAGTTCAGCATGGAGGAGGTCACGTGATCGATAGGAGAACAGCGGGTCTCAAGGGGCTCATCCTGATCCCCGCCCTGGCCCTGGCCGCCTGCCAGGGCACATCGCAGGCATCGCCGTCGGCCGCGACGCAGCCGCCCGCGACCAGCGAGCCCACGGCGGCGCCGTCCAGTGGCGGGGAAGCGGGTGGGCTCGTCTGCGTCATCGTGCCGCCGGTCGAGAACCCGTTCTTTGGCGCGATGCAGCAGATCGCCGCCGACAAGGCCGAGGAGCTCGGCTACACGACGCTGCGGCTCGTCCATGACGACGACGCCAACAAGCAGCTGGAGCTGTTCGAGAACTGCATCTCGCAGCAGGCGAAGGCGATCATCCTCGACAACGCCGGGGCCGACGCCTCGGTGGCGGCGGTCCAGAAGGCCAAGGAGGCGGGGATCCCGAGCTTCCTCGTCGATCGTGAGATCACGCAGGAAGGGGTCGCGGCCGCCCAGATCGTGTCCAACAACTTCCAGGGCGCGACGATCCTCGCCGAGCGCTTCGTCGAGCTGATGGGCGAGGAGGGCGAGTACATCGAGCTCACCGGCAAGGACACGGACACCAACGCACACGTCCGGTCCGACGGCTATCACGATGTGATCGACAAGATCCCCGGCATGACGATGGTCGCCCAGCAGACGGCGAACTGGAGCCAGCCGGAGGGCTTCAGCGTGATGGAGAGCCTTCTCCAGGCGCACCCCAACGTCAAGGGCGTGATCGCCGGCAACGACACGATGGCGCTCGGCGCGCAGGCTGCGTTGATCGCGGCTGGCAAGACGGACGTGATCGTCGTCGGGTTCGACGGCAGCGATGACGCGATCCAGTCCATCGGCAAGGGCGAGCTCAAGGCCACGTCGCTCCAGCCGGTCGCCGAGATGGCGATCCAGGCCGCGATCCAGGCCGACCTGTTCATCCGCACCGGCAGCACGGGGAAGCCGGAGAAGCAGTCCATTGACATGGTGCTGCTGACGCCCGACAACGCGTGCCAGTACGAGCAGTTCGCGCCCAAGGAGGGAGCGGGGTCTTGCTCGTGAACGACTGGACCGGCGAGGTCCAGTTGCGGAGAAGGCGGCCAAACGTCGTCGCTTGCACGACGCCGCCGCCACCTTCTCCGAGGCCAGCGGATCACGCGAGTGGGCTTGGCAAGGCGCTGCTCACGCGATCCTGAACCCGGCGACATGGTCGCACACTTCGAGAGG
>Ga0154724_1050_pt4 | contig 12887 bp, 11 predicted proteins | sample Rifle2008BG16ft_FD_105732 | JGI IMG/M metagenome (GOLD analysis project Ga0154724, IMG submission 105732) | Chloroflexi bacterium RBG_16_72_14 | reverse complement strand
CGACCTGCGGATCGGGCTGCCGGCGCCGGGCCGCTGGAACGTCCGGTTCAACTCCGACTCGCCGGTGTACGCACCGGACTTCGGCGGGCATGACGCCCTCGACCTGGACGCGGACGGCAAGCCCCTCGACGGCTGTGGCCAGAGCGGCCTGGTGGCGGTCGGGCCGTACAGCGTCGTGGTGCTGTCCCGGGAGGGCTGACCGACCCGGGGCTCGGCGCCGGTCCCCGGCGCCGGCCCCCGGCCCGAACGGCCCTTGCAGGCGGATCGGGAGGCAGTGAGATTTCCGGTGGGCCGACCAACGGGACACTCCGGCGGCGCCGGCCCGCGTGGTCGATGGGGGCGATGCATGACCGAGGCTGTCCGGTGGCCGGTCATGGCCAAGGAGCGTGACGCGATGCACGAGACCAGCGACACCACCGGCGGCACCGTCGCCGCGCCGACCTTCAGCCCCACGCCGCCGCTCGAGCCGATCGTCTCGACACGGCGCGTCCGGTTCCTCGACGACGAGCAGCTCGACCGCCTCCAGGACGCGTCGCTGCACATCCTCGAGACCGTGGGGGTCAGGTTCCCGAACGCGCAGTCGCTCGAGATCCTCGGCGACCACGGCTGCGCCGTCGACACGGCGACCCAGGTCGTGCGGTTCCCCCGGGATCTCGTCCGGCGGGCCGTCGGGCTCGCCCCGCGGACGTTCACGATGGCGGCCCGCAATCCCGCCTTCGACCTTGCCCTCCGGGAGGGCACGTCGTACTTCACCACCGACGGCTGCGGCGTGGCCGCGATCGACCCCGACACCGGCCTCGAGCGCCCGTCGCGCAAGGAGGACGTCGCGCGCATGGCGCGTATCGCGGACGCCCTGCCGTCGATCGGGTTCATGTGGCCCACCGTGAGCGCCCAGGACTTCGGCCAGACCTCGCAGCTCCACGAGATCGATGCCGCGGTCAACAACACGGTCAAGCACGTCCAGTCGATGGTCCAGGGCGGGGCCATGGCCCGGTACGCAGTGGAGATGGCGACCGTCCTCGCCGGCAGCCGCGAGGCGCTGCGCGAGCGGCCGGTGCTGTCCAACCTCGTGTGCTCGATCGCGCCCCTCGCCCAGGACCACGCCGGCCTGGAGGCGGCCCTGGTGCTGGCCGAGGCCGGCATCCCGGTCGGCTTCATGTCGATGCCGACCCTGGGCACGACGGCGCCGGCCACCTCGGCCGGCGCGCTCGCGATGGGCGACGCGGAGGCGATCTCCGGGATCGTGCTGCTCCAGCTCGCCTACCCGGGGACGCCCGTGTTCCACTCGATCCTCAAGGCGTGGGCGGACCCGCGGACGGGGACGTACGTGGGCTACTCGATCGACGGCCGGGCACGCTACGCGCCGGTGGAGATCGCTCATCACTGGGGCCTGCCCTCGCTGGCCGGCTGCTTCGGCACCGATTCGGCGGCTCCCGGCACGTGGCAGTCGGCCGCGGAGGTCGCGATCGACCCCGTCCTGGGCGCGATGTCGGGCGCCGAGATCGTCACGGGCATGGGCCTCGACCGCACCTACACGCTGCTCTACCCGGAGGCGATCCTGCTCGACGACGACCTCTACCAGCGGGCGCGCCACGCGCTGCTCGCGGAGCGCGTGGACGACGAGACGCTCGCCCTCGACGTGATCGCCGCCGTGGGCCCGGGCGGCCACTTCCTGGCCGAGGAGCACACCCGGACGTTCATGCGCACGGCGCTCAAGCGGGGCCTCACGCACGAGCTCGTTGGCCAGGGCCGGTATCGCGACCCGGTGGAGGTGGCCCGCGAGCGGGCGGCCCGGATCCGCGCCGACCACCATCCCGAGCCGCTGCCGGACGTCGTGCGCGACGAGTTGGCTAGGATCCTCGCCGCGGCCGGCCGCGAGCTCGGGTAGGGCCGGGCCGTGGCGACCCTGCTGCGCGTCCTCACCGACGGCCAGGTCGGGGACGTCCACGAGCAATCGCTGGCGGTGCTCGCCCGGACCGGGATGCGCGTCGACTCGGCGCAGGCCCGCGGAATCCTGCGCGCGGCCGGGGCGGAGGTGGACGAGCCGGAACGCCGGGTCCGCTTCCCGCGCGCCCTCGTGGAGGCGTCGCTGGCCGCCGCGCCACGGTCGTTCTCGCTGGGCGGGCGGCGACCCGGCTTCTCGTTGCCGATGAACGCGGGTGAGTGCACCCTGATCCCGGACGGCGAGGCGACCATGGTCTACGACCCGGTGACCGGCGTGCGGCGCGCGTCGACGCGCGAGGACTGGATCGCGGCGACCAGGCTCGTCGACTCGCTGGACGAGGTGGGCGCCTACTGGCAGATGGTCACGGCCGGCGGCATGGATCCCGGGCCGGGGCCGCTGGTCGCGCACTGGGCGGCCACCTTCGAGCTGTTCTCGAAGCACGTCCAGGACGCGCCCGGATCGGCGGCCGAGGCCGCCTGGCTGCTGGAGCTGCTGGCGGTGGTCTTCGGCAGTCGTGAGGCGGTGCGCCGCGACCACCCGTACTCGGTCCTCTACTGCCCGGTCTCGCCGCTGGCGATGGAGGCGGAGCACACGGACGCCTGCCTCGCCACCGCCGGCTGGGACATCCCGATCGCGATCATGCCCATGCCGATGATGGGCAGCTCGGCGCCGACGGGGTTGCAGTCCACCGTGGTGACCGGCAACGCCGAGGTGCTCGGCACGATCTGCCTCGTCCAGGCGGCGGCGCCCGGGACGCCGGTGATCTACGCGCCGGCGCTGGCGGCCATGGAGCCCCGCACGGGGCGCTGGGGCGGCGGCAGCCCCGAGCACGCCCTGCTCGGGGCCGCGACCACGGAGATGGGGCGGTCCTACGGGCTGCCGGTCACGGCATCCAACGGCGGCACCGACGCCTTCGTGCCCGGGATCCAGGCGGCCGCCGAGCGGACCCTCAACTGGCTCCTGCCGGCGCTGTCGTGGCCGGACATCCTGATCGGGCCGGGCTCGCTGGGCGGCGCGTCCACGTTGTGTCTCGAGCAGATGGTCATCGACGTCGAGGTGTACCGCGCCTGCCGACAGCTGCGCGCCGGGATCCGCCCCGGGATCGGGGAGGCCGACGTGGTGGCGGCCGTGGACGAGGTCGGAACGGCGGGGGACTTCCTCGCCCGCGAGGCAACCCGCGACGCCGTCCGCGGCGGCGAGTTCTTCCTGCCCGGCCTGGGCTGGCACGGCGCCTTCGACCGGTTCGAGGCCGCCGGCAGGCCGGACATCCTGGACCAGGCCCGCGAGGTGGCGCTGGCGGCCATCGCGGGCCACCAACCGATCCCGTTCCCGGACGAGGTGGCGACGGAGCTGGCGAGGCTGGAGCGGCGGGCGCGTGCGGCGACGCCTGCGTCCGGCAATGGGATGAGGTGAACGATGCGGTACGAGGCCCGGTTCCTGGACGAGGCTGAGCAGGCGCGCGTCCACGAGACGTCGCAGCGCATCCTGGCCGAGGTCGGCGTCCGGTTCCACGGCGAACGAGCGCTGCCGCTCCTCGCCGGGGCCGGGGCGGAGGTGGACCTGGAGTCGGGGATCGCGCGCATCCCCGCCGGTCTCGTCGACGCCGCGCTCGCCAGCGCGCCACGCGGATTCGCGCTCGGGGCCCGCAACCCGGCGTATGACTACCCGGTCCCGTCGCCGGTCTCGCGGTACGCGATCGACGGCACGGCGGCGTTCGTACGCGACTTCGAGACCGGCGAGCGCCGGTACGGGACGCGGCGGGACGTGGAGGAGGGCCTCCGCGTGTTCCAGGCAGCCGACATGGGCGTCATGGCCTGGGCCCCGGTCGCCGCGTCCGACGCGCCGGCGCCGTCGCGGGCGCTCCACGAGTTCGTGGGGATGCTGAAGGCCTGCTCCAAGCACGGCCAGCACGAGCTGCACCGCCGCGACCAGGCGCCATACCTCGCCGCCGCGCTGGTCGCGATCGCCGGCTCCGAGGCTGCCGTACGCGCCCGGCACGAGGCGTCGCTCATCTACTGCCCGGTGGCGCCGCTGGTCCACGACGGCCCGATGCTCGACGCGTACCTGGACCTCGGCGACCTCGACCTGCCGGTGATGATCATGCCGATGCCGATCCCGGGCACGACGGGACCCGCCGGCCTGCTGGCGAACATCGCCCTCGCGAACGCCGAGGCGCTGTCCGCGATCGTCGTGTTCCAGGTCGCCCACCCGGGGCGCCCGGTGGTCTACAGCAGCGCGGTCGGGTCGATGGACTTCCGCAGCGGCGCCTATCTCGGGGGGACGCCGGAGATGGGCATCCAGTCCGGCGCCCTGACCACCATGGGCCGGTTCTACGGCCTGCCGGCCACCGCGGCGGGCTGTACCTCCGACGCCCACGAGCCGGGGCCCGAGGCCGTGATCGAGAAGCTGATCACGTCGCTGCCGCCGGCCTCCGCGGGTGCGGACATCATCGTCGGCCTGGGCGAGATCGACGGCGACCAGACGCTGGTGCTGGAGCAGATCCTGGTGGACAACGAGCTCGCCCACCTGTGCGAGCGGCTGGTCGCCGGGGTGGACGGGCGCGCGGGCGCGGAGCTGTTCGAGGACGTCGCGGAGGTGGGCCCGGGCGGCAACTTCCTGGCCATGCCGGCCACGCGCGACGCGGCCCGGAGCGGCGAGTTCTACGAGCCGTCGCTGATCGGGCGGGTCGCCCTCGAGGCGTGGCAGGAGCGCGGACGGCCATCGATGTACGGGCGGGCCCGGGAGCGGGTCCGTGAGATCCTGGACGCACCGATGGTCGATCCGCTGCCGGACGCGGTGATGGAGGAGCTGGACCGGATCCTGGCCGAGGCGGACCGCGACCTGCACGACTGACGGCCGACCGGGAACCGGTCGGCCGCGAGCGGTGTAGAAGGCGCGTCACCAACATCGGAGGCGCGTCCCATGCTCACCCGCATCCTTCGCCTGGCCGCGGCGTCCGCGCTGCCCGCCTCGCTCGTCCTGGCCTCGCTGATCCTCATGCCGACCGCCACGGTGTCGGCGGGCGGTGGCTGCCACGGAGAGAACGGCGCCGTCCACAACGAGGGCGAGACGTCCGTCGTCCGGATGGACGTGTGCACCTTCGAGCCCACGGTCGCCAGGGTCGACGTCGGCACCGAGGTCCGGTTCCTCAACACCTCCGCGATGTTCCACGTCGTCACCGGCGAGCGGCAGTCGTGGGGGAGCCAGCGAGAGCTGCGGCAGGGCGAGGAGCTGCGGCAGACGTTCGATCGGGCCGGCATCTACCCGTTCAGCTGCCCGCTCCACCCGGGCATGGTCGGCGCGATCGTGGTGGGCGACCCGGACGCGGCCGCGGCCGCGCCACTCGGCGAGGCGGCGCCCGCGGGGGCCGCGCCGGACGCTGCGACGCTCGCGTCCGCGGACACCGGTCTGATGCCGGCCGTGGTGCTGGCGATCGGGCTCGCGGCCCTCGCCGGCGGCGTCTCGCTGGCCGCCCTGCTGACCGCGCGGCGACGCTCCGTGAGCCCGACGAGCCCCGCGAGCATCCCGACCCCCACCAGCCACGCGAGCACCGCGACCGAGTGAGCCAGCGGGCCGCGCCCCACGGCGGCGCGTCACCCCTTCGGCGTCGCCAAGCTGCGGAGGGGGGCAGCGAAGGGCGACCGCCGCCTCGCCCGCCTCGACCATACCGACGCGCCAGGCCTCCACGCCGGCCGCAGCGAGGTCCGCCTCCAGGGCACCGATCCGCTCGCGCGGGATCGCCGCCAGCAGCCCGCCGGAGGTCTGCGGGTCGTGGGCGAGCGCGACGTGCTCCGGCGCGACACCGCTGCCGACCGCGAGCGCGGGTGCCGTGAACCGGCGGTTGTGCTCGGCGCCCCCGGTCTCGATGCCGGCCCGGGCGAGGTCAAGTGCGCCGTCCAGGGCGGGAAGCGCGGCGGCCCAGAACGCGAGCCTCGCCCCCGACGCCCTCGCCATCTCGAGCCCGTGACCCAGCAGCCCGAAACCCGTCACGTCGGTCGCGGCGCGGATGCCGTGCCGCACCAGCATCTCGGACGCGGCGCGGTTGAGCGTCCGCATCTGGTCGACGGCGGCTGCCAGGTCCGCGTCACCGGTCAGGCCCTGGCGGCGGCCGCTGACCAGCAGCCCGGTGCCCAGGCGCTTCGTCAGCAGCAGCGTGTCGCCGGGTGCCGCACCGCCCTTGCGCAGCAGCCGGTCGGGGTGTGCGGCCCCGATCACCGCCAGCCCGTACGTGGGCTCCGGGTCCCGGATCGTGTGGCCGCCCGCGAGCATCCCGCCGGCCTCGCGGACCTTCGCGGCCGCCGCCTCGAGCACCGCGGCGAGCGCCGCCTTCGGGAAGTCCTCGGGGAAGGCGGCGATCGAGAGCGCGAACAGGACCCGGCCGCCCATCGCGAACACGTCGGACAGCGCGTTGGCGGCGGCGATCTCGCCGTACTCGGTCGGGTCGTCCACGAGCGGCGGGAAGAAGTCGAGCGTGCCGAGGATCGCGAGGTCGTCCGAGATCCGGTACGCCGCGGCGTCGTCGGGCGGGTCGAGGCCGGCGATCAGCGCGGGGTCCGCCGCCTCGCCCGCCCCGAGCCCGGCCAGTGCCTCCGCCAGCAGGTCCGCGCCGAGCTTCGCGGCACAGCCGCCGCATTCCGTGAGCTCGGTGAGGCGGATCGGCGGGACATCGGGGCGCACGGTCATACGCCGGATCATAGGCGGCCGGCCCGGGGCGGGTCGCTGGGCGGGGACCAGGGGCGCGACGCAGGCCCGCCGGATCACCGCCGGACGCCTCGGGCCGCCGCCGTCATGCAGGACTCCGGCCAACCCCCCGATTTTCGGATGATCCGAACAGCCCAGCCCGGCGCGGCGGTTCGAGCCCACGACATCTGCGCGGGCAGGGTCCCCACGGGTACCTGGGCCCCGCGCCCGTGCGGGGACGAGCGTGGGATCCGGCGCCGGACCGGCCGACCAGCGCCTCCACCGGCCCGGAGACCCGGTTCGAGACCCTTCCTGTTCGGTTGATCCGAAATCCGCGGTCGCCGGCGGCCACCAGGCACCGAGCGCCGGGTGGGCCCGTACCGGCTACGGCTCGCCGGGCGCTACCATCGCTCGTGGGAGCGGAGGGGTCCCGGTGGGTCCCCCGGTCTTCAACACCGGTGGCGCGGCGCCCGGCGTCGCGCGGTGGGTTCGACTCCCATGCGCTCCCGCCACAACACCCGGATGGTTGACGTCCGCGTGCCCGGCTGAGATACTTGCTACCTAGAAGTAGCACGAGGATCAGCCATGCAGCCGGCCAGCCTGACCATCGCCATCGTGGGCGGCACCGGGTTCGTGGGCAACCGGGTCGCGGACCTGCTGCGCGCTGCGGGCCACCGGGTCGTCATTCTGTCCCGGCGGACGGGCACCGACCTCGCCTCGCCCGATCCCGCGGCGCTCGCCCGGGCGCTGGAGGGCTGCGCCGCGCTGGTCCTGTGCGCCGGCATCAATCGCGAGATCGGCAGCCAGACCTACGACGCCGTCCACATCCGGGGGACCGCAGCCGCCGTCGCCGCTGCGAAGGAGACAGGCGTGCAGCACGTCGTCATGCTGAGCTTCCTGCGCGCCCGCCCCGACGGGCCGAGCCACTACCACCGATCGAAGTGGGCGGCGGAGGTCATCGTCCGCGAGAGCGGAATCCCGTTCACCGTCCTCAAGGCCGGGGTCATCTACGGGCGCGGCGACCACATGCTCGACCACCTCAGCCGGGCGCTCCGCACCTTCCCGGTGTTCGGCCTGGTCGGGATGCGCGAGCGACCGGTGCGGCCCGTGGCGGTGGACGACGTCGCGCGCCTGCTGGCGGCCGCGGCCACCGGGGAGCCGCGGTTGCGCGACCGGACGATCGAGGTGCTCGGTCCGGACCAGCTCCCGCTCGGGGACGCGGTGCGCTGCGTCGGCGAGGTGATCGGCCGGCGCCCCACCTACGTCCGGCTGCCCGTCGCGGCGCACCTGCTGCTGGCGTCGGCGTTCGAGAGCCTGATGCGGGTGCCTCTGGTCTCGATCGCCCAGGTCCGCATCCTCGCCGAGGGGGTGGTGGAGGCGGCCCCGGCGGCCGAGCCTCCACCCGCCGACCTCGCCCCGGCCACGCCGTTCTCCGCGGTGTCGATCCGGGCCGGGCTCCCCGAGCCCGCGGGCTTCGGGCGTCGCGACCTGCGCTGGTGCGCCGCACGATGAACGGGCCGATGGTGGTGCTGTTCGACGGCGACTGCGGCATCTGCACCCACACCGCACGGGTGCTCCGGCGCCTGGACCGGCGTGGACGGCTTGTCCTGCGCCCGCTGGACTCGTGGACCGGGCTCGAAGGCGAGCCTGGGATCGACGCGCTCCGGGCGGCACTCCACGTCCGCGATGCGAACGGGCGGTGGGCACGCGGGGGTGCCGCCGTCGCCGCGATCGCGAGGGAGATCCCGATCGCGCGGCCGCTCGGACTGCTCGGCCGTCTCCCCGTCGTCCGGACGTGCCTGGAGGCGGGCTATCGGGTGGTGGCCCGGAACCGCCATCGGATCAGCCGGCGGCTGGGACTGGCGGCGTGCGCGGTGGAGGCCCCGGCACCCGGCGCGCCGCCGTGAACGCCCAGGTGGCGCGCGCATCCCTCGGCGGACCTTCGGCAACCGCGGCGGTCGTCGCCGGCTTCGCGGCGTGGGCGGCCGCCCTGGTGGCGCTCCCGGCGCCGCTGCCCGCGCGGATCATGCTGGTCGCGCCGCTGGTCGTCATCCCGCGGCTGCTCGTGGTGCTGCCGCGACGCCGCTGGATCGACCGGGCGGGTCCATGGGCGGTGCTGGCCGCGGCGGCGCCGCTGGTCATCGCGTTCTGGCTCCCGGCGGGTCCCGCGGCCGTGGCGCTCGCGGTGCCGTGGCTCGCCCTGTCGGCCGTGGCCGGGGCTGGCGGTCTCGCCGACGCGCTGGCACGGCTTCGTCAGGGGCGAATCTTCCGCGCGGTGCCCGAGCTGGGCGTCGACGCGGCGCTCGGATTCTGGGTGGTTGGCGCCGGGTCCGTGGTCATCGACCGGCTCGGACTGCCGGCGCCGTTCCCGCCCGTGATCGTGCTGCTCACCGCGACGCACTTCCATCTCGCCGGCACCGGGCTCGTGGCGATCGCCGCGCTGCTCGCGATGACCCGGCCAACCGTCGTGGTGGCCGTCATCGGCCTCGTGGCCGGGATCCCGGTCACCGCGCTGGGCTTCGTGCTGCCGAGCACCGCGGTGGGGGCCATGGGCGCGGCCCTCGTCGGCTCCTCAGGCATCGGCGTGGCGCTCGCCCTGTTGGCGGCAGGAGGCCCTCCGGTGACACGCCGGGCCCGACGGGCCGCGGGGATCGCCCTGCTCGCCGGGATGCCGCTGGGCATCGGCTGGTCCATCGCCATCCTGGCGGGGGTCGGCTTCCTGGACCTCGACGCGATGGTCCGCACGCACGGCGCCCTCAACGCATTCGCCGTGGTCGCGGCCGTAGCGACCTGGACCCCCGAGCCGTAGGCGCCGCCGGCCCGCAACCGGCTTCGTGTCGATCCCGATGCGCAGCTGCGATGGTCAAGCGGTCACGCGACCGGGCGAAGGTGTGACTCACCACGGGCACGCTATCGGCCTCCGCCGGGAGGCCAGGGGACGAGTTTTTCGGATGATCCGAACGGCGGCTCGCCCGGCCGGGCATTTCGGATCCGCGCGCGCGCCGGCAGCGCCCCGACGAGGGCCCCGAGCCGGCGCTCGTGCGGGCTGCGAGCGTTGGAGCAGGCGCTCGACCGGTGATTTCCCAGGTCCGTCGGGTCGGAGACGCGGATCGAGGCGGTTCCTGTTCGGTTGATCCGGAATCTGCGGTGGCCGGCACGGCTCGCCGGGCGCTACCTTCGCTCGCGGGAGCGGTCCTCGGCGTCGCCCAGCATCGCACCCGCAATCGCGTAGTAGCGGAGGAGGTCCGCGTCGAGGAGCCGGCGGAAGGCGTCGGCGCGGGCCTCGGCGCGAGCCTGGGCGCCGATCAGCCTCGCCACGTCTGCCGCTGACATCGCCATGACATCCATCCCGACCCTCGCACCCGTTCCTCCCTGACGGCTACGACGTCACGGGCCGGTGAATCGTTCACGAGGGGGCCCCGGCTCACAGCGCGCCGAAGCGGGCGGGATCCAGCTCGGCGGGGATCGACGGCGCGCGGCCCAGGACCAGGTCCGCGACCAGGCGCGCGGAGGCCGGACCGGTGGAGATCCCCCACGGCCCGTGACCGGAGCACACGAACAGATTCCGCGTGCCCGGAACGATCCCGATGAGCGGCCGCCCGTCCGCGCTCTGGGGCCGGGCGCAGGCGCGGACACCGCGGATCGGGGCGTCGGCGACGCTCGGGACGAAGAGCGCGGCGCGCACGAGGATGCGCTCCATCCAGGCGTCGGGCCGGGGCTCGAACGGGAGGAAGGTGGAACCCACCGCCGACGCGCCGGGCAGCGGGACGAGGCTGAACTCGACCTCGTCGAAGTCGGGCCCCACGGCCGGGTCGAGGCCGCCATCCGCGCCACCGGCGTCGAGGACCGCCTCGATCCCTGCCTCCTCGAGCACGTGCCGCGGCGGCTCCGCCAGCTCGGCCTCGACGACCACGCCCCAGCGGGCGGCGATCGGCGCCCAGCGGCCGGAGGGATCGAGCAGCGCCGGCGTCCAGGGCCCGGCCGCCGCCACGACCGCCCCCGCCGGGATCAGCTGGCCGGCCACGCGCACACCGACCACCGCGTCGCCCCGGGTCTCCAGCGTGGCCGCCCGGCCGGACCGGATCACCGCCCCGCGCGCCTCCGCGAGCGTGGCGTACGCGTACGCGGACGCGCCGGGCATCACCGGGTAGCCGATATCGACCCGGCACGCCCACAGGTCCTCGCCCGCCGCCGGCTCCAGCCGCCGCAGCGCGTCGCCCCCGACGACCTCCGCGCCCAGCTCCGGGAAGGACCCGTCGATCAGCGCAGCCTGGCGTCGGGCGGCGGCCTCGGAGGTCGAGACGTAGAGCAGCCCGGCCGGTCGGTGGCCGATCGCGAACGCGTTGGAGACCGCGGCCAGGTCGCGGTACAGCGCCACGGTCTCACGGTAGAGCGCGGCCAGCACGGGATCGAATGGGTGCTGCACGACGCCCGAGTTGGCGCCCGACGCCCCCGACGCCAGCCCCTCGCGCTCGACGAGCACGACGCGCGCCCCGGCCCCGGCGAGGAACGCCGCCGTCGCCGTGCCGGTGATCCCGCCGCCCACCACGACCACGTCCGGTGCCGCGCCCGACTGCATCGTGCGACTCCTCCTGCCATCAATCCCCGGCGGAATCGTAGCCGCGGGGGCCCCCGCGAAGCGCACCCCCGGACGCACCACCGCGCCGCGCCCTAGCATGGCCACATGGACGCGCAGCCCGACGAGGCCGACATGCCTGGCGAGGCCCGCGACGGGCCGGTCGATGAAGTGGTCGACGAGGAGGTCGACTGGGCCGCCTACTACCGCTACACGGCGGGTCGGGCGCCGCGTGCCCTGTTCGATCGGGCGCTGGCGGCGTGGGCGGTGACGGGCCGTGAGCCCGGCCGTGCCGTCGAGGTGGGGTTCGGCGACGGGACCGAGACCGCCGGCTGGCGCGTGCTCGCGATCGACGCCCAGCAGGCCGCGGCCGACGCCCTCGTGGCGCGTGTCCCGGCGGCGGACCGGCCCCGGCTCGAGATCGCCGTCGCCTCCGCGGAGACGGTGGACCTGCCCGCGGCCGACCTCGTGTATTCGGGCTTCAGCCTGCCCTACCTCGGGCCGGAGCGGCTCGCGGTGCTCTGGGCGCGGGTCGCCGCCGCCCTCGCGCCGGGGGGCCTGATCGTCGTCAACCTGTTCGGCGACCGCGATGACCACGCCGGCGAGCCCGACCTGGCGTTCCTGGACCGGGTGGCGGTGGAGCGCCTGCTGGACGGCCTGGAGATCGTCGACCTCGACGAGCACGAGGAGGACGCGGGCTCGTTCCGGGGGCCGAAGCACTGGCACCTGTTCGACATCGTGGCCCGCCGGCCGCCGGGACCGGTGCGATGAGGGCGTCTCCGTCCCGCCCCCCGAGCGTCGAGCGGATCCTCGCGATCGTGCGTGCCGCGGAGCCGGACATCTCGGAGCCCGCGGCACTCACCGAGCTCGCGCGGGCGGTCATCGGCGAGGAGCGGTGGCGCCTGGCCGCCGGCGCGCCCCCGACGCCGGAGGACGGGCTGGCCGATGCCGTGCTGGCGCGCCTGGCGGCGCTCGGGGACCCGGCCCTCACGATCCCGGCCCGCGTGATCAACGCGACGGGCGTGATCCTGCACACGAACCTCGGGCGGGCGCCGTGGCCGAGGGCCGCCCGCGTCGCCGCCGCGCTCGCCGCGCGCGACTACGGCTACCTCGAGCTGGACGAGGGCTCGGGCCGGCGGGGCACCCGGTTCCGGGCCGCGGAGGACCACCTCGTCGCGCTGACCGGCGCCGAGGACGCCCTGGTCGTCAACAACAACGCGGCGGCCCTGCTGCTCGCCGTGGGCCTGGCCGGCCGCCGCGGCTCGGTCGTGGTGTCGCGCGGCGAGCTGGTGGAGATCGGCGGCGGGGTGCGGATCCCGGACGTCGTGAGCCGTGCCGGCGTCCGGCTGATCGAGGTGGGGACCACGAACCGCACCCGGGCCGAGGACTTCGAGGCGCCCCTGGCCGACGGTCGCGCCCGGACCGTCCTCCGCGTCCACCCGTCCAACTTCGCGATGTCCGGCTTCACCGAGGCCGCGGATCTCGCCGAGGTCGCGGCGATCGCCCACCGGCACGGCGCCATCGTGATCGACGACCTCGGCTCCGGCGCCCTGCTCGACACCGCCACGTTCGGGCTCGCCCACGAGCCCACGCCGAGTGAGCGGCTCGCCGCCGGCGCGGACGTCGTGCTGTTCAGCGGCGACAAGCTCGTCGGCGGGCCGCAGGCGGGGTTGATCGTCGGGCGCG
>Ga0154724_1010_pt10 | contig 13131 bp, 11 predicted proteins | sample Rifle2008BG16ft_FD_105732 | JGI IMG/M metagenome (GOLD analysis project Ga0154724, IMG submission 105732) | Chloroflexi bacterium RBG_16_72_14 | reverse complement strand
CGCGTTGCTCGCCACGCTGGCGGCGTGCGGCTCCGTCCCGCCGGCCACGCCCCGGGCCGAACCCACCGCGCCGCCGGCGTCGACGCCGGCGGCGCCCACGCCCATCCCCGACGCCCAGCCCCCGGACGCGCTGCTCGCCGGCATCGCCGCCGATCCCGTGGCGGGCGATCTCGGCACGTTCACGTGGGCCGGCCTCACGTCCGACTCGCCCTGGATCGTCGGCCGCGCCGGCGGCTCGGCCACGGGGGGGCCAAGCTCGCGGTCGAGCTCCGGCCCGACGTCGGCGAGCCGACCTGGGTCGCCAGCTGGGCAAGGGTGGCCGGCGGCGAGGCGCAGCAGCCGGGCGACGTCTCGGACCCCGTGACCGGCCCGGTGACCTTCGCCGCACCGGTCGAGCCGGGGACCTGGAGCCTGCAGCTGTTCGCCCGGTTCGGCGTCGGGCGCGACGCGGCCTGGTACTGGCGCGTCGAGATCGCGCCGTGAGGGCGTCGCGAAGGCGATGCGCCGGCCCCGGGGACCGGCGGCGGTCCGGCGGTCGCGCCCGCCGCAGCGTTGAAGATCGAGACCTGCGCCTCCTCGGGGAGCATCACGCCGAAGATCTTCTGCAGCGTGAGGAGATGCACACAGGAACCCCAGCTCTCGAAGTAGTGGCACGTGCAGTGCCACTGGCCCGCGTCGAGGCTGACGTGATGGGTGTCGTTGTCACCGCGGAACGTCAGGGCGACCCGCTCGATCGTGATCCGATCCAGCTCGCGAGCGTAGCGATTCGCCTTCTCGACCTTGCCGATGAGAGAGGAGTGCATCGCCGATCATCCTCCAGTCGCCCCGCGACGGGCGTCCACGAGGGCCGCCGTCCGGTCGGACTCGCTGGACCGGTGATGGCGGTCGTGGGACAAGCCTACACCCCTCCCGCGCCGGGGTCAGCCCCCGGAATCGTCCGGGTCGGGGGTGCCGACAGGCCCACCCGCCGCCCGACGAGGCCCACGCGGCGGGCCCCGAAGCCCGGCGTCGCGCCAGGGGGGCCGGGCGCCGCTACCCGCCCCGGACGAGTCGCTCGCCGGTGCTCACCAGCTCGTCGCGGACCTCCGGCGTCACGGCCTCCGTGTACACGCGCACCAGCGGCTCCGTGCCGCTGGCGCGGACGAGCAGCCAGGAGCCGTCGGCAAGGAACCACTTGAACCCGTCGCCGGTATCGAGAACCTGCGTCCGGACGATCGGCTCGCCAGCGAGCGCCGTGGGCGGCGCCTCGCGCAGCCCGACCAGCACCCGCCGCTTGACGCCCTCGTAGGACGGCCGGTCGAAGTGGACGTCGATCCGGCGGTAGAACGAGGGCCCGGCGAGTTCGTGGAACCGCACCACCGCACGCGACACCGGCCAGTTTCCCCGCGCGCGCTCGCGCAGGAACAGGTCGAGGAGCATCAGGTCCGCGTAGACCCCGTCCCGCTCCGGGAGGTGCATCCCGAACCCGTAGCCGCCGGACTCCTCCGCACCCATCATCGCGCCGGTCTCGATCATCTTCGGCCCGATGAACTTGAAGCCCACGGCCACCTCGTGGGTGTCGATGCCGTAGTGCCGGCCGAGGGTCGCCGCCGTGGACGTGTTGTTCACCGACACGACCACGGGCTCGCGCAGGCCGCGGTGCTCGGCGAGGTAATACATCAGCAGCCCCGTGACCTGGAGCTGGTGGAGGAACGTGCCGCGCTCGTCGGCCGCGCCCGCGCGATCCGCGTCGCCGTCCAGCAGCAGGCCGAGGTCGTAGCCGTCGGCGGCCAGCATCGCCAACGCCTGGTCCACGTGCGGGCGGATCGGCTCCGGGTTGACACCCCCGAAGTACGGGTTCCGCTCGTTGTGGATCTCGGTCACCCGGATCCGCCCTCCGGCGAGCAGCCGCGGGATCCAGCCGGAGCCGGAGCCGTACAGCGGCTCCACGAGCAGCGACATGTCCGCATCGCGGAGGGCGTCGAGGTCCAGCGTCCGGCGCACGAAGCGCTGGTAGCCGTCGAACGGGTCGTACCACTCCACGAGGCCGGCCGCCTCCGCGTCCTCGAGCGGTCGCCGCTCGATCGCCTTGCCGGCGTTGTCGGCGATCCCCGCCTCGATGATCGGGAGCATGTCCGCTCCGGCCGCGGCGCCCGTCGGCGACTTGACCTTGAACCCGTTGTCCGTCCACGGGTTGTGGGAGGCCGTGATCACGATCCCGGCCGCGGACCCGCGCTGGACCACCTCGAACGAGCTCATCTGCGTCGGCACGGCCGTGCGGCTGATCGCGACCGGGATGCCCTGCGCGAGGAGGACCTCGGCGGCGGCGCGCGCGAAGTGCTCGGAGGCGAACCGGCGGTCGTAGGCGATCACGACACCCTTTGCCTGCTCGCCACGCTCTGCCACGCAGCGCGCCACGCCGTCGGCGCAGCGCCGGACGTTCTCGAACGTGAACTCGTCGGCGACCCGGGCTCGCCAGCCGTCCGTCCCGAACACGATCCGGGTGGGGGTGGGCGCCTCCGCCACGTTGGTCATGCTCCGGCCTCCGCTGCTGCGCACCGGTCCAGGAGAGCCTCCACGATCGCCCGCGCGTGGCGCGCGTGGCGCAGCAGCGCGACCGGCCGGTCGGGGGTGATCGTACCGCCGCCCGGTTCGCGCACGACGAGCCCTCCCGGTGGGCGCTCGACGACCAGGTCGCCGTCGGTGGCCGCCGCCCGCTCCCCCGCCTCGACGACGCCGCCCTCGATCCCCGACGCGCCCAGCACCTCGAGCAGGGCGGGCCAGTTGCCGATGTCCGTCCAGCCGACGTTCAGCGCGCCCATCACCACGGACCCCGCCGCCGCCGCAGGCTCCATCACGGCGTAGTCGATCGAGCGTGGCGTGATCGACGCGTAGGCGGCGTCCAGGGACCCGTCGCGAAGGCCGCGGGCGACGGCGCCGACCACGTCTGGCGCGTACGCATCGAGCGCCGCCCGGATCGCGCGCCGGCGCCACAGGAACATGCCGGCGTTCCAGGCAACGCCGGGCATCCGCCACAGCCGCTCGGCGTCCTCGATCGGCGGCTTCTCCCAGAAGGCCTCCAGTGGATACGCCTGCAGGCCGTTGATCGCCTGGCCACGTCCCTCCGGGATCAGGTAGCCGTACTGCGTCGCGGCGTACGCGGTCTGGATGCCGAGCGTCACGAGGGGGAGCTCGATGCCGAACGGGTGCCCGGTGAGCCCGTTCGCCGCGGCCTGGAGCACCGCTCGAAAGCCGGCCTCGTCCGCCGGCTCGATCCGGTGGTCAGCGGGCAGGACGACCATCACGTCGCCGTCGTCGCGCTCGATCGCCAGCGTCGCCAGCGCGATCGCCGCGGCCGTGTTGCGGCCCTCCGGCTCGATCACCACCGTCGCGCGCGGGACCTGCGCCTCGACGAGCGCCACGTACGGCGACGCGGCAACGACGAACAGGTCGGTCGGGCCGAGCTCCAGCCCCTGGAGCCGCCGTACGGTCCCCTGGAGCAGCGTCTCGCCGGTGGGCAGCAGCGGCAGGAACGGCTTGGGGCGGGCGGCGGTGCTCACGGGGCGCAGCCGGGTCCCGCCGCCTCCGGCCATGATCACGACGTACATCGGCCCATTCTAGGAAGGCGCACGCCGGCTGGGGTCGCCACGCCGGGGCGGAGCAGGAGCCACCCCTCGCTGACCGCTCGAATCTCGCCGCCACGGGTGCTCGATCGTGCGAACTTCGCACCACTCCGCGGAATGCGCGTTGACGCGACCCGCACCGCTTCGTACCATCCGCGAACCGGTCGCTGGGGGAGCGCACCGCCGATCGCCACGAGTCGAGGGACGCGCGATTTGAGCCTGTCGGCGACACCCGATACGCCCCTGCCCGGGCGCCGCGCCACCCTGTCGGAACGTGGCGGCGAGACGCCCGACGTCGACATCGTCGACGTCACCAAGCGGTTCGGCGACATCACCGCCGTCGACGCGATGCGCCTGTCGGTGGCGCGCGGCGCGTTCTACTCGTTCCTCGGCCCGTCGGGCTGTGGCAAGACCACCACCCTGCGGATGATCGCGGGCTTCGAGCAGCCGACCGCGGGCGAGATCTACCTCGCCGGCGAGCCGGTTGCCGGCGTGCCGCCGTACCAGCGCAACGTGAACACCGTCTTCCAGCACTACGCGCTGTTCCCGCACATGAACGTGGCCCAGAACGTGGGCTACGGCCTGCGCCAGCGAGGCACGACCAAGGCGGACGAGGCGCGCCGCGTTGGCGAGGCGCTGGAGCTCGTCCGGCTCAGCGGCTACGAGCGCCGCCGCACCTGGGAGCTCTCTGGCGGCCAGCAGCAGCGCGTCGCCCTCGCCCGGGCGCTCATCAACCAACCCACGGTGCTCCTTCTCGACGAGCCACTGGGCGCCCTCGACCTCAAGCTGCGAAAGGAGATGCAGCTGGAGCTCAAGGCGCTGCAGCAGGAGGTCGGGATCACGTTCGTGTACGTGACTCACGACCAGGAGGAGGCGCTGACGATGAGCGACACGATCATCGTCATGCACCACGGCAGGATCCAGCAGCAGGGCGGCCCCGCGGAGCTGTACGAGCGCCCGGTGAACCGCTTTGTGGCCAACTTCATCGGCGTCTCCAACCCGATCGACGGCAAGCTCGTGGAGCACGACCCGTCGACCGGGCGCGGCGTCGTCCAGACGGACCGTGGCCTCCGGCTCACGGGGCTCGTCACGGATCCGGATGCCCGGCCCGCGCCCGGCACGGAGGTCATCGTGGCCGTGCGGCCCGAGCGTCTCCAGGTCGAGCCAGCCACCCACGCCGCACCACCGGCCGATGGCTGGTCGAGCGTGGAGGGGCGGATCCACCAGGGCACGTACCTCGGCGACCACACGGAGTTCCGGGTCGCCACCGACATCGCCGGCGAGATGGTCGCCCGGCGCCAGAACGCGGCAGGCGCCGCGGCGATCATGGGCGTCGGCCCGGGTGACCCGGTCGTCGTCCGCTGGGAGGACTCGGCGAACCTCATCCTCGTGGCCTGAGACGCTCGGGCCCATCGCGTTCCATCCTGGAGGAGGAGACATGGCGGACCAGCTCGACGACATCCTGCGGCGCGCGGCCCACAACCGCATCCCGCGACGGAGCTTCCTCGCGGCGGCGGGGCTGCTCGGGGGCAGCACGGCTCTGGCCGCCTGTTCGAGCGGGGGCGGCGGTGCGTCCGCGGCACCCAGCACCGGCGGCGAGGCGACGTTCCCACCCGCGGGCGACGTCGAGAAGCAGCTGTTCATGTACAACTGGTCGGACTACGTCAATCCCGACAACATGGCCGCGTTCCAGGCGGAGTTCGGGGTCGAGAAGTTCCAGTACGACACGTTCGCCAACAACGAGGAGCTGCTGGCCAAGCTGCAGGCGGGCGCGACCGGCTACGACATCGCCTGCCCCACCGCCGAGTACGTGCCGGCGATGGTCGAGGGCGGCTACATCCAGAAGCTCAACTGGGAGCGGATCCCCAACCAGAAGTACATCAACGCGGCCTTCAAGAAGCAGGGCTGGGATCCCAATGACGAGTGGCAGCTGCCGAAGGACTTCGGCACCACCGGCATCCTCTACCGGAGCAAGCTGGTCACCGAACCGGTGACCTCGTGGCAGGAATTCTTCGACCTCGCCAAGGGCAAGTACTCGGGCAAGGTCGTGCTCGTCGACTCGATGGGCGACGTGTTCGTGATGCCGCTCAAGATGCTCGGCAAGTCGCTCAACTCGGTCGAGAAGGCGGACCTCGATGAGGCCCGCAAGATCCTGCTCGACCTCGCGCCCCATGTGCTCGCCCTTGACTCGGACACCTACCAGGACAAGCTGGCCAGCGAGGAAGCGGTCCTGTGCCTCGGCTGGACCGGCCCGATCCTCGAGCTGCGAGCCAACGCGGACACGGCGGACATCAAGTACGTCGTGCCCAGCGAGGGGTCGCTGTACTGGTTGGACACCTGGGTCCTGATCGCGAACGCGCCGAACCCGAACGCGGCGTACGCGTGGCTCAACTACGTCCACGACCCGGAGGTCCAGGCCGCCGAGACGAACTTCACGGGCTACGGCACGCCCAACGACGAGGCCAAGAAGTTCATCGATGCCGAGGTGCTCGCCGACCCGGCGATCTTCCCGCCCGACGACGTCATGAGCGGCCTCGAGGGCGCCGTGGACACGTCCGGCAACGAACAGCGGATCGACATCTGGCAGGAGTTCAAGTCGGCGATCGGCGGCTGACGACCGGCGATCGCGGACGACAGAGATAGAGCGGCGCCGATGGCGGCGACTGCACCCGCGGAACGGGCAGGAGGGCGGCGGGGGATGTCCGCCCTCCTGACGACCGCGCTCGTCTTCCCGGCGGGCCTGTGGTACCTCGCCCTGCTGGTGGCGCCGCTGCTCATCGTCGTCGTGTTCAGCTTCGGCACCCGGGCAACGAACGGCGGCTACGAGCCCGGCCTCGTCCTCAACAACTACGAGCGGCTGCTCCAGCCGCAGCGCATCGAGCCCTTCTTCACGTCCCTGTGGATGGCCATCGCCGGCACCATCGGCTGCCTGCTGGTGGGCCTGCCGCTCGCGTACTTCATCGCCACGCGGGCCGGGCAGCGGAAGGGCCTGTTCATCCTGCTGCTGGTCATCCCGTTCTGGACGAGCTTCCTCATCCGCACCTATGCGTGGCTCATCGTCCTGGGCCGGGAGAACCTCGGCGGGTTCATCGGGGAGCTGGTCGGCGATCCGGACTTCCGGATCCTGGGCACGCCCGCCGCCGTGCTGCTCGGGCTGGTGTACGGCTACCTGCCGCTGATGGTGTTCCCGCTGTACGTGACCCTCGAGCGCATGGACCGGACGCTCGTCGAGGCCTCGAAGGACCTCGGCGCCGCACGCTGGGCGACGTTCCGCCAGGTCACCCTCCCGATCGCCCTGCCCGGCCTCATCACCGGCAGCATCCTCGTGTTCATCCCGATGATGGGCGAGTACGTCATCCCCTCGATCCTGGGCTACGGGCGCACATTCCTGATGGGCAACGCGCTCGTGGACGCATTCATCCAGACTCGCAACTGGCCGTTCGGGTCCGCCATGGCCGTCGGGCTGATCCTGGTGATGCTGGTGACGATCACCATCTACGTCTGGTTCGTGAACCGCGGCCGCCACGGCCGCGACGTGAGCGTCCTGTGAGCCGCGTCCTGTGAGCCGCGTCCCGTGAGCGCCCCCGCGATCCCCGTCGCCGGCCCGGTCAGGGCGGGCGGCCGCACGAAGGCGAAGGTGGACCACTGGAACACCGTCGTGGAGGTCTGGCTGCGCGGCCACTCCACGATCGTGTACGCGTTCCTGTACCTGCCGATCGTGATCGTCGTCCTGTTCAGCTTCAACGCCAACCGCCTGGCCACGATCTGGACGGGCTTCACCGTCGACTGGTACGCGATCGCGCTCAAGGACGAGGTCGTGCTCAGCGCGCTGCGCAACAGCTTCTCGGTGGCGCTGCCCAACGCGATCCTGGCGACGCTGATCGGGACGGCCGCGGCGCTGGGGCTGCAGCGCGTCCCGAAGCCCGTCAGGATCGTGTTCGACGCGCTGACCTACGTCTCGATCATCGTGCCCGAGGTCGTGATCGCGCTGTCGACGCTGGTCCTGTTCGCGTCCGGGTTCTCGTTCATCAACGACCTCACCGGGCTGCGGCTCCAGCTGGGCGTCCCCACGATCGTGGCCGCGCACATGCTGTTCAACATCAGCATCGTGCTGCTCCTGGTGCGGGCCCGGCTCTCGGGGATGGACCGGACGCTGGTCGAGGCCTCGTTCGACCTCTACGCCTCGCCCTGGCGGACGTTCCGGCAGATCACGTTCCCGCAGCTGCTGCCGGCGATCGTGGCCGGGTTCCTGCTCGCATTCACGTTCAGCTTCGACGACTACGTCATCACGTCGTTCGTGTCGGGCCCCGGCTCATCCACCCTGCCGATCTTCATCTTCGGGCAGGTGAAGCGGGGCGTGACGCCGGAGACCAACGCGGTCGCGACGATGATGCTGTTCGTGACCCTCGCCCTGCTTGCCGTGGGCCAGCTCGCCCTCGCCCGCGGCGCGCGCCGGACGGGCGGCGTCCAGGAGGGCGGGATGGCCGGGATGATCGCCCAGCAGCGCTGACGGCGGGCGACGGCTGAAGCCCGGACAGTCGCGAGTCGACGTCCCAAGGCCCCGCGGCTACCCCGCCCTGGCGAGCTCGGGCTCCGGCAGCCCGGCCTCGGCGGCCAGCAGCAGCGCCTTGTCGGTCCGCTCCCAGGGCACGTCGAGGTCCTCGCGGCCGAAGTGGCCGTAGGCGGCGGTCTGCTGGTAGATCGGGCGGCGCAGGTCGAGGGCGTCGATGATCGACGCCGGCCGCAGGTCGAAGTGCCGCTCCACCAGCTGCTGGATCCGGTCGTCCGGGACCCTGCCCGTGCCGAACGTCTCGATCGACAGCGAGATCGGGCGCGCGATCCCGATCCCGTAGGCGACCTCGATCTCGAACCGGTCGGCGAGGCCCGCCGCGACGACGTTCTTGGCCACCCAGCGCGCGGCGTACGCGGCCGAGCGGTCCACCTTCGTGGGGTCCTTGCCCGAGAACGCGCCGCCGCCGTGGCGCGCCATCCCGCCGTACGAGTCCACGATGATCTTGCGGCCGGTCAGGCCGGCGTCGCCCATCGGGCCGCCGGTGACGAACCGGCCGGTCGGGTTGACGTGCATCACCGGGTCCACCGGGCGCAGCTCGTCGGGGATCGTGGGCAGGATCACGTACTCCGCGATGTCCGACCGGATCCGCTCCGCCCGGACGTCCGCGTCGTGCTGGGCCGAGACCACCACCGTGCGGACGCGCTTCGGCACGCCCCGCTCGTACTCCACCGTGACCTGGGTCTTGCCGTCGGGGCGCAGGTAGTGGAGCTGCCCCGACTTGCGGACCTCGGCCAGGCGCCGGGCCATCCGGTGGGCCAGCGCGATCGGCAGCGGCATCAGCTCCGGCGTCTCGCGGCAGGCGTAGCCGAACATCATCCCCTGGTCGCCCGCGCCCAGCTCGTGGGCCGGGGCGGCGTCGGCGCGGGTCTCGAGCGCCGCGTCCACGCCCTGCGCGATGTCGGTCGACTGCTCCTTGACGCTCACGATCGTGCCGCAGGTCAGGTAGTCGAACCCGTAGTCGGCCTTGGTGTAGCCGATGTCCCGCACGGTGTCGCGGACGACGGCCTGGAAGTCGATGTAGGTGGAGGTGGTGATCTCGCCGAGCACGAGCACGAGTCCGGTCGTGGTCGCCGTCTCGCACGCGACCCGCGCGTCCGGGTCGTCGCGGATGATGGCGTCCAGGATGGCGTCCGAGATCTGGTCGCACATCTTGTCCGGGTGGCCTTCGGTGACCGACTCGGAGGTGAACAGGTAGTGGTCGGCGTCGACGATGCTCATGCTGCTCCAGGCTCGGCCCGACGCGGGCCCGTCGGCGGAGCGTACCATCCCGGTCCGATGGGGCCCGGCCGGGCCCCAGGCATCAGAACCCCTGGATCGTGAGCGGCTCCAGGTCGTCGGCGGGCGTGAACCCGAACACCTGGCCCAGGAACGAGAGCTCGGCGCGATAGACCGTGCGGCGGGTCTCCGCCCGACGGAACCCGTGGCCCTCGCCGGCGAACTGGAGCACCGCGTGCGGGATGCCCCGGCCGTGCAGGGCCGCCTCCATGGCGTCCACCTGAGATGGCGGCACGACCTTGTCGTCCAGCCCCTGGGTGATCAGCATCGGCGCCCGGATCCGGTCCAGGGCGTGGATCGGCGAGCGGTCGCGGAACACCTGCCGCCCCTCGGGCCACGGCGCGAGCAGCCCCTCGTCGTACCGCGACTCGAACTTGTGTCCGTCGAGGTGGATGATCTCGAGGTCGGCGATGCCGTAGTGGCTGATCCCGGCCGCGAACACCTCGGGACGGAACGCCAGCGCCGCCAGCGTCGTGTAGCCGCCGGCGCTGCCGCCCCGGATCGCGAGCCGGTCGGGATCGACCGACCCCCGATCCACCAGGTATCGGGCTGCCGCGATGCAGTCCTCGACATCGGCGATCCCCCAGGCACCTTTGAGCGCGTCGCGGTACGGCCGGCCGTACCCGGACGAGCCGCGATAGTCCACGTCGACCACGGCGATGCCGCGCGAGGTGAAGAAGGCACGATCGAGCGACAGCGCGGACGAGGCCGCGGACGTCGGGCCACCGTGGGACAGCACGAGCAGCGGCGGGCGTTCGTCCGCGGGGCCGCGGTAGCGGTCGTTGGTCGGCGGGAAGTACAGGGCCCGGGCCGTCTCGCCGTCGCCCGTGGAGAACGTGATCGATTCGGCGTGGGGCAGGACCCCAGGGTCGAGGGACGCCCCGAGCGAGCGCGCGAGGATGCCCATGGGCTCGCCCGTGCCCGGGTCCAGCCGGGCGACGACCGCGCCGTCGTGGGGTCCGGCGCCGATGGCCACGGCCGCGGCACGCTCGATGCGCAGCCCCTCGATCTCCGTGAACGGGGTCTCCACGGGTGTCACGCCGTCGTCGGGATCGAGGCGCAGGAGCGCGTCGCGCCCGTCCGACCGCGCGACGGCGAGCAGGCCCCCGTTGGGCGCGAACCCGTACGAGGACCGTCCGAACACCCAGGCAGGGTCGCCGAACTCCGCCTCGATCGGGGCGAGGTTCCGGGCGGGGTCGTCGAGGCCGCCCGGCCCATCGAACGCGTACAGGTTCCACCAACCGGTCTCGTCCGAGACGAAGTGGAGGACGCCGCCAGGGCCCCACTCGGGCTGGCAGATCGAGATGCCCGGCCCTCCGGCGACGGTGGCGGCCTCGCCCAGCGTGCCGTCCCCCCCGATCTCGGCGACACGCAGCCGTGTCGAGTCCCAGGGCATGTCCGGCAGGTCCCACTCCAGCCACGCCAGGCGTCGGCCGTCCGGCGACGGGCGAGGCCCGGCGACGAAGTCCGGGCCCGAGACGATGACCAGCCCTGGGTCGCCGGGCTCCGCCGGGTCGAGGGGAACGGCGACCAGGACGTTGCGCACCGTGGTGGGCCGGTCGTCGGCCGGATCATGATCCTCGCGGACCGCGTACACGAGCGGTCGGACGGGATCCATGCGGAGGTCCGCGTAGCGCGACGAGCCCGGCGGGGTGAGCGCGCGCGGTTCGTGGGCGCCCTCGGCATCGAGGGCCCACAGGCGCCCATCCGCGAACGAGGACGCGATCACCCGGCCCCCTTGCACGACATAGCTCCCGCCGCCGTACTCGTGGACGCGGTTGCCGACGTGGAACGGCGCCGGCGTCAGCTCTCGGGTGACACCGTCTGGCGTGTGCCGCAGCAGCGTCCGCCGCCCGGTCTCGGTCGGCCGTCCTTCCAGCCAGTAGACGTCGTCGCCGTCCAGCCACGGCTCCGCGAGCGAGACCGCCGAGCCGGCCACCAGCTCGATGTCGATCGACGAGCGCCAGCTCCCGTACGGCGCCTCGACGGCCTCCGGCCCCGCCTGATGCTCTCCGGTCATCGGACTACGTCCCGTGCTGCCAGGACGAGACGTACTCGAGCTGCTCGGGCGTCATCGCGTCGAGGGTGATCCCGATCGCGGCCAGCTTGAGCCGTGCCACCTCGGCGTCGATCGCCTCGGGGACGACGTACACCCGCGACTCCAGCTCGCCGTGGTGGCGCACGACGTACTCGGCCGCCAGCGCCTGATTCGCGAAGCTCATGTCCATGACCGCCGCCGGGTGTCCCTCGGCCGCGCCCAGGTTGACGAGGCGGCCCTCGGCGATGAGGTTGAGCTTCTTGCCGCCGAGGTCGAACTCCTGCACGTTCTCGCGCACCTCGCGGACGTGCCCCTCGGCCATCTCGCGCAGCGCCGGCAGGTCCAGCTCGGCATCGAAGTGGCCCGAGTTGGCCATGATCGAGCCGTCGCGCATCGCGGCGAAGTGCTCGCGGCGGAAGACGTTGATGTTGCCGGTCGCGGTCACGAACAGGTCGCCCCAGGGCGCGGCCTGGCCCACGGTCATCACCTGGTAGCCGTCCATCAGCGCCTCGAGCGCGCGGACCGGGTCCACCTCCACCACCGCGACGTGCGCACCGTGGCCGTCCATCCGGGACGCGATCCCGCGTCCGACCCAGCCGTACCCCGCGATGACCACGTTGCGGCCCGCGATCAGGATGTTCGTCGCCCGCAGGATCCCGTCGATCGTCGACTGGCCGGTCCCGTACCGGTTGTCGAACAGGTGCTTGGTGAGCGCCTCGTTGACGGCCACGACCGGGAACGCGAGCGCCCCGTCGGCGGCCATCGCCCGCAGGCGGATCACGCCGGTGGTCGTCTCCTCGGTGCCGGCGAGGACCTCGCCCAGCTGGTCGCGGCGCTCGCTGTGGAGCAGTGTGACCAGGTCGCAGCCGTCGTCCATCGTGATCGTGGGGTGCGTGTCGGCGACGGAGCGGAGGTGGGCGTAGTACGTGTCCCGGTCCTCGCCCCGGCGGGCGTACGTGGAGATGCCGTACGCGGACACCAGCGCGGCAGCGGTCGGGTCCTGCGTGGACAGGGGGTTGGATGCCGCGAGGTGGACCTCGGCCCCCCCGCCCTGGAGGGTCCGCATCAGGTTCGCGGTCTCGGTGGTGACGTGGAGGCACGCCCCGATCCGGACACCCGCGAGGGGGCGCTCGCGCTCGAACCGCTCGCGGATCAGGCGCAGGACGGGCATCTCTCGCTCGGCCCACTCGATCCGGCGGACGCCCTCCGCAGCGAGCGAGAGGTCCGTCACGTCGAACGGGATGGTCGGGACGTTGGTCATCGGGGCTCCTCGGCGCCACCGTCGGGAGACGGCGGCCGGTTCGGGTTGGCTGGCAGTGTGGTCTCGGGCTCGGTGGCGCGCGGGCGGATGGGGTGGGCCTGGTCGAAGCCGACCGGTGCGGCCGGCGCCGGCGCCGGCCGGGAGAACAGTCGGCGGAGAGGTGCGGTGAGGTCGGACCACGGCGAGCCGATCCGCCGCACGAGGCGCTCCTCGAACCGGCAGTGCTCGACGTAGCCCAGCTTGCGGTACGCCTGGATGGCGGGCGGGTTGTCCGACCGGACGTTGAGGACGACGTCATCACAGTACCGGAGGAGCTCCAGGGTCACTGCCGAGGTCACGGCGGTCGCGTACCCGCGGCCGCGGTGGCCGGCGTGGGTCAGCA
>Ga0154724_1132_pt3 | contig 13210 bp, 12 predicted proteins | sample Rifle2008BG16ft_FD_105732 | JGI IMG/M metagenome (GOLD analysis project Ga0154724, IMG submission 105732) | Chloroflexi bacterium RBG_16_72_14 | reverse complement strand
ACAGGTCGATCTCGGCGAACTCGTTCTCGGTCGCCTCGATGGTCCACACGTCGCCCTTCAGGCGCTCGAGGTAGATCTCGATCGAGTTCGCGTACGACTCGCCCGCGTAGACCTTCTGCATGTTCGGGTTGCCCCAGCAGGTGTGGATCCACAGCTCGACGTCATCGAGCCCGTCCACCTCGTGGTTGAACGCGTCGACGAGGAAGTCGAGCAGCTCCGTCTGGTCCGGGTAGAAGCAGGCGACGAAGTGGATCGTGGGCTCCTCGATCTGGATCACCTTCGCCCCGGCAGCCGCGAGCTGGCGCAGCTCGGTGTTCATCGCGGTCGCCATGTCCCAGATCAGCTGCTTCTTGTCCTCGAGGTCGTACTCGGGCGTGTGGCTGTCGAGGAAGATCGACAGCACCTGCGACGAGCAGCTCCCGAACTTCACCGGCTTGCCCGACGCCGCGCGCGCCTGGGCGATCCGCCACAGCTTGGCGTATTCGAGCGGGTTGCGAGGGTCGTGTTCGACCTTGCCGACCACGCGCGGCCAGCGCCACGTCGACTCGATCTCGTTCATCAGCGTCCCGGGCGCGAACTCCAGCAACCGGTCGCGCGATCGCTCGTACTGGAGCTCCTCGTGCTCGAGCCCCGTCCAGCGCTGGAGCGGGTAGTGGTGCCACGAGCGGCCGGCGAAGTCCTCGTCCAGGTGATAGTCGCCATTGGTCAGGATGTCGAGGCCCGCGCGCTCCTGGTCGGCGATCACGGTGGCGTGCGCGTCGAGGAACTGCTCGCGGAAGCGAACGTCGAGCAGCGCCGTGTCGAGGGGCCGGCCCCACAGGCCCCCGTCGTACCAGCGCGGCCGCGGCCACGATCCGGTGACGGTCGCCGGGAGCATCAGGTCCTTGGTGGCCGTGAGCATCGCGCGCGCCTCCTCGTCGGGATCAGGTGTCCGTCGATCCTAGAGGGTCGAGGTTCGCACGGCGCAGGGAGCAGGCGATGTCGCGGCGCCGCGAGGGCCGCAACTCGACGCGCCGCCGGGGTGCCGCGCTTCTACGATCCGTTGATGACCGATGACATCGTCCGCTACGAGCGGCGCGGGCCGGCCGCGTGGATCACCCTCAACCGGCCGGACAAGCTCAACGCCCTGAGCCGCGAGATGGTCGCGGCGCTCCACGAGGCGCTGGGTCGCGCCGAGTCGGACGACGAGGTCAGGGTCGTCGTGATCACCGGCGCCGGGCGTGCGTTCTCGGCCGGCTTCGACATCTCGCCCGAGAACGAGGCAGGCATCGAGGGAGCCCTCGGCTGGCGCGAGGAGCTCGCCAAGGACATCGACCTGACGATGCGCGTCTGGAGCCTTCCCAAGCCGGTGATCGCCGCCGTCCGCGGCTGGTGCCTGGGCGGGGCGTGCGAGCTCGCGATGGCCTGCGACCTGATCGTCGCGACCGAGGATGCGCGGTTCGGGGAGCCCGAGATCCGGTTCGGCTCGGGGCCGGTCACGCTGCTCATGCCGTTCGTGCTCGGGCAGAAGAAGACGAACGAGCTGCTGTTCACGGGAGACGCGCTCGAGGCCGCCGAGGCCGAGCGCCTGGGGCTCGTCAACCGCGTGGTGCCCGACGAGGAGCTGGACGCCGCGGTCACGGACCTCGTGCGCAAGATCGCACCGACGCCGCTCGCGGTCCTGCGGCTCACGAAGATCGCCCTCAATCGTGCCTACGAGGCGATGGGTCTCCGCGCGGCGGTGGCCGCGAACCTGGATCTCTCGGCAATGCTCAACGCTGCCGACACGCCCGAGCAGCGGGAGTTCAACGAGATCGCCCGGGAGCGCGGCGTGAAGGCGGCGCTCGCATGGCGGGACGCGCGCTACGGCGAGAACCTGGACGGGAGCGGGTAGGGACGGTGTGGGGACGAAGGCGAGATGGGCCACCTGCAGACGCCTCGCGGTCGTTGGGGTGCTGCCCCTCGCCATGGGATGCGCGCCGGTTCAACCCGCTCCGACGTCGCGTCCGTCGCCAGCGGACGAGCTCGCCAGCCCGGTCGCGCTCGATGCGCTCCTGCCGCCCGGATCGAGCATCGTCGTTCGAGCCGACGATGCATCGTCGTTGCCGAATCGCGGCACCTGGGATCTCGGCCGGCTCGGCGAGCGCGGGCTGATGGCGGTCGCGCTCGCGTGCGTGGGCGATGGCATGCGCGTGGAGCTCGTCGAGGACACGTTCCCGGCGCCCGTGCCGCAGCTCGGTCTCGCGATGCCCGACTGCATGCCCGCCGGGCGGCTCGACCTCTCACGCCTGGCGGTTCCGTCGCCCGACTATCGGGTGGTCGTTACGGCCGCTCCCGGCACCAGATGGCGGCTCGCGATCGGCCTGACGGGCCCGGTGGAATGACGCCTGGCGCTGGCCGGTCACTCGATCGACCCCCATGACACCCCGGGTCATGGGGCAACGTGCTCCTGATCGGCTTCGGCCCGCTCGATCTGGAGACCGTCGATGCTACCGCCACGGGTTCAGGTTCGACCAGGCCCCGAACAGCCCCGCCATGGTCCCGAGAAGCAGGAGTCCCGTCCCGATGGCGCGGCGACGCTGCAACCTCGCGACCGCGACAACGAAGATCACCAGCGCGACCTTCAACGCGAAGCCGACGTACTCGCGGGTGACGGAGTCGGAGATCTGCGCGAGAAGCGGGTTGCCCTCGGCGAAGTAACCCCTGGGCTCGGTTGACGACAGGCCTTGGGCGGTCGCGTAGTCGAGCAGCTGGCCGCCAGCGAACGCGATGCCGAGGATCACAAACGCGATCCGCCACGCCAGTTCACGCTGCAGGACCGCCTGCGAGCCGGCATCACGTTCAGGCGGCACCAGCACGTTCCGGGGCATCGTGGAGATGCTAATCGACTGCCTGGTGCGCAATCTTGCGCGAGGGTGCGCCGATGACGCCGGTTCCGCTACGAACCCGATCGCTCACCTGCAGGGGGGCCACTCGGGCGGCGGGCCCATTCGACCGGTCATGTCGTCCCCGCCGACCTGTCCGAAGCCGAAGGAGCCCGCGTCCGCGCGCCTGGCAACCACCATGCATACCCGACCGGTGGGAACGACAGCTGACGCCTGCCAGCAGACACTGCCGTCGTCGTCTGGAGGAACCGCCGGGCAATCAGGTCGTGGGGCGATCGAGACCCTGCCGCCACTGTCGCGGAGCACGGACGCTCCGCTCCAGGCAAGGTTGTTGATGAACAGCGCCGCGATTCCCGTGCAGTCGGACCGCGAGACGCCGAGGCAGCTCGCCGTCCAGTCGCCGACCTTCACCTCGACGGGGGCGATGCACGCTGCCGCGAGCGTCAACGCGGCTGCAAGTGCGATCGCCTTCATGCCTGGAGCCCTGACCCTCCGCATCGTTCACATCGTGCCGCGATGTCGGGCCGGTCGCCGGTTCAGGGCCAGCATGCCACCGATGGACGACGCGCCACTACCCTCCCAACCTTGACGAACGAGATCCGTCCCATACGCTCATCGCGTGACCAGGCGTCTCCACGTGCTCGTCTCGCTCGCTTGATGCGGGCCGTCGTGCAGGATCGGTACGGGCCTCCGGAGGTCCTGCGCATCGAGGAGGTCGAGCGGCCGGTGCCGGGCGATGGCGAGGTGCTCATCCACGTGCGCGCCGCGACGGTCAGCCAGACGGACACCCACATCCGAGGCGCGCACCCGGCCCTGTGGCGGCTCGTCGCGGGGTGACGACGACCCAGGTGGCGAACCCTCGGCGATCAAGAGCCGACGTGGCATTCATGAAGGAGCTCATCGAGGCCGGCGCCTACCGCCCGGTGATCGACCGGACCTATCCGATGGAACGCGTCGCGGAGGCGCACCGCTACGTCGAAACCTGGCACAAGACCGGCAACGTCGTCCTGACGCTCTCATCCGGTACGCCCACGGCATCAACGCGGCCGCTGCCAGCGGCAAGGGCGAGGAGCACGAGGACGGCGACAAGAAGCGCGAGCAGGGTCCTCCGACGCTGCCTCCGGCGGCTCGGCGCGACGGCGACTCGGCCAGCGGCGCCCGCGAGCAGACGCGGTCCGAGTTGCGGATTCTCACGTCGCCAGCGACGGAGGAGGTCATCCCAGTACATCGCAGCCCCATGGCCGGGTGCGGGCCTTCCGAGCGCGGATGATCGTCCATCCGCCGCAGGCACATGGTCAAGTGCGCAACGATCCGATCAGGTGCCGCAACCTCGTCATGGGCCAGTGTGTGCCAATAACACCTGATGAGGTCGGCCGACCGCTCGGGGCGGCCGAAGCGTCACAGCCCAAGCCGGTCGAGAATGGCATCGACCCCCCGTTCGACCGTGCCCTCTGCGGCTGCAGCCACGATGAAGGCCAACGTCGGGATGAGCATTGCCCCGACGGCCTTGCCTGTAGCCGGCAGGAGGGGTGACGTCGTCGGTGATCCGGCGATGTTCTCATACGTGTTGCGCAGCAGATCGAGGCGGTGCTCCTCGTCGGTCGACAGGTCGGGGACTCGCACCATGAGCGGCTCGATCTGTCGGCCAAGGTCGTCGAGGCGAGCCGTCCGGTCGCGTTCGACGATGTGGGTGATGAGCCGTCGTGTGGAGATGGCGTCGGTGATTACCGACGCATAGCAGACACCGAGGATCACCGCGACGACGGGAAGGACGACGCCAATGTCCAGGGGCAGGACCACCAGCGCCATGCATGCGTAGGCCGCCGTCCACACAGCGTTGGACGAGGTGACTCCGTCTGCGTTGTGGATGATCTGGCGCACGACGGGGCTGTCGAGCGGCCGGAAGGCTGGCAGGTCGAAACGCATCCGGGCCAGCACTCGGTCGTAGGCAACCTTGTGCAGTGCCCACCATCCCTGCTCTCCGGTCTGGTACAAGAGGATCAGGACGAGCCAGATGGTTCCGGGCGGGACCGTGGCCCAGCCACCAGGGGACATGTAGACGATGACCAGCGCGAGCCCGGCGACCAGGGCCGCGCTCGTCGAGGCGGCAAACCGGAGACGCCGCCACCGGCGCGTCCAGTCGACGACGGCCCTCAGGTCGTGCACGCTGCCCAGCGCTCGGCCGACTGCCATGTCCTGCTCGGATGAGGTCGCGTAGGCGCCGATCGGCAACCACAGCCTGACCACCCAGATTACGGCGAACGCGAGCCAGGAGAGCACGGGCGAGCGATCCAGGGTGCCGGAGAGAACGGCAACAACGAGCGGACTCGCGAACAGGAAGACTGCCTGCATCGCGCCGAAGAAGAACGAGCCGTAGAGCCGCCTCGCGCTACCGCCGCTCAGGCGGCGCAGCACGACGTAGAACCCCACGTCAATCAGGATGTAGTCAAAGTCCTGGGACAGTTCCTCGAGCCTCGCGAGGAGCCGTTCTCGCTCATCACCCGCCTGAGCAACGTCAGGCGCAAGTTGCGAGGGTGTCTCGGGGGACGTGGCATCCATGGTCTGGCTCGCTCCGCCGGTGAAGCGACGTTGCCTACCTGGGACGCCTCTGCGGTCAGTCCCGCCAGTCGCTCGGCGCTGTCCCGCCCGCAAGAGGCAGGATGGGCCGCGCTACCACCCCTGGCTAGAGGCGACGGTCGTGACGCGGCCCGGGACGCCCGCCGGCCCCGGTGTCACAACACGGCGCGAGATGACGGCGCCGTGCGCGAGGGTCACCTCACCCCGAGGCGCTACTTCCCGCGGAGCTGCCAGGACTTCCCTTCGGTAATCACCGAGGGCGCATACACGATCTCGACCTCGTGCATGTCGGCGATCGTGCGGGCGCCGAGGGCGGCCATCGACTGGCGGAGCGCGCCCATCAGGTTCTGCGTCCCGTCCGTCACGTGCGAAGGCCCGTTGAGGATCTGGTCCAGCGAGCCCACGGTGCCCACCTTGATCCGGGTCCCGCGCGGAAGCATCGGCGACGGGGCCGCCATGCCCCAGTTCGTGCCCCGGCCCGGCGCCTCGGAGGCGCGCGCCAGCGGGGAGCCCAGCATCACGACATCGGCCCCGGCGGCCAGCGCCTTCGCGATGTCGCCGCCCCGCTTCATCCCGCCGTCCGCTACGACCGGCACGTACCGCCCGGTCTCGGCGTGGTACAGGTCGCGGGCGGCCGCCACGTCCGCGATCGCGGTCACCTGGGGCACGCCGATCCCCAGCACCTCGCGGGTCGTGCACGCGGCCCCCGGCCCGACGCCCACGAACACGGCCGCCGCGCCCTGCTCGATCAGCTGGTAGGCCGCCTCGGCGTTGGTGGTGTTGCCGACCGCGACCGGGATCGGCATGAAGCGGGCGAACTCCGCCAGCGCGAGCGCCTCGTAGCCCGTCGCCAGGTGGCGGGCGGACGAGACCTGGGACTGGACGAGGAACAGGTCCGCGCCGTGCTGGGCGCAGAACGGGCCGTACTTGCGGGCGACGCCCGGGGTGGCGGACACGGCGGCCTTCGAGCCCGCGGCGTGCAGCTCCTCGATCCGGCGGGCGATGAGGTCCTCGCGGATGGGCGCGGCGTAGGTCTCGGCGAGGACGTCCTGGACATCGGCGTCGTCGGCGGTGGCGATCCGCGCGAGGACCTCGGACGGGTCGACGTAGCGGGTCTGGACGCCCTCGAGGTTGAGGATCGACAGCCCGCCCAGCCGCGCCAGCTCGGCGGACAGGCGCACGTCCGCGACGGCATCCATGGCGGCGGCGAGGACTGGGATCTCGAGCCCGATCCCGCAGAAGTCCTGGGCGAGGACGACGTCGGCGGGATCGACGGTGTCGGTGCCCGGGGCGAGCGAGACGTCCTCGAACCCGTACGTGGGCCGGATCGCGTCCACCTTCGAGCGGAACACCCGCCGATTCGCCAACGTGTCCGTCATGCCGCCGCCCTTCTCGCCCATCGTCCGCGCCTGCCGCGTCGTCGGGACAGTCTACCGGTACCCGGCCGGGGGATAATCAGCCCGATCTGTGGCCGGACACTGATACCGGCGCGGGAGGAGGGCGGGCGATGGCGAAGACGAAGTCGAAGGTGGCGAAGGCGACGGCGGGCGCCGGGTCGAACGGTGGGCCTCCCAGCGACGACGGCCCGGCCCACGGCTGGGATGAGCCGCCGCACGATGCCCCGCCCGGGACCCACGCGCCGCTGTCCAACAAGGAGTACCTCGCCCACCTGGGCAAGCTCCAGGTGGAGCTGTCGAAGCTCCAGGAGTGGGTCCGCGCCAGGGGCCTCAAGGTCGTCGTGATCTTCGAGGGGCGGGACGCCGCCGGCAAGGGCGGCGCGATCAAGACGATCTCGCTCGCGCTCAACCCGCGCGTCGCCCGGGTCGTGGCCCTGCCCGCCCCCACCGAGCGCGAGCGGACGCAGTGGTACTTCCAGCGCTACGTGCCGCACCTGCCGGCCGCGGGCGAGATCGCCCTGTTCGACCGCTCCTGGTACAACCGCGCCGGCGTGGAGCGGGTGATGGGCTTCGCCACGCCCGAGGAGGTCCAGGAGTTCTACCGCTCCTGCCCGGAGTTCGAGCGGATGCTGGTCCGGGCCGGGATCATCCTCGTCAAGTACTGGTTCTCGGTCAGCGACGCGGAGCAGGAGCGGCGGTTCCAGGCCCGGATCAAGGACCCCACCAAGCGCTGGAAGCTGTCGCCGATGGACCTCCAGTCGCGGACCCGCTGGGTCGAGTACTCGATGGCCAAGGACGAGATGTTCCGCTTCACGGACATCAAGCAGGCGCCCTGGTACGTGGTCACCGCGGACGACAAGAAGCGGGCGCGCCTCAACGTGATCAGCCACCTGCTGTCGCTGATCCCGTACGAGGACCTCACGCCGGAGCCGATCGCCCTGCCCCCGCGCGAGCCGGACCGCGGCTACGTCCGCCCGCCGATGGACGAGCAGACGTTCATCCCCGACCGGTTCTGAGGTTCGCCGGGGGTGGCCGCTCGCTGACCGCCGCGCCACTTCCGCGTGGCCAATCGCTGACCGCCGAGCGTTCCATACGGCGGTTGCGGCTCGATCATTGAACGCCTGGCGTTCGGGCTGGCGGTTACCGGCGCCTCGCGTCCCCGCTTCGAACGCCTGCCGTTCCAGCTGGCAGCCGACGGACCGCCCGTTCGCCGTAATGAACGCGGGGCGTTCCCAGGAACGCCACCCGTTCAGCCGCGGGGGGCGCGGCCGCGGAGGTGTGGGCCGCGCGGGGCGCTGGTCGCGACGGGGTGCCCTCAGCCCTCGAGCGGTCGCCTCGCGATCCGCCGGCCGTCGTGGTCCAGCGCGAACCAGCGGGCCGTCTCGGGATCCGTGAGCAGCTCGCGGACGCGCTGGACGGACTCAGCGTAGGACGGCCAGATCGCGAGCCGCGCGGCGTCCGCGACCGGGACCCAGCGCACGCCGTCGTGCTCGTGCGAGGGCCGCGCCTCGGCGTCCGGCCGCACGCGGGCTGCGAAGATCGCGCTCACGACGACGGCATCGGCGCCCTCGTCGTAGAACGGGGCCACCTGGTCCAGGTCGTAGTACGCCTCCACCTCCGACGGCCCGAACCCGGTCTCCTCGCGGACCTCGCGGATCGCCGCCGCCGGCACGCGCTCGCTGGGCTCGACCCCGCCCGTCACGCACTGCCACAGGCCCGGGAAGATCCGGTCCGGGGCGCGGCGGATGAGCAGGATCTCGAGCCGCTCCGCGTCCGGGCGCGGGTCGGAGGGGCCGGACTGCGGCACCACCCGGAACACCCAGCACTCGACGAGGTCCGGCCGCAGGCTCATTGCGAGACCCCGGGCACCAGGCCCCCCTCCACCCGCTCGAGCTGGTCGAGATGCATCAGATCGTGGACGCCGGCGAACAGGAGCCACTCGCCGCACCGCAACCGGCCCACGAGCGGGTGGTCCAGGGGGCACGGCTCCACCTCGTGACCCTCCACCGCCCGTGCCGCGCGCTCCACGATCCGCTGGCTGGTCGCCAGGCGCCGCACCAGCTGCTCCCGAGTGGCGTCGGCGCGACCCGGGACGCCGGGGACGACGGTCGGGGCCACCGCCGGCCAGCGCCCGCTCGAGGCCAGCGAGGCCGCCATCGCCAGACCCGCCCGCGAGTCCGCCGCGTGCCCGATCGCCTGCGCCACGTTCCAGTCGCCCTCGCCGCCGGGCATCGCGAACGCCGCGTCCGGCAGCCCCTCCACGATCGCCGCGAACAGGGACGCGACCGCGGCCAGTTGCGGGACGACGCGCGCCGCACTCCCCTCGCCCGCCCGGCGCCGCACCTCGCGCCGCACCGTGATCAGGCGGCCCTCCTCGATGCCGCGCCACGCGGCGACGACATCGGGCGCGAGGTCGGCGAGGACGTCGATGCGGGCGGACACGCCGGGAGGGTAGCCGACACGCCCGCGCCACCGCACGGCGTCGCCACCTGGCACCGGTTCCCGCACCGACCTCGCTGACAGTCCCATCCGCCGCCAGTACCCTTGCGCGACATGTCCGTCAGGTACCGCCGGGGTCCCGGGCGACGGGGGGTCGCCACGCTCATCGCCGTGGCGTTGGCCGCTGCCTCCGTCGTAGGCGGCCCGGTCACCGGCATCCCCGCCCCACAGCGGGCGCTTGCCGCGGGCACGTTCACGGACCCCTATTTCCGCGAGTTCAACGTGTTCACCGGGCTGTCCAGGCCCGTGTCCGTCCGCTTCGCCTCTGACGGCCGGGCGTTCGTGGCCGAGAAGGCCGGCGTCGTCAAGGCGTTCGACTCCGTGACGGACACCACGCCCACCACGGTCATCGCGCTGGCGACGGAGGTCAACAGCTACTGGGATCGCGGCCTGCTCGGCATCGCCGTTGACCCGGGGTTCCTCTCGGGACGACCCTACCTCTACCTCTACTTCGTCTACGACGCGCCGCCCGGCGAGGTGGCGCCCGTGTGGAATGACGCCTGTTCTGGCCCGGCAGCGAGCCCGCCCGGCCCCGGTGGCACCCAGGACGGCTGCGTCGTCACCTCGCGGCTGGAGCGCATCACGCTCGACCCTGCCACCAACGTGGCCGTGCCCGGATCGCGCCTGCTCCTGATCCACGACTGGTGCCAGCAGTACCCGAGCCACGCCGGCGGCGGCATGGCCTTCGGGCCCGACGGGCAGCTGTACCTGAGCGGCGGCGACGGGGCGAGCTTCAACGGCTCCGACTACGGCCAGCGCGGCGGCACCCTCCCCGATCCCGACGACCCGATCACACCCGTCAACCCGTGCGGCGACCCGACCACGCTGCTCGATCCCAACCCCGACGGCACGCCGGTCACCGAGGTCGCGACGGCCGAGGGCGGCATGCTCCGGTCCCAGGACGTCCGCACCGGCGCCGACCCGACCGGCCTTGGCGGCACGCTGATCCGCATCGACCCGGACACCGGCGAGGGATCGGCGGGCAACCCGCTCTCGGCGAGCACCGACGCCAACAACCGGCGGATCGTGGCCCACGGGTTCCGCAACGCGTTCCGCTGGACGTTCCGGCCCGGCACCACCGAGGTGTACCTGGGCGACGTGGGCAACCAGACCTGGGAGGAGATCGAGCGGATCGTCATGCCCGGCGGGGCGCTGACGCGGACGACCCTGCCCAACTTCGGCTGGCCGTGCTACGAGGGCGTGGACCGGAGCGGCCTCGAGTCGCTGGGCCTCAACCTGTGCACCAACCTGTACGGCCAGGCCGGCGCGGTCACGGCACCGCTCTACCAGTACAGCCACTGGACCGGTCTCGAGCCCACGGGTCCGTGCTTCGCGCCCGGCCCCAACGGGGCGATGGGATCGTCCGTGACCGGCCTCGCGTTCTACGACGGCGCCGAACCGGGGTCCGCACCCTACCCCGCGCGCTACGACGGGGCCCTGTTCTTCGCGGACTACTCGCGGGACTGCCTCGCCGTCCTGCTGCCGGGCGCCGGCGGGGTGCCCGACCCTTCGACGATGGAGGTCGTGGCAACCGGCGTGGGCAGCCCCGTGGACCTGGTGACCGGGCCGGGCGGCGACCTGTACTACGTGGACATCGACGGCGGACGCGTGGTCCGGATCCGGCACCTGGTCCAGCCGATCGCGAGCGCGACGGTGACGCCCCAGGTCGCGGCGGCGCCGGTGGACGTGACCCTCGACGCGTCGGCCTCCACCGACCCCGACCCCACCTCGACCCTCACGGCCTGGAACTGGGACCTCGACCACGACGGGAGCTTCACGGGCGCGAGCGACCGGTCGGGCGAGGTCGTCGTGTGGCATATCGAGACGCCGGCCGTGTACCCGATCACCCTGCAGGTGGTGAGCTCGAACGGGCTGGCCGACACGCTCGAGCTCGTGGTGGACGCGGAGGGCGAGCCGCCCGTCCCGTCCATCGACGCGCCGGACCCGTCGCTCACCTGGGCGGTGGGCGACACGATCCCGTTCGCCGGCTCCGCCACGGATCCGGAGGACGGCACGCTGCCCGCGTCTGCCCTCTCCTGGGACCTCGTGATGCGGCACTGCCCGGCCGACTGCCACGACCACGTGATCCAGACGTTCGAGGGCGTGGCCGCCGGGTCGATCGACGCCCCCGACCACGAGTACCCGTCGCACCTCGAGCTCCGGCTCACGGCCACGGACAGCCACGGGACGTCCGCGACGACCTCGATCGAGCTCCACCCGCAGACGTCCGTGATCGGCGCCGACAGCTCGCCCGCGGGGATTCCGCTGTTCGTCGCCGGCGAGGACCGGGCCAGCCCCAGCGAGACGACCGTCATCCGCAACGGGACTGTGACGATCGGGGCCCCGCTCGCCGCGTCGGTCGGCGGCCGGCGCTACCGCTTCAGCGCGTGGAGCGACGGCCTGCCGCGCACGCACGACTTGACCGCCGCGGCGCCCGCGGTGGACCTGCTCGCGACCTTCCTGCCCGACGCGCCGGACACGTGCGCCAGCGCGACGACGGTCTCGCCCAGGTCGACGTGGATCGGCGAGCGCACGACCGGCGCCGGTGACACCGACTGGTTCCGCTTCTCGCTCGGCTCGCGGCACCGGGTGGTCGTCTCGCTCGGCGACCTGCCGGTGGACGCGCGGCTTGACCTGTATGCCGGCTGCTCGACGCTGCTGGCGAGCTCGGACCATGCCGGCCTGCGATTCGAGGAGCTGACGCGGACGCTGGGCGCCGGCACGTACCGCGTGCGGGTGACCGTCCCGGGCGGGGCCACGAGTGCCCAGCCGTGGGTCGTCCGCTTCCGCCCGATGGCGGCCGGGCTGCCGGTCAAGTCGTCACGCACGACCCGCTCCGGTGACGTCGTGCGGGTCGTGGGCGAGGTGCTCAACAACACCGGCCGGACTCGGGGGGCCGTGACCGTCACAGCGACGTTCCGCAGCGCCGCCGGCGAGGTCGTTGGGACCCTGCGCGGCCGGGCGTTCGAGGACCGGACGAAGGATGGCGGGCTGACGTCGTTCGCACTGGCCGGTCGGGTGCCCGTGTACGCGTCGATGACGTTGACCACCACCAGCGTCGCCCCGTCCGCCGAGCCGGCGCTCGCACTGACGGGCCTCTCGGCCACGGCCAACGGCAACGGGACCGTCAGCGAGACGGGGTCGGTGCGCAACACGGGCTCGCGGACCGCGAGGAACGTCAAGGTCGCGCGGACCTGGTACGGGACCCGCGGCGAGGTGCTGGGCCGCGGGATCGCGACGCTGTCGCCGTCAACCCTGGGGGCGGGGCGGACGGGCACCTTCACGCTCACACGCCCGGTGTTGGGCACCGTCCAGGGCGCCCGGACCCAGCTGCGGGGCGGGTTCTAGCCGCGCGTCGCGAGGCGGCCGTCACCCGTTGACGGAGCACGCCCCGAACGTCCCGTCCTCCGTGGTGAGGCCACCGCCCAGCACCATCGAGTCGCCCTCGCGGGCGATGACCGCGCCGTTCGGCGACACGAGCTCGAGGTCCGGCACGAACCGGGCGGTGGTCCCGAATGGCCACCTGACCGCGGTCGTGCCGATCCAGGCGACCCGTTCGTCCCAGGGCGATCCGTGGAGCGTGCCCCCGAGCCGGGCATCCAGGCAGACAGTCGGGGCCGTCGCGAAGGTCGGCAGCCGCAGCGATGGCCGGCCGACGAGGGCCAGGACGTGGGCCGGCAGCCGGTCCGCGGTGGTCTCGCGGACCACGAACATCAGCAGCGGGTCACCGACCTCGAACGCGCGGACGTCATCGAGCCCCGTCCAGCCCGCCGGGACCGCGGCGATGTCGACGGTCGCGCCGGCCGCGCAGCGCTGATTCGGGCCGCAGGAAGACTCCGCCACGACGTCCACGTCCGGCCGGAACGCCTCGGC
>Ga0154724_1104_pt1 | contig 13304 bp, 15 predicted proteins | sample Rifle2008BG16ft_FD_105732 | JGI IMG/M metagenome (GOLD analysis project Ga0154724, IMG submission 105732) | Chloroflexi bacterium RBG_16_72_14 | reverse complement strand
GGAGCTCGCGCCCGGCCTCGTCGCGGAACCGGACCAGCGTCAGGGCATCCTCCCCGGCACGGCGCAGGTCCGCCGCGGGGACGCCTGCCCACGTCGAGATGTCCGTCCAGGGCGCCGGCCCGAAGGCGCGCAGGTAGGCGCCGACGAGGTGCGCGACGCCCTCGGGCTCGGTTGCGTCCTCCGGTCCCAGCCACGCGTCCGCGAGGGCGAGACGGTCCGCGCGTCGGCGCTCCCAGGTGCCCGAGGGCGGGACGCGCACGAGGTCGACCCACACGCCCAGGTGCCCGAGGAAGCCGTCCGCGAGACCCTCCAGCTCCTTCACCGTCCTCGGCCCGTCCGCGAGGGCGGCCCGGAGGAGATCGGCCTCGCGGAGCATCGTGGCCTCGTCGGCGTCCGGGCGGACGCGCAGGTTCCAGGCCCGCCGCGCCCGCCGGATGCCGAGCGCAAAGCGCCAGAACTCGTGCGCGGAGACCATGTGGATCGTGGCGCGCAGGAGCGTGGCCTGGACGATCGAGCGGCGCTCCAGCGCCGCCGTGAGGTCGTCGCGGCCGAAGCCGGCCACGCGCGTCCAGAGTCCTACGTAACCCGAGGGGGCGTACTGCGTCTGGAGGCCCCCCACCTGCTCCACGGCCGCCTCGACGGTGGTCTCGGCGCGGTCCAGCAGCAGCTGTCGCGCGAGCAGGGCGCGGTTGAGGTGCAGGAGGGTGAGCGTGCGGACAGGCGCCGCCACCGTCGTCAGCCGGCCTCCGTCGCATGCAGATCGCGCATCGCTGGGCTCCCCGCGCTGCGAACCTAGATCCCGCGCACGACCATGCCCAGGAGGAGCAGCGCGATGGCGCCGGCGAACGCGAGCACGCCCACCTGGTTCGGGAGCACGGCGCCGTAGGTGCCGAGCAGACCGACCACCATGAGCACCAGGGCCACGATGATGGTCCGCGCGGTGGGCGCGAAGTTGGTGCGGTTCATCGGTTAGATCCCGGGCAGCAGTGATCCGGCCACCAGGAGGCAGGCCGATGAGAACATGGCGAGGTAGCCCAGCTCGCGGTCCGGCGTGAGCCCGAGCCCGGCTGCGAGGTCGGCGACCGGCTGGAGGACCGGGATCAGGCCGTCCAGCGGCCAGGCGTACACGAACCCGATCGCGCCCAGGGCGACCGCGAGCCCCACCGTGACGAGTCGGGGCGGGTTGGGGTGGAGCGTCATGGGCGGAGTATCGCAGGCCGGGCGCGGGCCGGGCGCGCGGCCGTGCCTCGTCCGTGGCCGCGGCGTCGCCGGCCGTGGCAGCCTCCACCCACGGGAAGCTCGCGGCGATGTTCGTGTTGCAGGGCGCCTACGGCTGGACGCCGGCCAGGTAGCGCATCAGCGGCGTGCCGACGGCGAACGCGTCGGCGAGGACCTCGGGCAGCCGCGGGCTGAGCGCCTCGTCATCTGAGAGTCGTCGGCCGAACGTGACGTTCTTCTTCCGGAGTAGATCGGCCGCTGGATGGTCGGCCGGGTAGCCCGCGGGTACGCGCTTCAGCGACTCGCCGTCGTCACTGACCGCACCGAACGTCTTGACGAACGCCGGCTCCTCAACGATCGCCAGAAACTCGTTCGTGCGGTTCGCGACCCGCTGGCGGAACGCCGCAAGCCACGACGGCTCCGGGTGCCAGACGCCGCCGCCGAGGTAGATCTCGCCAGGCTGGAGGTGGAAGTAGCCGCCGCTCGCGTGGACGTTCTCGGCGTGCGATCGGCCCTCCGCGACATCGCCCTCGCCGCCGGCCCAGGCGAAACTTGCCGCTACCGCGGTCTTGTAGGGACGCTTGTCCTTGGAGAACCGGACGTCTCGGTAGATCCGGAACGGCGACTTCGCGGGGTCCGCGCGGAGCGGGATGCTGCGCGCCCGAAACAGCTCATCAAGCGCGATGCAGAGCTGCTCCATCGGCCCCTTGAGCAGCCGCTCGTACTCGGCCTTGCGCGGCATGAACCACGCCCGCTCGTTGTTGAGCGCGAGGTCGACGAGGAACTGGATCGCGTCGGGCGAGAAGCCGGGGAAGGACGCGGAGCTGGACATTCGGGCACCTCCGGGCGGGCCCGAGTCTACGCCTCCGGGGCGTCGACGGTCGCCGGGCCGCCGAACCGGTCGGTCCGGAACGCGTACAGGGTCGTGCCCGGGTCGCGCCAGGCGCCGGCAGGCAGGCCGGCCTTGAGGCAGGCGGTGTCCAGCATCGCCGTCCGGTCGTGGCCCAGCATCGGGCCGACCTCCGGCAGCAGCAGTCCCCGCCGGCTCCCGCGTTCCACGACGATGCCGTCGATGCCCAGTCGCCAGCGCGACGCATCCGCCTGGAGGACCAGCGGTCCGAGGACGGACACCTCGAGGTGGAGGCGCGGCAGCTCCTGCGCACGGACGCTCGGGAATCGCGGGTCGCCGAGGGCGGCCCAGTTCGCGGCCTCGACGACCGAATCGGCCACCGGCGTGCCCGCGTCCATGTGACCCACGCAGCCCCGGAGCTCGCCGTCCTCGGTGAGCGTGACGAACGCGGCGGCGCGCCGTCCGATCGCAGGGTGGCGGGCCAGCGCGTCCCGGAGCCCGCCCACGGGCGCGGCGCGAACGGCGACGGCGACGGCGACGCGGGCGATGTCGAGCAGCGCCGCCCGCTCGTCTGGCGTGAGGGTGACCGGCGGCGGCAGGCCGGCCTCGTCGAGGGTCGTGGACGGAGATTCGAGGGTAGGCGCCATCACATCGCTCCTTCGCGACGACCCGATCCTGCTCGCGTGCCCGGCCGGAACCGAGAGCGATTGCGCCTCGATTCGGGACCGGCCGGCACTGTGGCGCCGGCACCCGACGCGAGAGACTTGGCCCGGAGCCGTCCATGCCGCTGCTGGAACGAACCCGGAGCGATCCGGTCCCCACCGTCCTCGCGACCGCGCTGCCCGATGGCAGCGTGCGCTGTGGCGTGTGCGCCCACCGGTGCCTTGTCCGGCCGGGCCGGCGCGGGATCTGCGGCGTGCGCGAGAACCGCGCAGGGCAGCTGGTCTGCCTCGCGTACGGGGCGGTGGCCGCCGCGGGCCTCGACCCGATCGAGAAGAAGCCGCTGTTCCACGTCGACCCCGGATCGCTCGCCTACTCGATCGCCACCGTCGGCTGCCCGTTCCACTGCACGTTCTGCCAGAACTGGGAGATCGCCCAGGCGCCGCGCCTGGGTCTCGACATCCCGCAGCGCCCGATGTCCCCGGAGGCCGTCGTGACCGCGGCCCGGCGGGCCAGCGCGTCGTCGATCGCCTACACCTACGTCGAGCCGACGGTGTTCCTCGAGTACGCGCTCGACACGGGCCGCCTCGCGCGCGCCGCCGGTCTGCGCAACCTGTTCATCACCGATGGCTACGCGACACCCGAGGCGGTCGGCCTGCTGGCCGGGATCCTCGACGCCGCGAACGTGGACCTCAAGTCGTTCGACGACGCCTTCTACCGGCGGCTGTGCGGGGCGCGCCTCGCGCACGTGCTCGAGGCGATCGTCGCGATGCGCCGGGCAGGGATCTGGCTCGAGGTCACCACGCTCGTGATCCCCGGCCACAACGACTCCGACGCCGAGCTGCGGGCGCTCACGCGCTGGGTCGTGGACACGCTCGGGCCGGCGACCCCGTGGCACGTGAGCCGGTTCTTCCCGGCCCACCGGATGCTCGACGTCCCGCCCACGCCCCGGGCGACGCTCGCCCGGGCGGCCGCGATCGGCCGCGAGGCGGGCCTCCAGCACGTCTACGTCGGCAACGCCCCCGAGCTGGGGCTGGAGGACACGCGCTGCGCGGGCTGCGGGCACGTGGTGATCGAACGCACCGGCTACCGGAGCCGGTCGCTGCTGACGGGCGCGGGCGCCTGTCCGGCATGCGGACGGGCGCTCGAGGGGGTCGGGCTGGCACGGACCGAGGTGAGGACATGACCCACTGGGTCGAAGGTTCGGTCACGGGGCGGCTCCGCGAGCCGGCGGTCTCGGGCTCGTTCTATCCGGCCGCCGCCGACCGCCTCCGCGGGCTCCTGGACGGGCTCCTCCGGGCCGCAGATCGGCTGCCGGCCGTGGACGAGCCGGCACGCGCCGTCCTGCCGGCCGGCCTCCTGGTCCCGCATGCCGGCCTGGTGTACTCGGGCGTCACGGCAGCGGCGGCCTGGAGCCGGCTCTCGCCTGCCGCCGGCGCCGGTGCCTCGCCTGCCGCCGGAGCCACGCCGCCGGTCGTGGTCCTGCTGGGGACGAACCACGGGGCCGCCTGGCTCGACGGCGTGGCCGCCTGGCCGTCGGGCGCGTGGCGGACGCCGCTGGGCGACATTGCGGTCGATGAGGGCCTCGCCGCCGCCGTCACGGGGCTGGGACCGCCGTTCCTCGTGGACCGCGAGGCCCATGACCTCGAGCACTCCATCGAGATCCAGCTGCCCCTGCTCCAGGCCGTGGCACCCGGCGCGCGCATCGTCCCGCTCTCTGTGTCCTGCCGGGGACCCTGGGCGGTAGACGCGGGGCGGCGACTCGGCGAGCTCCTCGCAGGCCGGCGCGCGACCGGCGAGCCGGTCGTGCTCGCGATCAGCACCGACATGGCGCACTACCCGGCGGCAGCCGCCTGCGAGCGCGTGACGGAGGCGCTCCTGCCGCCGATCCTGGCCGTGGATCCCGACGACCTCGCCGAGCGCGAAGACGCGGTCCGGTCCGCCGGGACGCGGGGCCTCGCCTGTGGGATGTGCGGGATCGAGCCGGCCGTGCTCGGCCTGGCGGCGCTGCGGGCGATGGGCGCGACGCGGGCGGTGCGGCTTGCCTCCGCCACCTCTGCGGATGCGGGCGGCCCGGCGGATCGGACCGTGGGCTACCTGGCGGTCAGGTTCGACACCTGACGCCGGGGTCAGGTGACGGCGGCCGAACCCCGCGGACGCCCGGCAGCCCGCAGGGCGACCTCGATGAACGGCCGCAGCCGGGTCGACACCTCGAGCTCGGTGCGCCGGAAGGCGGCCAGTCGCTCCTCCTCCGTCCCCTCCACCTCGGACGGGTCATCGAGCCCCCAGTGCAGGGTGTTGGTGGACCCCGGGAACACCGGGCACGTCTCGCGGGCGCGGTCGCAGACCGTGATGACGTAGTCGAACTCCTGGTCGAGGAACTCGGTGATGACCTTGCTCCGGGCCTGCGACCAGTCGATCCCCTGCTCCGCGAGGACACGAATGGCGTACGGATTGACCCGGGTCGCCTCGGTACCGGCGGAATGGACCTCGAAGTCGGCACCACCGTAGCGCCGGAGCAGGGCCTCGGCGATCTGGCTGCGCGCGGAGTTGTGGGTGCACACGAACAGGACGCGGATCGGGGTCACGGCGAGCTCCTTTCGGGCCGCGCGACCTGCGGCCGCGACGGTCATCTCGAGGTCCAGCAGCTCGCCCTCGAGGCGGTCCAGGTCCTCGCGCTGGCGCGCGATCGCCGCCCGCTGCTCGGCCAGCACCGGGGCGAGGTCCCGGTCGATGGACCCGCGCTCGAGGCACAGGCCGGCGAGGCGGCCGGCGTCCACGGGCGCGAGTCCCAGGCGCCGGAGCGCGACCACCAGCCGGAGCCGGGCCAGGTCGCCCTCGCCGTACTCGCGGTAGCCGTTCGCCTGCCGTCCGGCCGGAGGCAGCACGCCCACCGCCTCGTACCAGCGGACCGCCGAGGGCGCCGTGCCGGCGAGACGAGAAAGCTCCGATACCTTCATGTCCCAAGCGTAGACCTTCGAGTCGCTTGAATGTCAAGCGGCGCACCCAGGCCGGGCGAGCAGGGCGGGCGAGCGGCCGGCCCGGGCCGTCCGGACCCCCGGCAATGACCATCGACCCTGTAACATCTCAGCCGCCAGTGAGATATTCACGTCCCGCTGAGGTGTTCGCCCAGATGAGATCCGTGCTCACGCGCCTGGAGGACTTCCGCCTCCTCCCCCTGTTCGTGGTGTTCAGCATGGCCGTGGGGATCGCCGTTGGGAACGCCCTTCGGATCAGCGACTTCGCCCTGACGCCGCCGATCGACGCGATCAAGGCCATTGCGGCGGGGACGTTCGAGCTCACGGTGCCCAACGCGATCAGCCTGGGTGTCCCGATCGGGCTGTTCGCGATGATGTACCCGGCGATGACCAACGTCCGGCTGGGCGAGGTCGGCGACGCCTTCCGCTCGCCGCGGCAGCTGGCCGTGGTCCTGGCGTCCAACTACCTGGTCGCGCCGTTCCTCATGTTCGGGCTGGCGAACCTGTTCGTCGCCGACCCGGAGCTGCGCACCGGCCTCGTGCTGTACGGCCTCGCCCCATGCATCGCGATGGTGATCATCTTCACGTTCCTCGCCAAGGGGAACACGCCGATGGCGCTCGTGTTCGTGGCGCTCAACTCGGTCGCCCAGATGCTCCTGATCCCGGTCTACGCGCGCCTGCTGATCGGCGACATCTCGTTCGACGTCTGGATCGTCGCCCAGAGCGTGGTCCTGTACCTGGGGCTGCCGCTCGTGCTCGGGGTCGCGACCCGCATGGCCGTCGTCCGCAGGAGCGGCGAGGCGGGGATGGACGCCCTCAAGCCCGTCCTCAACGGGGTCTCGATCCTGGGCCTCCTGTTCACGCTGATCGTGATGTTCGCGCTCAAGGGCGACCTGATCCTCGAGCGGCCGGCGATCGTCCTCGAGATGGCGATCCCGATGACGCTGTTCTTCATCCTGATGTTCTTCGTCGTCCTGCTCGTCGGCTGGCGGCTCGCGTTCCCGTACCGCGACGCGGTCGCGGTGGCGTTCAACGCCACGGGGCGGGACTTCGAGATTGCCATCGCCATTGCGATCACGGCGTTCTCGCCAACCGTCGCCCTGGCCACGGTCGTGGGACCGTTGATCGAGGTGCCGGTGATGCTGTTCCTCGTCTGGTCGGCGATGCGCCTCGCGTCGCGCCTGTTCGGCGTCCGGGCCCTGCCGGTGATGGGCGGAGGCGTCGCGTGAGGCCGCCCCTGCCGGTCGTCGGCGAGCCGCGCCTCGACCTGCCGGCCCCGGACGTGGCCGATGCCGTGGGCGTCGCCGGGTTGCTTGCGGACCGCACGCGCGCCGGGATCCTGCGCATGCTCGCCGACGGGCCGCACTGCGTGTGCGAGATGGCGGCGGCCCTGGGCGAGCGCGACAACAACGTGAGCAACCACCTCGCGCGTCTCCGCGAGGCGGGGCTGGTGCGGGCGGCCCGCCACGAGGCGAACGCCCGGTTCCTGTACTACGAGCGCGACGAGGCGGCCGTCGGACGCGCGCTGGCGGCGCTCCGCGAGGTCATCGGATGACGATCGTCGCCGCACGCCCGGCGCGCCTGCCACTGGGGCTCGTGGTGGGGCTGGCAAGCCTGGCCTGGGTCGCCGGGTGGCTCGTCAACCTGCCGCTCGCGGACTGGCTGGCGCACGACGCCCTGGGCCTCGAGCGCGGCACGCACCTCGGGGACGCCGTCGCGTTCTTCCTTTACGACGTCCCGAAGGTCCTGCTGCTGCTCACCGGGATCGTGACGATCGTGTCGTTCCTGCGCTCCTTCGTGTCGCCGGAGCGCGTCCGCCGCACCCTCGCCGGGCGGGGCGTGCTGCCGGGCACCGTCGCGGCGGCGGGGTTCGGGATCGTGACGCCGTTCTGCTCGTGCTCGGCCGTGCCGCTGTTCATCGGCTTCGTAGAGGCCGGCGTGCCGCTCGGGGTGACGTTCGCGTTCCTCGTCTCGAGCCCCATGGTCAACGAGGTCGCGTTGGTGCTGCTGTGGGGGCTGTTCGGGCCCGGCATCGCGCTCGCGTACATGGCGGCAGGCCTCGTCGTGGCGGTCGGGGCGGGACTCGTCATCGGCCGCCTGGGCCTGGAGCGGTACGTGGAGGACGACGTCTGGACGATCCGCGCGGGCGCCGGCATCGGCGAGACGCGGCCGACCATGGACGAGCGCCTGCGCGACGCCTGGCGCTCGACCGTGGACATCGTCCGCCGCGTGTGGCCGTTCGTGGTGGCCGGCATCGCCGTCGGCGCCCTCATCCACGGCTTCGTCCCCACCGATCTCGTGGTGTCGATCGGGGGCCGCGACAACCCGTTCGCGGTGCCGGCGCTGGTCGTGCTCGGGGTGCCGCTGTACAGCAACGCCGCCGGCACGATCCCGATCGTCGAGGCGCTCATCGGCAAGGGACTGCCCCTGGGGTCCGCCCTCGCGTTCATGATGGCCGTCACGGCCCTGTCCATCCCCGAGCTCGTGATCCTGCGACGGGTGATGAAGCCGCGCCTGCTCGCGGCCTTCGTCGCGGTCGTCGCGGCCGGGATCCTCGCCGTCGGCTACGGCTTCAACCTGTTGCTCACCTGAAGGAGTCCGGCATGCACGTCATCGAGGTCCTCGGATCCGGCTGCCAGAAGTGCCAGTACGTCGAGAAGATCGTCCGCGAGGTCGTGCACGAGGCCGGGCTCGAGGCGGAGGTTCGCCACGTGACGGACTACGCGGAGATCGCCTCGCGCGGCGTGCTGTCGACGCCCGGGCTGGTCATCGACGGCACGGTCGTGATGGCCGGCCGCATCCCGACCCGCGACCAGGTCGCGGCCTGGCTCGGCATCGGGTAGCCGGCGCCGCCCGGCGCTCGTGTCCCCCGCCGACTGCCGGCGGCCGTGGCCTGGCCGTGCGCGACGGACCGCGCGAGGCGCGGTAGGCTGCGCGGCACGGAGACGGGCCGGGGGTCCGCGGAAGGGAGAGCGCGAATGTCCCAACGGGTCTCGGTGCTGGTCGGTACGTCGAAGGGTGCCTTCATCCTCGACGGCGACGCGGGCCGCCGCGACTGGCGGCTCCGGGGGCCGCTGTGCGACGGCTGGCCCGTCAACGACATCTCCGTTGAGCCGGGGACCGGCGCTCTGCTGGCCGCGGGCAGCAGCCCGTGGTTCGGCCCCGCCGTGTGGCGGAGCGACGACTTCGGCGCCAGCTGGACCCACTCCAGCGAGGGGCTCACGTACGGCGATGACGGACCGAAGGTGGCCCGGATCTGGAATGTGACCGGGGCCCACGGCAGCGTGTACGCGGGCGTGGAGCCGGCCGGCCTGTTCCGCAGCCGGGACGGCGGCCGGACCTGGGAGCACGTCGAGGGGCTGACCAACCACCCGACGCGGCCGGAGTGGCAGCCCGGGAACGGCGGCCTGTGCCTCCACTCGATCGTCCCCCACCCCGACGACCTGGACCGGATGTGGGTCGGGGCGAGCGCCGTGGGCGTGTTCGAGACACGCGACGGCGGGGCGACGTGGGAGACCCGCAACCGGGGCGTGCGCGCGGACTTCAACCCGGAGCCAAACCCGGAGTTCGGGCACTGCGTCCACAAGGTCGTGCTGGCGGCGGACGCGGGCGGCCACCTCTACCAGCAGAACCACTGCGGTGTGTACCGCAGCCTGGACGGCGGGCGGCAGTGGCAGGAGATCACGGCAGGGCTGCCGTCGGAGTTCGGCTTCGTGATGGCCGCCCACCCGCGCGACCCGCTGACCGCCTGGACGATCCCGCTCACGACGCCCGATCAGGGCCGGCTCATGCCGGACGCGGCCGCGGCCGTGTGGCGGACGCACGACGGCGGCGATACCTGGGTCCGCTCCGGCGACGGCCTGCCTCAGGACGGGGCGTACCTCGGCGTGCTGCGCGAGGCGATGGCGGTGGACCGGCTGGACTCGGTGGGGGTCTACTTCGGCACCAGCACCGGCCAGCTCTACGGGAGCGGCGATGAGGGACGGACGTGGTCGCTGCTCGCGGACCACCTGCCGCCGATCTGGTCCGTCGAGGCCGCGGTCGTTGACTGACGGCCGGCCGCCGGCCGTCGTCCACCTGCCGCGCTCGCTGGTGTCGCTGTTCCCCGGCACCGAGCGGCGGATGGAGGCCCGCGGCGTGACCGTGGCGGAGGTGATCGCGGACCTGGACGCCCGCGTGCCGGGGCTGGGCAACCGGCTCCTGGACGCGGGGCCGTCGATCCGGACGCACCTCAACGTGTTCGTCGCGGGCGAGCGGGCGACACTCCGGACGCCCGTCCCACCCGGTGCCGACGTCCACGTGATCCCGGCGGTGTCCGGCGGCTGACCGGGCGCCGCGCCCGCCCGGGGCCGGAGGCCACCCGCCGACCGGCGCATCGGCCCGTTCGCCGGGGGCCGCTTCGGCCGTCAGGTCGGCCACGCGGCCCCTTGCCGATGTCGTCCCCATGGCGGACCCTTGCCGTGCGCGTCCGCGCTTGCGCGTGGCCGCCGTCATCCGCGTCCAACCGCGCCGTCCTCGGCGCCCGCCAGAGGTCTCCGATGACCGTCCAGACCCCCGCCCCGATCGCCGACGCCTCGTCGGACATCCTCGGGGTCGAGCGCCAGCCGCTCGACGCGATCTTCCACCCGCGCTCCGTGGCCGTGATCGGCGCCACCGAGAAGGAGGGCTCGGTCGGCCGGACGATCCTGTGGAACCTCCTCTCGTCGCCATTCGGTGGCACGGTCTACCCCGTCAACCCCACCCGGCCCGCGATCCTGGGCGTCAAGGCCTACGCCTCGATCGGCGCGATCGGCGAGCCGGTCGACCTCGCGGTGATCGTGACACCCGCGAAGTCGGCGCCGGGCCTGATGGCGGAGTGCGGGCTGGCCGGCGTGCGGGGCGTGATCATCATCAGCGCCGGGTTCAAGGAGATCGGGCCCGACGGGGTCGAGCTCGAGCGCCAGGTCCTCGAGGTCGCGCGCCGCTACGGGATTCGCGTCATCGGGCCAAACTGCCTCGGGATCATGAACCCGGTCGGGGCGTTCAACGCGACGTTCGCGGCCGGGATCGCCAGGCCCGGGCGGGTGGGGTTCGTCTCCCAGTCGGGTGCCCTGCTCACGGCGATCCTGGACTGGGCCGCCCACGAGAACGTCGGCTTCAGCTCGATCGTGTCGCTGGGCTCGATGCTGGACGTGGGCTGGGGCGACGTCATCGACTACCTGGGCGACGACCCCAACACCGACAGCATCGTCATCTACATGGAGACGATCGGCGACGCTCGCGCCTTCCTGTCGTCGGCCCGCGAGGTGGCGCTGACCAAGCCGATCATCGTCATCAAGCCGGGCCGCACGGCGCAGGCGGCCAAGGCGGCGGCATCCCACACGGGCTCGCTCACCGGGTCGGACGACGTGCTCGACTCCGCCTTCCGGCGCGCCGGCGTCCTGCGCGTGGACTCGATCAGCGAGCTGTTCGAGGTGTCCGAGATCCTGGCCAAGCAGCCCCGTCCCGCCGGCCGGCGCCTGTCGATCGTGACCAACGCGGGCGGCCCGGGCGTGCTCGCCACCGACGCCCTGATCTCCGGCGGGGGCGAGCTCACCGAGCTGACGCCCGAGACGATGGATCGGCTCAACGCAGTCCTGCCGGCCGTGTGGAGCCACAACAACCCGATCGACATCATTGGCGACGCGCCGCCGGAGCGGTACGCGAAGGCGCTCGAGGTCGCGGCCGCCGACCCCGAGACCGACGGCCTGCTGGTGATCCTCACGCCCCAGGCGATGACGGACCCGACCGCGACCGCCAGGGCACTGGCGAGGTACGCCCGGATCGAGGGCAAGCCGGTGCTCGCGTCGTGGATGGGTGGCGAGGACGTGGCCGAGGGTGCCGCGGTCCTGCGCGAGGCGGGCATCCCGACGTTTGCCTACCCCGACACAGCGTGCGTGCTGTTCAACCACCTGTGGCGCTACGCGGACAACCTGCGCGCGCTGTACGAGACGCCGACGCTGCCGGTCGCCCCCGAGCGCGGCGAGTTCCGCGAGGAGGTCGACCGGATCATCGCCGTCGTCGCCGCCGAGGGCCGGACGCTGCTCACCGAGTACGAGAGCAAGAAGGTCCTGGCCGCATACGGCATCCCGATCACCGACACCGAGATCGCGCGCACCCCCGACGAGGCCGTGGCCGCGGCCGACGAGATCGGGTACCCGGTCGTCTCCAAGCTGCTGAGCCGGACGATCACCCACAAGACCGACGTCGGCGGCGTGTGCCTCAACCTCCGCACGCCGGAGCAGGTCGTGGAGGCGTTCGAGAAGATCCGCGACTCCGTCACCGCCAAGGTGGGCGCCGAGCATTTCGAGGGCGTGACGATCCAGCCGATGATCAACTGGACGGGCTACGAGCTGATCGTGGGCAGCACCCCAGATCCGCAGTTCGGCCCGGTCCTCCTGTTTGGCATGGGTGGCCAGCTGGTCGAGGTGTTCCGCGACCGCTCGCTGGCCTTGCCGCCGCTCAACACGACCCTCGCCCGCCGCCTCATCGAGCGGACGAAGATCGCCACCGCGCTGCGCGGCGTCCGCGGCCGGCGCCCGATCGACACCGACGTCCTCGCCGCCCTGCTCGTCCGGTTCAGCGAGCTGGTCGCGGAGCAGCCGCGGATCGCCGAGATCGACATCAACCCGCTGCTCGCGTCCCCGGAGCGCATCCTCGCGCTCGACGCCCGGGTGGTCCTGCACCCGGCCTCGGTCCCGGACGAGGACCTGCCGCGGCTCGCGATCCGGCCCTACCCCTACGACTACGCCCGCGACTACGCCACGACCGACGGCGTGCCGTTCGCCGTCCGCCCGATCCGCCCCGAGGACGAGCCCGGCGTGGCCCGGTTCCACGCCTCGCTCTCGGCCCGGACGGTCCGCGCGCGATACGGGACGGACCTCGCGCTCACTGAGCGCACCGCGCACGAGCGCCTGACCCGGATCTGCTTCGTGGACTACGACCGCGAGATCGCGCTCGTGGCGGAGGCGCCGGGCGCCGGCGGGCCCGAGATCGCCGGGGTCGTGCGCCTGTCCCGGGTCCACGCGACCGAGGACAAGCAGCTCACGCTCGTGATCGCCGACGCGTGGCAGCGGCGTGGCATCGGCACCCAGATGGTCCGGTCCGCGATCGCGGTCGCCCGCAAGGAGGGCACGGAGCGCGTGATCGCCAGGCTGTCCGAGGACAACCACCCGATGCGCGACCTGCTGGCCGAGCACGGGTTCGTGTTCGAGGGCCGCGACGGGCAGCTGTTCGCCTCGCTCGGCCTGCGCTGAGGCCGGCGCGCCGGGGTTCCGGGTCGCTCAGCCCGGTTCGCGACCGCGTCGCCGGACGGGCTGCCGCTCGGCGCCGGTGCCGTCCAGCAGGTCCGCCGCCAGATCCACCGATGCCCGAAGGCCGTCGGTGAGCAGGTGCCGGCGGTCGTGGCTCGAGGCGTGCGCGAAGGCGTCCAGCTCGTCGCGGAGGGCATGCAGGCGCGCCAGGTGCCGGGCCTCGATCGCGGGCCAGGCCGCGGACGCCGGCCGATGGCTCGCGAGCGCCAGCAGGTGCTCGAGGCAGATCGGCGCCACGGCGACGGCCTCTGCCCAGGGGGCGTCGTC
>Ga0154724_1133_pt14 | contig 13474 bp, 12 predicted proteins | sample Rifle2008BG16ft_FD_105732 | JGI IMG/M metagenome (GOLD analysis project Ga0154724, IMG submission 105732) | Chloroflexi bacterium RBG_16_72_14 | reverse complement strand
TGGTCTCCTGTTCGCCAGTGAACGAGTTGCGGCGGGTCTCGAAGCGGAAGATTGAGCCGCCGGTCGGGAAGTCCGGGCCCTTGACCAGGCGGCACAGGTCGTCGTTGGTGACCGTGGGGTCGTCGATCAGGGCCACGGCCGCGTCGGCGATCTCGCCCAGGTGGTGGGGCGGGATGTTGGTCGCCATGCCGACGGCGATGCCCGAGGACCCGTTGATCAGCAGGTTGGGCAGCTTCGCCGGCAGGACCGACGGCTCCTTCTGGGTGCCGTCGTAGTTGTCGACGTAGTCGACCGTCTCCCTGTCGATGTCCGCGAGCATCTCGGCGGAGATCGCGGTCAGGCGCGCCTCGGTGTAGCGCATGGCCGCGGCGCCGTCGCCGTCCACGGAGCCGAAGTTGCCCTGCCCATCCACGAGCGGGTAGCGCATCGAGAAGTCCTGGGCCAGCCGGACCAGGGCGTCGTAGAGCGCCACGTCGCCGTGCGGGTGGTACTTGCCCATGACCTCGCCGACGATCGCGGCGCACTTCCGGTAGGAGCTGGTGGCGGACAGCCCCATCTCGCCCATCGTGTACAGGATCCGCCGGTGGACGGGCTTGAGGCCGTCGCGGACGTCGGGCAGCGCACGAGCGACGATCACGCTCATCGCGTAGTCGAGGTAGGAGGTCTGCATCTCCTCCTCGATGCGGATCGCTCGGACGTTGCCCAGGTCGTCGGTCACGTGGTGGCTCTCCTCCGGTCAGGCGGGGTCGATGGGATGCTCAGGGGCGCGGCGCGATCGGCCGCTCGGCGGGTGGCACGGCGACGCCCAGGCCGACGAAGGCTGCCGCGGCGTCCGCGGCGCGGGACGTCGACGGGGCGCCGGGGCGCTTGCGGATGCCGGCGACGGCAGCGCGGATGCCGTCGGCGGTCTCGATCGGCAGCTTCTCGAGGGCGTCGCGGACGACCCAGGCCCGGTGGCCGTCGTTCGTGCGTACGGCGGTCGCGGCCTCATCGCGCAGGAACGCCGAGGCCTCCCGGGCGTCCACGAGCGTGAGCGAGCGGAGCGCCCACGAGAGGGCCTTCTGGACATCCGGCTCCGCGTCGCCGATGAGGTCGCCGACGATCGCGAGCCCGCGGCGGGCGACCTCCGCCGTGCGGCCCGCCGTCCGGTCCACGTACGGGATCGTGGCGATCGTGGAGCCGACCAGCCGGCGCTCCCAGCGCCAGGGCGAGTACACGAGCTGCTCGAGCTCCGCCCAGCGGTACGGCTCGGCGAGGATGCCCCGTCCGGCCACGTGGGCCAGCGAGTCCACGGTGATCCAGTCCCGCGCCCGGCGGGCCTCCGACCGGACGAGCTGCCACGCCCGCTCCGGGTCCTGGGTGATCGCCCGGTCCAGGAGGGGGAACGCGAGCCAGTGGAGCTCCAGGAGGTCCTGGCGCAGGAGACGATCGGCGACCTCGAGCAGCGTGGCCGTGGAGTCGCGCCGGGTGGCTCCCCGCAGGCCCGCCGTGACGGCGGTGAGCAGCGGCTGGCGGACGCCGAGGATCGGGGCGATGCCCGGCGCGACGCGGCGCTGGCCTTCGAGGTACTCCTCGTCCGCGAGGCGCTCGAGGCCGGCCCGCAGCTCGGCGGCCACGGCCCCGGGGTCCTGGACGAGCTCGCCAGCGCGCCGCCCGAGCGCGAGGGCGTCCGCGCGCCGGGCCGCGACGATGGCACGGCCGCGCTCCGTGGTGGCACTGGGGGCGGTCATCCGGCGTGGTCCACGGTATCGGGCGTCTCGGCGGCGCCGGCTCGGGTCGATGCCGTTGCATCGGGCTCCAGGCGGAATCGGTAGCGCGCCTTGAGCTCCTCCTTGCGGGCTTCCAGCGCGCCCACGAACGTTCCCTCCGCCCGGGCAAGGAGCGTGCCATCCTCGGCATCGAGGACGATGCCCTCGGCGGTCACCAGGCGGCGGCGCACCTCGAGGACGCGGCCCTCGGCGCGGATCGAGCGACCGATCGTGACGGGCTTGCGGAACTCGACGTTCATCCGCGCGGTCACGCCCCACACGTCGTGATCCACGAGCGCCCACGCCATCACCTCGTCCAGGATCGTGCACACGATCCCGCCGTGGGCGATGCCCTCCCAGCCCTCGAAGCGTTCGCCGAGCGTCAGCTCGGTCCAGCAGCGGTCGCCACCCGCATGCAGCTCCAGGTGCAGCCCGTGCACGTTGAGCGCACCGCACGCGAAGCAGTTGTGCGGCGTCATGACGATGCGGCGGCCCCCGATCCGGACGTCGGCGAGGGCGACCGTGGCGTCAGAAGTCAAGGTTCTTCACCTTGCGCGCCTCGGTCTTGATGAAGTCCTTGCGCGGCTCCACGCGCTCGCCCATGAGCATCGTGAAGATCCGGTCGGCCTCGGCGCCCTCCTCGACCTCGACCTGGAGCAGGGTCCGCGTTGCCGGGTCCATCGTCGTCACCCACAGCTGGTCGGCGTTCATCTCGCCGAGGCCCTTGAACCGCTGGACGCTGACGTTCCTGGTCGTGAACTCCCGGACGACGCGATCCCGGTCCTTCTCGGACTGGGCGTACTTCGTCACCTTCCCGGTCGAGATCCGGTACAGCGGCGGCTGCGCGATGTACAGGTAGCCGGAGTCGATGACCTCAGGCATGTGACGGTAGAAGAAGGTCAGCAGCAGGGTCCGGATATGGGCGCCGTCCACGTCCGCGTCGGTCATGATGATGATCCGGTGGTAGCGCAGCTTCGAGATGTCGAAGCTGTCGCCGATGCCGGCCCCGAGGGCGATGATCAGGGGTCGCACGTTCTCGGAGCTGAGGATCTTGTCCAGGCGCGCCTTCTCGACGTTGAGCAGCTTGCCGCGCAGCGGCAGGATCGCCTGGAAGCGCCGGTCGCGGCCCTGCTTCGCGGAGCCGCCGGCGGAGTCGCCCTCGACGATGTACAGCTCGCTCTTGGCCGGGTCCCGTTCCTGGCAGTCCGCCAGCTTGCCGGGCAGCGAGAGGCCGTCGAGGGCGCCTTTGCGGATGACGAGGTCACGCGCCTTGCGCGCGGCCTCGCGGGCCCGAGCCGAGGTGAGGCACTTCTCGATGATCCGCCGGCCATCGGCAGGGTTCTCCTCGAGATGTTGCGAGATCGCGTCGGCGACGGCGCCCTCGACCTGCCCGGCGACCTCGGGGTTGCCGAGCTTGGCCTTGGTCTGGCCCTCGAACTGCGGATCGGTGAGCTTCACGCTCACGACCGCAGTCAGGCCCTCGCGCACGTCGTCGCCGGACAGGTTGGCGTCCGACTCCTTGAGGATGCCCGAGCGCCGTGCCCACTCGTTGAGGGACCGGGTGAGGGCACGACGGAAACCCGTGATGTGGCTACCCCCGTCGGGCGTGTTGATGTTGTTCGCGAACGAGAGCAGGTTCTCGGCGTAGGTGTCGTTGTACTGCAGCCCGACCTCGATCGAGGTCGTACCCTCCCGGCGCTCCGTGTAGATGGGTCGGCTGTGGAGCGTTTCCTTGTTCCGGTTGAGGTGCCGGACGAACGAGACGAGACCGCCCTCGAAGTAGAACGACCGCTCACGTTCCGTTCGATCATCCCGCAGCGTGATCCACACCCCCTTCGTGAGGTAGGCGGATTCGCGGAGCCGCTGGACGATCGTCTCGAACACAAGGTCGGTCGTCTCGAACATCTCCGCGTCGGGTCTGAACGACGTGAGCGTGCCTCGCCGGTCGGCCTGCGGGCCGATCCTCTTGACCGGGCCCAGGGGCTCACCCCGGCTGTATTCCTGGGCCCATACCCCGCCGTCGCGGGAGCTCTCGACGCGCAGCCACTCGGAGAGCGCGTTGACGACGGACACACCCACCCCGTGAAGGCCGCCTGACACCTTGTAGCCGCCGCCGCCGAACTTCGCCCCGGCATGGAGGACGGTATGGACCACCTCGAGCGCATCCTTGCCGGTCGGGTGTCGCCCAACCGGAACGCCGCGGCCGTCGTCCTGGACGGTCACCGTGCCGTCCGCCCGGATCGTGACGCGGATGGTGGTCGCGAATCCGGCCATGGCCTCGTCGATCGAGTTGTCCACGACCTCCCAGACCAGGTGGTGGAGGCCGCGTACGTCGGTCGAGCCGATGTACATCCCGGGACGCCGTCGGACAGGATCGAGGCCCTCGAGCACCTGGATGCTTGCGGCGCCGTACTCGCCGGCCGGTGCGGCCTTCGCCTTCCGTCCGCCGGGGGCGCGGCCGTTGGTGTTCGCGGTCCGCTGCCGATCGCCGACGTCCGTCACGCAGTTCCTCCGATCAGGCGCTCGTAGAGCCGGGCCAGCTCCTCGTCGCTGTAGTACTCGATCACGATTCGGCCGCCCTTGCGCGACCGGCTGAGGCTCACCTTGGTGCCGAGCCGCTGACGGAGGGCCTCCTCGACGCGCTCGAGGTCCGGGTCCAAGCGGGGTCGGGGTGCTGGCGTCCGCGGCTCGCGTGGCTCCCGGAGGCGCCGGACGAGCTCCTCGGTCTGGCGGACCGACAGGTCCTGGCCGAGCACCGTCGAGAGGACATGGGCCTGGCCGCCCGGCTCGAGGCCCCCGAGTGCGCGCCCGTGTCCCTCGGTCAGCCGGCCGTCGGCGATCGTCGCCTGCACGTCGGGGTGCAGGTCGAGCAGGCGGAGGGTGTTGGCCACGGTGGCGCGGGCCTTGCCCACGCGTTCCGCGACACGTTCCTGCGTGAGCCCGAACTCCGAGATCAGCTGGCGGTACGCAAGCGCCTCGTCGATCGGGTCGAGGTCCGAGCGCTGGACGTTCTCGACGAGCGCGACCTCGAGCTGGTCCTCGTCGGCGAGCTGGCGGACGACGGCCGGGATCCGCTCGAGGCCAGCGAGGCGCGCGGCCCGCACGCGCCGCTCGCCGGCGATGAGCCGGTAGCCGTCGAGCGTCTCGGTCACCAGGACTGGCTGGAGCACGCCGTGCTCCCGAATGCTCGCCGCGAGCTCCTCGAGCGCAGCCTCGTCCATGCGGTGGCGGGGCTGGAACGGGTTCGGGGCGACGCGCACGAGCGGGACGTCCACGATCATGGACGGCGAGGCCGCACGCTGCGGGATCAGCGAGGCGAGCCCGCGACCGAGCGCGGACGTGGGGCGGTCGGACCTGAGCGTCATGCGGGCGTTCCGGCCATCAACGGACTCGCGTCGGCCCGGGCAATGACCGTCTCCCTGCAGGGGGCGTCTGCCGGCGGTGCGGTGGTCGGGTCGTCCGGCTCGGCCGTCCCGTGCCGGCGTGCGCGAAGCTCGCGGGCGAGGGAGGCGTACGCCTCTGCGCCCTTGGAGTCCGGCCGGTAGAGCGCGATGGGGAGCCCGTGGCTCGGCGCTTCGGACAGGCGGACGCTCCGGGGGACGATGGTCCGGAATACCGCGTCGCGGAGGTGTCGGCGGACCTCGCCGGCAACCTCCGCCGAGAGGTTCGTGCGGCCGTCGTACATGGTGAGCACCACCCCCGAGATGGCGAGAGCCGGATTGAGGTGGTCGCGGACCAGGTTGATCGTCGCGATGAGCTGGGTCAGGCCCTCCAGCGCGTAGTACTCGCACTGGATGGGGATCAGCACGGAGTCGGCGCCGGTCAGGGCGTTGACGGTGAGGAGTCCGAGCGACGGCGGGCAGTCCACGAGGACCCAGTCCCACGCGTCGCGCTCCTCGTGGAGGACACGACCGAGGCGACGCTCACGGCCCTCGATCGTCGTCAGCTCGATCTCGGCGCCGGCCAGGGCGATGGACGAGGGCACGATCCTCACCCCCTCGACCGGCGTGGCGACGTGGAGCCTGGCCAGCGGAAGGCCGTCGACAAGGGCGTCGTAGACAGACCCGTCCACGGTGCTGCGATCGATGCCGAACCCGCTGGTCGCGTTGCCTTGGGGGTCGAGGTCGATGACGAGGACGCGGTCACCGAGGAGGGCCAGGTAGGTTGCGAGATTGACCACCGTGGTGGTCTTCCCGACGCCGCCTTTCTGGTTCGTGCAGGCGATCGTCTGGCCCACTCAGCCTCCCGTCCCAATCGTGCTCATGCAGGAAAAGTCTAGCATCGGAGCCCCCCTCCCGGCCGGATCGGACCCAGCCGGACGCCATCATCCGGCGGCCCGATCACCCCGCGCTTATCCGGTCCGGTGCCGGCTGGGCGCCGGCCGCTCCACGTTGCGCCCGCGCAACAGCGAGGCCGAACACGCTCCCGGCGAGCAGCCGCGCCCGGATGTGTTTCACGTGAAACATCGCCGAGTCGGCCCCACGCACGGAGATTGCCCCTTCGCGGCACCCATGGGATACTTCGCCCGAGGTTGCTGTCACCCGTCGTCGCGGTCGCCACCCGCCTGCGCCCGACCGTCGGCTCCACAGCCGAGGATCGAACGCCCCATGCATCTGACCATCGCCGCGGCGCTTGCCGTGGTGGCTGCGCTTGCTGAGTTCACCGTCGTTCCCTACCTGAAGATCGGCGAGGCCACCCCGCACCCGGTCCTCGTCTTCGGTGTCATCTGGGCCATCGCCGGTGGTCTCGAGGCCGGACTCGCCTGGGCCTTTGTCGGGGGCCTGGCGCTCGACATCCTGGGCCAGCGTCCGCTCGGCTCATCGGCCTTCTCGCTGCTGATCGCGGTTGGCGCCGCCTCCGTGATCGGCGGCCTCCTCAGTCGGGTGAGGATCGTCGCCCCCATCGTCGCCACCATCATCGCGAGCCCCCTGTACTCGATGCTCCTGCTGGCCGCAACGACCGCGCTCACGACCGCTCCGCTGACCGGCGCCCCCCTGGAGGCGGTGGTCCCGTCAGCCGTGTATGACGCCGTGCTTGCCGCGATCGCCGGCCCGCTCGCCGTGGCCGTCGTCCTGCGGCGCCGCGAAACGGAACGGGTGGACTGGTGATCGACGCCTATCTCGGCCCGAAGCCGCAGCGCGACCGGCGTCCGCTCCGGTTCCTGACCTTCGGCATCGTCACGATCATGGCGTTCGGCCTGCTGACGAGCCGGCTGGCGTACCTCCAGATCGCCAACGGCGCTGCGTACGCGGAGCGCGCGGAGGCCAACCGGACGGTCGAGCAGGCGATCACGGCGCCCCGGGGGCTGATCTACGACAGCAAGGGCCGGCTGCTGGTGACGAACGTCGCCTCGTTCGCCGTCAAGATCACGCCCGCCAACCTGCCGTTCAGCGAGCGCGAGGACGTCGCGCGCCGGCTGGGTGGGCTCCTGGGCATCGACGCCTCGGACATCCTGACCACGATCGACAGCGCTCCCGGCTCACGCTTCGACCCGGTGCGCGTCGCGCAGGACGTCGCCGAGACGACGGCCCGAGTGGTGTCGGAGTCCGCCGCCGAGCTCCCCGGCGTCACGGTGGTCGTCGAGACGCGGCGCGAGTACCCCGACGGGCCGCTGCTCGCGCACATCCTCGGGTACACGGGCGCGATCGACGGCGGGGCGCTGGAGCGGCTCAAGCCGAGCGGCTATCTGGCCGACGACATGATCGGCAAGGCGGGCGTCGAGGCGACCTTCGAGGCGTCGCTCCGCGGCACCTACGGCCGACAGCTCGTCGAGCGCGACGCCACGGGCAAGGACGTGCAGGTGCTCCAGGTGCTGGAGCAGGCCGTGCCGGGTGCGTCGCTCACGCTGACGATCGATCGGACCGTGCAGCGCGAGGCCACGGCCGCCCTGAAATGGGGCATGAAGGCAGCTGGACTCAAGCGTGGGGTATTCATCGCGATGAACCCCCAGACCGGCGAGATCCTGGCCCTGGTCAGCCTCCCGACCTACAACAACAACCTGTTCGCGAAGGGCATCTCGAACAGCGACTTCCAGAAGCTGTTGAACAACAAGGAGAAGCCGCTCACCAACCACGCGGTCCAGGCCCACTACCCGCCGGGTTCGACGTACAAGCTGGTCGCCGGAACCGGCGGCCTGCAGGACAAGAAGATCACGCCGTCGACACGGCTGCGGACGCGCGGCTACCTGACGCTGGGCTCGACCAGGTTCTACGACTGGAACCGGCGCGGGTTCGGCCTGTGTGACCTGAACTGCGGGTTCGGCCACTCGTCCGACACGTACTTCTTCCAGGTGGCCGGGATGCTCGGTGCCGACCGCCTCGCCTTCTGGGCACGCCAGTACGGGTTCGGCCAGCCGACGGGGATCGACCTGCCGGGCGAGGCCTCCGGGATCGTCCCGTCCAACCAGTGGAAGATGAACGCCCTCGGCCAGCCGATGTTCGCTGGGGAGGTCTACCAGGCCGGCATCGGGCAGGGCTACGACGTCGTCACGCCGATGCAGCTCATCAACGCCTATGCGGCCCTCGCCAATGGCGGCAGGCTCTACCGGCCGCAGCTCGTGAAGGAGATCGTCGGGCCGGACGGCACGGTCATCCAGCCGTTCGAGCCGGACCTCATCCGCAAGATGAAGGTCTCGCAGGGGACGCTGCGCGCCATGCGGCTCGCCGGGCGCTCCACGGTGACGCTGCGCCACACGTACAACCTCGTGGACATGCCCGTCAAGGTGGCCGGCAAGTCCGGCACGGCCGAGTTCGGGACCCGCGACAAGAAGGGCCGCCTGCCGTTCCACTCCTGGTTCGTCGGCTTCGTGGGCAAGAACCCGTACAAGGCCAACTTCGCGAAGACCGATTCGGAGCTGGTGTTCCTCGCCTTTGCCTATGACTCCCGGACGAAGGGCAATGCCGCGACCGAGATCGCGAAGGCCTTCCTGCAGCTCCACTTCCACATCAAGAAGGACTACCTCAACCGCGACCTCCTCAAGCGCGGCAACTTCTACCAGAGCAACTAGCGAGACACGATGCGCGTGATGCGGGCCGAGCCCAGCCGCTTCGCCGATGTGACCGCCAGGTCCGTCGGGGCGGTGTGGCGCGCCTACGACCTGCAGCTCACCACGTACGCCGCGCTGCTCGGCGCGATCGGCCTGGTCATGGCGTACACCAACAGCGTCGAGGCGGGCCAGTCCGTGCTCGAGAACGGCACGGTGTTCTCGCGGGCCCTGATGTGGTCTGGCCTCGCGATGGTGGTGTTCATCACCGTGACCGTGTTCGACTACCGGTGGCTCAAGACGTTGCGGTGGCTGCTGTACGTCACGAATGTCGGACTGCTGCTCCTGACGCTGGCGATCGGTGACGGTGTTGGCGGCTCGGCCCGCTGGGTCCAGCTCGGGCCGGTGACCTTCCAGTTCTCGGAGCTGGCGAAGATCGTGATGATCTCGGTCCTGGCCGCATATCTCGGTGACCGCGAGAGCCGCCTCGACTCGCTGTGGCCGATCCTGGGCGCGGGATTGCTGATGGTCCCGCCGTGGGTCCTCGTCATGATGCAGCCCGATCTCGGCACGTCCCTCGTGCTGATCGCGATCCTGGCCGGGATGCTGTTCATGTCCGGTGCCAGCCTCAAGTGGCTGATCGCCGGCGCCCTCGCGACCGTCCCGGCGGCCCTGATCGGGTGGACGTACGTCCTGCGCGACTACCAGAAGGAGCGGATCCTTTCGTTCCTCAATCCGGTCGCCGACAGCCAGGGCTCGAACTGGCAGGTGCTGCAGTCGCAGATCGCGGTCGGTTCCGGCGGGCTCCTGGGCACCGGCCTCACCAACGGCTCGCAGGGCCGCGGCGAGTTCCTGCCGGTCCAGGAGAGCGACTTCGTGTTCGCCGTGCTGGCCCAGGAGCTCGGGTTCATCGGGGCGCTCGTCGTGTTCCTGCTGTTTGCCGCGCTGATCTGGCGGATCCTCATGTCCGCCTGGCGTTCCCGGGACCCGTTTGGCACGCTGTTCGGCGCTGGCCTCGCTTCCCTGATCCTGTTCCAGGTCTTCGTCAACGTGGGCATGGTGATCGGCATCCTGCCGGTGACCGGCATCCCGCTTCCCTTCATCACCCACGGTGGCGCGTCGCTCGTGAGCATCGCGATCGGCCTGGGGGTGATGCAAAGCGTGAACATCCGGCAGCATCGCGCCGAGTGGTGACGCTGCTCGCGGGCGTCCTGCCGGGGACCGCGGCCGGGGCGGTTCCGGCCGCCGCCGGGGCCGACGCCGAGGTGCTCGGCATCCTGGCCTCGCTGTTCGTGCTCCTGGCGGGCGCGAAGATCGGCGAGGAGGTGCTCCGGCGACTGGGCCAGCCGGGCGTCATCGGCGAGCTGCTGGGCGGGTTCGTGGTGGGCCCGTTCGCGCTGGGACTCGTGACGCCCGGCAACACCGAGCTCGTGTTCGCGGAGATCGGCGTCGTGGTCCTGCTGTTCTCGGTGGGGCTCGAGGTGCGCACGGACGACCTGTTCGCGGTGGGGCGGCCGGCCGTCCTGACCGCGACGATCGCGATGGCGCTCCCGATCGCAGCCGGCTTCGTCCTCGCGCTGATGATCGGCGAGCCGGTCACCGCGTCGCTGTTCGTCGGCCTGGCGCTGGCGGCGACGAGCATCGGCATCACCAGCAAGGTCCTGCGCGACATGGGGGTGCTGGATCGCGGGTTCGCCCGCGTCATCATCGGCGCGGCGCTCGTGGACGACATCCTCGCGCTCGTGCTGATCGGCCTCGTCGCGGGCGTCGCCGAGGGGAGCGTGTCCGCCAGCACGCTGCTGGTCGGCGTGGCCGGCGTCGGCCTCGTGGTGCTCGGCTTCCTGGCGGCCCGCCGGGCCCGCGGGCTGCCGTCGGCCGTGTTCACGTGGCCGAAGTTCGCGGACACCCCGCTGCTGCCGGCGTTCCTGCTGATGCTCATCGTTGCGCTGCTGGCCGCCGCCATCGGGCTCGCCGCGATCATCGGGGCGTTCGTCGCCGGGCTGATCATCGCCGAGACCGAGGCGCGTGAGGAGGTGGAGCACGAGATCAGGCCCCTGTCGTCCATCTTCACGCCGTTCTTCTTCGCGGTCACCGGCGCGCAGCTGGACCTCTCGAAGCTCCTCGACCCGTCGGTCGCGGTCCTGGCGGTGCTGCTCGCGGTCATCGGCGTGCTCACCAAGGCGCTCGGCGGCGTGATTGGCGCGCGCTCCGAGGGCCGGTGGGGGTCGGTCGTCGTCGGGTTCGGCATGGTGCCGCGCGGCGAGGTGGGCATCGTGGTGGCGAACCTTGCGCTCGCCACCGGCGCGATCGACGAGGCACTGTTCGCCGCGCTCATGGTCGCCGTCGTGCTGACCACAGTGATCGCGCCCTACCTGCTGGCATGGGCGGTGCCCCGGGCGACATCGAAGCCGGGCGCCGGCACCAGGAGCGCCGCCTGACGCTCAGCCTCGGCGGAACAGCCCCCGCTTCGGGGTCTTCATCGCCGGCGCGCTGACGCGCCGGCCAGCCTTGCGCAGGATGGCGTCGATCTCCGGATGGTAGAACCTGCCGATCGGCATCCGGTCCAGCCACTCGAGGTACTCGAGCTCGATGCGGGCGATCTCACCGAGCGACCAGCCCGTGTACCGGCCGAAGTTGAGCACGCTCCCCGACGCGTTCCCGGGCGGCGGGCCGGCCGCGGCCTCGCCCGCGGCGAACCGCGAGACCGCCCGGTCCGGCGCGCCGCCGGCCGGGGACTCGTCCGACGGGTCCCGCATCCCGGGCATCGGCCAGCCGGGATCGGGCGGACGCGGAACGCCCGATGGCGTGGCTTCCTGCCGGCGGTGGAACGGAACCGCAGGCTCGTGTCCCGCCCGGCCGTACCCGGGTGCAGCGCGATCGGCGGTGCGTGCCTGGGCGTCCGCGGCCGTCACCCGGGCGGTCTGCGATGCGGCGCGCGCCCGTGCCCGGTCGACGGCCGCGCGCCGCGTCGGGTCGCGGAGCTGCTCCCAGGCCTGGTTGATGCGCACCATCCGCTCCTGGGCGTCGGGTGCCGGAGCCACGTCGGGGTGGTACTTGCGCGCAAGCCGACGGTACGCGGCCTCGATGACCTCGTCCTCGGCCTCCGGGTCAACCTGGAGGACCTTGTAGGGATCGGGGGTGCTCACGACGCCGACTGTGCGTCAGCTGCCGGACCGGGACCACCCGGTTCGCCGGCCGCGGGCGGTGCGGTGCCGGCCGGCGGGACAGCCGCGTCGGCCGAAGACCGCCGGCTGGCGGCGATCAGGCGAGGCGACACGTGGGCCAGGGCTTCCTCCACCGTCGCCGGCGGGTCGTCCACGCGGTGGAACGCGTACCGGAACAGGTCGCGCGAGGCGGCCGCGATCGGCAGCGACACGATGGCGCCCAGGATGCCGCCGATCGAGGCGCCGACGACGAGCGCGAGCATCACCGCCGACGGATGGAGCTCCACGGCATCGCCCTGGATCTTCGGCACCAGGATGTTGTTCTCCAGCTGCTGGATGCCGAGGTACAGGAGGAACGCCGCGACGAACCCCCCGAACCCGGCCGTCAGGCCGATCAGCACCGCCGGGATCGCCGCGATGATCGGGCCGATGAACGGCACCAGCTCCAGCAGCCCGGCGATGATCGCGAGCAGGACCGCGTAGCGGCCGAAGACGGGATCCACCCACGTCGAGAGCGCCATCAGGCCGATGTACGACAGCACCCCGACGGTCGCGCCGAGGACCAGCTGGCCGCGTGCCCAGTTGCCGAACACCCGGTTTGCGATCGCGAACGCCGCGAGCACATCGTCGCGCCAGCCGACCGGCAGCGAGGCCTCCAGCCTGGCGCCCAGCCTGGCACGATCCTTGAGCAGGAAGAACAGCCAGGCCGGGAGGATGGCGTAGGCCGTGACCGTGCTCAGGATCCCGACGATGGAGCTGACGAGGGGCGAGACGATAGAGCCGAGGTCAATGCCGCCCAGGCTGGTGCCCGCGTTGTGGATCAGGTTGTCGATCAGGTCCCGCACCTCCGGCGAGACGTTCAGCTCCTGGTAGAAGTCCGTCAGCGAGTCCCGCACGGTCGCCGCGATGGCAGGCAGGTCCTCGACGAACAGCCGCGCCTCGCGGATCAGCGGAGCGAGGGCGATGGTGCCCGCGATGGCCACGACGGCGATCGACGCCAGGAACACCACCAGCACGGCAAGCGCCCGGGGCACGCCGAGCGCGGCGAGCCGCTCCACGGCCGGTGACAGCAGGTAGACCAGCAGGACCCCGAGGACGAACGGCTTCACGGCACCCGCCGCGAGCACGATGACGACGCCGAGTGCGACGACAGCCGCGATCGTCAGGGCCACGCGCGGGGTCGGGGCACCCAGCCGCCGCGCACGGCGCGCCGCAGGACCGGTGTCGAGCGGGACGGCTGGCTCCATCCCGGGCAGACTAGCACGCGTGACCGGCCGCTCCGACCCGCCCCCGATCGGCGAACCGCCCTCGACCGAGCCTCCGCCCGCGCATCGGCCGGCGCACCGGGAGGCCGTGCAGCGATGGCGGCTGACGCTGTCCCGCGACGCCGTCGGCGAGCTCCAGCAGCGCGAGCAGCTGTCTGCGTGGGAGGCCGCGCTGGCGACATCGGGCATGCCCGTCGCGGGCCTGGACGCCGCAGCGCCCCGGCCGAGGTTCGCGCTCGCCGCGCCGCTGCCGGCCGGCATCCCGGGTGATGCTGAGCTGGTTGACCTGTGGCTGGTGGAGCGGCTCCCGACGTG
>Ga0154724_1086_pt1 | contig 13483 bp, 11 predicted proteins | sample Rifle2008BG16ft_FD_105732 | JGI IMG/M metagenome (GOLD analysis project Ga0154724, IMG submission 105732) | Chloroflexi bacterium RBG_16_72_14 | reverse complement strand
CTCGCGGAGCAGGAGGCGATCCGGCGCGAGTTCATCGTCAATGCCTCGCACGAGCTGCGGACGCCGCTGACGAACCTGCAGGGCTATCTCGAGGCGCTCCGGGACGGCGTCCTGCCGCCGGACCCCGCGACGTTCGACTCGCTGCGCGAGGAGGTGGACCGCCTGACCCGGCTGGCGGCGTCGCTGGACGTCCTCGCCGGGGCGGAGGAGCGGCCGGGCATGCCACGCGAGGTGGACGTCGCCTCGCTCGTGCGCGGCGCCGCGGACCTCGTGGCCCCGGCGCTGGCGCGCCGGTCGATCGAGCTGTCGATGGACGTGGCACCGGGGATCCGGGCCAGTGTCCGCGCCGACGAGCTCACCCAGGTGCTGGCCAACCTGCTCCAGAACGCCGTCCGCTACACGCCCCAAGGCGGCGAGGTGCGCATCTCGGCCACCCGCGCGGCGGACGGCATCGACATCCGTGTCGCCAACACGGGCCCCGGTATCCCGGAGGAGGACCTGCCGCGGATCTGGGAGCGCTTCTACCGGGTGGAGAAGTCGCGCGACCGCGAGCGGGGCGGGGCCGGCATCGGCCTCGCGATCGTGCGCCAGCTGGTGGAGGCGGCGGGAGGACGGGTCGGCGTAACGAGCGAGGGCGGCTGGACGACGTTCCTGGTGACCCTGCCGGCCTGACGTCATCGTGGCGTCACGGACCTCGGGCACGATCGGCCGGACCACGGCATCACGGAGACCTCATGTCCCTCATCGGCGACCTCGGCAGCCTCATCCTCGGCACCGCCTACGCGCTGCGCGTCCCGCTGGCGATCGCCGGGATCGTGGCCCTCGTCGTCCTGGCCGTGGTCGCCCGGCGGCGCGGCTGGGCCGCCGTTGCACGCCACCACCCGCGCGCCTCGGCCGGGCTGCTCGCGATCGCGCTCCTCGTCGGGGTGCCGGTCACCTGGTATCTCGTGTCGCCGGCGTTCCTGTCGACCGAGCTCCAGGAGGCGCCGGTCGTCGTCGCCGCGGACCCGTCACCGGCGACAACCGCGGAGCCATCGTCGCCGCCCGCCGCGACCCAGCGCCCCGGTGCGTCAGCGACACCGGAGGCGACCGCGTCGCCGCCGCCCACGCCGGAGCCGTGGACGCCCGCGCCGCCCCGGCGGGGCGAGTTCGCCGGCACCGACGACTTCCACTTCGGCCGCGGCACGGCCACGCTGAGCGAGGTCGCGCCGGGCGAGTGGGTCGTGCGGTTCGACGACTTCGCCGTCCGCAACGGGCCCGACCTCTTCGTCTACCTGTCGCCCGATCCCGACGGCTACACCGATCGGGCCATCGAGGTCGCCCGGCTGCGGGCCGACCGGGGCAGCTACAACACGCCGGTCCCGCCGGGCACCGACGTCTCGGGCGTGCGCAGCGTCCTCATCTGGTGCAAGCAGTTCTCGCACCTGTTCGCGGTGGCCACCCTCGATGGCTGACCGGGTCCGCGATCGACGCAGGGGCGATCGATGATCGAGGATCGTCGCGGCCGGGCGCCTCGCCGTCCCAGCCTCACGCCCTAGAATCGCGGGCACCACGCAGAGGAGCCCGCGCAATGCAGTCGCACGCCGTCACGATGCTCGGCACCGGCCTCATCGGCGACTTCTACACGATGACCCTCCACGGCCAGCGCGGCCGCGACCGCGTCCGGGTCGTGTACTCGCGCAGCGAGGCGCGGGGCAAGGCGTTCAGCGAGCGCTGGGCCATCCCGGAGCCCACGACGGACATGGAGGCCGCGATCCGGCACCCGGAGACGGACGTCGTCGTGGTCGCGCTGCCGAACCACCTCCACGAGGCGGCCGTCAAGGCCGTGGCGGCCGCGGGCAAGGCCGTGCTGTGCACGAAGCCGCTGGGGCGCAACGCCGACGAGGCGAAGCGGATGCTCGAGGCCGTCGAGGCCGCCGGGGTGTTCGGCGGCTACCTCGAGGACCTGTGCTACACGCCCAAGACCCTCAAGGCGGTCAGGTCCGTGCAGGACGGCGCGCTGGGCGACGTGACCTGGGTCCGTTCCCGCGAGACGCACCCGGGGCCGCACAGCGCCTGGTTCTGGGACGGGCGCCTGACCGGTGGCGGCGCGATCATCGACCTCGGCTGCCACTGCATCGAGATCATCCGGAGCTTCGTGGGCAAGGGGAACCGGCCGGTCGACGTCATGTGCCACACGGACACGATCGTCCACCCGATCGACGACGAGGACAACGCGATCGCGCTCATCCGGTTCGAGTCGGGCGCGATCGGCCAGTTCGAGGTCAGCTGGACGTTCCGCGGCGGCATGGACCTGCGGGACGAGGTGGCCGGGACCCACGGCACGATCTGGCTCAACCACTTCCTGCGCACCGGCTACGAGATGTTCACGGCCGGTGGCAGCGGCGGGTACGTCGCCGAGAAGGCCGAGACGGCGGCCGGCTGGCTGTTCCCGGTGGGCGACGAGGTCTCGGAGCTGGGCTACGTGGACATGTTCACGGACATGTTCAACGCGCTCGACACCGGCGGCACGCCGCGCGAGACGTTCTACGACGGCTACGTGGTCAACGCCGTCATGGACGCCGCCTACCGCTCGGCGAGGTCCGGCGCCTGGGAGCCCGTCGGGCTGTTCGAGTGGCGCGGCGGCGCCACGCCGCGGATCGCGAAGCAGCCCGAGACGTACGAGGGCCTCGTCGTGATCAAGCGCGAGGTGCTGCCCGACGGCCGCGAGAAGCTGATCCTCAAGGACCCGGCGACGGGCGACTTCGTCGACCGCGTCGTGTCCGGCGTCTGACCGCCGGCGCGCTCCGCCTGGAGGTCCTGCCGGGGTCCGCCCGGGCCGGCAGCCGTCGCCGCGGAGCTTGCTGCCCGCCTGCGCGAGCGGCCGGACGCGCACCTGTGCCTGCCCACCGGGGACACGCCGGGGCCGGTGTACGTGGCCCGCGTCGCGGCACCCGACCCGTCTCGTGGGCCTGGCGGCGTCGAGCCGCGAGACGGCCGGGGCGCGCTTCGGGGCCACGATCGCGCCCACCACCCGCCCGGCCGCGGGCCCCGGCCGCCGGCCGGGCGCCCGTGCGCCGCCGAGCGGTCGAACGGGCACACGACGTGCGATTCCAGCCGCCCAGCGGCTGGCTTGGCGCATGCGGGGCTCTTGCAGCCCACGGATGCGCCGCTGGGCGAACGAGATCGAGCACCGTGCGCTGGTACGGCCGCTGCGCGGTTGCCCCGGCCCGAGAGGGCGCAGGGCAGGGCAGCGGGCCGGTCGAGCACCGTGCGCTGGCACGGGACGCCGAGCCTCGTCCGGAGCGGGGGATCGCAGATCATCGATTATTGACGATCGCGCGTTTCGACCCGTATGATCGGGCCTCTAGACGGTATAGACGGATGCCCCGCACGAGGGGTCGCGACGTCCGGGACCGGCCGACGCCTCGCACCATGACCACGACATCCCGCATGGAGAGCGACCCGGAGATGAGCAGCCTCTCGGGGATCGGAGCCGCCGTCATCGGCAGCGGCTTCATCGGCACGGTCCACATCGAGGCCCTGCGCCGCATCGGCGTCGACGTCCTCGGGCTGCTGGGGTCCTCCACCCAGCGCGCAACGGCCAGTGCGGACCGGATCGGCGTGGCGCACGCCTACGCGGACCTCGACGAGCTCCTCGCCGACGACCGCGTCCGCGTCGTCCACGTCACGTCGCCCAACGAGCTGCATTACCCGCAGGCGAAGGCGATCCTCGCCGCGGGCCGCCACGTCGTGTGCGAGAAGCCGCTGGCCATGACCTCGGGGGAGTCGGGCGACCTCGTCCGCCTGGCGGCCGCGTCGGGGCTGGTCAACGCGGTCAACTTCAACATCCGGTTCTACCCGCTCAACCAGCACGTGGCGGGGCTCGTGCGGGACGGCGGCGTGGGCGACGTCCGCCTGGTCACCGGTCGCTACTTCCAGGACTGGCTGCTCCACGACACGGACTGGAACTGGCGGCTCGAGCCGGAGCGCGGTGGGGCGCTTCGCGCCGTCGGCGACATCGGCTCGCACTGGCTGGACCTCACGACGTTCCTGACTGGTCGCCGGGTCGAGGCCGTGATGGCGGACCTCACCACCTTCATCCCGGTCCGGCACCGGCCAGCCGGCCCGGTCGAGACGTTCTCCACCGAACGCGCGGCCGAGACGGTGCCCGTGGCTATCCGGACCGAGGACAGCGCGATGATCCTGCTGCGCTACGAAGGCGGCGCCCGCGGCTCCGTGGCCATCTCGCAGATCAGCCCCGGCCGCAAGAACAGCCTCCAGTACGAGATCGACGGCTCCTCCTCCGCCGTCGCGTGGGATTCGGAGCAGCCCGATCACCTGTGGGTCGGTCACCGGGACCGGCCCAACGAGGTGCTGCTCCGAAACCCCGCCCTGATGGGTCCGCTTGGCCGTGCCGCGGCCCGGCTGCCCGCCGGGCACGTGGAGGGATTCGCCGACACGTTCGGCGCCCTGTTCACCGCGATCTACGCGGACGTCGCCGCGGGCCGGCCGGCCGCGGCCCCCACCTACCCGACGTTCGCCGACGGCCACGACGAGATGTTGGTCGGCGACGCCGTCGGCGACAGCGCGCGGACCGGTCGCTGGGTCGACGTCGTCCGGACCCCGGCAGCGGCGGGCGGCGGCTGAGCCGGGCCATGGCGTTCCCCCCGGGCCGACGCCCCAGCCCCGCCACCCCCTGCGCCCCGAAGGAGCATGCGCGATGAAGCTCGGCTTCCTGACCGCCCCGTTCCCGAACACGCCGCTCATGGGGGTCGCCGACTGGGCCGCCGCCACCGGCTTCGAGGTGCTCGAGATCGCCTGCTGGCCGCAGTCCACGGGCCCCACCCGGCGCTACGCCGGTACCAGCCACATCGACGTGGCCAACCTGTCCGCCGCCCAGGCCACTGAGATCCGCGGCGAGCTCGAGGGCAGTGGCCTCGCCATCTCCGGCCTCGGCTTCTACCCCAACCCGCTCCACCCCGATCCCGAGCACCGCGAGCGGGTCATCGGCCACCTCAGGCACGTGATCACGGCGGCCGAGAAGATGGACGTCCCGCTCGTGAACACGTTCATGGGCGGCGACGCGGCGAAGCACCAGGACCAGAACTGGGAGGAGGCGCTCCGCGTCTGGCCGGACATCGTGAGGTTCGCCCAGGACCACGGGCGAAAGATCACGCTCGAGAACTGCCCGATGATCTTCAGCTACGACGAGTGGCCGGGCGGGCACAACATCGCGACCACACCGCGGATGTGGCGCCGGATCCTGGAGCAGTGGGGCGACACGATCGGGCTCAACTTCGATCCGAGCCACCTGATCCTCCAGATGATCGACATCCGCCGCTTCCTCAAGGAGTTCGGCGCCCACGTCCTCCACTTCCAGGCCAAGGACCTGATGATCGACCGCGATGGCCTGTACGAGCGCGGCGTGTTCTCGCTGGGCATGGGCTGGCAGATCCCGCGCATCCCCGGCCTGGGCGAGGTCGACTGGAGCGTCGTGTTCTCCGAGCTCTACCGCCAGGGCTTCGCGGGCGACTGCATCATCGAGCACGAGGACCGCCGCTTCGAAGGGACGGACGAGAAGGTCAAGCAGGGGTTCCTCATCGCCCGCGACATCCTCCGCCCCTACTGCAAGTGACCCCGATGCCGCTCACGATCGAGACCCTGACCGAGCGGGACATCGCGAAGACGATCGACCACAGCCTGCTGCGGCCGGAGCTGGACGACGCGTTCGTGGATGCCGGTTGCCGGCTGGCCGCGAAGTACGACGTGGCATCCGTCTGCGTGCGCCCGACCGACGTGAAGCGGGCGAAGGCGATCCTCGACGGGACCGACGTGGCGGTCGGCACCACGATCGGCTTTCCGCACGGCAACCACGCCACCGAGATCAAGGTGGCCGAGGCGCATCGCGCGCTGGCCGACGGCGCGACCGAGCTGGACATGGTGATCCAGATCGGCGCGCTCAAGTCTCGCCGCGACGCGGACGTGCAGGCCGATATCGCGGCCGTGGTGGAGGTCGCCCACGCGGCCGGGGCCCTGGTCAAGGTGATCTTCGAGAACGCCTACCTGACCGACGACGAGAAGGTCCGCGCCTGCCGCCTGTCGGAGGCCGCCGGGGCGGACTTCGTCAAGACCAGCACCGGGTTCGCCCCGTCGGGCGCCACCCATGACGACCTGCGCCTGATGCGGGCCAGCACGTCGCCCCATGTCCGCGTCAAGGCGGCAGGTGGGGTACGCACGCTGGACGCCCTGCTCGCGGTCATGGCCCTCGGCGTGACCCGGATCGGCGCGACGGCCACCGAGAAGATCATCCTCGACTTCCGGGCGCGCAAGGCGGGCGAGGGCCCCGTCGCGGCGCCGTCGTCCGCGGAGGGCGGCTACTGATGCGTCCGGTCGGCGTGGGCATGCTCGGCTCGGGGTTCATCGGCGAGTTCCACGCGCTCGGCCTGCGCTATGTGCCCGGCTCCCGCGTCGTCGCCAACTACGGGGCCGGGCCCGAGCGGCGCGAGGCGTTCGCGGCCCGGTTCGGCAGCCGGCCGTTCGACTCGATCGAGGCGCTGTGCGCGGATCCCGAGGTCGACCTCGTCGTCGTGTCGCTGCCCAACCAGCTCCACCGCGAGGCGGTCCTGGCGGCCGTGACGGCGGGCAAGGCGGTGGCCTGCACCAAGCCGCTGGCCCGCAACGCCGCGGAGGCCGCGGACATGCTCCGCGCGGTCACCGGGGCCGGCCTGTTCAACGCGTACCTCGAAAACGTCGTATTCAACATCGACATGATGCGCATGCACGACATGATCCAGGCGGGCGCGATCGGTCGGCTCACCACGTTCCGGGCCCGCGAGGGCCACAGCGGTCCGCACGCGGCCCACTTCTGGGACGCCGAGCTGGCCGGCGGGGGCGCGCTGCTGGACATGGCGTCCCATGGCACCGAGTGCGCCCGCTACCTGTTCGGCAAGGACCTCGCCGTGCGCGAGGTGTTCGCCTGGGGCGCCACGCTCGTCCACGGCGACCGGACGAGCGGCGAGGACAACGCGGTCATGGTCCTGCGCTTCGAGGACGGCCGCGCCGCCACCTGCGACGTGTCGTGGTCGTCGCGGGGCGGGCTCGAGGGCCGGTTCGAGGTCTACGGGGACGCCGGCCGCATGGTCCAGGACATGGGCGCGGGCGCGATCCGGGCATTCATCGAGCGGCCGGCGGGGTACCTCGGCGAGAAGGCGGACGCTGAGACGGGCTGGGTGTTCCCGGTGCCGGACGAGGTCCGCGTCCACGGACACGACCTGATGATGGCGGACGTGATCGGTGCCTTCCGCGCCGGCACATCGCCCCGCGAGACGTTCCGCGACGGGTACGTCGTCAATGCCGCGCTGGACGCCGCCTACCGCTCGATGCGCAGCGGCTGCTGGGAGCCCGTGATCACCGACCACGCCCTGCTGGCGGCCGCCGCGTGAGCCCCGCCGTGGGCGCCGCCGCAACCTGGCTCCGCGAGGCGGCGGCCGTGCTCGGGCGCGTCACCGAGACGCAGGCGGAGGGCATCGAGACGGCCAGCCGCTGGTGCGCGGACGCGATCGCGGCGGACGGCCTCGTCCACCTGTTCGGGACGGGGCACTCGCGCATCCCGGTGGAGGAGATGTTCCCGCGCTACGGCTCGTATCCCGGGTTCAACCCGATCGTCGAGCTGTCGATGACGTTCCACACCCAGGTCGTGGGTGCCAACGGCCAGCGGCAGGCGATGTTCATCGAGCGGGTTCCAGGGCTGGCCGAGGTCATCCTGTCCAACTTCCACTTCGGACCGCTGGACGTCATGATGGTGTTCTCCGCGAGCGGCCTGACCGCCGTCCCCGTGGAGATGGCCCGGGGTGCCAGGTCCCGGGGGTTGCGCGTCATCGCCGTCACCTCGGTTGCGCAGTCGATGTCGGGGGAGCCGGAACCCGCCGCGGGAGCCCGGCTGCTGGAGGAGGCCGACCTCGTGCTCGACGTCTGCACCCCGCACGCCGACGCGATGGTGACGATCGGCGGCCTGGACAGCCCGGTCGGCCCCGGGTCCACCATCGGCGCCGTCGCCATCGTCAACGCCATCAAGGTCCGGACCGCCGAGCTTCTCGTGGAGCGCGGGGCGATGCCACCGGTCATCACGCGCGCGAGCGCCGTGGGGACCGAGCGGTCGCGGACGCTGTTCGACCAGGCCTATCGAGAGCATGCGCGGCGGCTCGCCCGTGCGATCGACAAGCAAGGAGGTGAGTGACGCACCGAACGGGCTTGACGCAGCCACGAGGAACACGGCGGACCTTGCCCCAAGATGGGGCGCCCGGCCGCCGCCAGGAGGAGACTCGTTGATGAAGCGAAACGGATTGGTGCGCAGCTTCGTTGCGCTGGCCGCGGTTGCGGTCATCGCCGGGGCATGCGGGGGCGGCGGTGCCACGACGGCGCCGACCACGGCCCCGGAGTCGACCGCACCGGAGTCGACCGCCCCGGAGACGCAACCCCCGGCGACGACGTGGAAGATCGGCTACTCGAACGCGGGAGGAGTCGGCAACGGCTTCCGCGAGGAGCAGGTCTGCACCGCCAAGGCGGAGGCCCTCGCATCGGGCCAGGTCTCCGAGCTCACCGTCATCCACCAGAATGCTGACGCCGCCGGCCAGCTCCAGCAGATCCGTGACCTGATCGCGAAGGACGTCGACGCGATCGTGTTCAACCCCAACGACCCTGCGGCCCTCAACCAGGCCCTCGAGGAGGCCAAGGCAGCCGGCATCATCACCGTGTCGGTCGATGCCTACGTCACCAACCCCGACACATACAACCTGTACAACAACCAGGTCGAGTACGCCTACCTCGGCGCCAAGTGGCTGTTCGAGCAGATGGGCGGCACCGGCAACGTCTACTACATGCGCGGCTTTGCCGGCCACCCGGCCGACAGCGACCGCCATATCGGCTTCCAGCGGGCGCTCGGCGAGTACCCGAACATCACCGTGCTGCCGACGATCGACGGCGTCCACACCGGCTGGGACCCGGCGACCACCACGCAGCTGATCAGCGACTGGCTGTCCAGCGGCCAGTACGACAACACCCAGGGCATCTGGACCTCGGGCATGGACTCCCAGGTCGTTGACGCCATCAAGTCGGCCGGCAAGGAGTTCGTGCCGATCGTGGGCGCCGACCTTGGCGCATTCGTCACGCAGCTCCTCGATCCCACGGGCTTCCCGGGCCTCGAGGGCGCGGCCGTGACCAACACCGCCGCCGTCGGCGGCGCGGGCGTCAACCTGGCGCTCAAGCTCCTCAACGGTGAGGCGGTCCAGACCGATCCGTCCGCCAGCCAGCCGAACACGGTCCTGCTCGTGCCCGTCGTGGCCGAGAACGTGACCGACGCGGGCAAGACCCTCCTGGCCTCGTGGCAGTCGGTCCCGGGGCTCGACCCGAACTGGCCGCTCGGCCTCCAGATCGGCGGCTGGACCACCTATACCCCCGAGCAGGCGATCACCTGCAAGGGCCCGAACGACTAACCCTCGCGGATAGTCCCACCAGGGGGCGCCGGCAACGCCGGCGCCCCCTGGCTCATCCCTCCATCCCACCTCGGGACACCATGACCGTCACCGGCACCGACCTGCTGCTCGAGGCCACGGGGGTCTCCAAGACATACGGCGCCGTCGTCGCGCTCAAGTCGGCCTCCCTTGCCGTGCGCCCCGGCGAGGTCCATGCGCTCATGGGCGCCAACGGTGCCGGCAAGAGCACGCTGGTCAAGATCCTGACCGGCGCGGTCCACCCGGACACCGGCACGATCGCCGTGCGCGGCCGGGAGCGGGTCGTGCACTCGCCCGCCGAGGCCCGCCGCGGGGGCCTGGTCTCCGTGTACCAGGAGCCGGCCCTGATCCCGGACCTGGACATCCGCTCCAACCTCCGGCTCACCGAGACGCCGATCGAGCCGTTCCGGCACTGGCTCCGCGAGCTGGGGCTCGTCGACCTCGACCTGTCGAGCATGGCGCGGCGCGTGCCGCTCGCCTCGCTCCGGATCATCGACCTCGCCCGCGCGCTCGCGATCGAGCCCGACGTGCTGATGCTCGACGAGATGACGGCGGCGCTGCCGGCGAACCTGACCGAGAAGGTCCTCGAGGTCGTCGGGCGACTGCGCGGCGGCGACCGGTCGGTGATCTTCATCTCGCACCGACTGATCGAGATCGCCGCCGTCTGCGACCGGGCAACGGTGCTGCGCGAGGGCGAGACCGTCGGCGTCGTGGACGTGACCGAGGGCTCCGAGGAGCGCATCGTGGAGCTGATGCTGGGCCAGGCGGTCGAGGCGTTGTCGGCCCAGCCCGAAGGCGCGGCCGGGCGGCAGATCCCGGCCGGCGCGACGCCGCGCCTCACGGTCCGCGGGCTCAGCCACGGTACGAAGCTCCACGACGCGTCGTTCGAGCTGTACCCCGGTGAGGTGCTGGGTGTGGTGGCCCTGGAGGGCCAGGGCCAGGACGAGCTGTTCAACATCCTCGCCGGCTCCGAGCGCCCAAGCGAAGGCGAGCTGCTCGTGGACGGCTCACCGGTCTCGTTCCGCCACCCGGCGGACGCGATCCGGGCGGGGCTCGTCTACGTCGCGGCCGACCGTGCAGAGGCGCTGCTGATGCAGCGGTCGGTCCGCGAGAACATCGCCCTCCCGTTCACGACGCGCATCCGGAGCTGGGGCCCGATCGACCTGTCCGGCGAGCGGAAGCGGGTCGACACCGCCATCGCGACGCTGCAGATCGACACCCGGGCCAGGGGCGAGGTGCGGCGGCTCTCGGGCGGCAACCAGCAGAAGGTGACGATCGCCCGCTGGGTCGCCGGGGGTGTCCGGACGATGCTGTGCTTCGACCCGACGCGGGGCATCGACATCCGCACCAAGAGCCAGATCTACGTGCTGCTGCGGGACCTCGCGGCGTCCGGTGCCGCGGTGCTGCTGTACACGTCCGAGCTCAAGGAGGTCCAGCTGGCCTGCGACCGAGCGATCGTGATCTTCGGCGGCCGGGTCGTCGCGGAGATCGCGGTCGAGGACGCGGACGAGCCCGCCCTGCTCCGCGCCGCGTACAACCTGCGGTCCGATGCCCGGATGCCCGAGCACCTCGCGGCCGAGGCCGTCGCCGAGGCGGATGCCGCTGCCGAGGCCGCTGCCGAGGCCGATCGATGAGCGCCGCGGCCGCTGCGGTGGACGACGCCCGCGCCCGCCCGGCCGATGCGGCGATGGCCTTCGTCCGGCGCAACGGCTGGACGCTGGGGCTGCTCGCGTTCCTCGCCGTGCTCCTGGTGTACACGCGCGCCATCCAGCCGACCTACGGGGTGACGGGCATCCAGGGGCTCGCGATCTCCGTGCTGCCCCTCGCACTGGCCAGCGTCGGGCAGGCGATCGTGGTGATCTCGGGCGGGATCGACCTGTCGATTGGCTCGATGATGGCGCTCACGAGCGTCGTGGCTGCGTCGCAGATGAAGGGCCAGGGCGAGGAGTTCGGGGTCGGCATCGTGATCGCCGTGCTGGCGCTCGGTCTGCTGCTCGGCGCGATCAACGGGAGCCTGGTCGTCCTCACCCGCGTGCCCGACATCGTGGTCACGCTCGCCATGTCCTTCGTGTGGGCCGGCTGCGCGCTGCTCGTGCTCAAGACGCCGGGCGGCGGCGCCGCGGTCTGGCTCAAGGAGCTCGTCAAGGGCTCCCTGGTCAACGAGTGGGTCCCGAAGGCCGCGATCGCCCTGGTCATCATCGTCGCCGTCATCTGGCTGCCGGTGCAGCGATCGCGCCTTGGCCTGTCCCTGTACGCGATCGGCAGCAACCAGCTGGCGGCGTTCCGGAGCGGCGTGTCCGTGGGCCGCACCAAGCTCGCGTCCTACATGCTCACCGGGCTGTTCGCGGCCCTGGCGGGCCTGAGCCTCACGGCCAACACCGGGATCGGGACGCCGGTCCCGGGCCCGTACACGCTGACCAGCGTGGCCGCCGTCGTGCTCGGCGGCGTGAGCCTCGCCGGCGGCCGGGGCGGCGTGGCCGGGCCCATCGTGGCCGTCGTCATCCTCCAGCTGCTCCGGAGCGACATGACGTTCCTCAACGTCAACACCAACCTGGCGACCGTCGCCAACGGGGTCATCCTCATCGGCGTCGTCATGTTCGGCAGCCTGATCCAGATGCGGAGGGCTCGCGCATGAGCGGCGTCGCCAGCGCCCCGTCCGCACCCAGCGCCCGCAACCCGTGGCTCACCGCCACGGCCTGGCGCCGCCTGTTCCGCGACCGCCCGATCCTGCCGCTGCTCGCGCTGCTCGCGCTGCTCGTCGCGCTGTCCGAGCTGGTGCGACCGGGCATCGTGAACCCCAACTGGGCCGGCTTCATCCTGCGCACGGCGGTGCCGCTCGCGATCCTCGCCGGCTGCCAGACCCTGACCATGCTCACCGGGGGCATCGACCTGTCCGTCGGCGCGGTCGCGTCCGGGTCGGGGTTCCTCGTCGCGACGCTGGTCGGGGACCAGGGGCTCGCGGTTGCCATCCTCGCGGCCGTCGTCGTCGCGTCGCTGGCCGGGCTGCTCACCGGCATCGGCGTCGGCGTGTTCCGGGTCCACCCGCTGATCATGACCCTGGGCATGGGGCTGGTGGTCTTCGGGCTGGCCAACTGGTGGCAGCTGGTGATGGTCCAGACCGGTGGCGGCACGCCGGACGAGCTCCGCTGGATCGGGTCCGGGTCGTTCATGGGGATCGTGCCCCACAGCCTGCTGGTGTTCGTGCCGCTGGCGCTGGTGATCCTCGTGGGCCTGCGCCGGACGGGGTACGGCCGGCTGCTGTACGCGATCGGCGACAACCCGGTCGCGGCGCGCCTGTCGGGCGCCCGGGCCTGGCAGGTGATCGTGTTGCTGTACGTCATCTCCGCGGTGATGGCGGCGATCGCCGGGTTCCTGGTGTCAGGCCTGACCAACGTCGCGAGCGTGACCCTGGCCGACTCGTACGTCCTGCCCTCGGTGGCCGCGGCGGTGATCGGCGGCACGTCGATCATGGGCGGCCGCGGCGGCTACGGCGGGACGATCGTGGGTGCGCTCATCCTGACGGTGATCATCTCGCTGCTGTCCTCGCTGGGGTACCCGGAGGCGGTGCGGCAGGTGCTGTTCGGCGCCATCATCGTGACCGTGGCGGCGGCCTACACCCGGATCACCGCGGAGTCCTGAGCGACGGGGCCGCGCGTGATCCCGGAGTCCTCCTGGCTGCCCCAGTACCGGCAGATCGAGCAGGCCCTTCGCGCCCGGCTGGCGGCGATGCGGCCGGGCGAGCGGCTGCCCTCCGACGCCGAGCTGTGCGACGAGTTCGGGGTCAGCCGGATGACCGCCCGCAACGCGATGCAGCGCCTGGCCGAGGACGGCCTGGTGCAGCGTGTCCCCGGACGCGGGACGTTCGTGCTGGTGCCGCCGTCGCACCGCCACGCCGACCGCCTGATTGCGTTCTCGCACGAGATGCGGCGCCTCGGCCGCGTCCCTGGGTCGCGGCTGCTGGCGCGCGAGATCCGGCCGGCGGGGGAGGCCGA
>Ga0154724_1077_pt22 | contig 13917 bp, 10 predicted proteins | sample Rifle2008BG16ft_FD_105732 | JGI IMG/M metagenome (GOLD analysis project Ga0154724, IMG submission 105732) | Chloroflexi bacterium RBG_16_72_14 | reverse complement strand
GACCGCGTCGAGTGGGCGGTGTACAGCCTCCTGTCCACGGCGGGCCCGCTGTCCGAGTCGCAGTTCCTGGAGCGGATCGCGGGGCTGTTCACCGGTCCCGACCTCCCCGACGAGCCGCTCGTGCGGGCCTGCCTCGACAGCTACCGCAGCCTCGCGAGCACGCCCGACCACCTGTTCACGACCGACGACCTCGTCAAGCGCAGCCAGGAGCACGGCGAGCTGATCGGGCGCCTCGTGGACCTCGGGCACCGCATGGGGTTCGCCTGCTGGATCGGCGCCCGCCAGCAGTCCCGGCGCATCCACGGCGTCCCGCTGTCGGACCGCCTCGACGACCGGGAGCTGGCCGGCCCGCCGTACCTGGGGCGCATCCGCGCCGAGGACCTCGAGGAGGTGGACGTCATCTGGTACGTCCGTGGCCGGGCGGCCTTCCTGTGGGAGATCGAGTGGACGGCGATGCTGGGCGACACCGTCCTCCGCCGCCACGCCCGGATCCCGCAGGACGACAGGCTGGTGCGGTTCCTGGTGGTCCTGCCCGAGCGGGCCGAGCTCGTCCGCCACAAGCTGGAGCGGTCGCCGCTGCTGCGGGCCGAGCTGGATACGGGGGCCTGGCACCTGCTCAAGGCCAACCACCTGCGCGACTGGGCGACGCGCGAGCACGTGGAGCTCGCGGACCTGGAGCCGCTGCTGGGGCTGGACCCGGCCGTGGAACGGACCGGCGACCAGCTGTCGCTGTTCACCGGCTGAGTCCAACGCGTCCGGCGTCACGGGGCCGGTTGGCCGGCGCCTGTCCGCGTGGCTTCCGCCAGACGGCGCGCCTGCTGGACAGGCGTATGGATAAGCAGCCTCGCGATCCCGCCTGTCTGGCAGGCAGAACGGCGAAGGACGCGGCGAATCGTCACGATCCTTCCTGACCAACAGGCGCGAGGATGGGATCTCCTTCCGGACGCCTGCTGGACAGGCAGCCGGCGGCGGAGGCCCGCAGGCAGCTGGGGACCGAGGCCTGCCGGTCAGGCGTCCGGCGGCGGAGCCCCGCAGGTGGCCGGCGGCGGAGGCCCGCGGGTCGAGGGCTAAGGACCCCGCCGGGCGTGCGCCCGACGGCCGCGGGGTACGCTACGCGACAGCGCACGACCGCCCCCGGCACGCCGGCCGGGCCGGCAACCCACCCGACAGGGGGTCCGAACCGTGACCGATCCCGCCCGCCCGGCCTCCGCCATCGACGAGGTCGCCGCCCGCTTCTGGGAGGACTACCTCCGGTTGTCGCCGACGACCGCGACGATGTACGGGGACACGCGGTACGACGACCGCCTCGAGGACCCGTCCGCCGAGGGACGGGCCGCGGCACGGGCGCTCGCGGAGCGCGTCGGGCGCGAGGCTGGCGATGTGTCCCCGGACGGGCTGCCGGTCGAGGAGCGGATCACCCGCGACATGCTGCTCGTCATGTCCGGGATTGCGATCGAGGAGGACGACCTCGCCTTCCACGAGCTCCGCGCGGTCGACCAGATCGCCGGCCCGCAGACGCTGCTCGCCCAGGTGGCCCAGTTCCAACCGGGGGATACGCCGGAGCGGCTCGAGAAGCTGCTTGCCAGGATCATCGCCTACGGCCCGTACATCGACGCGCACATCGAGATCCTCGAGGAGGGCCGCGCGTCGGGGCGCACGGCGGCGCGGATCGTCGCCGAGCGGACCATCCAGCAGCTGGAGCGGTTGCTCGCGATCCCGGTCGAGGAGGCGATCGTGCCCGCGATGGCCAGCGTCGCCTCGGAGGCGGATCGCGAGCGCGTCCGCGAAGTCGTGCGCGACGTCGTGTACCCGGCCGACCGGCGCTACCTCGAGGCCCTCCGCGGCGAGTACCTCGCCGCCACCCGCGAGGCGCCGGGGCTGCACTCCGCGCCCGGCGGGACCGAGCTGTACCGCCACGCGATCCGCTTCTGGACCACGCTGGACATGGACCCCCGCGACGTCCACCAGGTGGGCATGGACGAGCTCGCGATGCTCACCGGGGAGCGCCTGGCCATCACCCGCGCCGAGGGGTTCGGCGACGACATCCACGGGTACCGGCGCTCGCTCGCCCAGGACCCGGCGAACCAGGCGCCGACCCAGCAGGAGCTCGTGGCCCGCGCAACCGAGGACATCGAGCGTGCGGCCGCGGTTGCGCCCAGCGTGTTCGGGCGGCTGCCCCGCGCGGGGTGCGAGGTGCGCCCGGTGGAGGAGTTCAAGGAGAAGGACGCGCCGTTCGCGTACTACTTCCCGCCCACGCTCGACGGCTCGCGCCCGGGGATCTACTACGTCAACACGTACGACCTGCCGAGCCGGACCTTCTCGAAGCTCGCCTCGACGACATTCCACGAGGCGATCCCGGGGCACCACTTCCAGATCAGCCTTGAGATGGAGCACCCCAGCCTCAACGTGTTCCGCCGGCTGGGTGCGCGCATGGTGGGCGGCGCGTACGTCGAGGGCTGGGGCCTGTACAGCGAACGGCTGGCCGACGAGCTGGGGCTGTACCGCAACGCCGCGGAGCGCTTCGGGATGCTGGACGCCCAGGCCTGGCGCGCGTCGCGGCTGATCGTGGACTCCGGGATGCACGGCCTCGGCTGGACCCGGCAGCAGTCGATCGACTGGCTGCTCGAGACGGGGCTGTCCGAGACGGACGCGGTGATCGAGACCGACCGCTACATCGCCTGGCCCGGCCAGGCCCTGACCTACATGACCGGGATGCGCGAGATCCGGCGGCTGCGTCGCGAGCTCGAGGCCCGTGATGGCGCGGCATTCGACCTCAAGGCCTTCCACGACGAGCTGCTGGGCCACGGCTCCCTGCCGCTCGCGACGCTGGCCCGCGAGCTGCCGCGCTGGGTGGCCACCCCGGCCTGACCCCGACCAGCCTGGTCCCCGCCGGCCGGCGCCGCGTCGGCCTGGAGGTCGCGGGCCGGGTCTGCGCTCGGGCGCCGGCTCCACGCACGGGCCGCGATCCATGGTGCGTGGGGGCACCGCGAGCCCGGACCGCGTGACGGGATCGGCTTGCCTGCGGGCGGCCTGCAGGCGCAGGATTCGGCGCCAACGCGCCCCGACCCCGCAGCGCCCCGCATCCTCGGAGGTCAGCCCATGTCCCAGCCCATCCGCCGTCCCCTGCACGGCCGGTCGCCGCGTGCCGTGGTGCTGCTCGCCGCGGCCCTCGTCGCCGTGGGCGCCGCCCCAGTCGCGGCCGCCAACCCGAGTGGCTTCGACACCTCGACGGCCGTGATGCTCAAGCCCGGCGCGGACGCGCCGGCGGGCGTGGTCATCGACCCGCTCATCACCGTGGGCGACATGCTCACTGACGGCTTCGTGTTCGACTCCATCCCGGACGGCATCGCGTTCACGCTGCGCGGCAACGGCCGGGCAGACCTGTACGTCAACCACGAGACGTCGCTGGTGCCGTTCCCGGGCATCCTCACGGACTTCTCGAACAGCCACGTGGATCGGCTGATGATCAACCAGCACGGCGGGATCCTCCGCGGCTTCGACGCCATCCCCAGCGACGCGAACTTCCAGCGCTTCTGCTCCAGCTTCCTGGCCGGCGCGGAGGAGGGCTTCGACCGCCGGATCCTGTTCACGAACGAGGAGGCCACCGACATCGTCAACCGCCAGGGCCTCGCCTGGCCGGCGGACCCGGCGTTCGGCTCGCAGCCGGAGCAGGCGGGCGTGGTGGTCGCCCTCGACGTCACGTCGGGCGAGCACCGGACCCTGTACGGCATGGGCCGCCACAACCACGAGAACAGCGTCGCCATTCCCGGCTATGACGAGCTCGTGGTCCTGTCCGGGGATGACACCTTCAGCGCGCCGTCGTCGCAGCTGTACGCGTACATCGCCGGCGACACCGACGCGGTGTGGAACGACGCGGGCGCCCTGTATGCGTTCGTGTCCGACGACCCGCTGGTCAACGACTACGGCGACATCGCCGGCTCGCAGACCGTGAGTGGGCAGTTCGTCCCGGTGCCCCGCGGCGTCGCAGTCGGGGACCAGAACGGCCTCGAGGCGTGGTCCAACGCGAACGACGCCTTCCAGTTCATCCGGGTCGAGGACATCGCCTACGACCGCACCGACCCCAACGTCGTGTATTTCGCCGACACCGGCGAGCCGCGCGCCAGCACGGCGACCTCCGCGGGCGCCGGCCGCCTGACCCGTGCCGGCTCGACGTTCCGTGGCCCGTTCATGAACGGCCGGATCTGGAAGATGGTGCTCGACGCCCAGAATCCGCGCGTCGTCACGGAGCTCTCGATCCTGATCGATGCCGACGCGGGCGGCTACGCCAACCCGCTGGCCATGCATCAGCCGGACAACGTCGAGACGACCGCGAACGCCGTGTACGTCCAGGAGGACCCGGGCAGCCATAACCAGTTCCTGTTGGCGGACGCCGCAGGGGTGGGCGCGCGCGTGTGGCGCTACGACCTCGCCACGGGCGCCCTCGACGCCGTGTTCGAGGTCGACCAGGCGCTCGACGAGAGCGTCGGCGACGTCGACATCGCCCCGGCCGCCAACCGAGGCGCGTGGGAGTCGAGCGGCATCATCGACGCCTCGGCCATCTGGGGCGAGGGCTGGTTCCTGCTCGATGTCCAGGCTGGCTCGTTCATCCGGGAGTCCACGCCCGGCACGCTCGGTGACCGGGACGTCGTGTTCGAGCGCGAGGGCGGCCAGCTGCTCCGGGTGTACCTGCCCGGCGGCTGATCCTCCGACCCTCGCCACGCGCACCTGAGGCCGGTCCCCGCGGGGCCGGCCTCGATCCGCTCGCCGGCCCGGGCGCTCAGCTGTTGAAGCCGATGCCCAGGGTGTCGAGCGCGCGCAGGAACAGCGAGCGGCGCCCCTCGTGGTCGTCCGCGCGGATGACCTCGCGCCGCATCAGCTCCACCGCCGGCGTGCGGACCGGTTCGGGCGGGATGGGGAACGGGGCCGAGCTGACGAACCGCAGGTCAAGCAGCGGCGAGTCCGGGCGCAGCAGCCGGTCGCGCAGGATCCCGGCCGCCCAGCGGGTGGAGCCGACGCCCAGGCCCGTGTAGCCCAGCGCGTAGTGCACCCGCCCGCCCATCGTCTCGCCGAACGTGACGGTGAACCGGGTCGTCGTGTCGATCGCGCCCGCCCACCGATGCTCGAACCGGATGCCGTCCAGCTGCGGGAAGGCGTCGACGAACTGGCGGGCCAGCAGGTCGTACGTGGCCGGCCGGCGCTCGTGCGCGGGCATCACGCGGTTGCCGGGGTGGTAGATCGCGTCATAGCCGCCCCACAGGATCCGGTGGTCGGCGGTCTGGCGGAAGTAGTGGAACTGGTTGGCGGCGTCGGACATGCCCTCGCGCCCGCGCCAGCCGATCGCCTCGCGCTGGACCGGCGTCAGCGGCTCGGTGACCAGCACGTAGTCGTAGACCGGGACGAACCGCGGGACGAGGCGCCGGAGCCAGCCGCTGTAGGCGGACGTCGCGACGACGACCTGGGCCGCGTCCACGGTGCCTCCGCCGTCGACCTCCACGCGGACACCGCCGGCGTGCCGGCGCAGGCCCCGGACCCGGCTCCCCTCGGCGATCACGGCGCCGCGCCGCTCCGCCGCCGTCGCCAGCCCCCAGGCGAGCTTCGCGGGGTTGAGCATGACGCACCGGTCCGGTGCGGCCCGGACGCCGGCCAGCCAGCGCGGCGAGTGGACGAGCGCCTGGACCGCCTCGCGATCCAGGAACGTCACCGCGTGACCGTGCCGGGTCGCCAGCTCCGCGGCGTCGCGCAGCTCGTCCACCTGCCAGGGCGCGACCGCCACCTCCAGCGTGCCGGTCTCTTCCAGCTCGCAGTCGATCCCCTCGGCGCGGACGAATCCCACCAGCTCCGCGAGGTTGGCGACCCCCTCGCGCTCCAGCACGTCCACCTCGTCGGGGAAGTGGAGCAGCGCGTTGGACAGGCCGTGCGTCAGGGACGCGGCACAGAAACCGCCGTTGCGTCCGCTGGCCCCCCAGCCCACGCGGTCGGCCTCGAGCACGGCCACCCGCAGCGTGGGATCCGTGTCGAGCAGGCGGATGGACGTCCAGAGCCCAGTGAACCCGGCCCCGACGATCGCCACGTCCACGCGCGAAGTCCCGCGCAGCCGCGGGCGCACGACGCCGGGATCGCCGGTCGTGAACCAGAAGCTGCCGCCCGCGGACGCCCCCGGTGGAGCGGCGGGCGGAGGCTGGCCAGAGCGTCCGTTCATGACGTCAATGTACGCGGATCGCCGCCCGATCCGCGCCTGGGGATGCGGGATTCGTTGGTTGCGCCCCGATCCGGGACGATATTCGCGTTGACGGCGCCGGGGATCGTATGGCACGATCCGGGCACCCGTTCCACTCCCCGCAACGCCTGTCCCGGGATGCGCGCCATCCCGGGAGCGCGGATGCGGGCCCCCGCCCGCCGCCGGATGCGTCGGCCACCCGCTCGTCATCGGGCCGCGGGGTTCGCAGCCTGGAGGCATCATGACCGCCGACCCCACCGCCCCCTCGACGCCCAGGCTCAGCCGTGAGCGGCAGCTGGACATGTACCGCCGGGCGACGAAGACGCTGCCGGGCGGTGCCGATTCCAACTTCCGTGCGTGGGGCGAGGACACGATCTACGTGGACCGTGGCAAGGGCGGCCTCGTGTGGGACCTCGACGGCAACGAGTACGTGGACCTGCGCATGGGCTACGGGCCGGTCATCCTCGGCCACGGCGACGACCGCGTGGACGACTACGTCAACGAGCGGATGCGCCGGGGCGTCAGCTTCTCGCTCACCAGCGAGGACGAGGTCCGCGCGATGGAGCTCGTGTGCGAGCTCAACGGCTGGGTGGACATGGCCCGCATGACCGTCTCCGGGACCGAGGCCACGATGCACGCCATGCGCGTCGCCCGGGCGTTCACCGGCCGGACCAAGATCGTGAAGTTCGAGGGCCAGTACCACGGCGTCCACGACTACGCGCTGATCAGCGTGGCGCCCAACAACATGGCCGAGCTCGGCGACCAGGACAACCCCGTGGGCCTCGCCTGGGGCCGCGGCATCCCCGAGGCCGTCGCCAGGACGATCATCCCCGCCCGGTACAACAACGTCGAGTTCCTGCGCCGGCTGTTCGAGCGCGAGGGCGACGACATCGCGGCGATCATCGTGGAGCCGGTGCTCGGCAACGCGCAGGGCATCATGCCCCAGCCGGGCTTCCACCAGGCGATGCGGGCGCTTACCGAGGAGTTCGGCATCCTGCTGATCTTCGACGAGGTGAAGACGGGCTTCCGGTTCGGCAGGGGCGGCGCCGCCGAGTACTTCGGCATCCGCCCGGACCTCGCCACCTACGCCAAGGCGATGGGCAACGGCTACCCTTCGGCGGCCTTCGGCGGCCGGCGCGAGATCATGGAGATGATGCCCTCGAAGGTGAGCCACGGCGGCACGTACGCCGGCAACCGGGTGGCGGCCGCGGCGGCCGTGAAGACGCTCGAGATCCTGCGCGACACGAACGCCCTCGAGGTCATCGAGGCCACCGGCCGGCACATCCAGGACGGCCTGCGTGAGGTGCTCAACCCCACGGGCCTGCCGTACCAGTTCACCGGTCACCCGTCGATGTTCGGGATCATGTTCACGGACAAGGTCGCGTCCGAGTACCGCGACTGGGCCAACACGGACCACGAGCTGTACGACGCGATCGCGGTCGGGATGCATGCCCGGGGCGCGATGCCGGAGCCGGACAGCCGCGAGCCGTGGTTCGTGTGCGAGGCCCACGCCGGGGGCGACACCGTGGACCGGGTCATCACGGCGTTCGAGGACTCGCTCGCGGCGGCGCTCGAGGCGCGGTCGCGCGGCCAGCTCGCGAAGCACGACTCCGGCGCCATGTCGCAGTCGGCCGCCGGTTGAGCCCGGACGAGGACGGGAGTACCCGGATGACGCTCGACGGGAACGCCGTCCGGTCGGTGGACCGGGCGGCGGCCCTGTTGCTGGCCCTGGGGGACAGCCACGGCGAGGCCGGCGTGACCGAGCTCGCGCGACGGCTCGGCCTGCACAAGTCCACCGCGTCGCGGCTGCTCGCGACGCTCGAGAAGCGCGGCCTCGTCGAGCAGGACGAGGAGACCGGCAAGTACCGCCTCGGGCTGGTGGTCATCCGCCTCGCGGAGCGGGCCGAGCGCACGCTCGACCTGCGCTCGATCGCCATGCCCGAGCTCGACCGCCTCGCGCGCGTCACGCACGAGACGACGGGCATCGGGGTGCTCGACGGCGACCAGCTGCTGACGGTGGCCCAGGCGGACGGGCCGAACCTGGTCGCCGTCGGCGACTGGACCGGGCGCTGGGTGCCGCTCCACTCGGTCGCCGCCGGCAAGGTGCTCCTGGCGTCGATGCCGGAGCGCGAGATCCTGCGCCTCGTGCGCCGCGGCCTGGACCGGTTCACGGACCGCACGATCACCGGCCTCGAGCCGCTGCTCGAGGAGCTGGCCCGCGTGCGGCGCCGGGGCTATGCCACGGCGTTCGGAGAGTACGACCCGGCCCTCAACGCGGTCGCGGCGCCCGTCCACGACGCGCGCGGCTCGGTGATCGCCGCCGTGGACGTGTGGGGCCCGTCGTTCCGCGTCACGCCGCGCCGGATCCCGGAGCTGGTCCAGCAGGTGCGGGAGGCGGCCGGCGCCGTGTCCGTGCGCCTGGGCGGAACGCCGTCCTGAGGGCCGGCACCCGCCATCCCGAGGGCGGGCGGCCGCAGCGCGCCGCCACGCGCGGCTGAGGGGACGCTAGGCTAGGGGCGATGTCGCTGCCGCCCAACGTCGATGACCGGATCCTGGAGCTGCTCAGGGACCCGGTCCTCCCGATCCTGCTGATCATCGTCATCACGCTCGTCCTGATGCGGTTCGCCCGGACGGGCGTGCGCGGCGTGGTCAAGGCGCTGCTCGACCGCGAGGTCAGCGAGGGGACGGCGCAGGAGCTGTCCGCGGTCGAGATCAAGAAGCGGATGGACACGCTCGACGGCCTGATCACGAACGCGATTCGGGCGTTCATCCTGCTCATCGCGCTGGTCATGGTGCTGGGCGAGCTCAAGCTCGATATCGCGCCCGCGATCGCGGGCCTCGGCATCGTCGGCATCGCGGTCGGCTTCGGCGCCCAGAGCCTCGTCCGCGACTACTTCAACGGGGCGCTGATCCTGATCGAGAACCAGTTCAGCCGGGGTGACGTGGTGACGATCGCCGGGGTAAGCGGCGCGGTCGAGGATTTCAGCATGCGCCGGACGACGCTGCGCGACCTCAACGGCGTGGTCCACACGGTGCCCAACGGCGAGATCCGGGTCGCGTCCAACCAGACGCGCGTCTGGGCGCGCATCAACCAGGACATCATGGTCGCCTACGGCACCGACATCGAGAAGGCGACCCAGGTCGTCAACGACGTGGGCCGCGCGATGCTCGCGGACCCGGACTGGCGCCGCCGGGTGATGGAGGCGCCGCACGTGGAGCGGATCGAGGCGCTGGGCGAGTACGGCATCACGCTCAAGGTGCTGGGCGTGGTCCGTGCCCCTGAGCAGTGGGCCGCGGGTGGCGAGCTGCGCAAGCGCCTGCTGGCGGCCTTCGCGACCCACGGCATCGAGATCCCGCGGCCGCAGCGCGTCGTGCTTGCGCGCGAGCCGGCCACGGACCTGCTGGGAGGCCTGGCGCCCGACGGCCCCACCCAGGACGACCTGTCCGCGGGCACCGACTGACGTGGTCGCGGCGGGAGCACCGGCGGCGGCCGCCGGGCGTGGCGCGCGTAGAATGGCCCGACCCAGGGTGTCGTGCTGGAGGAACCCGTGAGCGTCGAGTCCCAGGCCGGTCGCGGGCCGGAGATCGAGAACCTCCTGGCCGAGAAGCGGACGTTCCCGCCGGATCCCGCCTTCACCGCCAGGGCCAACGTGACCGCCGCCATCTACGACGAGGCGAACGCGGACTACGTGGGCTTCTGGGAGCGCCAGGCGAAGGAGCGCCTGTCGTGGTACACGCCGTTTGGCGAGACGCTCCAGTGGGACCTCCCGGACGCGAAGTGGTTCGTGGGTGGCGAGCTCAACGTTGCCTACAACTGCGTGGACCGGCACGTGGAGCGCGGCCTGGGCGACAGGGTCGCCTACCACTGGATCGGGGAGCCCGGCGACACCCGCACGCTCACCTACGCGGACCTGCTGCGCGAGGTGTCGAAGGCCGCCAACGCCCTGCTCGAGCTGGGCGTGCGCACGGGCGACCGGGTCGCGATCTACCTGCCGATGATCCCGGAGCTGCCGATCGCGATGCTCGCCTGCGCGCGCATCGGGGCGCCCCACACGGTGGTGTTCGGCGGCTTCTCCGCGGAGGCGCTGTCGGGCAGGATCAACGACTGCGGGGCCAAGGTCCTGATCACCGCGGACGGCGGCTGGCGGCGCGGCAAGAAGGTCGGCCTCAAGCACCACGCGGACGAGGCGTGCACCGACGCCCCGACCATCGAGCACGTCATCGTCGTGGATCGCTTCGGCGACGGCGTCCACATGGTCCCGCGCCGCGACCACTGGTGGCACGACATCGTGGACCGCCAGTCCGAGTCCTGCCCGCCGGTCCCGGTGGACGCCGAGCACATGCTCTACCTGCTGTACACGTCGGGGACCACGGCCAAGCCCAAGGGAATCCTGCACACCTCCGCCGGTTACCTGCTGGGCTCCGCCTTCACGCACTGGGCCGTGTTCGACATCAAGCCCGACGACGTTTACTGGTGCGCGGCGGACATCGGCTGGGTGACGGGACACAGCTACATCGTCTACGGGCCGCTCGCCAACGCCTCGACCGGGATCATCTACGAGGGGGCGCCCGACACGCCCGAGTGGGACCGCTGGTGGCAGATCGTCGAGGACTACAAGGTCACGATCCTGTACACGGCGCCCACCGCGATCCGCGCGTTCATGAAGCAGGGCGAGACGCACCCGGCGGGGCACGACCTGTCGTCCCTGCGGCTGCTCGGGTCGGTCGGCGAGCCGATCAACCCCGAGGCGTGGCGCTGGTACCGGGAGGTGATCGGCGGCGACCGGGTCCCGGTCGTGGACACCTGGTGGCAAACCGAGACGGGGATGATCCTCATCAGCCCGCTGCCCGGCGTCACGACGACCAAGCCCGGCTCGGCGACCTTCCCGATGCCGGGCATCGAGGCCGACGTCGTGGACGCCGACGGCCGCTCCGTGCCGCTGGGCGGCGGGGGATACCTCGTCCTCAAGCGGCCCTGGCCCGCGATGCTCCGCGGCATCTACGGGGACCCGGAGCGCTACCGCCAGACGTACTGGAGCCGGTTCCCCGGCATGTACTTTGCGGGCGACGGCGCCAAGCGCGACGAGGAGGGCTACCTGTGGCTCCTCGGCCGCGTCGACGACGTGATGAACGTGGCCGGCCACCGGATCAGCACCACCGAGGTCGAGTCCGCGCTGGTGGACCACCGCTCGGTGGCGGAGGCGGCGGTCGTCGGCAAGACCGACGCGATCAGCGGCCAGGCGATTTTCGCGTTCGTCATCCTCAAGGCCGGCCAGCAGCCGTCCGATGCGCTCGGGGTCCAGCTCCGGGAGCACGTCGCGTACGTCATCGGCCCCATCGCCCGCCCCAAGTACCTGATGTTCGTCCCCGACCTGCCCAAGACCCGGTCCGGCAAGATCATGCGCCGGCTCCTGCGGGACATCGCGGAGGGCCGGGCCCTGGGCGACGTGACGACCCTCGCGGACGCCAACGTCGTGGACACGATCCGGTCCAACACCGGCCAGGCCGAGGAGGAGTGACGGGGTGCCCTTCGGCTTCCTGAGGCGCATGTTGGGCGGGGACAGGGCCAAGGCCCCCTCGCCCGAGGCGGCATCCGCCACGCCACCGGGCCGGCACACGGGCCCGCTGCGCGGCGTGCCGTTCACGGCCCTGACCGAGGAATGGCGCCTGTCGGGCCGGATGGACATCGCGGGCCGGCTGTCCGACGCGCTCAACAAGCGCGAGGCGATCGCCATCCACGACGTGAAGTGGGGACCGCCCGACGGCTCTGCCCCGCTGGAGCCCGCGCCGGGGCTCCAGAGCGTGGACCCATACGACCTCATCCTGGTCACCGCCGGCGAGGAGAGCCTGCCGCCGCTCACCGAGACCGAGCGCGTCGCGCTCAAGGTCCACAAGATCGCGTACGACGTGGCACTCGAGGCGCCGCCGTTCCGGGTGGTCGGCACGGTGTACCTCCACCCCGGCTCGGACCCCGAGCGGCTGATGGAGCGCTCGACGGAGATGTTCGTCCCGGTCGTGGACGCGATCGCGCGCCTCGGAGAGGTGGAGGTCAGCGACCCCGAGACCGAGGCGATCCTCGTGAACCGGTTCTACCTGCGCGGCGTGGAGCAGGTGGACAAGCGCACCGGCGAGCGGCACCAGAAGCTGCCGGGGCAGCCCCTCGGCGGCGTCAGCTGGCAGGACCGCTCCCGCTGACCGTCAGGCGCGAGCGCTCACCGTCCGCCCGAACAGGCGCAACTGCGACTTGGCGGCCTCGGGCTCGGGGAGTCCCATGATGCGGTCGGCCAGGGTGTTGAAGTCCTGCACGATCTTCTCGCGCGGCGCCATCTCCACGGCCGTTCGCCCTTCGTTCGCGGCCTTGACCAGCAGCAGGCCGTCGGAGCGGATCTGCGCGTAGCTGGGCATCCCGATCGCCTTCTCGAGGTCGGCGACGGAGACGCCGCTGTTGGCCCGGTTGACGATCAGCGACAGCCGGTCCCGCATCCCCAGCTCCTCCGCGACGTCGCGCAGCTGGATCACGGCCCGGATCGCGGGCAGGTCGGGCGTGACGGGGACGAGGATCCGGTCCGAGCGGTCGAACAGCGCGCGGTTGAGGGGGCTGTACGACGGGTGCAGGTCCACGATCACGTAGTCCACGTGCCGCCGGGCCACCGTCACGGCCCCGGCCACGCGCTGCGGCTCGAGGACCTCGGTGTGGATCGGGCTGGACGACAGCGCCAGCACCTTGAGCCCCGACGAGTGGACCGACGCGAGCTCGTCGAAGGTGAGCACGGGCCCGCCGTCGGGCTCGTCGCGCCACGCGTCCACGACCGTCGCGACCCCCTCCATCCCGAGGGACGTGCTGACGTGGCCGGTGACGGTGTCGGCGTCCACCAGCAGGACGCCGCGGCCCTTCGCGGTGAGCGACGCCGAAAGGTTCATGGCCAGGGTCGTCTTGCCCACGCCGCCCTTGGGGTTGAACACGGCCAGCAACTGGCCGCGCCGGCTCCAGTCCGCGGTCTCGATCGAGGTCTGGAGTACCGGCCCGCTGCCGTCGTCGACGGCAATCGAGCGGATGCACATGGCCTCGACCCGCCAGCGGATCGACTCGGCCGAGTAGGGACGGGTGAGGTACTCGTCGTCCTCGCGGGTCTCCTCGTCGCCGCTGATCCGGTCGAGCGCGGACGCGTTGACCACGAGCAGGGCGGGGACGCGGCGTCGGCCCCGGTGGAGGACGGACCAGGCCGAGTGGCCGTTGCTCGGGCTGCCCTCCAGGTCGATCACGGCGACGGCGACGTCGCGCTTGGCGTCGAGCAGCGCCGCCATCTCGCGCGCATCGGCGACGGGCAGCGGGTCGAAGCCGCCGGCGCGCAGCTCGTCGGAGACCGGCCCGACCTCCGTGGCGGGCAGCAGGATCACGACGGCCGGCCGGCCGAGGGACGTGGGCATGCGGGTCACCCGTCCGTCTCGGGATCGCGGGCGGTGACGTGGACGACGCCCTCGCCGGTGCCGGTCACCCGGGCGCCGAAGCCGGGCAGCGTCGCGATCGCATCGCGGAACGTCGCGTCGGCGCGGTGCGTGACGTTGAACATGAACTCGCCGTCGGGCCCCGACGCCACTGAGACGGACTGCACGCCCCCGAGGCGGCCGAGGTGACGCTTGAAGCTGGCGATGCTCGCCACGGACACGAGGCCGGTGACGATCACCTGGGTGGCGGTCGG
>Ga0154724_1139_pt6 | contig 13930 bp, 15 predicted proteins | sample Rifle2008BG16ft_FD_105732 | JGI IMG/M metagenome (GOLD analysis project Ga0154724, IMG submission 105732) | Chloroflexi bacterium RBG_16_72_14 | reverse complement strand
GCCGCCCGCGAAGCCGATGGCCAGGACCGTCACCAGCATGTACCACGGCCGCCCCCGGGCCCCGAGACGCGTCGCGAGCCCGTAGACCAGCGTCTGGGTCACGTTCGCGAGCGTGGGGTCCATGCCCGCCACGACCAGGAAGCCGAACACCAGGCCGCGGAACACCGCCTCGTCCACGAACGCGGTGGCGATCGCATTGAGCACCGCCCCCGGGTAGGCAAGGATCGACGGAAGCCGGACGTACCGATAGCGGTAGTAGGCGATGCCGAGGGCGATGCCGGTCCCGATCGCCCCGGAGGTCAGGCCGAGGATCACCGCGCCCAGCCGGTCGCCGAGGCCGAGGAACAGCTCTCCCGCCGGGTCCGGGTGGACCTCCAGGATGACCAGGATCCCGCCGATGCCGAGGGTGTACCAGGCGAGCCTCCGCCGCAGTGACGGGGGGTTGCCCCAGCGATCGACGTCGTCGTACTCGGCGGCGCTGAAGCGCTCTGCGTCCAGGCGCAGCAGGACGAGCAGCCCGGTCAGGCCCACGGCGATCAGGACCAGGAGCTGGTCCGGGATGTCCGGCAACGCCGGCAGGAGCGCGAGCAGGTCGCCGAGGTCGGGAAGGTCCGCGAGGTCCGGCATGGGACGGGCGTCAGCGAACCGGGACGGGGCGCATCACGCCTCGTCCATGCGCAGGATCGCGAGGAAGGCCTCCTGCGGGATCTCGACCGATCCCACGCGCTTCATCCGCTGCTTCCCTTCCTTCTGCTTCTCGAGCAGCTTGCGCTTGCGGGTGATGTCGCCACCGTAGCACTTCGCCAGCACGTTCTTCCGCATCGCCCGGATGGTCTCGCGGGCGACGACGTGGCTGCCGATGGCCGCCTGGACCGGGACCTCGAACATCTGGCGCGGGATGAGCTGCTTGAGCTTCTCGGCCAGCTGGCGCCCGGTGGACTGGGCGCGGTCGCGATGGACGATGAGGCTCAGCGCATCGACCGGCTCACCGGCCACCATGATGTCCAGCTTGACCAGGTTCGCGGGCCGGTAGCCGGCCTCCTCGTAGTCCATCGAGGCGTAGCCCTGGGTCCGGCTCTTGAGCTGGTCGTAGTAGTCCACGATCAGCTCCGCCAGCGGCAGCTCGAAGTGCATGTGGACCCGCTGCGGGTCCAGGTACTCGAGGTTGTGAAACGTGCCGCGGCGGTTCGTGGACAGCTCCATCAGCGTCCCGATGTAGCGGTCCGGCGTCACGATCCCGAGCTTCACCCAGGGCTCTTCGATCATCTCGATCTCGCCCACGTCGGGGAACCTGGCCGGGTTGTCCACGGTCACGACGCCGCGGCCCATCGTGAGCGTGACGCGGTACTCCACGGACGGCGCGCTGGCGATCAGGTCGAGATCGAACTCGCGCTCCAGGCGCTCCTGGACGATCTCCATGTGGAGCAGCCCGAGGAAGCCGCACCGGAACCCGAACCCCAGCGCGACCGAGGACTCCGGCTCGTAGGTGAAGCTCGCGTCGTTGAGGTGCAGCTTCTCGAGGGCGTCGCGGAGCAGCGGGTAGTCCGGGCCGGAGAGCGGGTACAGCCCCGCGAACACGAGGCTCTTCGCCTCCTGGTAGCCTGGCAGCGGCTGCGTCGCCGGCTTCGCGACCGCGGTCACCGTGTCGCCGACCTGTGCCTCGCGGACGTTCTTGAGCCCGGTGGCGACGTAGCCCACCTCGCCCGCGACCAGCTGCCGGACCGGGACCAGCTGCGGCCGGAAGAAGCCGAGCTCGAGGAGCTCCGCCTCGGCGCCGCTGGCCATCAACCGGATCGTGTCGTGGACGTGCAGCGTGCCCGCGGCGAGGCGGACGTAGCACACGACGCCCTTGTACGGGTCGTAGTGGCTGTCGAACACGAGCGCCTGGAGCGGCGCCGTCGGCGAGCCCCTGGGCGACGGGATCCGGGCGACGATCGCCTCCAGGATGTCCGGGACGCCGGTCCCCTCCTTGGCCGAGGCCAGGATCACCTCCTCGCGCGGGATCGCGAGGACGTTCTCCAGCTCCTCCATCACGACCTCGGGCTGCGCCGACGGGAGGTCGATCTTGTTGAGCACGGGGATGATCGTGAGGCCCTCGCGCAGCGCGAGGTGGACGTTGGCCAGCGTCTGGGCCTCGATGCCCTGGGCGGCGTCCACGACCAGGATCGCCCCCTCGCACGCCTGGAGGCTGCGGCTGACCTCGTAGCTGAAGTCCACGTGACCCGGGGTGTCGATCAGGTTTAGCCCGTAGGTCAGGCCGTCGTTGGCCGTGTACTCCAGCCGGACGGCGCGGGCCTTGATCGTGATGCCCTTCTCGCGCTCGAGGTCCATCGAATCGAGGACCTGGCTCGTCATCTGGCGCGGGTCGATCGTATGGGTCAGCTCCAGTAGCCGGTCCGCGAGCGTGGACTTGCCGTGATCGATGTGCGCGATGATCGAGAAGTTGCGCAGGCGCTGTTGCGGGATCGGGCTGGTCACGAGCGGTGAGTGTAGCCGGGACTCAGCAGGAGTTCGGGCGCCGTCATCGTCAGACTCGCAGCGGGGCCCGGAGTTGGAAGGAGTGATGGGTGTCGCTTCCGCCGAGGACGAGTTCTTCATCGTCCTCGAGGGTGAGGTCCGCGTCCGGCACGGTGACGACGTGATCGAGGCTGTGGCGGGCTCGGCGGTCTACGGCCCGCGCGGCATCCCGCATGCGTTCCGCGTCGACTCAAGGGTCGCAGGCGATCCTTGACCGAGCGTCACGGCCATCGCCCTGCGGGGCTACGACGTGAAGCGAGCTTCGGCCTGTCGCGGAGCACTGCGGTCGCTCTCGCGATGGTCTTAGCAGCGGGTGTCGTGCTGCTATCCGGGCTGGCCAGCGGTTCGAGGAGGGCCGGCGGCTGGCGTACGATGCGCCGGTGCCCTCTCTCGACCCTGCCATCCCCGACGAGCTGCGTGCCGGCTTCGACCGCTTCCGGCGGGGGCGCTTCTGGTCGGAGCACGAGCGGTACCGGCGGCTGGACCGCGACGGGCAGCGTCCGACGGCCCTCGTCGTCGCCTGCTCGGACTCGCGGGCGGCCCCGGAGACAATCTTCGACGCGGAACCCGGCGACCTGTTCGTGATGCGCAACGTGGCCGGCCTCGTGCCCGTGTACGAGCCGGACACCCGCAGCCACTCCGCGAGCGCCGCGCTCGAGTATGCCGTCCTCGCGCTCGAGGTCCCGGCCATCGTCGTGCTGGGCCACGGCCGGTGTGGCGGGATCGCCGCGGTCCTCGACGAGCGCGACCCGCTGACCGCCATGGACTACCTCGGCACGTGGGTGGCGGGCCTGCGCGACCTCGCCGATGGCCTGGACGCCGAGGACTGGGTGGACCCGGCCCGGCGGCACCAGGCGCTCGAGCTGCAGTCGGTCGAGCAGTCGATCGCCAACCTGCGCACATTCCCGTGGGTCCGGTCGCGCGAGCAGACCGGGCACCTGACGCTGCACGGGGCCTGGTTCGACATCGGTCTCGGCGAGCTCCACGGGCTCACTGCGTCCGGGTGGGTGCTCCTCCCGGACGCCTGACCGGGGTACGCTGCGGAGGCCATGACACGCGATCCGGTCAGCCGCATCGACCAGACACCCGAATGGGCAGCCCTGCGCGACCACCACGCCACGATCCGCGACACCCACCTGCGCGACCTGTTCGCCGCGGACCCCGGGCGCGCCGAGCGCCTGACCGCGGATGGCGCCGGCATCGTCCTCGATTACTCGAAGCACCGGGTCACCGACGAGACGCTCGACCTGCTCCTCGCGCTGGCGCATGCCGCGGGCGTGGAGGAGCGGCGAACCGCGATGTTCGAAGGCGAGCGGATCAACATCACCGAGGACCGCGCAGTCCTGCACACGGCGTTGCGCGCGCCGGCCGGGACCCGCCTCGAGGTCGATGGGCGCGACGTCGTCCCGGGCGTGCACGAGGTGCTGGACCGGATGGCCGCCTTCGCGCTCCGAGTCCGGCGCGACGAGTGGACCGGCCACACCGGGCGGCCGATCCGCAACGTGGTCAACATCGGCATCGGCGGCTCGGACCTCGGGCCTGCCATGGCGACCGAGGCCCTGCGCCACTACTCGGACCGCGGCCGCCGCTTCCGGTTCGTGTCCAACATCGACGGCGCGGACCTCCGCGAGGCCGTCGTCGACCTCGATCCTGCCGAGACCCTGTTCATCGTCAGCAGCAAGACGTTCACCACGCTCGAGACGCTGACCAACGCTCGCTCCGCGCGCGACTGGCTGCTGGCCAGCCTCGCCGACCCGGCGGCGGTGGCCCGGCATTTCGTGGCCGTGAGCACGAACGAGGCCAGGGTCCGCGAGTTCGGCATCGACCCGGCCAACATGTTCGGGTTCTGGGACTGGGTGGGCGGCCGGTACTCGATGGACAGCGCGATCGGGCTGTCGCTGATGATGGCCATCGGCCCCGACGACTTCCGCGAGCTGCTGGCCGGGTTCCGGGCGATGGACGAGCACTTCCTGATGGCGCCGGCGGACCGCAACCTCCCCCTGATCCTCGGGCTGCTGGGAGTGTGGTACGGGAACTTCTTCGGCTTCGAGACCCACGCCGTCCTGCCCTACAGCCAGGAGCTGAGCCGCTTTCCCGCCTACCTCCAGCAGTTGGACATGGAGTCGAACGGGAAGTCCGTGCGGATCGACGGCACGCGCGTCACGTACGACACCGGTGCGATCGAGTGGGGCACGGCCGGCACCAACGGCCAGCACGCGTACTACCAGCTGCTCCACCAGGGGACGCGGATCGTGCCGGCGGACCTGATCGGCTTCGTCAACCCCACGACCGAGCTGGGTGACCACCACGACCTGCTGATGGCCAACCTGTTCGCGCAGGCCGAGGCGCTGGCGTTCGGCAAGACGCGCGAGCAGGTGATCGCGGACGGCGTGCCGGCCCACCAGGTCGAGGCACGCGTGTTCGAGGGCAACCGGCCCACGTCGGTGCTGCTCCTCGACCGGCTGACGCCGCGCTCGCTGGGCTCGCTGATCGCGCTGTACGAGCACAAGGTGTTCGTGCAGGGCGTGATCTGGGGAATCGACTCGTTCGACCAGTGGGGCGTGGAGCTGGGCAAGGTCCTGGCGACCCGGATCGCGGCGGAGCTGGCGGCGGCTGACGAGCCTTCGGCGGGCACCCACGACGCCTCGACGTCGTCGTTGATCGCCCGCTACCGCGCCACGCGCGACCCGGGCTGACGGTGTCCGACCGGGCCGGCCACTCGGGGCGACGCGCGACCACGCGGACGCCTCGGCGTCGTGGTCACGCCCTCCGGGCAGTCACCCGTCCGAAGGCGACCAGGGCGATCGCGCTGCCCACCGCCAGGACTGCGGTCCCGAGCATCGCGACGGTCAGACCGACGGTCACCGAGAGGACGCCCATCACGGGCGGGTAGATCGTCGAGCCCACCACGGCCATCCCGGTCAGCGACCCGCCGACGGCCGCCGACCGGTCCGGGCGGTGCTCGCCGCCGAGCGCCACGATCATCGGGAAGATCGGCCCGGACGCGACCCCAGCCGCGGCGAACGCGGCGATCGAGATCGGCAGCGACGGCACGAGGACGGCGAACGCGAGGAGCACCGTCATGCCCAGCGCCATCGCGATCGTGAACCGCAGGTGGTCGAAGCGGTCGGCGACCGCCGACGACACGAGGCGTCCCAGCGCCAGGCCGGCCCAGTACAGGGACAGCGCGAGGGTCGCCGTCGTCAGGGGCGCCGGCTCGAGGAACCTGACGAGCCAGTTCGAGACGCCGACCTCGGACGCGACGTAGGCGGCGATGGCGGCCCCGAGCAGCAGCAGCGGACCCGCCAGCAGCCAGCGTGGGCGCTCGCCGCCGGCTGCGCCGGCGACGCGTTGTGCGCTGGCGGCCCGGGGCGACCGCTTCCCGGTCGGCATGGGCACGAGCCCGTACGTGGCCGCGAGCAGCGCCGCGACGGCGCCCGTCCCGATCACGACGGCCTGCCAGGCGACGCCGCCTTCGACCAGCGCGCCGACGGCGAGCGGCGCCGCCAGCGCCCCGACGCTGAAGGCCATGTGCAGCAGGTTCATCGCCCGGCCGCGGCCGTCGCGGTAGACATCGAGGACCAGGCCGTTGGCGCCACCGTCGAGAAATCCGGCGGCCCCGCCGGCGACCAGCGCAGCCACCATGAACAGGCCCCAGGACGGGGCGAGGCCCATGCCGGCGACGCCAAGGCCGGCCACCCCCACGCCGTGGACCAGCGTGGCCGCCCCCAGGACGGGCCGTCGCCCGGCGCGCTCGGTGAGCGCGCCGCCGCCGAACGACCCCGCGGCGTACGCGATCGCCCAGAGCAGGTAGACGAGGCCGATCCCGACGTCGTCCTGGGCGAACGTCGCCTTGATCGACCGGATCAGCGACGGGACGACCAGCCCGGTCCAGCCGATCGTGACCAGGGTGAGCGCGCCGACGATGCCGGCCGGCAGCCGCCTGCCTCGGTCCGCCGGGTTGGCGGGCAGTCGAGGGGCGACGACGGAGGGGGGTGTGTCCACGGCACGATTCTGCCAGCGGCGGGCGTGGCGCCGAAGCCCGCCGTGGCGCGTCCCGGGCTGGGCGGGGCGGTCACGCGGAGCCGTCGCCGAGGTCTGCGCGGCCTGGAGTCAGGGGGTGGTCAGCTCGACGGGTCAGGTCTGCGGCGCGAGGCGGCGCCAGAGGTCGATCGCCGGCAGCCCGTTGACGCCCAGCAGTTGCGAGATCTCGCCCGCGTGGTAGGCGTCGTGCGTGAACAGCCGGTTGAGGACCGAGGCCCGCGTATGGACCTGGACGACGTCGCGCCATCGCCGCTCCGCCGTCGTATCGAGTGACCGCATCGTCCAGCGGCCGAGGCAGCCTGCGACGACCGCCCAGGACGACTCGAGCGCCCAGCCGATCTCCTCGGCCGTGCGTGGGTGCGTCTCGTCGTCCTCCCAGCCGAGCTCCGCCAACGGGTCCGGGAACGGCGTGGCGTCGGCGCCCGGCTCACCGAACACGCCGCACAACCAGTAGACGCGTGAGCCAGCCGTGTGTGCGGCAAGCGCCCAGACCGGCGAGTGGTCGGGCGAGGCCCGCAGGGCCAGCTGCTCCGTGGTCAGTCCCCGGATCGCGTCCGAGATCCGGGCCGCGTGCTGCGGCCAGTCGGGGTACAGGCGCGCGACGGCGTCGGCGGTGTCCATGGCCGGCAGTATGGACGACGACGTCAGAGCGCCCTCGTGCGGGTTGCGCGGGCGCTGGTCGGTTCGGTTCGCCTCTGCTACCATTCGCCGTCGCGCCTCGGGCAGCCCACGCCCGCGCGCGCCTTGTTTCGATCACGCACTCACGGAACGGAGATCAGCCACCTTGGCCAGAACGCCCCGGAAATGGCAGGGCGCTCGCACCCCGTCCGGGCTGAAGCGCGTCCGCCAGGCCGAGCGCCGGCGGGCCATCCTGCAGCCCCGTCGGTCCGCGGCGAAGACGCTCGTTGCCAAGGCCGTCTCGGTCGCGACGATGCAGCCCGAGAGCGACGACGTCGCTACCACGCTCGCTGAGGCGATCTCGGCCCTCGACCGCGCCGCCAAGACCGGCGCGATCCACCCGAACGCCGCCGCACGACGCAAGTCCCGGCTCGTGATCAAGATCAACGCCGCGGTCGGTGGCAGCGCCGTCGTCGCCGCCGGCCACGTCGCCAAGACCACGGGCAAGGCCGCTGCGGCCAAGGCGGCCAAGGCCCGCATCGCCGCCGGCAAGGCGTCGAAGGCCAAGGGCGCCCAGACTGCCGCCGGCAAGGCCCGCGCCGCGCTGAGCAAGTCGACCCGCGCCGAGGCCGCTCCGGCCACCGCCGCGGTCGCCGAGGCCAAGCCCGCCGCGAAGGCCGCAGCGAAGACGACGACCAGGGCCGCGGCGAAGGCGCCGGCCAAGGCCGCCGCGAAGACCACGGCCGCCAAGTCGACGACGACCACGGCCGCCAAGTCGACGACAAAGGCCGCCGCCACGAAGCCCACGGCCGCGAAGGCCGCCCCGAAGACGGCCCGCGCCAAGAAGGCCGAGTAGTCCTCGTCCTCCTCGCGAATCACGGACGCCCCGGTCACCGACCGGGGCGTTTCGATTCAGGAGGCCCGTCGCTAGGGGGCTGGTGTCGCCGTCGGCTGACCCTCCGGGCGTCGCCGGTTGGTCGTGCCGAACACGAATGCGCCGCCCAGGGCGCCGCCCGTGGCCAGCACGAGGTGCAGGCCCGCAGTCGAGAGCTGCTCGCGCCAGTAGAGCCCGGTGAACGACTCCACGTCGGTCACGCCGGCCTCCTCGAACGCTGGCCCACGGCCGATCGCGAGATAGCGGGCGTACACGCACGGGGCGCCCGTGTCGCAGAACGGCGGGATCCGGTTGCCATCGTCGTCCACCCGGTTGAAGTCCGGGTAGCCGGTGTCGGCGAAGAAGAACAGCGCCTTCACTGCCAGGAACAGGAGCGCGAAGGTGATCCCCGTGGCGACGCCGGCGATCGCCGCGTTGGCGAGGATCCGCGACCACGGGCCGCCCGCCCGGTCCGAGCGGGCGTTCGCGTAGTACCCGATCAGCAGCCCGCCCAGCAGCGCGAACGGGGCAACCAGGAACTCGATCGGGATGACCAGCATGAAGCTGACCCCGACCGTGACCGCGAGACCGACGCCGACCCAGGCGGCGCCGATCGCCGGCCGGTCCACGAACCGGCTCACGGCGCGCCCCCGGCGAGGGCGCGCCGTCGCGTGACGCTCAGGACCCGAACTCCCCGCGCCCCGCCGCCCCCGACAGCGCCGCGCGGCCGAGGTACCGGGCCCCGTCGCCGAGCTCGTCGTCGATCCGGAGCAGCCGGTTGTACTTGGCGACCCGCTCCGAGCGCGACGGGGCGCCGGTCTTGATCTGGCCGGTGCCCATCGCGACCACGAAGTCCGCGATCGTCGTGTCCTCGGTCTCGCCCGAACGGTGGGACACGACCGCGGACCAGCCCGCGCGCCGCGCCGTCTCGATCGCGTCGATCGTCTCGGACAGCGTCCCGATCTGGTTGAGCTTGATCAGGACCGAGTTCATCGCCCGCTCGACGATGCCGCGCCGGATGAACGCCGGATTGGTGACCAGGATGTCGTCGCCCACCAGCTGGACCTTGTCGCCGAGGCGCGCGTTGAGCTCGCGCCAGCCGGCCCAGTCCTCCTCGGCCAGGCCGTCCTCGAGCGATACGATCGGGTAGCGCGCGACCCAGTCGGCCCACAGGTCCACCATCTCGCCCGAGTCGAGCGTCCGGCCTTCCTTCTCGAGCCGGTACTGGCCGGTGACGCCCTCGACACCGGTGCCCTCGACGAGGACGGAGCTCGCGGCGGGGTCCAGCGCGATCCCGATCTCGTCGCCCGGCTGGTAGCCGGCCTTCTCGATCGCGCGCAGGATGACCTCGACAGCGGCCTGATTGGACGGCAGCGACGGCGCGAAGCCGCCCTCGTCGCCCTGGCCCGTGGCGTGGCCCTCGTCGTGGAGGATCCCGCGCAGTGCGGCGAAGATCTCCGCCCCGGCGCGCAGCGCCTCCGGGAACGACGCCAGCCCCACCGGCATGACCATGAACTCCTGGAAGTCCGTGGAGTCCTGGGCGTGCTTGCCGCCGTTGAGGATGTTGAACTGCGGGACGGGCAGGATCCGCGCACCGGGGCCGCCCAGGTAGCGGTAGAGCGGCAGCTCGTGGGACGTCGCCGCCGCGTGGGCGCACGCGAGGGAGACGCCCAGGATCGCGTTCGCGCCCAGCTCGCCCTTGTTCGGCGTGCCGTCGAGCTCGATGAGCGTGGCGTCGATGTCCGCCTGATCGGCGGCGTCGAAGCCGAGGATCGAGGGGCCGATCCGCTCGGTGACGTTGGTGACGGCCGTCAGCACGCCCTTGCCCCCGAAGCGCGCCTTGTCGCCGTCCCGCAGCTCGACCGCCTCGTTGATCCCGGTCGAGGCGCCGGAGGGCACCGCGGCACGGCCCAGCGAGCCGTCCTCGGTGACCACGTCCACCTCGATGGTGGGGTTGCCCCGGGAATCGAGGATTTCCCGGGCATCGACCCAGGCGATGGTGGTGTCGCTCACTTGACGGCCTCCGGCACACGATCCTGGAGGACCGTGACGCCCGGCAGCTCGCGGCCCTCGAGGAACTCGAGGGAGGCGCCGCCGCCGGTGCTGATGTGGGTCATGCGGTCCGCGAGGCCCTGCTGGGTGATCGCGGCCACTGAATCGCCGCCGCCGATGACGACGGCCGCGCCGGCGTCCGCGCGGTCCGCGAGGAACCTGGCGATCGCCTTGGTCCCGTGGGCGAACGACGGGATCTCGAACACGCCCAGCGGGCCGTTCCAGAGCACCGTCCGGACGTCCGCGAGCGCGGCCTCGATGTTGGCGAGGCTCTGCTTGCCGAGGTCCACGATGTGCCAGCTGGCCGGGACCTTGTCGGCCGAGATCGTCTTGTACTCGGTGCCGCGGGTGACCTCCTTGGCCACGACAACGTCCACCGGCAGGACGACCGTGACGCCCTTCTCCTCGGCCGCGGCGAGGATCGCCCGCGCGTCCTCGACCTGGTCGGGCTCGGCCAGGCTCTTGCCGACGGGCTTGCCCTGGGCGAGCAGGAAGGTGTTTGCCATCCCGCCGCCGATGACCATCACGTCGACCTTGTCGAGCAGGTGCTTGAGGACCTTGATCTTGTCGCTGACCTTGGCGCCGCCGATGATCGCGGCGAACGGGCGCTCCGGGTTCTCGAGCAGCTTGCCGAGGTTCGCGAGCTCCTTCTCCATCAGGAAGCCGGCGTAGGCCGGCAGCACCTTGGCGATGCCCACGGTCGAGGCGTGTGCCCGGTGCGCCGTCCCGAACGCGTCGTTCACGTACACGTCCGCGTACGAGGCCAGCGCCTTCGCGAACTCAGGGTCGTTCTTCTCCTCCTCCACGTGGAAGCGGAGGTTCTCGAGCAGCAGCACCTCGCCGTTGCGGAGGCGGCGCACGGCGTCCTGCGTGCCGGCTCCGAGCGCGTCGCCCGTCACCGGCACGGTCCGCCCCATCAGCTGGCCCAGGCGCTCGCCCACGGGGCGGAGCCTGAGGCTGTCGGACACCTTGCCGTCGGGGCGGCCGAGGTGGCTGGCGAGGATGATGCGGGCGCCCTGCGCCTGCAGGTGGCGGATCGTGGGCAGCGCCGCGCGGATGCGCGAGTCGTCGGTGACCTTGCCATCCTGCAGCGGGACGTTGAAGTCCACGCGCACGAACACGCGCTTGCCCGCGGCGTCCAGGTCCTGGACGGTGAGCTTGTCCATGGTCGGTTCCTCCGGGGGCGGGCTCCGGTGTCGGCCGGTCGCTGCCGGTCTGGTCCGGCGGCCGCCTACAGGCGCTCGGCGATGTAGCGGACGAGGTCCGCGACGCGGCAGCTGTAGCCCCACTCGTTGTCGTACCAGGCGATGACCTTCACGAAGTTGCCGCCCAGGACCATGTTCGAGGGGAGGTCCACGATCGAGGAGCGGTCGTCGCCGCGGAAGTCGCTGGACACGAGCGGTTCGTCCGATGCGCCGAGGATGCCCTTGAGCGGGCCGGCGGCTGCGTCACGGAAGGCCTGGTTGAGCTCCTCGAGCGTCGTGTCCTTCTCCAGCTCCGCCGTGAAGTCCACGACGGACACGGTGGGCGTGGGGACGCGGAGGCTGAAGCCGTCGAACTTGCCCTTGAGGTCCGGGATCACGAGGGCGAGAGCCTTCGCGGCGCCGGTCGTCGTGGGGATGATGTTCTGGCCGGCGGAGCGGGCGCGGCGCGGGTCCTTGTGCGCGACGTCCAGGATGCGCTGGTCGTTGGTGTAGCTGTGGATCGTGTTCATCAGGCCGCGCTTGATCGTGAACTTGTCGTGCACGACCTTGGCCGCGGGCGCGAGGCAGTTGGTGGTGCAGCTCGCGTTGCTGATGATCACGTGCTTCTCGGGGTCGTAGGCGCTCTCGTTGACCCCGAGGACGATCGTGACGTCCTCCTTCTTGGCCGGGGCGCTGATGAGCACTTTCTTCGCGCCGGCAACGACGTGCGCGCGGGCCTTGTCGGCGTCGGTGAACCGCCCGGTGGACTCGATCACGATGTCCACGCCCAGGTCCCGCCACGGGAGCTGCGTCGGGTCGGCGATCTGGAGCACCTTGATCTCGCGGCCGTCCACGACGATCGAGTCGTCGGTGTGGGAGACCTCGCCGGGGAACGTGCCGTACGTCGAGTCGTGCTTGAACAGGAGCGCGTTCATCGGGACGTCCACGAGGTCGTTGACGGCGACGACCTCCACGCCCGGGGCACGCTCGATGATGGCCTTGAGCGACTGGCGGCCGATGCGGCCGAAGCCGTTGATGCCGACGCGAACGGTCATCGGGAGACCTCCTTGGAGAGGGGACGCGGATCGTCGAGCGCCTGGGCAGACGCGCTCGACGGGTTGGGTTGGCGAACCGTGGGACGAGCCCGGTGCTGCCCGGCGACGAGGGCCGGTCGAGGCGACGTCGGGAACGCGGCGGCGGTCGCCGGTGAGGCGACGGCGGCGGCGACCCCGAAGCCGAGCGACGCGCCGGGGTGGGCGCGGCGGCCGGTGGACCGGTGCTCGTGGAGGCTCGTCCCCGCTCGATGGGAATCCGTGCCGAGGTCGGGGGCGATGGCCGTGAGTGCGGACAGGGCGTGACCTCGGAGTGCAGGATCGAGGGTTCGCATGGAATCTTAGCAAAGGCCCTTGCACGCTCCGTGGTCGGGCGGCCCGTTGCGGCAGGCCCAATGGGGCTGCGCCGGACACCATTGAGCCCCCTCCGGCAGTGCCTTCGGGGGCTCAACTTGGTCAGTGCCGGCGAGGTCAGCCGCCGATCTTGAACACCTTGCCGCCGCACTTCGGGCAGGTGCCCGACAGCGCCGGCTTGCCGTTCTTCATCGTGATCTGCTGCGGGTTCTGGACCTCGACCTTCATCTTGTCCTTGACGCAATAGGCCTGAGCCATCGGGTCCACTCCTCCTCACGCTATCCGCGTCACGAGAGCACGCCCCTCGAGTCCACGGGGTCGCCGGGTTCTGGCGCTCATTCTGGGGCCCAGAGCGACGGGCGCCAACGCACCGCCCCGGCCATCGATTTCTGGCGGTCCAGCTCCGCGAGGATCAGGAGGCTCTCGAGCCCCGTCTCCACCGCGGCGGCTTCCGCCCGGTCCTTCCCCGCGCCGGCGACGAACTCGCCAGTTCGGCGGTTGGCATAGACGGCGCACACGACGCCGGCGCGACAGCCACCGAGACCCGCGAGCACGAGGAGCGCCGAGGCTTCCATCTCGAAGTTCAGGACGCCCTGTCGTGTCATCTCGGCCGCGAGGTCAGGGTAGCGGATGGGCAGCTGCGGGATCGGGCGTCCCTGCGGCCCGAAAACCCGGGCGCGGTGGCCGTGATCCCGACGTGGTGGCGATGGCCGAGCCGCTCGGCGGCCTCGATCAGGGCCAGGATCGCCTCGTGGTGCGCGACGGCCGGGTAGCCCTCGTGGACGAACCAGTTGGTCGTCGTCTCGAGCCGCACCGACCCCGACGAGATCACGAGGTCACCCAGCTCCATCCCCTCCTGGAGCGCGCCGCAGGAGCCGATCCGGATGAACGTGGGGCGCCTGACGAGGGCGAGGATCTCACTGACGACGATCTCGACGTTGTCCGTGCCGATGCCGGTGGACACGCACGACAGGCGGAGGCCCCGGTACGTGCCGGTCGCGGTGTTGAACTCCCGGTGCCGGTGGCGGAACTCGACGGCGTCGAAACGGGCCGCGATGCGGTCGGTGCGATCCTGGTCGCCGGGGAGGAGGATGTAGTCGGCCAGCTCACCCGGGCCGAGCCCGATGTGGTACTGCCGCTCGCCGGCGGGGATCGCGACGCGGGCGTCCGCGTTCGGCAAGTGCACTGCCCTCGTTCAGCACGCTCGTGCGAGCGTGCGGCTGGCGCCGAGGATA
>Ga0154724_1022_pt7 | contig 14166 bp, 16 predicted proteins | sample Rifle2008BG16ft_FD_105732 | JGI IMG/M metagenome (GOLD analysis project Ga0154724, IMG submission 105732) | Chloroflexi bacterium RBG_16_72_14 | reverse complement strand
CGGGTGTCGCCGCCGGCGTGGCGAGCGGGCGTGTCGGGGGAGGGCGACCGTCCGTGGTCCGTCACGCCAGCGAGTGTCGCACAGGCGGCGATCACGGGACGCCCGGGCCGGGTGAGGCCGCGGGCGCGGCGGGCGATGTCGCGGGATCGCGCACGGGGACGAGGTCGGGCGTGTTGATCGCGTTGTGGGCGATTCGGCGGAACAGCTCGAACGACATCACGGGCATCTCGAGCAGGCCCCTCCGAATCACCGTGGGCGTCCCCTCCTCGATCCGCACGGCCACCACGAGGTCCGGCCGGCCCGGCTCGCGGGCGATGTAGCCCACGAACGAGTAGTTGAACTTGTTGACCTTCCACTTGCCCTTGTCCGCGTCCCAGATCTGGGCGGTGCCGGTCTTGCCGCCGACCTCGAACCCGGGGATCACCGTCCGGTCGCGGTAGAAGTCCACCTCGGTCACGACGTGGATCATCAGCTTGCGCAGGGTCGCCGACATGGCCGGGGTCATGACGGTCCCGCGGTCGATGGTGGATGTCTCGGTGGTGCCCACCGACCTGACGACCCGGGGCTGGACCAGCGTGCCGCCGTTGACCATCGCGGCGTACGCCTGGGCCAGCTGGACCGGCGTGACCGCGATCCCCTGGCCGAAGGCGCCGTTGGCGAGGTCGATCTGGTGCCATGGCCGCTGGGCGGGGTCCCGGACGATGCCGCCGACCTCGTTCGCGAGGTCCACCCCGCTCGGCGCGCCGAAGCCCATCTTCCGCCAGGCGTCGTACAGGACCTGCGACGCCGCGCGGGTCGTCTTGCCGAGCTTGAGCGCGACCTTCGCGGCCACCACGTTGCGCGAGTACGCGATCGCGTCCTCGAACGTCATCCAGCCCATGGCGCGGTGGTCGGCGTCGTCGACGCGGGCCTCGCCGCGGTCGAGGCGCAGGGTGCCGGTGTCCTTGATCTTCGTCTTGGGCGTGACCGTGCCGTTGCCGAGGGCGGCGACGGCGGTGAACATCTTGAACACCGAGCCCGGCTCGTAGACGGTGGACACGAGGGGGTCGATGAACCGCGAGGGGTCCTCCGCCGCGATCGACTTGTAGTCGTTGGCGTCGTAGGACGGGTAGCTCGCCCAGGCGTAGACCTCTCCCGTGTACGGGTCGAGGACGATGGCCGACACCGCCTTGGCGCGGTCGGCGATCCAGGCTGCCAGCAGCTCCTGCTCCACCGCCACCTGGAGGCCGGCGTCGATCGTCAGCGTGAGGTCCTGGCCGGGCGTCCCCGGGTCCAGCACGATGGACGTGTCGGGGATCGGGTTCCTGGCGGCGTCGCGCTGCGCCGCGACCGCGCGGGGCGTGCCGGCGAGCTCGTCCTGGTAGTACTGCTCCACGCCGTACTGGCCTTCGCCCGCGCGGTTGACGAAGCCGAGGATGTGCGCCGCGAGCGTCGTTCCCGGGCCGCCGCCCGGCTGCGGGTAGACGCGCACCGCCTCGGGCTCGAGGATCAGGCCCGCCAGCGCCGGGTCGTCGCCCGAGCTCAACGCCCGGATCCGGTCCGAGACGGCGGGCTCGAGGTTCGTCGCGATCACGACATACTCGTCGTCGGTCGACATCCTCGTGCGCAACGTGTCGGCCGCCTCGGCGTCGAGACCCAGCACGCCGACCAGCGTCTCCGCCACCTCCGCGCGACGGGGCGGCGTGAGGAGCTTGGGCGTCGCGGCGAGCAGGTCACGAGCCACGCTGGTGGCCAGCACCACCGTGCCCGATCGGTCGTAGATCGACCCCCGGTCGGTGGGGACCTCGTAGCGCAGCGACGTCTGGGCGCGCGCCATGGCGGCCAGGTCGTCGTGGCGCGCGACCTGCCAGTACGCGAGCCGCACGGTGAGGCTGCCCGCCGCGACGACGAAGGCGACGAGCACGAGGAGGGCGCGGAATCGCGAGTCGGTCCGGCCGAGCATCAGCGGGTTGGGTCCGATGTCAGCGCGCGGGGAGGACGATGGGCTCCGGCAATGGCCCGAGGCCGGCATTGATCGCCAGCTTCCGGATCGCCGGCGCCTTGCCGAGCCGGTTCAGCTCGTTGCGCAGGTCCTGCGCCTGGGCCTCCAGGCGGTCGTGCTCGGTGACGAGCCGGCCCACCTCGTAGCCGGTCGCGGAGACGCGGATGTCCTGGGACAGCGAGAAGAACGCGGCGACGAACGCGATGACGATCGCACCCAGCACCAGCGCCATGCGCGACGGGCCGCGGTGCGCGCGGACGGCCGCCCGCATGCGGCGACGGGGCAGCGCCGGTGTCCCGACCGCGGCGCGGGGACGGCGCGGCAGGACGATCGTCCGCTGACGGGCTCCCTGGTAGACGGCCATCGTCAATCGCCCAGGGCGTAGCGGAGGCGCGGCGTGCGCGGGTCGAGGAACGCGAAGCGGTCGGCCATGCCGCCCGGCGTGAGGTCGTCGAGCCCGAGGTCCATGACCTCGGGCTGGGGGTCGTGCTGGCGCCGCTCCGACAGCTCGTGCTGCCGGCGGCCATAGGCCTTGCGGCGATTGGACTGATGACGCTTGCTCACGGGACTCCTCCTCCGTGGGCGGGTCCACCGGGGTCGCGGTCCGGTGGGATCGACGTGGCGCTGGGGTCGGCGCGACGGTTGGTGGGTCGGCTCCTCCTCTCGATGCTGGTCTGGCGTCGGTGCTGCTGGTCAGGCGGCGAGCCGCTCGGCGGCCCGCAGGCGGGCACTCCGGGCGCGCGGGTTGGCGTCGATCTCGGTGTCGCTCGGGGTCAGCGACGGGCGGGTGACGAGGCGCAGCCGCGGCGCCCGGCCGCAGACGCACACCGGCGCCTCGGGCGGGCAGGTGCAGCCCCGGCGCTCGGCGGCGATGAACCGCTTCACGATCCGGTCCTCGAGCGAGTGGTAGGACAGGACGACGAGGCGGCCGCCCGGCCGGAGCAGGTCCACGGCGGCGGCGAGCCCGGCCTCGAGCGCGTCCAGCTCCTCGTTGACGGCGATCCGGAGCGCCTGGAACACGCGGGTGGCGGCGTGGATCCGGCGGCGCAGGCGCGGGTTGCCTGGGCTCACCCGCTCCACCAGGGCGGCCAGCTCCTCGGCCGTCCGGACCGGGGCGGTCGCGCGCGCGGCGACGATGGCCCTCGCGATCCTCCACGCGGCCGGCTCCTCGCCGTAGCGCCGGAACAGGGCCGCCAGCTCGTCCGCGTCGAGGGTGGCCAGGAGCTCCGAGGCCGGCACGCCGCGCGATGCGTCAAAGCGCATGTCGAGCGGGCCGCCGGTCCGGAAGCCGAAGCCGCGCTCGCGATCGGCCAGCTGGAACGACGACAGCCCGAGGTCGAACAGCATGCCGTCCACGGCGGCAAAGCCCGCGGCCGGCGCGACGGCGGCCAGCTCGCGGAAGTTCGCGCGGCGCAGGACCAGGCGGTCGCCGAAACGCGCCAGCCGCTGTGCGACGCGCGCGATCGCGGCCTCGTCGGCGTCCAGTCCCAGCACGCGGCCGTCGGGGCTGGCGGCTTCCAGGATCCGCTCGGTGTGCCCACCGCCGCCGACAGTCGCGTCGATCTGGAGGCTGCCGGGCTGCGGGGCGAGCGTCCCGATGACCTCGTCCGTCATCACCGGCAAGTGCCCTTCCTCCATCACTCCTCCACGTCGGTTGCGGATCCCGCGCGGACCCTGGAAGCGCATGTGGTGCGACGTCAGATCCCCAGCCCGGCGATCGCCTGCGCGAACGCATCCGGGTCCTCGAGGCTGCGGCTGTACTCCGCCCAGCGGGGCGGTGCCCAGATCTCGGCGTGGTCGCGTGAGCCGAGGACCAGCGCCTCGCCCTCGAGACCGGCGTGGTCGCGGAGGTTCTGCGGGACGAGCACCCGACCCTGGCGGTCGAGCTCCGTCTCGAAGGCCCCCGCGAACAGCTGCCGCTGGAGCAGCCGCGCATTGGGATCGGTCATGGGCAGGCCCGCGAGCTTGGCTGCGAGCTCCTCCCACGCTGCGACCGGGAAGATCGCGAGGCAGCTGTCCATCCACCGCGCGACCACCACGTTCCCGGCCAGCTGCGCGCGGAAGCGCGACGGGACGGCGATGCGCCCCTTGTCGTCGACCGCATGCCGGTACTCGCCGGTGAACACCGATCCGCCGCTCCCTGACGTCGGGTGGCCCGGGCGGAGCGATCAACCTGGGGCAGGTCCCGTCGGCCGGGCGTTCCCCACTTTCCACCACTTTGGGCCACTTCCGGGCATTCTAGCGCCCATAAGGGGTCCGTCAATGGCCATTTCGCACGTTGTCGCGCGGGGGCCCCGTCGTCGGTGACCCTGGGCGCACGTCGTCGCGCGGCACGGCGCGCCGCCCAGCGACCCAACGGGCGCGGTCTCCGTCGTCGCGCGGCGTGGCCCGTCGCCCAGCGACCCAACGGGCGCGCGACGAGGCAGTTCAACCCCCCAGCGCCGCGTTCGTTGCACGACCAGGGCCCGGCGGGCAACAAATCCGGCGCCCGGCGACCTGATCGTCGCGCGGTGCATCCGTTGGGTCGCCGGGCGACCGAACCGTCGCGGGCGGGTGCCGGTTCCGGCGAGCGCGAGTCCCCAGCGACCGCGAGTCCCCAGACGGATCCCGAGTCTCCGGCTGGATGCCGACCGGGCCCCGGCTACCGGGTGGGCGGCGGCATCCGGATCTGGTCGCCCCTGCGCAGCCGGGCGCCCTCGGCGTAGCGCGGGTTCCAGGCGTAGATCGTGCTCAGGCTGTGGCCGAAGTAGTTGGCGATGCTGTACAGGTTGTCGCCGGAGCGGACGGTGTAGATCCAGCAGTCCTTGCGGTCCGGGCAGGGCTTGAGCAGCGCGTACCGGTCGCTCGTCGGGCGGGGCGTGGCCGTCGGCCTGGGCGAGGGCGAGGCCGTCGGGGCCGGCGTCGGCGAGGCCGTCGGCTGGGGCGATGGGCTGGCCGTGGGTCGGGGCGAGGGCGACACCGCGGCGGTCGGCTGGAGGCCGGGCGCGAGCGTGGGCTCGAGGCTCCCCGCGGGCGAGGGCGTGGCGACGACGGCGACGTCGGTGGGCGCCGGCGTCGTGAGCACGATCGGGAGGTCGATCCCGCCGCGCTGGACCACGAAGCCGAACGAGATCCCGGCGCTCAGCACGAGGACCAGGAGCGCCGCCAGCGTCGCCCGCGGCACCGCGGCCGGACGACGGCCGGGGATCGCACCGCCCAGCGCGCCGGCGCCGCGCAGGTAGCGCGGGCAGTCCGCATGAGCCGAGCGGAGGCAGACGAGCTCCTGCTGGCGGTCCGACTGCGGCAGGGCGATCCCGATCGCCGCGCACCGGTTGGACTCATCGGGCTCGTGGAGCGGGGCGAACAGCTTCCCGTCCACCTCGCGCCGGAAGAACGGGCACACGCCCGGGTCCGGGGATCGGACGCTCACGTCGTAGACCGCGACGACGGGCCTCGTGCCCGGCGTGACCCCGGCCGGCTCGTCGATCGCCTGCCCGCCATCGCCGCCCGGCGTCCATTCGGCTTTCAGTCCCAGTCCCTCCCGGCGGCACAGAACCCCGGCCGCGAGTCTAGTACCTCCTGTGCATTGTCGGTGCGGAATCCGGGGTGGTAGGCTGGCCGTCCGATCCCGTGGACACGGCTCGGCGGGATCGGCGTGGCATCCTCTCGCCCGGAGGCATCGCAACGCCGCTCATGGCGCTCCCGCTCCCCGCCAACCCGGACCAGGCCCCGGAGAACGATCCGTCCCGCCTGGCGCCGCACCGCATCAAGCGCTGTACCTACCGGCGCCTGATCTCGCTGGATCGCGCGCGCGAGCGGGTATACGAGGTCGAGTGCCTGTACCCGGACCGCCGGCTGCCGATCCCGCTCGGGGACCTGGACTCCGCCCTGCCGATCTGCAACGCCTGCACCGCGTCGCACATCTTCCGCCCCGACGAGGACTGATCCCGGCGAAGCGCCAGCGAGGCGGCCTGTAAGCCGAGTTCTGTACCGCGGCTCGCGCCACGGCGACGGTCATCCATCTGAGGCCGCCGGTTGCCCGACGGCTCGTGCAGCCGACCCGAGGGCTGGGCAGCGCGCCTCTCCCCCCGGCGAACCGGGGTTGCGCCCTCCTATTTGGCCTTGCTCCGGGTGGAGTTTGCCGCGTTTCACTCCGGCCCCGGGGGGCCGGCATCGTCACTGTGGCACTGGTCCTCGCCTCGCGGCGGACGGGCGTTACCCGCCACCCTGCGCTGGGGAGCTCGGACTTTCCTCACGCCCGCCGGTCGCCCGGCCGGCGCGCGACCGTCCGGCCGCCTCGCTGGCACCCGCATTCTACGGCCGTCGGCGTGCGAGCCCCCAGCGGGCGCCCATCACAGGAGCTCCCGCACCGCCCGCGCGATCGCCCGCCCCAGGATGCCGTGGTCGTGCGCGCCCAGGTGGACGCCGTCGGCGGGATCGCCGCCAACCAGCGCCGCCGCGTCCAGGAACGCGGCGCCCTTCATGTCCGCCACCGCGGCGTAGAGCGCCGGCAGGCGTTCCGCGGCCTCGCGCGCCGCGCCGAAGCCCCAGAGCTCGGCGTGCTCGGTGATCTCGCCCAGCCGCGGCGGAGCCACGAGCAGGACCTGTGGCGGGCCGCCCTCCGGCCCGGTGCCGGAGGTCAGGGCCAGCTCCACCAACGCGCCCGCGCCGGCGGCGATCTCGTGGGCCGCGCGTCCAAAGATCGACTTGAGGTCGTTGGTGCCCAGCATCACCACCAGCACGTCAACCGGCGCGTGGGACCGGAGGCAGGGCAGCAGGTACGGCCGCGCACTCCGGCCCTCGAGGTACGGATCGTCCCAGATCGTGGTCCGCCCGTTGAGCCCCTCCTCGATGACATCCGCGGTCCCGGCCAGCTCGGCGGCCAGGACGCCGGGCCAGCGGACGTCGCGCGGGAAGCGGCCCATCGTGACCGGGTCCATGCCATGCGTGTTCGAGTCGCCAAAGCAGACGACCGTCGGCATCGCTCCCTCCTTCCCGTCAGGCCCCTTGCGCCGCGCGCCGGGCCCGGGCCACCCGCGCCGGTCCCCCGGTCGCCACCCGGTCGAGGGCCTCATTGGCCAGCCCGTCCGCCGCCGCGTTCTGGGCCCGGGGCACGTGGGTCGCGGACCACACCCGGAAGCCGGCGAGGAGGGTCTTCGCCTCTGCCCACAGCGGCTGCAGCTTGGCGTCCTTGACCCGCCAACGGCCGTGGAGCTGCTCGACGATCAGCTTCGAGTCCAGGAACAGGTCCACCCGCTCGGCGCCGAGGCGGACGGCGAGCTCCAGCGCCCGCACCACCCCCGTCCACTCGGCCACGTTGTTGGTCTGGCGGCCGAGCGCCTCCGAGATCGTCGCGTCCGGGGGCGCCGCCGGGTCGAGCGCATCGGGCCGCGACCCGTCGATCAGCACCGCGCCCAGCGACGCCGGTCCCGGGTTGCCCCGGGCCGCGCCGTCGGTGCGGATCACGAGGTGCGGAAAGCGCGGCAGGGCGACCTCGCCGGGATCCGGCACCCTCAACGTCGATCCACCGTTCGCCCTCCGAGCGACGAGGCCGCCGTCCTCAAGGCCATCGGCGCGAGGATCAGGCGTGCCGCTCGACGATCGCTCGGGACACTTCGAGGATCGCCTGCGTGATGTGGATCCCGCGCGGACAGGCGTCGGTGCAGTTGAAGATCGTCCGGCAGCGCCACACGCCGTCCTTGTCGGCCAGGATCTCCAGCCGCTCCTCGGCGGCGTCGTCGCGGGTGTCGAAGATGAACCGGTGGGCGTTGACGATGGCGGCCGGCCCCACGTACGCGGGCTGGGCCCAGAACGACGGGCACGAGCTCGTGCAGGCGGCGCACAGGATGCACTTCGTGGTGTCGTCGAAGCGCTCCCGGTCGTGAGCCGACTGCCGCCGCTCCCGCACCGGGGCGACGCCCTCGTTGACGAGGAACGGCTGGACGCTCCGGAACTTCGCGAAGAAGGCCTCCATGTCCACGACGAGGTCCTTCATCACGGGCAGCCCGGGCAGCGGCGCCACCGTGATCCGCTTGCCGCCCAGCTGGTCGACCCGGATCTTGCATGCCAGCCGGTTGCGGCCGTTGATCAGCATCGCGTCCGAGCCGCAGATGCCGTGGCCACAGGAGCGGCGGAACGTGAGCGTGCCATCCTGCTCGTACTTGACCCGGTGGAGCAGGTCCAGGACCCGGTCCATGGGCCCGGCCTCCACGCGGTAGGACTCCTCGTGGGGCCGGCGGTCCCGCTCCGGGTCGTAGCGGAGGATGCGAAGCTCGACCTGCATCGTGTCTCGGCCCCGCTCAGTAGGTTCTGGGCTTGGGCTGGAACTTCGTGATCGTCACCGGCTTGTAGGCCAGCGAGATCACGCCGTCCCGCCGCGTGGCGAGGGTGTGGGCGAGGAACTTCGTGTCGTCGCGCTCCGGGTAGTCCTCGCGGCTGTGCGCCCCGCGGCTCTCCGTGCGGGCGAGCGCGGACGCCACCATCGCCTCCGCGCAGTCGAGCAGGTAGCCGAGCTCGCGGGCCTCGAGCAGGTCGGTGTTGAACGTGGTGCCGGTGTCGTGGACGGCGACCGTGCGATACCGCTCGCGCAGCCCGCCCACGGCCTTCTGGGCCCGCCGCAGGCAGGTCTCGTCGCGGTACACACCCACGTCATCCATCATCACGTCGGCGAGGTCCCTGCGGATCGCGGCCGCCCGCTCCCCGCCCTGGCGGCCGCGGATCGCCTCGAGCTCCGCGCGCACCGGCTCCATGACCGCGTCGTCCACCGCCGGCATCCGGACGCCGCGCACGTCCGCGGCCATCTGGCGGCCGGCCCGCCGGCCGAACACCAGCAGGTCCACCAGCGAGTTCGTGCCCAGCCGGTTCGCGCCGTGGACCGACACGCTGGCCGCCTCGCCGGCCGCGTACAGCCCGGGCACCACCGTGTGGGCCGTGTCGCGCGTGACGCGCGTGAGCAGGTCAGTGGGGATGCCGCCCATCGCGTAGTGGGCGGTGGGCTGGATCGGCACGGGCTCGGTCAGGGGCTCGACGCCCTGGTAGACCCGGGCGAACTCCGTGATGTCCGGCAGCTTCTCCTCGATCACCTTGCGCCCGAGGTGCCGGACGTCGAGGTACACGTAGTCCTTGCCCCCGATGCCCCGCCCGGCGCGGATCTCCTGGTAGATCGCGCGGCTGACCATGTCCCGCGGCGCGAGCTCCATGAGGTTGGGCGCGTAGTCCTTCATGAACCGCTCGCCGAGGTCGTTGAGCAGCGTGCCGCCCTCGCCCCGGGCCGCCTCGGACAGCAGGATCCCGATCCCCACGATGCCCGTGGGATGGAACTGGTAGAACTCCATGTCCTGCATCGGCACGCCGTGCCGGTAGGCCAGCGCGACGCCGTCGCCGGTCAGGCTCCAGGCGTTGGAGGTGACCCGGAACATGCGCCCGAAGCCGCCGGTCGCGAGCAGGACCGCCTTCGAGCGGAGCACGACCAGCTCCCCGTCCGCGATCCGGTACGCGACGACGCCCGCCGCCCGTCCGCCGTCGCCGAGCTCGCCGCCCTCCGTCACCAGGTCCACGACGTGGTACTCGTCGTAGAACTTGACGCCGTGCTTGAGGCACTGCTGGTAGAGGGTCTGCAGGATCATGTGGCCGGTGCGGTCCGCGGCGTAGCACGCGCGCTTGACCGGGCCCTCGCCGTAGTTGCGGGTGTGGCCGCCGAACCTTCGCTGGTCGATCCGGCCGTCGTCGGTGCGGTTGAACGGAAGGCCCATGTGCTCGAGCTCGATCACGGTCTCGATCGCCTCCCGGGCCAGGACCTCCGCGGCGTCCTGGTCGACGAGGTAGTCGCCGCCCTTGACCGTGTCGAACATGTGCCACTCCCAGTGGTCCTCCTCCTGGTTGCCCAGGGCGGCACACACGCCGCCCTGTGCGGCGCCGGTGTGGGAGCGGGTCGGGTACAGCTTGGTCAGGACCGCGGAGTCGACGCCGGCCTTGGCCAGCTCCAGCGCGGCCCACAGGCCGGCGCCCCCGGCGCCGACGACCAGCGCATCGTGGTCGCGGATCATCGGACGCTCACGCTACCGGGAACGGCAGGGTGGCGACGACCATCGTCCCCAGGGCGAAGATGACGAGGGCGCCCAGGTAGAGCGCCATCGTGAGCACCGTCTTGAGCGCACCGCGAGTGTAGTCGTGGACGACCACGCGCATGCCCATGAACGCGTGGAAGGTCACGAACGTGAGCATCAGCCAGTCGACCGTCCGCCAGGCGATGCTCCCCCACCGCTCGCTGACCCAGGCGACGTCCTGGATCGAGGGGTCCGACAGCAGGTGGGTGATCAGGAAGTGGCCGAGGGCGGTGACGAACAGCCCGAGGCCCGTCAGCCGCATCAGGTACCAGACGGCGAGCTCGAAGCTGCTTCCCTGGGGTCGTGCGCGGCCGGCGCGGGTGATCGTGGGCATCTCGCTACAGCCCGAAGTCGAACGGCTGCGCCATGCCGAAGGCCGGCGCCATGATCTGCCAGGCCACCGGCAGGCCGATGATGAAGAAGATCACCCAGACCCCGTACCACAGCTGCTTGTGGTAGCGCGTGGTCGCCGGCCAGAAGTCCATGATGATGATCCGGAGGCCGTTCAGGGCGTGGTAGAAGAGGGCGGCCCCGAGCAGCGTCTCACCCACCCGCCCGATCGGGCTGGCGTAGATGTCGAGGACCTCCTCGTACAGCTCCGGGTTGACGCTCACCAGCCAGATGTCGAGGACGTGGAGCAGGATGAACGCCCAGATGGCGACACCCGCGATCCGGTGGAACGCCCAGGCGAGCATTCCCTCGCCGCCCCGGTACCGCAGGAGCATGAACCCTCCGTCTCTCGCTGGGCCGGCCGGTCGGGCGGTCAGGACGCGACGGCGGGGGCAGCGCCCAGCCGTTCGATGATCGCGTCGGCGAAGGCGCGCGTGCCCGCGTCGCCGCCGAGGTCGTAGGTGACGTGCGTTCCCTCGGCCACGACGCCGCGGAGCGCCGTCTCGACGCGTTCCGCGGCGTCCTGCTCGCCGATGTGGCGGAGCATCAGGACGCCCGACAGGATCAGTGCCGTCGGGTTGGCCTTGTCGAGGCCCGCGTACTTGGGGGCGGAGCCGTGGACCGCCTCGAACACGGCCGCTTCGGTGCCGATGTTGGCGCCCGGGGCAACGCCGAGCCCGCCGACGAGGCCCGCGCACAGGTCGCTCACGATGTCCCCGTACAGGTTGGGCAGCACCAGCACGTCGTACAGCTCGGGCTTCTGGACGAGCTGCATGCACATGTTGTCGACGATCCGATCGTCGAACTCGACACGACCCTCGTACTCCGCCGCGACGGCCCGGCAGCTCTCCAGGAACAGCCCGTCCGAGAGCTTCATGATGTTCGCCTTGTGCACCGCGGTGACCTTGCGCCGGCCGTTCGCGACCGCGTAGTCGAACGCGTAGCGGGCGATCCGTTCCGACGCGTAGCGGGTGATGATCTTGATGCTCTCCGCCGCGTCCCTGCCGACCATGTGCTCGATGCCCGCGTACAGGTCCTCGGTGTTCTCACGCACGATCACGAGGTCGATGTCCTCGAAGCGCGTGCGAACCCCCTGCATCGAGCGCGCGGGTCGCAGGTTGGCGTACAGCCCGAGTGCCTGTCGGAGCGTGACGTTGACGCTCCGGAACCCCTTGCCGACGGGCGTCGTGATGGGGCCCTTGAGGGCAAGCCGGTTGCGCCGGATCGACTCCAGCACGTGCTCCGGGAGCGGGGTGCCGTACTGGGCCATCACGCCTTCGCCGGCGTCCTGGACCTCCCAGTCGAAGTCGACGCCCGAGGCGTCCAGCACGCGGCGTGCGGCCGCCGCCAGCTCCGGCCCGATGCCGTCGCCGGGAATGAGGGTGACTCGGTGGGGCATGCGGCCATTCTAGCGAGGCGGTGGGGACGCTGGGCGGACTTCGGGCCCCTGCACGATGGGCCATAGCGCCCGTCCTCGACCCGGTCAGGGCTCGTCGCCGCCGGAATCGAGCGCCGGATCGTGGTCCGGCCGGCCCCGTGCTCCGCCGCCATGCAGCATGCAGCGTCCGCCGCCCTGCTGCTTCGCGGCGTACATCGCGGCGTCGGCCGCCGCGAGCACCGCATCCGGCGTGTCGAGCCCGTCATCGCCCGCGACGGCACCGACGCTCACGGTCACCGGCCATGGGCCCGAGCCGAGCTCGTACGAGCCGCTCAGGGCCACTCGCACGCGCTCGGCTCCCGTCAGCGCGGCTGACGGCGAGGCAACGTCGTCCAGGAGCACGACGAACTCATCGCCGCCCATCCGGGCCGCGGTGTCACCGACACGGGTCGCGCCGCGGAGCCGGGCCGCGACGTCGACGAGGAGCCGGTCACCGGCGGCATGGCCGAGGGTGTCGTTGACGAGCTTGAAGCGGTCGATGTCGATGAACAGCAGCCCCAGGCCCTCGGCCCGCCGCCCGGCCTGTTGCAGGCGGTGCGCCAGGTGATCGAACAGCAGGGCACGGTTCGGCAGCCCCGTGAGCTCGTCGTGGAGGGCGCGGCGGCCGAGCTCCCGCGTCGCGGCCGCAAGCTCCGCGGTCCGCTCGGCGACCCGACGCTCAACCTCGTTGAACGACGCCTCGAGCTCCTCGCCGAGGAAGTTCACGCCGGCGGCGAGGGCATCGACGATGTCTCCGGTTGGACCGAGCGGGGCACGGGCGTCGAAGCGGAGGGCCGCGAACGCCTGGATGGCGCTCACGATCGCCTCGAGGCGGGGTGTGAGCTCCGGGAGGCGCTGGCCGAGGCCCGCGATGTGGCCGGGCTCGCGGGCAGCCTGACGAGGGTCGGGTTGCGCGCCGGCCGTCACTCGGCGCTTCCCGACAGCCAGGCCAGCGCGGTCTCCTCGTCGTCGAACAGCCGGGTGGGTGCCATCGGCCGGCTGACCGTGAGGAAGAAGTTGCCCATGATCCGGCTGAGGGGCGTCCCGACCACCAGGGCAACGGCCGAGACGAGGTCGCCGCGGCGCGCGAACTCGAGGCGCGCCGGCCGGTCCTGGGGGCCGCAGTCGCGCACATCGACGAGGAGCGGCGTTCGCTGCCCGCCCGTAAGCCTCGCCATCGCGCCGGTCGCCGCGACCGCGTCCTCGAAGCCCATCGCGCTGCGGGGCTCCCAGACGAGGTGCACGATCCCGTCGTCGCGCAGCCACATCCGGAACTTGGGGTTGGTGATCATGCCGGCGCCTCCCGCGTGCGACCGGTCGCCCGGGCCGTCGTCACCCACTTCCGATCTCCCTCCAGCCCCCGCCAGCCCCGCCAACCCCCTCCGACCCTCCGTCTGATCGTGTGAGTCGGGTAACGATAGGGGCCCTGCCGGGGGCCCGCAATGCCGGCCCTGCCCCCGAGTGACGGGCCGCCGTCGAGGGTCATGGGGCGCCGAGCGCCACCGGCGGGAGGCTATGATCGAGTCCCGACAGCGTCCAGCCCCAGGAGGTCCTGCCCGTCGCGTGAAGATCCACGAAGCCGACGCGAAGTCGCTGCTCGTCGCCCAGGGCCTGCCCGTCCCGCCCTGGGAGGTCGCCAGAACCCCCTCCCAGGCGCGGGCCGCCGCGGTGCGCTTCCTCGCCGACCCGGCGAACGCGACCGGCAAGGTCGTGATCAAGGCCCAGGTCCTCGTCGGCGGCCGCGGCAAGGCCGGCGGCGTCAAGCTCGCGACCACGGCGGACGAGGCGGAGGACGTCGCGGCGCAGATCCTCGCGCTCGAGATCAAGGGGCTCCCCGTCCGGCGGGTGCTGGTCGGGCCCGCCGCCGAGATCGTGAAGGAGTACTACCTCTCGGTCGTGCTCGATCGCGCGAGCCGGCGGCTGATGTTCATCGGCTCGGCGGAGGGTGGCGTCGAGATCGAGCAGGTCGCCGTGGACAGCCCCGACGCGATCGTGTACCAGCACGTGGACCCGCTGCTCGGCCTGCCCGACTACGCGGCGCGCGACCTCGCGTTCTCGATCGGGTTCGGGCCCCACTGGAAGGCGGGCGCCGCAATCGCCAAGGGCCTCCTGCGCACGATGCTCGCCTACGACGCGGACCTCGTCGAGATCAACCCGCTGGCCGTGATCCGGGAGCACGACGCCCAGGGCACGCCGGTGGACCGCCTCGTCTGCCTGGACGCGAAGATCACGCTCGACGACTCGGCGCTTCCCCGCCACCCCCAGCTGGAGGAGCTGCGGGACCTCGACGCCGA
>Ga0154724_1121_pt8 | contig 14421 bp, 12 predicted proteins | sample Rifle2008BG16ft_FD_105732 | JGI IMG/M metagenome (GOLD analysis project Ga0154724, IMG submission 105732) | Chloroflexi bacterium RBG_16_72_14 | reverse complement strand
TGGCGCCGTCGGCACCGTCACCCCGGTGGCCGCGACCGGGACGACCGACAGCCCGGGCGCCGGCACCTGGTTCTACGTGCTCCGGACGTACCTCGGGTCGTGGACCAGCCCGGATTCCAACGAGGCGAGCGTCACGATCGCCACCGGGCTGACCGGGTACCAGCCGTGCACCGCGAACATCACGGACACCGGTGGCGACAACGATGGCTACGAGGTCAACGGCGGCAGCGGCTGCGTGACCGACGGCACGTTCGCAAGCGACGTGAGCTCGGGCACCAATGGCGTCGACTCGTGCACCGACGCCGGCAAGGACCGGCACCGATTCTGGGGCTACGCCTTCGGACTGCCGCCCACCGTCACGTCCATCGACGGGATCGACATCCGGCTCGTCGCCGGCATGAGCAACAGCGGCGGCACCACCCGGGTCTGCGCCGAGCTGTCGTGGGACGGCGGCGCGACCTGGACTGCGCCGAAGTCGGTCGCCCTGTCGGGCAACACGCCGGCGACCTACGCGATCGGCGGAGCCTCCGACACCTGGGGCCGGGCATGGACGGCCGCGGAGCTCGACGCCGCCAGCTTCCTCGTCCGGCTCACCGACGTGACCACCCACAACAACAAGACCTTCCGGCTCGACGGCGTCTCGATCGAGGTCGCCTACACGCCCTGAGGCCGGGCGCCGGATAGACTCGACGGGCCGTGACCGACCGTGCGCCGCGCACCGCGGCCCATCTCCTCGTCGACTGCCTCGCGGCCGAGGGCTGCGAGTGGGTGTTCTCCGTCCCGGGCGAGGAGACGATGGACGTCCTCGAAGCGCTCGCCGACCACGAGCACGTCCGCCACGTGACGACCCGCCACGAGCAGGGTGCGGCGTTCATGGCCGACGTCCACGGCCGGCTCACCGGTCGCTGTGCGGTCGCGATGGCCACGCTGGGGCCCGGGGCCACCAACCTCGTCACCGGCATCGCCGACGCGTACCTGGACCGGGCGCCGATGGTCGCGCTCACCGGCCAGACCGGGATCGACAAGGTCCACAAGGAGTCGCACCAGTACGTGGACATTCCGCGAATGCTCGAGCCGGTCACGAAGTGGACCGCCCGGGTGGAGCGCGCCGGCGCCATCCCCGAGATCGTGTCCAAGGCGTTCCGCGTCGCGCGGCTCGAGAAGCCGGGTCCCACCCACATCGAGCTGCCCGAGGACGTCGCGGCGATGGTCGTGGATCCCGCGCTCGCCCCGCTCGGTGCCACGCGCGCTTACTTCCCGGAGCCCACCGACGAGGCCATCGCCCACGCCGCGGGGCTCATCGCGGGCTCGTCGCGCCCGATCATCCTGGCGGGCAACGGCGTCCTGCGCCGGAACGCCTCCGCGGAGCTGCGCGCCCTCGCCCGCGGGCTCCACGTGCCCGTCGCGGTGACGTTCATGGGCAAGGGCGCCATCGACGACCGCAGCCACCTCTCGCTGATGGCGGTGGGACTCCAGGCGCGGGACCACGTCCTGTCCGGCTTCGACCGCGCGGACCTCGTGATCTCCGTGGGCTACGACCCCGTGGAGTACGCGCCGGCCCGCTGGAACCCCGACGGGAGCACGCGGATCGTCCACATCGACACGACGCCGGCCGAGACGGATGCCGCCTACCGGCCCGGGGTGGAGCTGATCGGCGACATCGACGGCACGCTCCGCCGGCTGCTCGAGGCCCTCCTCCCGCAGGGGATCGGCGGCCGGGACGCCGCCGAGCGCCACGCGTCGCGCGAGGTCCTCGTCCATTCCGACCTGCGCCGGAGCCTGCTCGAGGACCTCCACGCGTATGAGGCCGACGATGGCTGGCCGATCCGGCCGCAGAAGGCGATCGCCGACCTGCGCGCCGCCCTCGCGCCGGAGGACATCGTGGTGAGCGACGTCGGGGCGCACAAGATCTGGGTCGCGCGGCTGTACCAGGCGTACGAGCCCAACACGGTGATCATCTCCAACGGCTTCGCGTCGATGGGGATCGCGCTGCCGGGCGCGATCGCGGCCGCGCTCGTGCATCCCGACCGGCACGTGGTGGCGCTGTGCGGCGACGGCGGCTTCCTGATGAACGTCCAGGAGCTGGAGACCGCGGTCCGGCTGGGCGTCCGGGTCACGGTGGTCGTGTGGCGGGACGACGGGTACGGGTTGATCGACTGGAAGCAGCGCAACGAGTTCGGACGGGCATTCGGCGTGTCGTTCGGCAACCCTGACCTCGTCGCCCTCGCCCACTCGTTCGGGATGCCGGCATTCCGGCCCGCCTCGTCCGCCGACCTTGCGGCGACCCTGGGGCGGGCGCTCGATGTCGCGGGCCCGTCGCTGGTCGAGGTCCCGATCGACTACCGCGAGAACCTGCGGCTCACGGAGCACCTGGGGGAGCTGGACCCGGACGCGTAGCCGCCCCGGCCGATCGTATGGCGGTCGCTCGCGCCTCGCCCCGGCGGCACGGGATGTGGTGCGTTCGCGCACCATCGTTGCGCGCAACCGGCCCCCAGCCTTCCCAGTCGCCCCGGACTGGGGCAGAATGCACCTCCCATGCTCAGGCAGCCCGCCGCCGTCCCCGCGACCGGACCGGATCGACGCGTCCGGCGTCGCCTGCTGGCGGTCCTCGCCGCGGCCGGCCTCCTGGCGACCAGCGGCTCGTGGGCCGTCGCGGCCGACCCGAGCCCCGGGCCGTCCCCCGCCGGCGGCGGGACCCCGTTCCTGCGCGAGGGCGCCGCGGGCGGGACGTCGAGCCTCCAGGTCCCCGACGAGGGCGTCGCCCAGGCCGCCGTCGCGCCCGGCTTCACGGAGACGGCGGTGATCACCGGGCTGACGTTCCCCACCAACGTCCGCTTCGCCGCCGACGGCCGGGTGTTCGTGGCCGAGAAGAGCGGCCTGATCAAGGTCTTCTCATCGCTCGCCGACACCACCCCGACGGTGTTCGCCGACCTGCGAACCGCGGTGGACGACTACTGGGACCGCGGCCTGCTGGGTCTCGAGCTCGCGCCCAACTTCCCGGCCGATCCGTACGTGTATGCCGCCTACACCTACGACGCGCCGATCGGCGGCACGGCCCCGGTCTGGAACGACGCCTGCCCCAGCCCGCCGGGTCCCACCACGGACGGCTGCGTCGTCAGCGCCCGGGTGATCCGGATGCAGGCGTCGGGGGACACCATGGCCTCCCAGCAGGTACTGATCAACGACTGGTGCCAGCAGTTCCCGAGCCACTCCATCGGCGACCTGCGGTTCGGGCCCGACGGGGCGCTGTACGTCTCGGGCGGTGACGGCGCGAGCTTCACGACCGTCGACACCGGCCAGCTCGGCGGCTCGCAGGGGAGCCCGACCCCGGTCAACCCGTGCACCGATCCCGTCAACGAGGGCGGCGCGCTGCGATCGCAGGACCTGCGCACGATGCCCTCGACGGGGGGCCAGACGGCCTCGTACCGGACGACCGTCCTGGACGACGCGCCCGTCGTGTACTGGCGGCTGGGCGAGACGACGACGATCATCGTGGGCGACGAGGTCGGCAGCCTGACCGGCTGGTACGGCGGCACGTCGACCAAGGGCGTGCCGGGCGCCATCGCCGGTGACGCGAACGGGGCCGTGTCGCTCGACGGATCAACCGGGTACGTCGGCGTGCCCGACTACGCGTCACTCGACCTCGCCAACGGCCCGTTCAGCATCGAGCTCTGGGTCAAGCGCAAGACCACCGGCGGCGTCCAGTCGGTCATCGACCGCGGCCCCGGCTCCTACCAGGTCTACTTCGCCACCGACGGACGCCTGACCGTCGGTCGCAACGGGGGCGGCACCCTCGCCCGAGAGTCCGGCGCCACCACGGACACGACGGCCTTCCACCACTTCGTGATCACGAAGAGCGGCACGACGACCCGCGTCTACAAGGACGGTGCCGACGTGACGGCGGTGGGGACGGACCTCACCCTGGCCAACACGTCGACCAACCTGTGGCTGGGCCGCTGGAACGACGGCACCGCGTTCGCCAACATCGTCCTCGACGACGTCTCGATCTATGCGTCCGCGTTGTCAGCGGCCCGCGTGCTGGCCCACTACCAGGCCGGCATCGGCGGGGGCGGTGGCGGCACACCCGACCCGGTCACGCTGGACGGGACCCTGATCCGCGTGGACCCCGCGACCGGCGACGCGCTGGCCACCAACCCCAACGCCGCCTCGCCCGACGCGAACGCCAGGCGGATCGTGGCCCAGGGGACCCGCAACCCGTTCCGCTTCACCTTCCGGCCCGGCACCGGCGAGCTGTGGGTGGGCGACGTGGGATGGGGCACGTTCGAGGAGATCGACCGGATCGTGAGCCCGACTGCCGGGGTGATGAACTTCGGCTGGCCGTGCTACGAGGGGGCCGGCCAGCAGTCCGGGTACGCGGGCACGTCCATCTGTGCCGGCCTGTACGCGGACGGGACGGCGCCGGCGACGGCGCCCTACTACGCCTACGACCACGCCGCGAAGGTCGTCGCCGGCGAGACCTGCCCGACCGGCTCGTCGGCGATCGCGGGTCTCGCGTTCTATGCCGGGACCTCGTACCCGACGGAGTACCGGGGCGCGCTGTTCTTCGCGGACAACAGCCGCGACTGCCTGTGGGCGATGCTGCCCGGCGCCAACGGCCTGCCGGACCCCGGCAACATCCGGACGATCCTCGCGCCGGCGGCCAATCCGGTCGCCGTGGTGGCCGGCCCCGGCGGGGACCTGTTCTACGTGGACTTCGACGGCGGCTCCATCCGCCGGATCGCGTATCCGGGCGCCGGCAACCAGGCGCCCACGGCCGCGATGACCGCGACCCCGTCGTCCGGGCCCGCGCCGCTGGACGTCGCGTTCTCCGGCGCCGGCTCCAGCGATCCCGAGGGTGGCGCGCTCACGTACGCCTGGGACCTCGACGGTGACGGGGCCTACGACGACGCGACGGGGGTCACGGCGTCCTGGACGTACACGGTCGCCGGGTCCGTCACCGCGGGCCTCCGGGTCACCGACCCGCAGGCTGCGACGGGCACGACGTCCACGCTGATCTCCGTCGGATCGGCTCCCAACACGCCACCCGTGCCCGTGATCGACACCCCTGCCGCCGGCCTGACCTGGGCCGTGGGCGACACGATCGGCTTCACCGGCCACGCGACCGACGCCGAGGACGGGACGCTGGCCGCCGCGAGTCTGTCGTGGCAGCTGGTGCTCCAGCACTGCCCCTCGAACTGCCACAGCCACCAGGTCCAGACGTTCGCGGGCGTGGCTGCAGGCTCGTTCACCGCCCCGGACCACGACTACCCGTCGCACCTCGACCTCGTGCTCACCGCGACCGACGCGGCCGGCGCCAGCGCCTCCACGACCCTGAGCCTCGACCCGAGGACGGTCACCCTCTCGTTCCGGACGGAGCCGACCGGCCTCGCGCTCGTGGCCAGCGGGATGCAGCAGCCGACGCCGTTCGCGCTCACCGCGATCGAGGGCGGCACCGTGTCCGTCGGGGCACCGTCGCCGCAGACGATGGGCGGCGTGACCTACGCGTTCGATTCCTGGAGCGACGGCGGGGCGGCCGGCCATGACGTCGTCGCCGGCGCGGACATGACCCTGACGGCGACCTACAGCATGACGACGCCGCCCGTCTCGTCGTACCCGGACACGGTGGTCGCCGATGGCCCCGTCGCCTACTGGCGCCTGGGAGAGACGGCCGGCATCGTCGCCAACGACACCGTCGGCACCCGCAGCGGCTGGTACGGCGGCACCCTGACGCGCGGCGTGACCGGGGCGCTCGCCGCCGACGACGACGGTGCGGTATCGCTCGACGGAGCCTCGGGCTACGTCGGGGTCCCCTCGTCGAGTGCGCCGCGCCTGGGCAATGGCCCGCTCAGCGTCGAGTTCTGGGTGAAGCGCAAGTCGGCCACCGGCACCCACCCGGTGATCGACGCGGGCCCGGGCGCCTACCAGATCACGTTCTCGAGCAGCACCGGCAAGCTCACCGTGAGCCGGAACGGCGGCGGGATCATCGTGGCCGAGTCCACCGCCACCACGGACACGACGACCTGGCACCACTACGTGTTCACCAAGGACGGGTCGGCCGTGAAGCTGTACCGCGACGGCGTGGACGTCACCGGCGCGGTGACCAACCGGACGCTCGCCAATGCGACCAAGAACTTCTGGATCGGGCGCTGGGACGACGGGACGCGGTACGGCAACGTCGTGGTGGACGAGGTCGCGCTGTACGCGACGGTCCTGACGCCGGCCGAGGTGTCCGCCCACTTCGTCGCCGGAACCGGCGGTTGACGGGGCCGGACTCCCGGACCGCGACCAGGCAGCCGTTCCGGTTCCTCGTCTCCCTGCCGGTCATCGGGCCCGACCTCGCGGGCTGGCGCCGGCGGCTGGAGCGTATCGAGCGCCTCGGCTACCACGCCGTATCCGTGAGCGACCACGTCATCGGCGGCTGGTCGATGGACGTGCTCGTCGCGATGACCGCGGCGGCGATGGCGACCACGCGCCTGCGGATCCGGTCGCTGGTGGTGGCCAACGACTACCGCCACCCCGTGTTCGTCCACCGCTCGATCGCGAGCATGGACGTCCTGTCCGGGGGCCGGATCGAGCTGGGCCTGGGCACCGGCTGGTGGCCGGCGGAGTACGCCGCCCTGGGCCTCGCGCTGGACCCGCCCGCCGTCCGCGTCGCCCGGCTGGCCGAGGCCCTTGACATCATCGAGGGGCTGTTCGCGGGCGGGCCCGTGGACCACGAGGGCACGGCCTACCGGGTGCACGGGATCGAGGGCCGCCCCCCGCCCGTCCAGCGTCCCCGCCCGCCCATCCTCGTGGGCGGCGGCTCGCGGGGCATCCTCGAGCTGGCCGCGCGCCGCGCCGACATCGTGGGGGTGCTCCCGACGCGGGGCGCGGACGCCAGGGTGCCGGTCGAGTCCCTGACCCCGGAGGCCAACGCCCGGCGGGTCGCGATCATCCGGGAGGCGGCCACCGCGGCGGGCCGCGACCCCGGCGGCATCCCGATCCAGCTCAGCATCCTTGCGTCCGAGGTGGTGGGCCCGGACGGGTCGCGCCGGCGGGTGGTGTCATCGCTGGTGCCCGAGGCGGTGGTGGACGCCTCGCGCGACCGGGAGCTGCCGGGCGTCGTCGCGGGTGACGTCGACGAGGCCTGCGCCATGCTCCGTGAGTGGCGCGACCGCTACGGGTACAGCGACGTCCACGTCGGCACCGACGCGGAGGCCTTCGCGCCGGTCGTCGAGCGCCTCGCCGGGCGCTGATCCGGGCGGGCGCGGGCGCGGCAGGGCGCCGCGGGCGAGGTGGGCATGGCCGGGGGGGCCCGCCGGGCCGTCAGAGCGACAGCTTGCGCCCGGTGAACGCCTCCGCGTATCCCTCGGGCGCCCGGCACTCCACGCCACGCAGCCGGGCGAGGGCGTGGAACGTGTCGTCGCCGAACCAGTCGCGCCCTGCCTGGCTCGGGAAGCACTCGCGCAGCAGCTCGGCCTTGCGCGCGGTCGCCGCCGCCGACAGCGGCAGGTACACGTTCGGCCGGCCCAGGTCGCCGTCCCACTTGGGGATCTCGTACTCGAGGACGAGGTGGTCGCGGAACACCGTGGTCGTGAGCTCCGACACGACGCGGTGGTCCTGGTGCGCGTCGTCCGCGCGGTGGGTGAGCACGAGGTCCGGGTCGACGTCGCGGCGCAGGGCTTCGAGCCGGTCCTTCGCCTCGCCCCAGGCGGCGGGCAGGTAGCCGTCCCGGAGGCCCTCGATGCGGACCTCGGGGCGCACCGGGTCCGCGAACCGCGCCGCCGCCCGGCGTCCCTCGTCCGCGCGCTCGCCCTCCCCCGTGAGGACCAGCCACCACGCCTCGCCCAGCCGCCCGTCCGCGGCGAGCGAGAGGATCGTCCCGCCGGCGCCGATCTCGATGTCGTCGGGGTGGGCCCCCAGGCACACGACCCGGAGCGGGCGGTCGGGGAGGGTGAGGCGGAGCATCAGGGGGCCTGGTCCCCGTGCCGCCAGACCGCCCAGGCGGGGTCGCCGCGGTCCCACATCGTGTCGAGGTCCTGCTTGTCCTTGAGGGTGTCCATCGGCGCCCAGAAGCCGTCGTACCGGAACGCCATCAGGCGGCCCGCCTCCATCAGCCGCAGGAAGGGCGCCTCGACCAGCTCCTCGCCCTCGCGCAGGTAGTCGAAGATCTCGCGCCGGAAGATGAAGTAGCCGCCGTTGATCCGGGTGCCGGACTCGCGCACGTGCCGGATCGAGCGGACGGTGCCGTCGTCCCCGGCGTCGACCACGTGGAAGCTGTAGGTAGGCCGGATGGCGAGGAACGCCGCCACGTGGTCCGTCCGGCGGAACTCCTCGATCAGGCGGTCCAGTGGGGCGTCGGTCAGCGTGTCGCCGTAGTTGGCGAGGAAGATCTCGTCGTCGCCCAGGTGGCGCCGGACCGCGCGCAGGCGCTGGCCGATGTTCGCGTGGAGGCCGGTGTCCGCGAACGTGATCCGCCAGTCGTCGATGTCGGTGCTCAGCAGCTGGAGGTCGCGCCCGCCCGCGCTCAGGACGAAGTCGTTGGACAGCGCCTCGCTGTAGCGCAGGAAGTAGTCCTTGATCACCTCGGCCCGGTAGCCCAGGCAGAGCACGAACTCGCGGTGCCCGTGATGCGCGAAGTAGCGCATGACGTGCCACAGGATCGGCCGGGAGCCGATCGGCACCATCGGCTTGGGCACGGCCTCGTTGTACTCGCGGAGGCGGAGGCCCTGGCCTCCGCAGAACAGCACGACCTTCACCGGTACCCCTCGCGGATCGGTTGCGCCGCGGAGCGGCGGCCGCAGTCTCGCACACGGGACGGCCCCGGCACGCTCGAGGCGCATTCTCCGGGGCGTCCGCGCACCGTCGCGTCCACGATCACGCCGCCAGCAGGCCCGCGGCCTGCAGCGCGTCGGCGGCGTCCGCGATCCGCTCGAATGGCAGGCCGCTGCGCGCCGCGATGTCCACCAGCCGATGGGCGCCGTCGGCCTGGTTGAGCACCCACAGCAGTGCCAGCTGGTCGGGGGCCCGCCCGGTCGCGCCGCCCACCGGCGAGTACAGGCCGCGCCGCCCCAGCTGGGGCTCCGCCATCGGCGCCAGGCTGGTCACGATCCGGTCACGCTCCAGGATCCCGACGATCGAGCGGACGAGCTCGACGCTCGCCGCGAGCCGGGCGGGATCGATGAACGCGAGGTCGTCGGCCGAGGTGTGGTACTCGGGGTACGTGCCGTGTGGCGTCCGCATCAGCAGCCCGACGGGGAGCCGGAAGCCCGGCGAGTTGAACTGCCGCTCGTCGTAGCCCCAGGGCGAGAACGGCAGCAGCTCGAACGGCTCGCCGGCGTCCCGGAGGGCGACGGCCACGGCCCGGTCGATCGGCGCGTCCTCCGCCTCGGTGCGCTTCCACGTGTGGCTGCCGTGGTCGCCGATGCCCGCGATCGTGAGGCCGTGGCGGATGGGCGGCATCGCCGCCGCGTGGCGGGCGAGCCACGTGATGGAGCCCATCGTGCCGGGCAGGAACAGGACGCGGTACGTCAGCCGCCGCCGCGCCGACCCGAGCCAGGCCGCCACCGCGGTGAGCACCGTCATCCCCGACACGTTGTCGTTGGCCATGCCCGGGTGGCAGACGTGGGTGGTGAGCAGCACCTCGTCCTCGGTATCGCCCGGCAGGACGAGCTCGCCGTAGGTGAGCGACCCGTCGCGGAGCTCGGCGTCGATCCGGACCCGGTACTGCGGGTCGCCCAGCCCGTCGATCACGCGCTGCGCGGCGCACAGGCCCCACGCCTCGCGGTAGTACGCGGTGCGGTAGGGGATCCAGTCCGGGTGATCGGGCAGGCCGTGCAGGTGGGCGAGCAGCTCCTCGCGATCCACCACGGCATCGATCGGCGTGCTGTAGCCGAGCGCATGGAGCGGGTGATCCGCGAGGTCGATCACGCGCCGGCCGGCGAGGTCCTCGACCCACGCGTCGCGGAGGACCCACTCCCGGGGGACGGTCCAGTCGAGGACGGGCGTCCCGGTCGGGACCTCGTGCACGGCGAGCGGCACGTGCTCCCCGATGACCGCGAGCGTCTCGCGGACGCCCGGCCCGGTCAGGCTGCGGCGGATCGGGAACAGCCGGCGTGCCAGGGTCGCCGGGTCCGGGCCGGCGGCCGCGTCGGGACGGGGGGTCGAGGAGGCGGGCACATCCCGCATCATAGAGGCGTGGCCGAACCGACCGTCCGACCCGGCGCGATCCTCGGGGTGCTCCACGTCCAGCCCGACCCGTTCCACGACGAGCGCGGGTTCTTCGTGCGGACGATGGACGCCGGCTCGCTGCGCGCCGCGGGCCTGGACCCGGCGCGGTTCGTCCAGGAGAACCAGTCGCGCTCGCGGCGGGGGACGCTCCGCGGGCTCCACTGCCGGCGCGAGCTGAGCGAGGGCAAGCTCGTCCGCTGCGCCCGCGGGCGGGTGTTCGAGGCGATCGTGGACCTCCGCCCCTGGTCGCCCACGTTCCTCGTCCAGGAGCACCTCGTGCTCGACGACCGCGACCACCGCCAGGTGTTCGTCCCACCCGGCTGCGCGCACGGCTTCCTCGTGCTCAGCGCGCTGGCCGACGTCTGCTACCGGCACGACGCGCCGTACCGCCCCGGCCTGGAGGCGGGCGTCCGCTGGGATGACCCGGAGCTCGCGATCCCCTGGCCGGCCGCGCCCACGGTGCTCTCGGCGCGCGACCGCGCCCTGCCGTCGCTGGCCGAGGTCCGCGGCGAGCTGGCCACCTGGTTCGGGACGGCGGCGCCACGCGGGACGCCGGGCTGAGCGCTGCGTCCGTGGTGCGCCGGGGCACCGTCGTCGCCCAAGGATCGGCAGTGAGCCGCTAAGGTAGGCAGTCGGCGCCACAGGGACGCCGCGAGGGGACGTCGACGGACGGGGAGACGCCGGGTGCGCGTGCTGGTCACCGGTCACGAGGGCTACATCGGGGCCGTGCTCGTGCCCATGCTCCGGGAGTCGGGACACGAGGTCGTCGGCCTCGACACCGGCTTCTACACGGGCTGCCCACGCGGGACGCCGGGCTGAGCGCTGCGTCCGTGGTGCGCCGGGGCACCGTCGTCGCCCAAGGATCGGCAGTGAGCCGCTAAGGTAGGCAGTCGGCGCCACAGGGACGCCGCGAGGGGACGTCGACGGACGGGGAGACGCCGGGTGCGCGTGCTGGTCACCGGTCACGAGGGCTACATCGGGGCCGTGCTCGTGCCCATGCTCCGGGAGTCGGGACACGAGGTCGTCGGCCTCGACACCGGCTTCTACACGGGCTGCGACTTCGGGACGCCGCCGGCGCCCGTGCCGGCGATCGCCCGCGACCTGCGCGACGTGGTGCCCGGCGACCTCGCGGGCATCGACGCCGTCATGCACCTGGCCGCGATCTCGAACGACCCGATCGGCCACCTCAACCCGGAGACGACGTACGCGATCAACGCACACGCCTCGGTCCGGCTCGCCGAAGCGGCCCGGGCAGTCGGGGTGCGCCGGTTCCTGTTCTCGTCGTCGTGCAGCCTGTACGGCGCCGCGGGCGACGCCCCGGTCGACGAGCGCTCGGCGTTCAACCCGGTCACGCCCTACGGACACTCCAAGGTGATCGCGGAGGAGGGGATCCACGCCCTCGCGGACGCTGGCTTCTCGCCGGTCTCGCTGCGCAACGCGACCGCGTTCGGCATCTCGCCCCGGCTGCGGGGCGACGTCGTGATCAACAACCTCGTCGGCTGGGCGCACGCGACCGGGGAGGTCCGGCTCCAGAGCGACGGGCGGCAGTGGCGGCCCCTGGTCCACGTGCGCGACATCTGCACCGCCTTCATCGCCCTCCTCGATGCCGATCGCGACGCCGTCCACGACCAGGCGTTCAACGTGGGCCGCGACGACAACAACCTCCGCATCCGGACCGTGGCGGAGCTCGTCCAGGCCGAGGTCCCGCGCAGCAGGGTCACGTTCGCCGAGGGAGCCGGCGCCGACGTGCGCGACTACCGGGTGGACTTCACCAAGCTCCGCGAGCGGGTCCCCGCCGCCGTCCCGGCGTGGTCCGTGGAGGACGGGATCCGCGAGGTCGCCGAGGCATACGCCCGGGTCGGCCTGACGATCGAGGACCTGACCGGGCCGAGGTTCACGCGGCTGGCGCGGATCAACGAGCTCAAGGCCGCGGGTAACCTCGACGACGACCTCCGCTGGCGGCCCGCGGCGACCGAGGCGCCCGGCGCCGCCCCGGCCGCCGGCGTCGTGCATGGTTGACGGCACGCGGGTCGAGGCCTGCCGGTCCTGCGGCTCGCCCGCCCTCCGGCCGTTCCTGTCCCTCGGGCGCGTGCCGATCGCCAACGCGCTGCTGACGGTGGCGGACCTGGCCCGCGAGGAACCGCGGTACCCGCTCGAGGTGGGGTTCTGCGAGTCGTGCACCCTCGTCCAGCTGCTGTTCGCCCTGCCGGCGGACGCGATCTTCGACGAGGCGTACCCGTACTTCTCGTCGTTCTCCGAGGACCTGCTGGCGCACGCGAAGGCCCACGTCGAGGGCCTCCTGGCGGCCGGCCGGCTGGGCCCCGGCCGGCTGCTGGTGGAGGTCGCGAGCAACGACGGCTACCTCCTCCGGCACGCCCTCGAGCGCGGGGTGCCGGTGCTGGGCATAGAGCCCACGCCGGGGCCGGCCGCCGCGGCGCGCGCGCTCGGGATCCCGACCCTCCAGGTCTTCTTCGGGCGGGGGATGGCCGCCGGGGTCCGGCGCGAGCACGGTCCGGCCGACGTCATCGTCGCCAACAACGTGATGGCCCACGTCCCGGACCTCAACGGGTTCGTGGCCGGGTTCCGGGAGCTCATCGCGGACGACGGCCTGATCACGATCGAGAACCCCTACCTGCGCGACCTGATCGACCACGCGGAGTTCGACACGATCTACCACGAGCACTGGTGCTACTTCTCGTGCACCGCCGTGGACGCGCTGATGCGCCGCCACGGGCTGTCCCTCAACGACGTCGAGTACTTCCCCAGGCTCCACGGCGGGACGCTGCGCTGGCACGTGAGCCCGGTCGAGGCGCGGACGCCGCGCGTCCTCGCGTACCTCGACGAGGAGCGGCAGCGGGGGCTGACCGCCTTCGCTGCCTACGAGCGGTTCGGCGAGCGGGTGGCCGGGATCGCCGACGAGCTGCGAGTGTTGCTCGCCCGCCTCCACGCGGAGGGCGCCACGATCGCCGCCTACGGCGCAACCGCCAAGGGCTCCACGCTCGTGAACTTCGTCGGCATCGACCAGCGCACGCTCGCATTCGTCGCCGACCGGAACCCGCACAAGCAGGGCCACTGGACGCCGGGCGCCCGCGTCCCGATCGTGCCCGCCGAGGCACTCCTCGAGCGGCAGCCCGACTACGTGCTGCTGCTCGCCTGGAACTTCGCCGACGAGATCCTCCGCCAGCAGGCGGAGTACCGGCGACGGGGCGGCCGGTTCATCGTGCCGATCCCGTCGCCGGTCATCGTCTAGGCGCTGCGGCGCTACGGCGCGTAGGACCAGACGGCCACCCAGTCGATCTGGACGTGGCCCTGGGCGGAGTCCGCCGGCACCGTCCCGTCGAGCCGGGTCTCGGTCTGGAGCACCCAGTGCATCGGCGAGTTGGGGATCCGGCTGGTCGAGGTCCCGATGACCCTGTCGTCGAAGATGAACCGGATGGAGGACGGCGCCCACTCGATGATGGCCGTGTGCCAGCTGCTGTACGTGGCGCCCGTGGAGAACGCGTCCTGGTCGCTGCCGGAGGTCGCGTTGTCGCGGTGCATGAAGGCCCAGATCGAGCCGTCGAGGTTGCCCTCGGGGAAGTCGATCTCGCCCTCGCCCGGCCAGACGTTGGACTTCGGCCACAGCAGCCAGGCGGTCTTGTAGCCCTTCACCGGGTCGGCCTTGAACCGCACCGCGTAGCGGCCGTAGGTCTGGTCGCCGCCCGGGACCCTGGGCAGCGGCGCAGCCACCTTGTGCACGCCGTTCTCGGTGTGCAGCCAGATGTCCATGACGCCGTTCTGGAACGACACGATCTCCGGGCTGTAGGTGCCGTTCCTGCTGGTGTCCTTCCAGGGCGACGGGTAGGCGCTCCACTTCGTCGACACCGCGGACGGGAAGCTGCCCAGCGCCACGTTGGTCGTGAAGTCGTCGGTGAACACCAGGTTCCAGCCCGGCAGGCTGGTGGTGGGCATGGCCGAGCCCGAGGGCGTCGGCGTCGGTGCCGGCGTCGCGGTGGGACCGGGTGTTGGCGCCGGCGTGGGCGCGGGGGTAGCGGTGGGTGCCGGCGTGGCCGTGGGCGGCGCGGTCGGCGCGGGCGTGGGGGCCTCCGTCGGCGCGGGCGTGGGCTCCGGGTCGGCCGGGGCCGGCGTGGCGGTCGGCTCGCTGGTGGGCGCCGGCGCGACCGTCGGCGACGGCTCCTCCGGCGGGACGGTGCCGATCGGCTCGCCGGCGTC
>Ga0154724_1051_pt12 | contig 14916 bp, 10 predicted proteins | sample Rifle2008BG16ft_FD_105732 | JGI IMG/M metagenome (GOLD analysis project Ga0154724, IMG submission 105732) | Chloroflexi bacterium RBG_16_72_14 | reverse complement strand
TGCGCTCCGAGCCGTTGACGAGGATCCGGAACGAGTAGTCGCCCGGCGACGGGAATGTCAGGTTCCACAGGTCGATGCTGAAGGTCAGGATCGCGTCGCGCCCGTCGGGGTGGCCGCGGGCGACGAGGCTGCCCGTCGCGCCGGTCACCTCGGCGCCGTCCGGGTCGAGGAGGACGATCCGCAGCTCGTGCTCGCGCTGGGTCTCGGGCGCGGTGACGAGCAGGCCGACGACCAGCGCCAGGTGCGGGTGACGGAGCGGGAACGTCCGCCCCCCGATCCGGGTGATCCCGCCGCCCAGGACGTGAAACTTGTGGCCGGGCTGCGTCTCGGCGGCATCGGCGAGGAAGGCGTAGTCGATCTCCGGCATGCGGCCATCGTAGACTGCGCGGACGGGGCCCGCGACCCGGTCGAACACCGCATCGCGGGCGGCCCGCGCGTCGCCGGCGGGCACGCTCGCGTCGGCGACGGACTCGGTGCTCCCGTGCGGCCCTACCGCTCCCCCGCGGACCGCGCCGCCGCGACGCGCTTGCGAGCCGGCACGAGCTCCGGTGCCTCCGCCGAGCGCCCGTTGCCGCCCGGGCCCGGACGGCCCGCCTCGTCCGCGAACGTCACGTCGGACAGCGGCACCAGCGGCTCTCCGCGCAGCACCCGGGCCAGGTACTCGCCCGTGGCGGAAGCGGGCACCTCCGCGACCATCTCCGGCGTGCCCTCCGCGACGATCTCGCCGCCCCGGTGGCCGCCCTCGGGGCCCAGGTCCACGATCCAGTCCGCGGTCTTGATCACGTCGAGGTTGTGCTCGATCACGAGCACGGTGTTGCCGTTCTCGACGAGCCGGTGGAGGACGTGGAGCAGCTTGTCCACGTCCGCGAAGTGGAGCCCGGTCGTCGGCTCATCCAGCAGGTACAGCGTCTTGCCCGTCGCCCGCCTCGAGAGCTCCGTGGCCAGCTTGACGCGCTGCGCCTCGCCACCGGACAGCGTGGTCGCCGGCTGGCCGAGGTGGATGTAGCCGAGCCCCACGTCGAACAGCGTCTGGAGCTTGTTGCGCACGTTGGGCACCGCGGAGAAGAACTCGAGCGCCTCCTCCACGGTCATCTCGAGCACCTCCGAGATCGACCGGCCCTTGTAGTGGATCTCGAGCGCCTCGCGGCCGTAGCGCTGGCCCTTGCACACCTCGCACTGGACGTAGACGTCCGGCAGGAACTGCATCTCGATCTTGATGATCCCGTCGCCCTTGCAGTTCTCGCACCGGCCACCCTTGACGTTGAAGCTGAACCGGCCGGGCATGTAGCCGCGCACCCGCGCCTCGGGGGTGCCCGCGAACAGCTCCCGAATCGGCCCGAACAGGCCCGTGTACGTGGCCGGGTTCGAGCGCGGCGTCCGGCCGATCGGGCTCTGGTCGATCTCGATGATCTTGTCGATGTGGTGGACGCCCTCGACCGCGTCGTGCGCGCCCACGGTCTGTCGCGAGCCGCTGAGCTCGCGGGCCAGCGCCCGGTACAGCACCTCGTCAACGAGCGTGCTCTTGCCCGACCCCGACACGCCGGTCACGGCGATGAACGTGCCCAGCGGGAACCGCACGTCGATGGCCTTGAGATTGTGCTGCCGGGCGCCGCGGACGACCAGCGCCTTGCCGTTGCCGTGCCGGCGCCGCTCCGGGACGGCGACCTGCCGCTCGCCGCGCAGGAACGCGCCGGTGATCGAGCGCGGCTCCGCCAGGACGGCCTCCAGCGGGCCGTTGGCGATGATCTCGCCGCCGTGCTCCCCGGCGCCCGGGCCGATGTCGATCACCCAGTCCGCGGTCCGGATCGTCTCCTCGTCGTGCTCCACGACGAGCACGGTGTTGCCCAGGTCCCGCAGCCGCGTGAGGGTCGCGATCAGCTTGGCGTTGTCCCGCTGGTGGAGCCCGATCGAGGGCTCGTCGAGGATGTACAGCACGCCCATCAGCGTGGTCCCGATCTGGGTCGCCAGCCGGATCCGCTGGGCCTCGCCGCCGGACAACGTGACGCTCGCCCGGTCCACGGTCAGGTAGTCCAGCCCCACGTCGACGAGGAACCCCAGCCGGGCGATGATCTCCTTGAGCACCTGGCGCGCGATCGTCCGCTCTCGCTCGGTCACCCGCCCGCCGAGCGTGCCGGCCCAGTCCAGCGCGTCGGTCACCGAGAGCGTGGACACCTCCGCGATGTTGCGGGCGTCCACGGTGACGGCCAGCGCCTCGGGCCGCAGCCGGCGGCCCCGGCAGGTGGGGCACGGCTTCTGGACCATGAACTTCTCGAGCTCGGTCCGGATGTACTCCGACTCCGTCTCCCGGAACCGGCGCTCGAGGTTCGTGACCACCCCCTCGAACGTGGCGACATAGCTGTTCTCGCCCCGCTCGTGGCGGTAGCGGACGACGACCTTCTCGTCCTTGGGCGCGTACAGCAGGTAGTCGACCGCCGCCTTGGGCAGGTCCTTCACCGGCGTCGCGATGCTCCAGCCGTGGGAGGCGAACACGGCCTCGGTGATCTTCATCCGCCAGCTGATCTCGGTCGGCATCTTGTTCCACGGGACGAGGGCGCCGGCCTTCACGCTCCTGGACCGGTCCGGGATCACGAGGTCCGGGTCGATCACCAGCTGGGTGCCGAGCCCGGTGCAGGTGGGGCACGCGCCGTGGGGCGAGTTGAACGAGAACGACCGCGGCTCGAGCTCGTCGATCGTGGTGCCGTCGTAGGGGCAGCTGTAGCGCTCCGAGAAGCGCCGCTCCTCGAACGAAGGTGGCTCGCCATCGCGCGGGACGGGCGCGACCACGACCACGCCCTCGCCCAGCCGGAGCGACGTCTCGATCGAGTCCGCCAGCCGTGACGCGTCCGGGTCCGGCAGGGCCTTCCCGGTCTCCGGGTCGATCGGGTGACCGGCCTCGTCGCGGGTCCAGCCGTCGGGCGCCTCGGCGCGGCGGACGATGAACCGGTCCACCACGACCTCGATCGTGTGGCGCTTGTACTTGTCCAGCGTCGGCGCCTCGGACAGGTCGTACTGGACGCCGTCCACGCGCACCCGCACGAAGCCCTGCCTGCGGGCGCCCTCGAAGACCCGGTCGCCCTCGGTCTTGCGGTCCTTGATCAGCGGCCCCAGGACCAGCAGACGCGTCCCCTCGGGCAGGGCCAGCACCTGGTCCACGATCTGCTGCACGGTCTGGCGCTCGATCTCGCGACCGCAGCTGGGACAGTGCGGGTGCCCGATGCGCGCGAACAGGAGGCGGAGGTAGTCGTAGATCTCGGTGACCGTGCCGACCGTCGACCGGGGGTTCTTCGACGCCCCCTTCTGGTCGATGGAGATCGCCGGCGACAGGCCGTCGATCTGGTCGACGTCCGGCTTCTCCATCTGGCCCAGGAACTGGCGGGCGTACGCAGACAGGCTCTCGACGTACCGGCGCTGCCCCTCGGCGTAGATGGTGTCGAACGCGAGGCTGGACTTGCCGCTCCCGGACAGCCCGGTGATCACCACCAGCCGGTCGCGCGGGAACGCGACGTCCACGTTCTTGAGGTTGTGCTCGCGTGCGCCGCGCACGACGATCCGATCCTGGGGCACGTCCCAAGTCTACCCGAACTGCGCCAAAGAGAACAAGTGTTCCAACGCCCCGTAGTGTTCTGACTGCGCTTCTGCGCCGCGCGTTCCGCAGATGGCTTCGGAGGCCGCGATTCCGGGTCCCCGACCGGTATCCACGGCTTCCGGTGCCGGAGTCGAACGCGAATGAGGGCCTCGCCGGGCCCAATCGTGTCCGATTTCGGCCTGTCAGGCCGCACACGCGGTGTCGGCACCCCGATTCGTGGCTTGCCAAGCAGCACGCGGGCCCCGACCCCGGATCGGACGGTGCTCGGCGATTCCTGGCGATCCTGCGCCGATCGGCCCGGATCAGGGCGTGACGGCCTCCTGACGGACCTTCCGGTCGCGGCCCTCACGGACGGGTCGGATCGTCCGGTCGAGGGGCACCGACTGCCCGTACACCTCCAGCGTCCGGAGCAGCGCCGCCAGCGTCTCGTCGGTCATGGAGCGCTGGTGCCGAGACGCGGGCGCCCTTGGGGGGCAGGCTCCTGCCAAGCCGCCGCAGGCCCGACGCCTACTCGCAGATCTTCCAGGCGCCGCCCTCCTTGACCAGCGCCAGGGTCTCGTCCATGGGGATGTCCTGGCTGGACATCGCGCCGAACAGGCCCATCGCCTGGTCGATCGTGGCGTCGTCGGACGGCAGGCCCTGGGCCTCGAGCGCGGCCTTGATGATCGGCTTCAGCTTGTCCACGTCGACATCGATGGACATCGACCCGCTGACCTCGACCGTCGCCTTGTCCCCGTTGATCGTCGGGTCACCGACCTCGACGTTCGAGGTGTCGATCGCGATCGCGTCGAGGATCTGCTCGCTGTCGATGCCGGGGGCGAGACCGCTGAGAGCCGCCGAGAAGTCGAACTGGTCGCGGATCTCGTCCTTCTGGGCTTCGCAGGCGAGCCCCTCGAGCGCCGTGAAGTCCTTGGACTGGGCAGCGGACAGGGCGCTGCGCACGACGGCGTCCGGAGCGCCGCCGGCATCGCCCGTGCCGCCACCGCAGGCCGCGACGAGGACCAGTGCGGCGCTGATGACGAGGCCCCGGATGAGATGGCCGGACATGGCGAGTCTTCCTCCTGCTGGTGGCACGCATCCATCGTAGTCCCGTCGTCCGCTCCCGGGCGGGTCACGAGGCCAGGTTGCCGGCGGACGGCGGGTCAGTACCCTCGTCGCCGGCGGTTCGGGCGCTGGCCCGTCCGCCTGCGGATGTTGGGCGTGACCGTCCGGTCCCACGTCGGCCGGTCCAGCCAGCGCGCCTGCCAGCCTCCGTCCTCGTCCTCGTGCTCGTCCCGGATGCCCGGGAACAGCTCCGCCGCCACGCCGGCCGCGTCCTCGCCGTCGGCCGGGATCCCGTCCAGCGCCGCGGCCGGGCTCTCGCCCGAGGGCAGGACCGTCACCTCGGTGACCTCGAACGCGGCCGCGGCGTCCGACGCCCGGGCGCCCGGCCGGTGTGCGGCCGCCCGCTCCGTGGCCGGCAGCAGCGCCTCCTTCGCGGCGCGCTCCGCCGCCCGGGCCACCACCACCGACTGGTCCTGCTCGAGCACCCGCAGCCGGATCTGCTGGATCTCGTCGCGGAGCGCCGCCGCCCGCTCGAACTCGAGCTGCTTCGCGGCCGCCTTCATCTCGGTCTCCATGCGGGCAACGAGCCGCTCCACCTCGGCCTTGTCCGCCTCCGCGAGGTCACGGTCGCGCCGCTCCGCGCTGTACCCCACCCGGTTCTCGCCCACCGCGCGCAGCCGGTCGTTGATGTCGTGGATGCCCTTGATGATCGTCTGGGGCTCGATTCCGTGCTCGGTGTTGTACCGCTCCTGGACGGCGCGCCGGCGGTTCGTCTCCTCGATCGCGACCTTCATCGACTCCGTCACGTTGTCGGCGTACATCACGACCTCGCCGCCCGTGTTGCGCGCCGCCCGGCCGATCATCTGGATCAGCGACCAGGCGCTGCGCAGGAACCCCTCCTTGTCCGCGTCGAGGATCGCGACCAGCGTCACCTCGGGCAGGTCCAGGCCCTCGCGCAGGAGGTTGATGCCCACCAGCACGTCGTACACGCCCAGGCGCAGGTCGCGCAGGATCGCGACCCGCTCGAGGGTATCCACCTCGCTGTGCAGGTACTGGACCTTGACGCCCAGCTCCTTGAGGTAGTCCGCGAGGTCCTCGGCCATCTTCTTGGTCAGCGTGGTCACCAGCGCCCGCTCGCCGCGGTCCACGCGGCCCCGGATCTCCTCCAGCAGGTCGTCGATCTGGCCCTCGGTGGGGCGGACGGAGATCTGGGGATCCACGATCCCGGTCGGGCGGATCAGCTGCTCCACGACCCGCTCGCTGCGCTCCAGCTCGTACGGGCCGGGGGTCGCCGAGACGTACAGCGACTGGTTGACGTGCACCTCGAACTCCTCGAACGTCAGCGGCCGGTTGTCCAGCGCGGACGGCAGCCGGAAGCCGAAGTCGACGAGGATCTCCTTGCGCGTCCGGTCGTTCTTGTACATGCCCACGACCTGGGGGATCGTCATGTGCGACTCGTCCACGATCAGGAGCCAGTCCGGCGGGAAGTAGTCGAGCAGCGTCCACGGCCGTGAGCCGGGCTCGCGCAGCGACAGGTGGCGCGAGTAGTTCTCGACGCCGGAGCAGTACCCGAGCTCGCGGAGCATCTCCAGGTCGAACGTCGTCCGCTGGCGGAGCCTTGCCGCCTCGAGCGCGCGGCCCTCGGCTTCCATCTGGCCGACCCGCTCCTCCATCTCGACCTCGATCGCCGCGATCGCCTGGCCGAGCTTCTCGCGCGGCGTCACGAAGTGCGTGGCCGGGTAGACGTTGAGCTCCCTGCGCTCGGCGAGCAGCTCGCCGGTGAGCGGGTCGAGCTCGGTGATCCGCTCCACCTCGTCGCCGAAGAACTCGACCCGGACAATCTCCTCGGACGACGCGGGGCCGATCTCGAGCGTGTCGCCTCGCACGCGGAAGCGCGCGCGGGAGAGCGCCGCGTCATTGCGCTGGTACTGGAGGTCCACGAGGTGGCGCAGGACCGCGTCCCGCCGGTACTGGCCGCCCACCTTGAGCCGCAGGATCGTGGCCCCGTAGTCCACGGGTGCGCCCAGGCCGTAGATGCACGACACCGACGCGACGATGATCACGTCCCGCCGCTCGAACAGGGCGTGGGTGGCGGCGTGCCGGAGCCGGTCGATCTCCTCGTTGCGGCTGCTGTCCTTCTCGATGTACGTGTCCGAGCGCGGCAGGTACGCCTCGGGCTGGTAGTAGTCGAAGTAGGACACGAAGTACTCGACCGCGTTGTCCGGGAAGAACTCCCGGAACTCCGAGTACAGCTGGGCCGCCAGCGTCTTGTTGTGGGCGAGGACCAGCGTCGGCTTCTGGTGCCGGACGATGGTCTGGGCCATCACGTAGGTGTTGTGGACGATGATGCCGCCGAACCCCGCGAGAAAGGTCTCTGATCCGGCCACCGTGAAGTCGTACACGAATGGCCCACTGGATGGGACCGGCGTCACGCGATGGATGGTTGCCCAACGGCAGGCGATGAGGCGCTCGAGTGCGCCCAGGCCCAAGCCCGCTTCGGCCACGCGGTGTGCGGCGGCGCGGTGGCGTAGCGCCGCGAGGAGCCGGATGCCGGTGGATCGACGGAGGCGACGTTGCCCACCCTCGATGAGCCCGACGGCCGATCGTGACATCCCGAGCAGATCGGCCAGCTCCGACTGCGTTGCCTGCAATGCGAGCCGCGCTTCTCGCACGTGCCGACCGGCACCTTTCGGCAAGGCGTCGATGTTGCCTCCAACAGTAGCCGTCACGACCTCTTGGAGTCTTCTCTGCTTGCGCTCCGAGAGGAATCCTGCGCTGCGCTCGAACGCGGCAATGTCATCGTGGCCGCGAATGGAGATCTGCCAGTACCAGGCGCCTTGGTGGCCTGTTCCCATTGCGCGCTTCCAGATCCGACTTAGACGCCCGACGATGCCGAGTCGCAGGAGTGCGTACGCGATCCCATTCGCCAGCACCTCGCTCTTCGTGACCGCGCACACGGCGTTGACCTCGACCCATCCGTCGCCCTCGAAATATCCCGCGAGCAGGCGCCCGAGGCGGTCGTTCGACAGTTGTGGCCAGAAGTCCGGGAGGTGCTTGTCGGAGGCCCGGTGGCCGCAGAGCACGCCCAGGTGATCGGCGACGATCCGGGCCGGGAGGACAATCTCGCCGGCTGAGCGAGGAGCCCATCCGATCCCGATCTGGTCGAGGCGATCCGTGACGAGACGGGTCGATGCAGGTCCGGGTGTCACCGTTGCGTACGTGCCAGCGACGTGTCCTTCGGCAACAAACAGCCCAAGGAACTCCAGGTATGGCGCGTCCAGCGCTCGACTCGCGGGCAGTTGGTGCTTTCCCTTGCGACCTCCCACGCGGGTCGGGCCGTATCGCTCCAGGGTACGGACGCCAGCGCGCCCGATCGAGCCGAGCGGGGCGCGGCTACCCGTCGCGAGGAGCCAGCGAGCGTGTGCTGCCGTCGTATCGTCCAGGATCTCCGGTCCCGCAACCCAGGCCGCGGCCGCATCGATGGCGTCCCAGGTGTCGAGTCTGGTCAGTGGCTCGCCTGGTTCCGGGATGGCCGTCGGAATCGGGATCGAATCGCCTGGGCGCACCTCGGCCGTCGTGACGACCTCCAGCCTTGCGTCGGATGCGAGCCGAACGAAGTTGTGGTCAGCGGTGACGGTCACGCGCCGACCGTCTGATGTCTCGACCAACCAGAGCTCGGTCGGTGACGCGTGTCGCGTGAACGCCGTCACCCGTGCGCTGACGGGACGGTGGGTCTGCGGATCGATCGTGACGACGAATGCCGCCGGACCGTCCGTGCCATCGGCCACGCAGGTGCCACGGTCATCACCACCGGCTCTTGTGGCCAGAGCCTCCTCCACAACGTCACCGATCGGTCGAATGCGCCACACGAGCCGGCCATCGGCATCCTCCTGTCCGATCAGCACGGGTTCATCCCCGGGCAGGCTCTTGCCGGTGCCGGTGGCTCCCAGCAGCGTCTGGTGGCGAAGGCCGCGACCGAGGCCCTCGACGAGACGCTCGATGGCCTGCGGCTGGTCGCCGGTCGGCTCGAACGGGGCGACGAGGCGGAAGTCGGGCACGGGTCGATCCTACCACGATCGGCCCGTTCGGTTTCGAACGCCCGTTCGCAAATCCGGCTCCCCCGAACGGACGGCGGATCGTACCGGGACCAACGACCCATGGCCGCACCGGGGGGCACCGGCGAACACTCCGCTCGTCAAGCCGCCCCGGAGTCCGACACGCCCTGATGCCGACGACCCCGATCCGCCCCGCGTCCCCAGCGCCGGCCCGTGCCCGGCGCCGCTGCTTCGCGCGCCGGCGCGACGGCACCGGGGGCCAGAGCCTGGTCGAGTTCGCCTTGATCCTCGGTCCCCTGCTCCTCCTGCTGCTGGGCGTCGTCCAGTTCGGGTTCATCTTCAACACCTACGTCACGGTGTCCACGGCCGCCCGCGAGGCTGCCCGCGAGGGCTCTATCTACGTCTACGACCGGACCCTGACCAAGGGCGCCAACGACGCGCTGCGCAACACGTCGATGAAGACGGCGCTGCTCGCCTCGCTCAACGGCCTCGCCAAGACCTCGCCCAACTTCGCCAACGGCGGCACGTGGACCTCGAGCACCAGCGGCACGACGACGACCTTCACGAACGGCGACATCCTCGTGACGTACGTCCAGCCCACATCGATCACCGCCAACGACCCCCGCCAGGGCTACCAGGTCACGGTCCGCGCGACGTACCACCTGGACATCGTCGTGCCGCTGATCGACATCTTCCTGCCCCAGGACGCCGGCGGCCGCCTCCCCCTCGCGGGTGAGGTCACGATGGTGATCAACTGATGATGGCCGCCCCGGCACGCACCGGCCGCGCACGCGAGCGAGGCCAGGTCCTCGTCATCTTCGTGCTGTCGCTCGTGGCCCTGATGGGCGCGGCGGGCCTCGCGGTGGACATGGGCCGCTTCTACTCCGAGCGCCGGTTCCTCCAGAACGCCGCCGACGCCGCGGCCCTCGCCGCGGCGAACGCGCTGATCCGGGGCGGCACCGAGGACGACGCCCGGGCGGACGCCAACGCCGTGCTGACGCGCAACTTCAGCATCCCGCCCAACGGCGTCGCGCCCAACCTCCCGCCCGGGTCCGGCAACGAGGTCTACAGCTCGGGCCACGCGGGCGATCCCCAGTACCTGCTCGACGGGATCCTGATCTCGGGCAGCGGCATCCGGGTCGCGATCCGGAACACGATCTCGTACACCTTCGGGCGGGTCGTCGGGCTGGACACGAACACGCTCGTCGGCCGGGCGCGGGTGCGGTTCGACGGCAACCTGCTGCCCATCGCCGTCCGCCGGTACGTCAACGCCCCGGGCTCCAACATCGGCGTCTCCCCGTGCACCGACAACTTCACGGAGTTCATGGACTTCTTCGCCACGGCGAACACCGCCTGCCTGGGCACGGACACCAACGACACCGCCCGCGTGGACCCGAACCCGGGTGCCGCGTTCGATCCCTCGGCGCCGGACGGCGACCGGTCGAACCACGGCCCGATCGTGGAGATCCTGGGCCAGGGCGCCGACCCCGACAACGGCGCGGACTTCCGGGGCTTCATCGCCCTCGACATCCGCAACTTCGCCACCTCCAGCTCCCAGCTCTACTTCAACGGCGTCACCTCGTCGACGAGCGCGCAGACGCTCAAGGACATGGAGGCCCAGTGGTTCCTCGAGGGCGGCTACCCGGGCCCGATGTTCCCGCCTGCCGTCGCGCCGCCCGATCCCAACGACCAGGTGGCGGCGCTGGACGGCAACTCGGCCGGCATCGCGATCGACGCGTTCGCGGACCGGTTCGCGCCCGGTGACGCGATCCTGGTCGCCGTCTACCCGGGCGTCACGATGCAGATCCCGGACTTCTCGATGACCACGCCCGCCACCATCGCCGCCCCGACCACCGGCGAGGTCAGCAGCGCCGGGCAGTTCCGGGTCAGCCGCAACCAGGCCTTCAGCGGCACGGTGGCACTGACCACGGAGATGGACGCGGGCGACCCACTCAACCCGATGTTCCTCGGCCAGCTGGACGGCGGGACCACCCCCATCGACTATAGCCCGAACCCCGTGACGCCCTCGCTGGGCACCGGGACCACCGTCCTGATGGAGGACCTCGACACCAACGGCGCGACGCCCGGGATCTACACGTTGTGGCTGCGGGGCGAGGCGAGCAGTCCGTACCTGTCCGTGAAGTACGTCCCGGTCGCGCTCAAGGTCGGCACCGTGTCCCGCGACTTCACGATCACCTCGAACAGCAGCGAGCAGACGGCGGCCGCGGTTGGCGACAGCGTGTCGTTCACGCTCAACGTGAAGCGGAGCGGCGGCGCCTTCGGGGGCTCCGTCGCGCTGTCCCTCGAGGCGCTCCCCGGCCAGACCCTGCCGGCCGGCCTTGGCGCGGTGTCCTTCGCGCCCTCGTCGGTCACGCCCGCGGGCGGCTCGGGCTCCGACTCCACGCTCACCATCAACACCGGGACGATGGCGCCCGGCCAGTACGACTTCGTGGTCCGCGCGACGGGCATGAACGGCGACACGACGCCCCGGTCGGTCACGCACCTGCTGACCCTCCGGGTGAACGTCGCCACGTCCAGCGCGGGCGGCAACCAGGAATACGTGGACATCGTCGGCTTCGCGGTGATGCGGGTCGCGTCCTTCAACTCGAACACCGTCTCGGCGTACGCGATCACCCCGATGATCACGGACCCGTCGGATTCACGGCTGCGCCGCGGTCAGGTGGCACGGCTGTCGCCCTGGAACTAGCCGGAGCGGGCGCGGCACAGACCCAACGGGCGGCGTGACCACGCTGACCCTCGATCCCGGGAGGCGCATGCGATGGAGATGGAGTACAAGGACCCGTCCAAGCGGGGGCGATGGATCGTCCTGCTGGGCGTGGTGCTGGCGGTCGCGGCGGGCGCCGCGGCGTTCTACCTGATCAACCAGGCCCAGCAGCAGGCCGGCCAGTCCGGCCTCAAGTACACGACCGCCGTGGTGGCCACCCGCGCGATCCCCGCCCGCAAGCCCATCGAGGTCGACGACGTCGCCGTTCGGTCGGACATCCCGCTGGACGGCACCAACGCGGAGGGCATCGTGACCGACCCCGCGCAGGTCGTCGGGCGGATCCTGGCGGTCGACGTCCGGCCTGGCCAGCTGGTGACCGTGAACCTGCTTGCCTCCGCCACGGCCGGCGGCCAGTTCTCCATCCTGCGCCCGGACGAGACCGTGGCGCCCGACTCCGAGGCCTGGCGCGCCGTCTCGCTGACCGTGCCCGACGAACGGGCCGTCGGCGGCATGCTGGGCCCGAACATGACCGTGGACGTGTTCGTGACCGCGACCGTTAACGTCCCCCAGACGCTGATCGAGCAGGGGCGCTACTACACCGACCAGTCGACCAAGATCACCTACCAGGACATGCTGATCCTGGCCCGCCAGGGCACGTCCTACATCGTCAAGGCGACGCTGCCCGTGGCCGAGGAGATCACCCACCTCCTCGCGGCCGGCAACGCGCAGTTCAGCTTCGTGCTCCGCCCCGATGCGGACACGCGCGTGCTCGACCTGTCGGCGCTGGGTGCGACGACCAACCGGATCGTCGAGCGCTACGGGCTGCCCATCCCGGAGACGTTCCCCGCCGGCGGCGGGCCGATCTCCACGCCGCCGCCGATCCCGGAGATCACGCCCGCCCCCTCGCCGACCGAGTCCGGCTCGCCGGCTCCGAGCGCGGCGCCCAGCACGGTGCCGTAGGTCATCGCCTCTTCAGCGGACCGTCCGGCAGCGCAGGCCGCCGGGCAGCCGCCCCGTCGCGCCGGTGACGCCTGTCAGGGCGGAGGACCGGCCGGCGGTCAAGCCGGGAGGACGCCGCGTCCGGCGGCCCCCCTCCGTCGCGCGTCGCTGACCCGACGCGCCTCCCACCGCCCGGCCGGGTCCGCCCGGCCGGGCGGTCCATGTTCCGGCGGTCCAAGGTCCACGTTCCGGCTGGTCCAGGGTCTCGCCGAGGCCCCTCGTCCGGCCGTCATCGCTATGCCCGGCGTCGCGCCGCGATGGCCTCGCCCAGGGCCGCCACGACCTCTGCACGGGTCTGGGCGAGCGTGCCGCTCGTGTCCAGGACCCGCGTCGCGGACGGCCGCAGGCGGTCGGCGAGCCCGGCCTGGGCGGCCAGGCGCTGCTCCGCGTCCCGCGGCGGCGTGCCGCGGGCGAGGATCCGCTCGAGCTGGACTGCCGGGTCACAGGTCACGACCCAGACCTCGTCACACAGCCCGGCGAGCCCGCCCTCGACCAGCTTGATGGCCTCGACCGCGACCGCGGGGGCGCCGGCGGCCTCCGCGGCGTCGATCTGGTCCAGGATCCGCGGCCTGACCGCCGGATGGACGATCGCCTCGAGCTCGCGAAGCGCCGCCGGGTCCGAGAACACGACCCGCCCCAGCGCCGCCCGATCCAGCGCGCCGTCCGGGGCGGTGACCGCCGGCCCGAAGCGTCGCAGGATCGCGGCCTGGACGGCGCTGCCCGGGGAGGTCACGGCACGGGTCACCGCGTCGGCGTCCACGACGTGCACGCCCAGCTCCGCGAGCCAGCGCACGACCTGGGTCTTGCCGCAGCCGATGGGGCCGGTGATGCCGATCCGGATCGTGCGCCCCGGGCCCGTCCTGTCGCTCACGGCGCCAGCTCCTCCAGCTCCAGCCACGCGTCCTCCGCCTCGGCGAGGGCGCGCTCCACGTCCGCCAGCTCGCTCGTCACGCGGCGCATCTCCACGAAGTTCGCGGCGATCGCCGGGGTGCCCATGGCGAGCTCCAGCTGGCCCTTGCGCAGCCCGAGCCGCGACAGCTCCGCGTCGACCGCCTCGCGTCGCCGACGGTACGCCTCCTTGGAGAGCTTCGTGCGGCCGACCCGGGCGGGTGCGGGTGCGGGGGCTGTGGCAACAGGCGCGCCGCTCTCCGGCGCGGGCCTCGGGAGCCTGCCGACCGCACGCGCACCGCCCGCCCTCGCCTTCGGCGATGTCGTCGGCCCGGCCCCCGGCCGCCCGCGGTGCACGCGGCGCTTCACCTCGGCCTCGGCCGTCCACCCGTCCGCGACCGCGGCCCGCCAGGCGCGATAGCCGCCATCGAACGGCACCGCCAGCCCGTCGTCCACGACCCACAGCCGCTCGCAGATCGTCTCCAGCAGCCGCCGGTCGTGCGACACGACGAGCAGCGTGGCCGGCGTCTCGGCGAGGAACGCCTCGATCGCCTCGCGGGCCGGGATGTCGAGGTGGTTGGTGGGCTCGTCGAGCAGCATCAGGTTGGACGGCAGGATCCCGAGCAGCGCGAGCTCGAGGCGCGAGCGCTCCCCGCCCGACAGCAGGCGGACCTCCTTGAACACGTCGTCGCCGCGGAACAGGAACCTGGCGAGGAAGCCGCGGGCCTCGCCGGGTGTGACCGGGATCGCCTCGAGGATCGCGTCCAGGACCGTGGCGCCGGGGATCGCGGCGTCCCGCAGCTGGGCGAGGTAGGCGGGCGAGACCTGGTGCCCGAACGCGACCAGCCCGTCGATCGGCGGCAGGTCGCCGGCGATCGTGCGCAGCAGCGTCGTCTTGCCGGCGCCGTTGGGCCCCACGATCCCGATCCGCTCCCCGCGCTGCGCCGCGAGGAACGGCGCGGTCGCGACCCGCACGGGCCCGGCGGCCTCGGTGCCGTCCGCCGCCAGCGCGCCGCGCCCGGGGAGGTACCCGACGACCAGGTTCTCCAGGCGGACGACGAGCTCGCCCGAGCGCACGGGGCCGCCGGCGAGGGCCTGGCCGGGCAGCTTGAGGGAGCGGCCCGACCGTGGCGCCTCCGTTCGCTCCTCGCGCAGTCGCCCGAGCCGGGCCTCGTGCTCGTGCATCTTCGAGAACTTGCGGTGGCTGCGGTAGCGCTGGACGAGCTCGACCTCGCGATCGATCTGCTGGGCCTGGCTGTCCGACTCCCTGGCGGCCCGCGCGTCGCGCTCCAGGCGCTGCCGGTGGTACGCGGAGTAGTCGCCCCGGAACACGGTCACCCGCCGGTCTCGCAGCTCCCACACCCGCGACACGACCGCGTCCAGGAATGCGCGGTCGTGTGACGCGACGAGCAGCGCCCCCGAGCGCCGGCGGAGGTGCTCCTCGAGCCACTCGAGCGCGCCGAGGTCGAGATGGTTCGTCGGCTCGTCGAGCAGCAGCAGGTCCGGATCCGCGATCACGAGCCGGGCCAGGGTGGCCCGCGTCTGCTGGCCGCCGGACATCGCGGTCGGCGGGCGGAGCCACTCGTCGCGCGCGAAGCCCAGGCCGGACGCGCCTCGTC
>Ga0154724_1146_pt2 | contig 15233 bp, 14 predicted proteins | sample Rifle2008BG16ft_FD_105732 | JGI IMG/M metagenome (GOLD analysis project Ga0154724, IMG submission 105732) | Chloroflexi bacterium RBG_16_72_14 | reverse complement strand
CACAACCACATGTACCGGGCCGAGATCGTGGGCACCAAGGCCGCGACCGCGCTGGGCGAGGCCGGCCACCGACGGCCGTGGGTGATCTCGACCGCCCACTCGTCGCGCGTCCGCTCCGACGAGGACCAGGAGGCGCTCCGCCGCCTGACGCCGATGATCGACCACCTGATCGTGGTGTCCAATGCGATCGAGCGGAAAGTGCTCGACGAGGGCCGGATCGGCGTCTCGCGGTCGCTGATCTACAACGGCGTGGACCTCGAGCGCTACGACCACCAGGAGCCGTGCTGCACGCTCCGCGAGGAGTACGGCATGGACCCCGACTCGCCGATCGTGGGCGTGGTGGGCCGGCTGGAGCTGGAGAAGGGGCATCCCACGCTGCTCGAGGCCTGGCCGCTGGTGCTGGCCGCCGTGCCCAAGGCGTACCTGCTGATCGTGGGCGAGGGCAGCCGGCTCGATGCGCTCCACGACATCGCCCGGCAGCAGGGGATCGAGCGCCACGTCGTGTTCACCGGGCGCCGCGACGACATCCCCGCCGTGACCGCCGCCTTCGACGTCGCCGTCCTGCCGTCATACCGCGAGGCCCAGGGCCTCACGATCCTCGAAGCGATGGCGCTCTCCCGCCCGGTCGTCGCGTCCAACGTGGGCGGCATCCCGGAGATGATCGAGGACGGGGTTACGGGGCTGCTCGTCCCGCCGCACGACCCGCCCGCCCTCGCCGCCGCCGTCGTCCGTCTGCTGCGCGACCACCAGCTCGCCGACCTGATCGGCCGCGCCGGCCACGACCTCGTCCACGACCGGTTCTGCGTCCAGCTGATGGTCAATGCGGTGCAGGCCCTCTACGACGAGGGCGCCCGGGCTGTCCGCCCGCGCCCGGTCACGACAATCGCGGGCTGAGGCCTCGCCTCGCGAGCATCTCGCGGCCGGAGTCGTCCCACCACAGGCGTACGGCGGGCAGCAGCAGGACAATCGACTGGGTGTAGAAGATCGGCGTGGCGAGCGCGGCAGCAGCCGCGACCGTCCACGGCCGACGGTACAGCAGCAGCACGGCCACGGTCGGTACGCGCACGAAGAGGGGGAGGATCCCGGCGTACTCCCCCTTGACAGAGAGCTTCGCGATCCACTCCGGCCACAGATGCAGGACGGGCAGCGTCAGGGCGAGCAGCACGACGGTCGCCAGGCCCACCTCGATCCACTGTCTGCGTGAGGCATGGGCCAGGACCAGCACGGGTGAGAACTTGGCGAACGCGAACACCGCGACCGCGACACCCGATCCGCGTTGGTTGCGCATCGACGCATAGATCGCGGCCGCCATGAGGCAGTCCACGTTGCCCGCCACGAACTCGTGGTGGATCCACGGGATCCAGCCCAGCATCGCCGTCGCGACCCACGAGCCGGTGATGTAGCGCAGTGCGAGGACCTGCAGGATGAGGAGCGCGACGGAGAAGACCTGGTAGGGCAGGAGGCCCGGCAGCATCATGAGGACCGCATCCGGCGGGGCGTAGACGAAGGCGAGGTACCAGCTCGCGCCCCCACCGTAGACGGGCGTTCCCTCGATGAGATGCCGTCCGGCCAGCCAGAACGCGCTGGTGTCGTGCGGCGGCCACATGCCGAGGGCGTAGCCCCATAGCACAGAGCCGACCCCGAAGATCGCGCCACCGACCGCGAGCCCGACGATCAGCGGCCGGTACCAGCGCGCCAGCCCGGGTCGAAGGACAGGGCGTGCAACAGGCGTCGCAACCGGCAGCGCCACTGCGACGGCGACCTGGGGCCCCGACGCCTGTCGTCGACGGGCCAACGCCTGCGGCCGCACGGTCGATCTGGTTCCTCCAGCTCCGCCCCCGGACCGGGGAGGAACTGGACAGTACCATCGAGTACCCCTCGACCGGAAGATGGTCCCCTACGATCCGGTGCATCGTGTCCACGTCCGTCACCCGCGAGACGCCGCCCGCAGCCTGGCGCCGCCGCTCGCCGCTGATCCTCGTCGTGGCCGGGGTCGCCGGGTGGCTCACGTTCGCGGTGTTGATGGGCCAGATGCTGGCCCGTTCGCCGGCAGGTGCCGGCTTCGACCTCGAGCTGCTGTTGACGGGCGCGCGGCGGGTGGCGGCCGGCCTCTCCCCCTACGAGCCCGAGATGCTGGCCGGCCAGTCGGTGGGGATCACGACCCTGTTCTTCTCGTACCCGCCGCTCGTCGCGCAGGCGCTGGTGCCTGTGGCCGGGCTCCCGTCGATTGTCGTGCTCGCCCTGCTGCTGGCGGGCGCACCGCTGGCCGGGGCCGCCGTGTCCGCGCGCCTTGCCCGCATCCACGTTACGGGGCCTACCGATCGCGCGGCGTTCCTGGTCGCCCTTGCCCTGCTGCCGTTCTGGTTCCCCTTCACCCTGGCGATGCTGTGGGGGAACGCGGACACCCTGTTCGTCGCGGGGTACGGGCTGCTGCTCCTCGCCGTCGTGCCGAGCGTACCGTCGCGCAGGATGGTCGTGGCCGCGGGCGTCGCCCTGGCCCTGATGTCCGTCACGAAGCTCCATCCCGCGGTGCTCGGCGTGTGGCTGCTCGCCCGCGGCATCCGCGAGCTGCGGCGCGGCGACGAGCCGCTCTGGATCGTCGGGCGGGGGCTGCCGCGGAGCTTCGCGATCGCGGCCGTGTCTCTCGTCGTGGCGCTCGCCGTGGTGGCCGCCAGCCTGCTCGTCGGTGGGCTGGGCCCGTGGGCGGACTACCTCGCGGTGCTGCGGGCGAGCACCGTGGTGGACCTGCTCGATCCGCGGAACCTCGGGCCGGCCGTCCAGGTGGCACTGCTGCTGGGCCTGGGCCAGTCGGCTCTGGCGCCGATGCAGGGCGTGGTCGTGGTGGCCGCGCTCGCGGCGGCCGTCGTCGCAGCGCTGGCCGTGGACGACCCGCTCGAGAGCCTGCTGTGGGCCGCGTTCGCATCGCTGGTGCCGCTCCCGGTGACCTGGTTCCACCACTTCGCGGTCCTGTTCCCGTTCGGGGTGGCCGCGGTCGCCCGCGTGTGGGCGGATCCGCGCGCCCGGAGGCGCGCGCTCGCGTGGATGGCCGCCGCGCTCGCCGTCGGCGCCTTGGGCTTCGGGATGGCCTTCGCCTGGCTGTTCCTGCCCCTGTTCGTGCTGGCGGCGCGGGTCAGCCGCGCACGTTCCGCCGGCTGAGGGCCACGCAGCCGAGGAGCATCGAGAACGAGTCCATCCACACCACGGGCAGGGCGAGCATCGCCCCCAGGGGCACCGTCCACCGCCGGTCCGTCCACGCACCCCAGGCCACGACCAGGGCGGCGAGGACCAGCCGCACGACGAGCACCTGCGCCTGCGAGCCGCCGTCCTGTCGGAGCAGCGCAAGCCAGTCCCACCACGCGTCCGGCGAGATCGCGAACGACACCGCGGCGATGACGGACGTCGTGGCCAGGGCGATCAGCAGGTGCCGCCACTCGCGGCGGATCGCGAACCACAGCATCCCGAGACCGGGCGTAACCTTCGTCAGCAGCACGAACGCCCACGTGCCCGGCCAGCGGAAGCCGACCACGATCGCGGCGGCCAGAAGGAGGTGGATGTTGCCGATCATCACCTCCTGGCTGACCGGCAGCGCGAGCACCAGCAGCGACGCCGGCCATGGGCGCGCCAGCCACCACGCCACCGCGGCCAGGAACAGGGTCCAGCCGACGATGAACACGTCCCTGGGCAGGCGGCCGATCGCGCCGAAGACCTGCGCGAACGCCGGCGAGTAGAGGTACGCGTTCACGCCGCCGACCGCCGAGCCGGCGTACGGGTCCGCTGCGTTGACCCCCCAGTACACGAGGCCATCGGCGGCCGGGCGCTGCCAGGTCGTGTCGCCGACCACGACGTACATCCAGGCCGCGGCGATCAGCCCGGCGATCGCCAGCCCGTGGCGGAAGGCGCGACGCTGGTCCGGGGTCAGGCGCGCGTACATCGAGGCGCATCGTACCCGCGGGCGCCGCGGCGGCGACCGTACGATCGGGTGATGCCGGAATGCACCGGCCCTCGTAGCATCGTGGGGTGCATCGGCCCGGGGTGTCCCTGCTCCTCCGGCGGCTGGCGCGGGACGGGTTTCTCGCGCTCTCGGCCGCCTTCCTGCTGCTGCGGCTGCTCCAGGTGAAGCCCTGGGATCAGAGCGTCGATGCCTACGCCTACTGGGCCACCCGCGACGGCGGGCTGTATGACGGGGTCGGGGCCGGGGTCCTCGGCGCATATCTCTACCCGCCGGCCTTCGCGCAGCTGCTCGCCCCGCTCACGCTGCTGCCCTGGCCGCTGTTCGTGACGCTGTGGACCGCGCTCAATCTTGCGGTCCTGTGGTGGCTGCTCGGGCGCTGGTCCCTGCCTGCGCTGCTGTTCCTGCCGATCCCGTTCGAGATCGTGTCCGGCAACGTCCACCTGCTGTATGCCGCGGCGATCGTGATCGCGATCCGTGCCTCCGCGGCGTGGGGGCCGGTCGCCTGGGTCCTACCGCTGATCACGAAGCTGACACCGGGCGTCGGCTTGCTGTGGCACGCCGCTCGGCGCCAGTGGGGGCCGATCGCGGTCGCGCTCGGCTCGGCGGCCGCCATCGTCGCGGTCTCCTACGTGCTTGACCCGGCCGCCTGGCGGACGTGGCTGGACGTCGTCGGCATCAGCAGCAGCACGCCGTCAACCGTCGGCTGGTTCCTGCCCGCGCCGCTGCTTGTCCGCCTCCCGGTGGCCGCGATCCTGGCCGTCGTGGCGGGCCTGACTGGCCGGGCGTGGCTGGTGCCGATCGCGGTGATGCTTGCCCTGCCGGTGGTGTGGCTGAACTCGCTGGCGATCCTGGCGGCGTGCGTGCCCCTGTGGCGGCCTGGGGTCGTCCGGGACACCGCAACCGACGAGCCCGGCGTGGGCGCCGCGACGCTGCGGGCCGCTGGGCCGTGAACTCGTTTCGCAGGCTGCGCGATCGTCTCGGCCGCGCGCTCGAGCACCCGGCGGTCCTGCCGGGCCTCGGCATCGCGGGGGCGGTGTTCGTCGCCACGGTGGTCTCGTACGCGCTCGCCGGCGACAAGCTGATCGGCTACGACGCCCACGCCTACTGGCAGGCCGCCGCCCTCGACGACCCGTACCGCGCCACCATCCTTGGCGGCTTCGATGCCGTCGGCGGCCTGTACGAGTACAAGTACCCACCCCCGATTGCCCAGGCGCTGGCGCCGGTCAGGCTGCTCGGGATCCCGTGGCCTGCGTTCCTGGGCGCATGGACGGTCCTGCTCCTGGTCTCGCTGGCCTGGCTGGGCCGCCGCTGGACGCTGCTCCTGCTGCTGTTCCCGCCGGTGCTGGGCGAGCTGTGGCTGGGCAACCTCAACATCCTGCTCGGCGTGGCGGTGGTGCTCGGTATGCGCTGGCCGGGCGCCTGGGCGATCATCCTGTTCACGAAGATCACGCCCGGCGTCGGGCTGCTGTGGTTCGTCGTCAGGCGCGAGTGGCGGAACCTCGCGATCGCGTTGGGTGTGACGGCGGCGATCGCTGCCGTGAGCTTCGCCCTCGCGCCCTCGCTGTGGTGGGACTTCGTCGAGGCGGCGCGAACGCAGGTGGCCGCGACCGTGGACGTGCCCCGCCAGGCGGCCCCGATCCCGCTGCCACTCCGGATGGCCGCGGCGGCACTCCTCGTCTCCTGGGGCGCCAGGACCGACCGCGCGTGGGTCCTGCCGATCGCCGTAGGGCTGTCCGTACCGTTCCTGTGGTGGAACGTCCTGGCCACGATGGTTGCCGCGATCCCGCTGGCCGGGTGGCGGCCCGACGCGAGGACGTCCTCGCCGGACATGCCCGCGTCGCCGGCGGGTGAGCCGGCGCCGGCGCCCACGCCCTGAGGCGCGTGATGCGCCTCGGCCTCGATCGGCTCTGGCTGGCCCTGGCGCTGGTGCTGCCGGCGCTTGCGTCGCTGATCGCGCCCCTCCCGGCGGTGGACCTCGCGTACCAGGTGCGAGCCGGGGCGTCGATCCTGGCGGCCGGCCAGATCCCGGTGGTCGACACGTTCACGTTCACCGTCGCCGGGGCGTCGTGGGTGGACCAGCAGTGGCTCGCGCAGGTGGTGCTGGCCGCTGGCCACGCGCTCGGCGGCTGGGAGCTGCTGGCCGTCCTGCGCGCCCTGCTGGTCGCGTTCGCGTTCGGTTGCGTCGCCGGGGCCGCCATCGCGCGCGGAGCGAGCGCGCGGGCTGCGGCCATCCTCTCGCTCGCGGCGTTCGTCGTGGCCGCGCCCGCGCTCGCTCTGCGTCCGCAACTGCTCGGTATCGCGCTGTTTGGTTCCCTCCTGTGGATCGTGGCTGTGCGAGGCCGGCATCCGCGCCTCCTCGTGCTGGCGCCGGTCGTCGTGGCGCTGTGGGCGAACGTGCACGGCAGCGTCTTCCTCGGGCCGGTGCTGCTCGGCTATGCCTGGCTTGACGACCTGGTCCGCGGTCGCCCGGCACGCCCGGCGCTGCTGGCGCTCGTCGCCGGCACGGCGGCCACCCTGGTCAACCCGTTCGGCGCCGGCGTGTGGTGGTACGCCGCCGGGATCGGCGCGGACCCGGAGATCACGGCGCGCGTAACCGAGTGGCAGCGGACGAGCCCGCTCACGGTGCCAGGGTTGCTGTTCTACGCCTCGGCGGCCGGGGCGGCGGCCGTCGCCTGGCGCGGGCGGGCGAGTCTCCGCCGGCCGGACTGGCTGTGGCTGGCGACGCTGTTCGTGATCGGCGCCTGGACCGAGCGCGGGCTGGCCTGGTGGCCGCTGGGCGTCGCGCCCCTGGTAGCGGCAGCACTGGTCACCAGCGGCGGTCCGGCCAGGGTCCCCCGCGCCGCGAACCGGTTCAACACGGTTGTCGCGGCAGTCCTCGCGGCGGCCATCGTCCTCGCGCTGCCGTGGTGGCGCCCGGCCCACCCGCTCACCGGGCGAGCGGGCCTCCTGACCTACGCACCGTCCGGGCTCGCGCTCGCGCTGCGCGAGCAGGCTGGCCCCGGGAGCCGGGTCTTCGCGCCCCAGCCGTGGGCGTCGTGGCTCGAGTGGGCGGTCCCGGATGCGGTGTACTACATGGACTCACGGTTCGAGCTGTTCCCGCCACAGGTCTGGCGCGATTACGACGCGATCGCGCAAGGCCGGCCGGGCGCGCAGGAGGCGCTGGACCGCTGGGCGGTGGACTGGCTCGTGGTCACCGCCGGCGAGCCAGGACCCGTGGGCTGGATCGAGGTCTACGCCGACACGGACGGCGCCATCTTCCTGCGCGCGACGCCCTGAGGAGGCCTTCGCCGGTGGTACCTTCGGGCCCCCGTGAGCGGTCCGGACCCTCTGCTAGAGTCGGCCGCATGGTGCATCCCGACAACGCCGCGCCGCTGGACGTCGTCGTCCTGGGCGGGGGTGGGCACGTCGGCCTTCCGCTCAGCCTCGCGTTCGCGAGTGCCGGGCTGCATGTTGGGATCTACGACATCAACGAGGCCACTCTCGAGCGCATCGGCCGCGGCGAGATGCCATTCCTGGAGCATGGCGCGGACCAACTGCTCGCGGACGTCCTTCCGACCGGCCTGCTCGAGCTCAGCTCGGATCCCGCCGTCATGGCCCGCGCCGACACGGTCGTCGTCGTCATCGGCACGCCGGTGGATGAGTTCCTGGGCCCCTCGATGCGCGTCTTCGAGCGCGCTGTGGACCAGATCGCCCCGCATGTCCGCGACGGCGCCCTCATCGTCCTGCGCAGCACGGTGTATCCCGGCACGAGCGAGTACGTCGCGATCGCCATGGCCGAGCGGGGCTGCCGGGTGGACGTGGCCTTCTGCCCTGAGCGGATCGCCGAAGGCCACGCCCTGGAGGAGCTCCGGTCGCTGCCCCAGGTCGTCGGCGCCGACACACCGCAAGCCGGCGATCGGGCTGAGGCCCTGTACCGCCGCCTCGCCGCCAAGACGATCCGGACCACCACCCGTGAAGCCGAGCTGGCCAAGCTGTTCACGAACACCTGGCGCTACATGAAGTTCGCCATCGCCAATCAGTTTCTCGCGATCGCGGACCAGGCGGGCGTGGACTACACGAACGTCCTGCGCGCCGTCCGCGAGGACTACCCGCGGGCGGCGGACCTCCCGGGCCCCGGCTTCGCCGCCGGCCCGTGCCTGTTCAAGGACACCATGCAGCTCGCTGCGTTCACCGCGGACCACTTCCCCCTCGGCCAGGCCGCAATGCAGATCAACGAGGGCATGCCGGCCTACATCGTGTCGGCGCTGGAGCGTCGGCACGGGTCGCTGCGGGGACGGTCGATCGGAATCCTGGGCATGGCGTTCAAAGCCGAGTCCGACGATATCCGCGCCTCGCTCAGCTTCAAGCTCCGCAAGCTCCTGGAATGGGCCGGGGCCCGGGTGCTGGCGACCGACGAGTACGTCACGGACGACCGGCTCGTTCCCCTGGCGGAGGTCCTCGAGCGGAGCGAGATCCTGATCGTCGGCGCCCCGCACCGTGCGTACCGCTCGCTGGACCTCGCCGGGCGCGAGGTCGTCGACATCTGGAACGTCACGGGCGCCGGAATCCGACTGTGACGATGAAGGTCCTCGTCACCGGTGCCGCCGGGTTCATCTGCGGGTACCTCGTCGAGGAGCTGCTCGCCGCCGGCCACGAAGTCGTGGGCGTTGACAACTTCAGCAAGTACGGGCGCGTCGCGAAGAGCTACGACGATCACCCGCGGTACCGGCTTGTCGAAGGCGACGCGAAGGACCGCGCCCTGCTCACGGAGCTGGCCGCGGACGTGGACCAGGTCGTCGCGGCGGCCGCGATGATCGGCGGCATCAGCTACTTCCACGAGTTCGCCTTCGACCTGCTGGCCGAGAACGAGCGGATCCTGGCGTCCACGTTCGAGGCGGCGATCGATGCCCACCGCGCTGGCCGGCTGCAGCGGATCGTCGTCCTGTCCAGCTCGATGGTGTTCGAGTCCACCACCCAGTTCCCCACGCCCGAAGGCGCTGAACGGACATCGCCGCCCCCGATCTCCACCTACGGCTTCCAGAAGCTCGCGTCCGAGTACTTCGCGCACGGCGCCTGGCGGCAGTACCACTTGTCGTTCACGATCCTGCGGCCGTTCAACTGCGTGGGGATCGGCGAGCGCCGCGCCGTCCGGGACACGGACGTGATGAGCGGCAATGTGAAGCTGGCGCTCTCGCACGTGGTGCCGGACCTCGTGCTCAAGACGCTGAAGGGCCAGGACCCGCTCCACATCCTCGGCGACGGTGAGCAGGTCCGCCACTACACGTACGGCGGCGACCTCGCGCTCGGCATCCGCCTGGCGATGGAGTCCGAGGCAGCGGTCAACGAGGATTTCAACCTGTCGACGGCCGCGTCCACCACCGTCCTCGAGCTGGCCGAGACGATCTGGGACAAGGTCCATGAGGGCGCGAAGCCCTTCCGCTACGTCTCCGATCCCCCGTTCGAGCACGACGTCCAATTGCGCGTGCCGGATGTCCGCAAGGCGAGTCGCATCCTCGGTTTCGAGGCCACGACCACCTTGTCGGCAATGCTGGATGAGGTGATCCCCTGGATCCGCGAGGAGCTGGAGGCCGGCCGCCTGTGAGCACTGCGGGTGAGGTGCCCCTCGTCCCCGAGCTGTCGATCGTCGTTCCCGTGTTCAAGGAGGGCGAAGCGGTCGATCCTGTCCTGCGCGCGCTCACCCATGCCGTCGCCACGTCTCACGAGATCCTGGTCGTCTACGACGTTGACGAGGACCCGACGGTGCCCGTGATCGAACGTCTGCACGCGGAACTGCCGGCCATCCGCGGGCTGCGCAACGACATGGGGCGCGGTGTGCTCAACGCCATGAAGGCGGGGATCGCGGCGTCGCGCGGGGACTTCGTGCTGATCTCGATGGCGGACGGTTCCGACGAGCCGCACGTCGTGAACGCCATGGTGGAGCTGGCGCGCGAGGGTGCCGACGTGGTCGCGGCCTCGCGATACATGCGCGGCGGGCGCCAGGAGGGCGGGCCGCCGCTCAAGCGCCTGATGAGCCGGACCGCGGGCCTGACCCTCCACTGGTTCGGCGGCGTGCGTACCCACGACCCCACCAACAACTTCAAGATCTACTCGCGCCGCATGCTGGATGCGACGTCGATCGAGAGCGAAGCCGGCTTCGAGTTGGCGCTGGAGCTCACCGTCAAGGCGACGCTCGCCGGCCGCCGCGTCGCCGAGGTGCCCACGACCTGGCGCGACCGCACGGCGGGGCAGAGCAACTTCAGGCTCCGGAAGTGGCTGCCCCACTACCTGCGCTGGTACTGGGTGGCGATGCGGGGCCGGTTCCGGGTGCGCGGCCAAGCGAGATCAGCCTGAGGGCGGCCACGCCGGTGATGGCCACGGCACCCGCGATCCCCAGCGGTCGCTCGAGCGGAATCGTCCACCCTTCTGGTGGGGCCGCCGTCACCAGGTTCAGCGCAAACGCGACCGCGAACAGCGCCCACGTCGCCAGCTCGCCCGGCCGCCCGGCGGCCAGCAGCAGGAACACGAACGCGGGATACGCGTAGCGCTCGTGCATCGTGGTCAGGGACACGAATGCGACCAGCGAGATCGCCGCCAGGCCCAGCGCGAGCTGTTCGGCCGTCGGGCGGCGGTACACCCCCACGAACACGACCAGGGACAGCAGCCCGGCGATTGCGTATCCGACGTGCCGAAACGTGAACGGACCGAGGACCGGCGTCGTGTCGGCCACGAACCCGCCGCCGGCGCCCAGCTCCTGGACGATCCACCAGGGGTTCCACGCCCGCAGCGACAGGACGCCGAAGATGTCGTCCTGGTAGGTCTGCAGGTTGTCGAGGTAGTCGAGGGGCCCGCCCGCGGGGATGAACGGCAGCCACAGCACGACGGCGACCACCGCACCGATCGCAGCGGCCCGCGCCGTGCCCCGCCATCGCTGCGTCGCGAGGAACCAGGCCGCGAAGGGCACCACGAGCGGCAGCGCCTGGGGCTTGGTCATCAGGCTGACGGCGACGAGCGCGGCCACCAGGCCCGGGCGCCCCGCCCGCGCAGCGAGCACCGCCAGCAGCGCCGGCAGCACGTAGATCGACTCGTACTGGCCCCACCACGCGGACACGTACCAGGTCACCGGCCACAGCAGGACGGCCCCGGCCGCCGTGACCGCGACCCACGGCCGGTCCCGGAACCACCACCAAACCCCGGCGGCCAGGCCAAGGTCCGCGAGGCTCGCAGGCACCTTCATCAGCCCCCGGATCCACGGGTCGGACGAGTCGGTCACTGTCCGGAAGTCCGGCTCCACGGCGGCAAGGACGCCCCAGATCCAGGCCATCACGGCCGGGAACGAGAGGTTCTGGTCGTAGGCGCGCAGCCAGCCATTCACGGCGATGCCATGCACCCACAGGACGAACTGGTCCAGGTCCCCGATCAGGTCGCGGGCCGGGAACATGGCGACGCGGACGGCGACGCCGCCGGCGACCAGGAGACCAAGCGCGATCGCAGGGCGTCGCTCTCTCGGCATTGCTACGGCCCCAGGAGCGCAGCCGGGATCACGGCGATCCCGTCCCGCCGCCGGTACGCGTCGCGACCAGTGGTCACGATCGCAGCGTCGACCAGCCGGCCGCCGAGCTGCTGCTGGAGCCAGGCCAGGTGACGCACGTCGTGATCGCCAATCGTGGCCGCGAGCTTGGTCTCGATCGCGACGACCGACAGCCCGGGCCCCTCCACGATGAGATCGATCTCATGGGCGCCACCGCGGTCACGGAAGTGGTAGACGCCCGCGTCCAAGGCCTGGGCGAACACCCGGACGTTGAGCGTTACGAGCGACTCGAACAACGCCCCGTACAGCGTCGCGTGCGGGTGGCCTCCCGGGCCCGGTGCGATGCCTGCGAGGAGCGTCTGCACGGTCGCCCGGAGGAGTCGAGCCGCGAGCGCCGGGTCCGCCAGGTGGTGCTTCGGCGCCAGGGTCAGGCGGGTCAGTGCGCTGTTGCCGGGGTGCCAGGCCGGTACCGGATCGAGGATCCACATGCCCTCGAGCACGTCCGCGTAGCGCATGACCGTCGTCTTGGCTGGTTTGTCTGCATGGCCGGCCGTGGCTGCATCGCGGATCTTCTCGAACGACGTCGTCGCCGACACGACAGCCGCGTACGCCTGCATCCATCGTCGAAGCGCAGCCACGTTCCGCACGGGATGTCCGGACGCCTCGAAGTCCCGATCCACGATGTGGTCGAGGTAGCCATCGAGCTCCGCGCGGAGGCCCCGCTCCTCGAGGTCCCGGAGGCCCGGGAACCCGGATCGGACGATCTCGTGGGCGTACTGGTCGAGGGTGACGTCGCTGGTCCCGGCGATCGGACCGCGGTGGCCGCTGAGCAGGTCGGCAAGGCTCACCGTCGGTGTCGCGATGCCACGCTCGGCGAGCGACATCGGCCGCATCCGCAGCGACACGATCCGCCCCGCTCCTGAGTGCGTGGGCGGATGGGCGGGCGAGGTCGATCCCGTCAGCAGGAAGCGTCCCGGCGTCCGGTCGTCGTCGACCGCGCGACGGACGATGTCCCAGCTCTCGGGCAGCCTCTGCCACTCGTCGATCAGTGTCGGATGCGGCCCGCGCGTGAGGCGCGCCGGATCGGCCTCCGCGATCGCGCGGACCCGGGGATCATCGAGCCGGAACTGGGTCACGGCTCGCCGCTGCGCGGTCTCGGTCTTGCCGACGCCCCGGGCCCCGTGGATCGCCAGTGCGGGGACACCAGCCAGCAGGCCATCGAGCTCCGGGTCGACGATGCGTGGCCGGTAGTCCACCCTGCCTCCGGTAGCCGCGGTCACCGCGACGGTTGGTACGATACCATCCGTCAGGTCATCACTCTACCATCCGTCGGCAGGCTGCGCTACCATCCGTCGAATCACGTCTGCGTCGTGACCCAGTAGCGCTCGGCGTACCCGCCGGCAAGCCCGCCGATGTCCGCGACCCGCCTGCCGTACGCCCGCACGGCACCCGCCATGGCCCCGCGGTCGTCGAACAACCGCTCCAGCTGGCTCTCGTACAGGGCGATGCCGCGTATCTTGCGCTCCACCTGGTCGCCGATGTCGGCGAACTCCGCGGTCAGCGACACGTCCCCCGGGATCCCCGCCAGCGACCCGCCGGGCATGTCCTCGAGACGCCCGAAGTCCTCCCAGTACGCGTACGGGAAGTCCTCGTAGAGCGCGATCATCCCCGTGTAGTCCGGACCCGGCATCACCCACCGGCGGGCGTCGGACAGGAGCGCCACGCCCGCGTCCCGCGCCAGCTGGTGGTCCACGTGCCCGCCGATGCCCAGGGGCAGGTACACGCGCTGCGGCTCCAGGCGCGCGATCTCACGTCGCAGCAAGTCCACCGGCGGCGCGTCGTCGGTGCGCGGCAGGCCCAGCAGCTGGTCGTCGTCCTCGTAGCCGCGGAACACGGCGTCGGGGAGGTCCAGCCACACGATCGACGCCTCCGCGAAGGCGGCATACCGCTCGTCCTCGAGTCGGCGCCGCGCCATCCGGTCGCCGGCGTCGGCGGCCTCGACGAGCTCGTCCGTGAGCACGGCGCCCTGGCCGCGAACGTCGTCCATCACCGGCTGGCCCGCCAGCGACTCGTTGTGGATGTGCGCACGGCGGTACCACGAGGACCGCTGCCAGAACCGCTTGGCCGAGGCGTCCGCGTCCGCCTGGGTCGCCGTCAGCTGCGCCGTCGTTGCCTGCCAGGGGGCGGCGGCTGCGTCCTCCGGGAAATCCGCCTGGAGATGTGCCCGGTTGAACGCCTCGCTCACCGGCCAGATCGCCTTGGACCCGAAGCCCAGCGCCTCCCGCTGGTACGCCGTCAGGCCATCCGTGCCGCCGGCGCCCGAGTAGAGGGTCAGGATCGCGACGTTCTGCCCGAGCTCGCGGAGGCTGGCGATGAGGCCGCCACAGGAGAGCGCGACGTCGTCCGGGTGCGGGGCGATGAAGACATGGGTCATGGCCGGCCGAGTATACCGGCGCCCCTCGCACGGATACGCGGCCACTCATCGCGCAGCCCGCGGGCCGAGACGGCGACCACCGCCACCAGCGCGATTATCGTGACCGCCGCGGACAGCGCCCCGATCGGCAGGATCGACACCACCACGAGCGCGAGCAGCGTCGCCCGGCTCCACGCGCCGCCGTCGCCGTACAGCAGCAGCGGCGCCATCGCGAAGGTCAGCCAGTGGTGCCACGCATTGCCTGGCAGGAGGACGATCGCGAACCCCACCGCCGTACCGGCCAGCAGCCGGCGATCCCGTTCCACGACAGCGCCAATCGCCACCACCGCGGCTACGGCGACCGCGGCGGCCACCCACAGCGGCGGGTACGGCGCCAGCGAGGTCTGGACGATGACCGGCAGTGTCGGCAGCCCCGACGCCTCCCGGGCGACCTGGAAGTAGGTGATCCAGTCGGCCGGCCGGACGAGGACGACGAGGCCCGCGAACACCGCCGACCAGGCCAGCGCACGCCAGCGGCGCTCGAGCAGGAGCACCAGCGCGAAGGCGCCCGGTAGCGCCCGCGTCACAACCGCGAGCGCAAGCCCGAATCCCGCGAGCCGGTCGGTTCGGGCCCCAAAGGCGAGCAGCATTCCAGCCATTGCGAACAGGTTGACCTGGCCCATCCACAGCGAGCCCCACAGGTACACGAACGAGAAGGCGAGGATCGGCGCGCGCGCCACGAGCGTGTCGCGGTCAAGGAGCCGGATCGCAGCCCCGGTCGCGAGAAGGCTCGCAGTGGTCCACAGCACCCACACGACATCGGTAGGCAGCGACGAGAACGGGGCCAGCACGTGCGCCACGAACGGAGGAGACACGAACACCTGCCCCTGACCCCAATCGTCGATGCCGGCGGCTAGGGTCGCCGAATACGGGTCGCCGCCGGCCGCCGACAGGCGCGCCGCGTCGAGATAGGCCTCGAGGTCGAAGGCACGCGGCCAGGTGACGGCGGCCACGACGGCGCCGACGGCCGCGAACACCGGCCCGAGCCTGCGGACCAGACGAACGAACGCCGGTCCGCCCGCCGGCGCCAGCAGCATCAGCTCACCCGTCCCAGCCGCCCGCGCCGATCAGCGGCACGAACACGCAGCCGCCGTCGGAACGCTCCGTCCACTCGTTCCCGTGGCGCTCCACGACCAGCAGCTCCTGGTCCCAGCGGGTGCCGACGGGGATGACCAGCCGGCGTCCCTCGCCCAGCTGCTCGCGGAGCGCGTCGGGGACCTCGGGCGCGGCCGCCGTGACGAGGATCGCGTCCCACGGCGCGCCGGCAGGGTCGCCCAGGCTGCCGTCGCCCACCCGCACGT